>Ga0183260_10003669_pt1 | contig 12352 bp, 7 predicted proteins | sample AntDrymUQ4972206_2_FD_129768 | JGI IMG/M metagenome (GOLD analysis project Ga0183260, IMG submission 129768) | Polar desert sand microbial communities from Dry Valleys, Antarctica - metaG UQ497 (22.06) (version 2) (version 2) | ecosystem: Environmental > Terrestrial > Soil > Desert | place...
GGCGGGTCCTCAAGCCCGACGGCACCATCTGGGTGACGGGGACGCATCACATAATCTTCAGCATCGGCTTCGCCCTCCAGACCCTCGGCTTCAGGGTGATAAACCAGATCACCTGGGAGAAGCCGGACCCGCCCCCGAACGCCCTGCACACCGCGTTCACCCACGTGAAAGCCACTCGGAACAATCCGAGCCCGGTCCTCCCCACGTGACCTCAAGCGAGCGGTCCTTGTGGCACGTCACCCTGAGATTCAGGAGCTCGTAGAGCTCGCGGAAGCGCTGGCTGCGCTCCCTTTGTGCCTCCCGCTCGCGGCGCTCCCGCTCCTCGTCGTCCAGGTAGCGGATGCTCTCGAGCGTGAGCGTGTAGAGCCCGAGCGGGTTGTCCTCGGTACGCTCCCCGCCGACGGTCTCGTACTCACGGACCACGCGCTGCCGTCCCACGAGGTCCGGCAGATCCCGGAGGTAGCCCTCGACGAGGGCAGGCAGCTCCTCAATGCGCCTGATCCGCTCCTCCCCCTCGGCGAGCCCGGCGAGCTTCTCCTCCAGTGCATCCCGCTCCCCGGCTAGCCCGGTGAGCTTCTCCCGCAGCCGTTCCATCGGGATCAGGCCCTCGGCGTGCTGCTCGGAGTAGCCGTCCTCCATGAGCGCGAGCTGCTCCAGGCGCCCGCACACGCGCCGCGCCTCCTGGTCCGTGTTCCTCAGGGCGCGGCGCTCCCTCTCGGCCTGCTCCTCGATCTTCTCCCGGAGCACCTCAGGGTCCTCGATGAGGGAGAGCACGAAGCGTTCGACGCGCTCCTCGGTCTCCAGGAGGCGATGGAAGCGGACGTGTTCGCAGCGGCCGCGCTTTCGGTGCTGGCTGCAGACGTAGTAGCGCCTGCCGTCCGACTGGAGGTTGGTCATGGCGTAGCCGCAGGCGCAGCGGATGCGCCCGCGCAGCCTCACGGCGGGGTGGGTGTTCGGCGACCAGCGGGTGTTGTCCACGAGAGACTCCCGGGCCGCCCGGACCCAGCCCGGCGGGACGCCGCAGTCGGGGACCGGGATCGCGACCCACCCTTCGGGGTCGTTGCGCTCGACGGTGTACTTGGGTACCCGCCCCGACCCGTTGCCTGGACCGCTTCCGTTGCCGTGACCGGACCCGTACCCGGACCCGTAGTTGCGGCGCGTGTGGCTGCGCCCGAACCAGTAGACGCCGTAGCTCTGGTCCGGGTCTAGTCCGGCGGCCACCCCCGGGGTGACCAAGGCGGCGACCTCACCGTGGGGTCGGGCGAGGTAGACGTCGTTCATGATGATCCGCTTTATGGTCGAGATCATCCACCACCTCGCCCCGCGCGGGGTGGGGATGCCCTCCCGCTCGAACGCCGTCTTGACCGCCGTGAGGCTCCGCCCCTCCCCGCCGACCATCCTGAAGATGCGCCGGACGAGGGGCATCTTGTCGGGGTCCACCTCGTAGCGCTCGGCGGTGTCCCCGACGAAGCGGAAGCCGTAGTGGACCTGGTTGCCGCCGGGCATCAGGCCCCGGCGGGCCTTGCCGAGCTTGCCCGCCCGCGTGCGTTCGCGGATCTGCTCGCGCTCCTCCTCCGAGAGCACGTCGAGGATCTTGTCCCCGATCCGGGAGCCGGTGTCGTTCAGGGAGACGGTGCGGACGCCGCACTCGGCGAGGTCCTGCTCGAAGTTGCGGCGGTGGTAGATGTCCCGGAAGAGGCGGTCGCGCCTCCACGAGAGCACGACGTCAGCCGCCCCGCCCTCGGCGAGTTCCAGGATGTGGAGCAGGCCGGGGCGGTTCGGGTCCGCGCCCGAGTCGCCGGGGTCCTCGATGGTCTCGGCCACCTCCCAGCCCTGCTGGGCGGCGTGGCGCTCCAAGGTGCGGCGCTGCTACCCGTGCTACCTGTGCTACCCCACCCCGTCCGACTGAGACGGAGGAGACACTATGAGGCTAGACAAGAACAGATCGGCGGCCGTGCCAGGTACGTATCCCTATACCCTCATGGGAGGGGGTGGGGCGTAGATGGCCACCTGTAGGGGCACCAAGCGGAGCGGAGCTCCCTGCACGGTAAGCATCCCGGACGGGACACGCTTCTGCTACAACCACGACCCCGACAAAGCCGAGGAGCGTCGCCTGAGCGCAAGCCACGCAGCAACCGCAAAACACAGTTCCCTCGGCCGGGAGCTCCGAGACCTTAAGGGGCTGATCCGGGAGCTCCTCGACGTCCTGCTCTCCGACCAGCTCCCCGTTAGGGTACGCAGGGAGCTCCAAAGCGTCATTCAACTCCTCCAGTGCTATCTGCGGGCCGCAGAGCTTGAGATGCGAGTGGGGGAGGAGCCGCTGAGATCGGACCTCGATGCGGCCAGGCTCAAGGCGCAGGTTCTAGGTCGGATAGAGGAGCTTGAGGTACGGGAAAGAGAGAGGGAAGCGATGCTGTCCGAACTGGTGCCCGCGATGGAGGCGCGTGGGTACGAGACGGGGGCCGTGAAGGCGGTGGTAGGCGGATGAAGACGGAGCTTGGCCGTCTACGAGTGAGCCACGGCTTCGATTACTTCCGCCATCTCCTGTTCAAAAGCATCGTCCTCCATAGTAGGTAGTCCAGGGTTTCGTAACCTCTTCCTCAAGAGTTCTAGCTTGAGATCCTCTACGTATCCATGACCAATACTGGCAAGATCCCTATCTCTTCCGGCGTGTGTCCAGAGGTCGCGTTTGACGTCCCGGCCCAGGCTGCGAGCCAGATAAAGGCGGGCCTTGTCGTCAGCGTCTGGTTCCCCGGCGTTCACCTCACTGGCTACCGCGTACCAGCACGCCAGGCTGTAGAAGACGCGAGTGTCGCGCTTCTCGGCCCAGTTCTGATAGTTCCTCACAATTTCTGCAACCTTCGCCCTCGCTTTTCGCACGTGCGTCGCGTCACCCGTGAGCAGCTGTGACGCCGCCCTATTGATCTCGATGCGTCGTTTTATGTTCTCTGAGTGGGGCGGAGGCATCTCGTCGACCCGTTCTATCGCTTGCTGGTACAACGACAGAGATCGGCCTTGGTACTCGAGGTTCGAAAGCTGGATTGCGCTTTGGGCTACGGCGGCGCCGTCCATCGGCGTCCGCCCGAGCAAGCTGTACGTGTTCGCCAAGTTCTCGTAAGGTAGGTATGATCTCCATAGCAGCAAGATGATGCCTTCCTTCTCCGGATCCTCGTAGGCAAGTTGCATCAGTTCTGTCATCCGCTCAGGGGCGTCCGCGAACTGGTGGATGGCGTACCTGAACTCGTCGGCCGCTCGCTGGAGGAAGCCGGTATCATACCCGCTGAACGTCGGAGCACTCGTGGCGTAAAGCACACCGTAGAAATTGCCTATGGTGCCCCTGAGTGCCGCCCTCTTTAGAGTGCGTATTCGCTCCATGGCTGTCCGCTGGCCCGATCCTCCCCGTTCTGCCTGTGGAGCGAGCGGTATGCTAAGTACCTCCGCCAACCGTTCCCGTTCGGAGATTTCGCACGCAAGCCAGCGGCACCCTGGTTTTAGCAACCCGATGTAGCCTCGGGTCAGGTCCCGTTGGTTGGTAGAGGTTTCCTTAGTGGTCTCCTTCGAGACAGAAAGGTTCTTAGACGCTTCGTTCGCGGCCTCCTTCGTGGTCTCCTTTGAAGTATTCTTCGTGGTCTCCTTTTTCGTTTCTTGAGGAAGGGGGTCCTTAGTCACACCCTCAGCGGACGCGTTTTCAACAGATCTGTCGTCAGTAGAGGTGCCGTCAGCGGCGGCTTCAGCAGGGCCTGTCACCTTTTCGTCGGAAGTCTCCTCACTTGATTCTCTCGTAATCTCCCTTGGTGTCCCGTCCGAGACTTCCTTCGACGTTTCCTCCGAGGTCTCCTTCGAGGTCTCCTTCGAGGTCTCCTTCGAGCCCACCTTCGAGGAGCCCCCCGCCAGTTCCCAGATAGTCTGGTAGCTGCGTCTCTGCCGATTGTCTATGTCGGACACACCCAAGGTGATCCCTAGCCTGCTAGGTAAATCCTCCCATCGTTGCAGGTCGCCGTTCACTATCACTCCTCTTTGGGGGAACGCCAATTTCATAAATTCCACGACCCACTTGATCCGATCCGGGGCGACGCCCTTCAGTGATTCAAGCAGTGTGCCCAATGTTTCGTCCAGCACGTTACCAACATCAGGCACATTATCAACACCAAGCGTACGACGATCATCCTTGTCCATCGGTACAAGTGGTGCGCTCCTGTAGACGTTAGCAGAGTCCGCCCCGCCTTCCTCGCTGTTCGTGACCACCTCATGGAGGACCAATCGCAGCTGCCGGGACAACTCTACCCGCGTCAGCTGACTCAGGCCCGGCAGCGACTTGCCAATGTCGTCGCTGCCGGAAGAATTGGCGAGGTTCTCGACTACTAACTGTCGTGCGGATATCAGAGGCCTGAGACGGAAGAAGATCCTGACCGCCAAGAAAGGAGCGACGAGCAACGCGGCCAAGAGCAACAAATCTAAGAGGACGGTCGTAACTTCACCGAGGACGGATGATAAAGATGGAGTTGTAGCTGTCCCGGGGGCAGGAGACTGTGTTGCCGACGAGGAAGCAGTCGCTGTGGCGGCCCCGTCGGTTGCTTGCGTATCTACCTGGGTTTCTGCTCGTATGAAAGCCACACCCAACAAAATGGCAACAGCAACAACGATCCCGATTGGTACGAGTGCCCTCACTCCTAATTCCCCTTCCCTAGCCGCGTAACTCTACACCCCTAAGCATGCGCTTCTACAAGCCGACCCTGCGACAATTTGCCCAGCTTGCGGCGCTGTGTTTCATTATCAAGTCGTCAAGGTAATGACCTGCGATGAATTTGCGATGAATCGGAGAAGGGACGCTGGTAGTTCCTGTAATTTTGCTCTAATTCAGCGTAGTCGCAAGCAGCACTCTAGACACCTCCGGTCCGGATCGCCTGCCACGCGAACACGAGCACGATCCCGAGGAACACGCCCGTGGCCCCGAGGACGCCCGGTAGCTTTCGAATCATCGACGCTCGTGAAAAGAAGATCCGTTCACGGGCGCAGTTTATCCAAGAGTAGGAGTTACTTTCGCACCCGTGTTCTGGCGACAATGGCTCATTCGTGTCAATATATAGCTAGGAAGAATCGAGATCGAAGGTGCTACCTATAGGATGAAGAGTATCACAACCACACGACTGAAGAGCTTTCTACCATTCCTCTTGTTTGTGCTCCTGATTATAGTTGTGGCAGGGCTCCTTTTCGTAAGCTATTCGGTAGGCCTAGCTATGCTTTTGGGCTTCATCACGGCGTGGGGTCTTATTTACGCAGCTGGGAGGATTGTCAGGTACATAAGACACAGAGGAAGCAGCACCAACCACGTAGTCGAGGAACATCGGGAAGGCCAACAGCCCACACGACGTAGGACGATTGCACGAAGAGCAGTGGGTATTGGCCTCTTCATTGCGATGGCGATAGGCCTCTTTGTTATTGGTACGGGGGTATTTCTACAACTAATGTTTGGTGGTGCGGCTCGAATGGCTCCAGAAGCCCCACCGATGAAAATGACCTTGGTAAGATATAGTGCCACCATCGAGCCTGTGGACGAAGATGGAAGCGGGGGATTTGAGGTTCGGGAGATGGCATCTGTCAAGTTCGAGTGTGATAAAGAGGTTGCCACCTTCCACCATAAGCATACCTTGGCTCCTATGGATGAGGGAAGTGGTTTCTTCTTACGGGAAGCTAGATTCTCTCCGCTGGATACAAGGGTCTTCACCACAACGCGATCGACGCAGGTATGCTTACAGCACGCTCTGAAAGAGAGGCTGCAGAAGTATCTCCAAGTCACACAGCAGGTCTTCGATGACAGCTACTACGAGATCTCGAGTGAGGCGCTTGGCGGGTTCTCTGATATAGATCCTGCGCAGGTGCGCCGCGATCTGGAAGCAATCGGGCTCTCGGATACCCGTGAGGTGACCTACCAGACCTTCGAGGCTGTGGAGAACGTCATGGCTCCAGAGCAGACCTACAGCATATCCATAACTCACTGGGGCGAAGTGAGTTTAGACGAACTAAAAACAGAGAGAAGATGGGAAGGTGACCTCTGCAAAGCAAGCTGTCCCTCTAAGGTAGTTGAGCTCCGGAACATCCCCGCGAAATGGTTCTCGGGGGCGGACAACCAGCACGGTCTCAAAAAAGAAGATCCCTATGGCGGCACGGAAGACATCAGTTGGGCCATTGACGACCTGGATCAGGCTGTAGCCTTTTCCTACATCGCGCCACGCTACTACAACATGCCATTCGTACACGCTATGGTAGCACCGTTTGAGCCCTTTTCTTCTTTCGGTGCCTCTGCCGCCTTCTTCCTCGGGACTGTCTTAATGGGCGCCGTGAAATTTGTCACTTCGATAGTGGCGGAGCAGAGCCTGCTTGGGTGGTGGACGAGCCGCCTGAAGCCTTGGGCGCATAGGGTAAGGCGAGAAAGGAGCAACGGACAGGCCGCGCCCGAAGAGGAGAGGGCGAGCACTGAAGAACAGCAAGCAGACTCGGAAGATCATGATAACTCTGCCGTTGAGGAATCACACAAGGGCGAAGACCAACGGGGGCCTGAGTGGCTCTGAGAATAGATAGCTCGAAGGTTCAGGGAGCTGGTGCGGCGGATGCGCCTGGGGAGGGGTCTGTCCCAGGAGCGTCTGGGGGAGCTGTCGGGTTTGCACCGCAACTACATCGGCGCGATAGAGCGGGCGGAGAGGACGCCCTCCATCGTCCAGGCCGAGAAGCTGGCGAAGGCGCTGGGGACGACGCTGGCGGAGATGTTCGCGGAGTTGGAGCGGGAACCGAAAACACCTAGTCACACATGATCGTCGGTGACCAAGGTCTAAGAGGCTGTTACTTCGGATACCTGTTGGCGTCGAGGTCTCGGTCACCGTTGCATCAAGCTGACCGTGTAGCGGTTGCCTAGCCCTTCACATCTACGCCGCTGTCGTTGCGGTAGAGCTTGCGGAGTTCAACCATGCCGAGTCCACGATTTACATTGTAAGTCGCGCGCAGCAGTGTGGCGCCCGGTTGGGGGCATATGCTTGAATACAAAGACACAGACTTGTGGAGGAAGGGGCCGCTGCTTAGGGTGAACGTTAGAGAGAATGGGCGCGAGCTGATCAGGAGCTTGGTGGAAAAGTTTCGCGACGGGTATCGCGACTACACGCTTACGAGCTCTGGGTACAATGAAAGTCAAACCCGCATCGATTTCATAGATCCGTTCTTAAACGCTCTAGGTTGGGATGTTGTAAATCGCGGTAATGCGCAGCAGCATCTTCGCGAAGTGGTGGTGGAAGACACGGTAGAGGTAGAAGAAGAGGATGGCACAGCCCAGAAGAAGCCCGATTACGCCCTTCGAGTTGGTGGCCGTCCCAAGTTCTATTTAGAGGCCAAAAAACCGTCGGTACCCATAGGAACAGCAAGGCAGTGGGCTTATCAAGTGCGGCGCTACGGATGGAGCGCCAGGTTGCCGGTTTCCGTCCTGATGAATTTCGATCACTTGGTTATCTACGATTGCCTCCTCCGCCCGATGGCTAACGATGACGTTAGAGTGGCGAGAGTTAGGACGTACGATTACACAGAATACGAGACCAAGTTCGACGAGATCTACGACTTACTATCTCGTGAATCCGTGTACTCAGGCAAATTCGATGAAGAGTTCGGTCGAGAGGAACTGCCCTCCGGTACAGAACCATTCGATCAATATTTTCTTGAACAGATAGAGGGATGGAGGGAGCGCTTAGCAGAGAATCTAGTTTCGCGTAACCCCGGCTTGGCCCAGGAAGATCTCAGCTTTCTGGTTCAGCGATTTATCAACCGCGTCATCTTTCTTAGAATGTGTGAGGATAGAGAACTTGAGAGGTACGAGGCTCTCAAGAACGTAGAGTCCTATGATGAGCTCAAGACCTTATTTGTCAGAGCCGATGAGCGATACAACTCCGACCTGTTTAACTTCATTGAGGATCAACTTTCTCTTAGGGTTACGCTTGACGATAGCCTGTTAATACAAATCTTCCAAGAGCTCTACTACCCGAATAGTCCCTACGCGTTTTCGGTGATAGATGCCAGCATACTGGGACAAGTTTACGAGCTCTTTCTCGGTAAGGGCATAACCGTGAACGATACGGGCGTCGAGGTCGTGGAGAAGCCGGAGGTGGTAGAGTCCGGCGGAGTCGTATCCACCCCAGAATACATTGTGGACGATATCATCCGGCGAACGCTTTCGAGGTCGTGTCAGGACAGATCCCCTGACGAATTGGCTAGTTTGCGCCTCGCCGACATCGCGTGTGGGTCAGGCGTCTTTCTCATCTCGGCGTTCGAGTACCTCATGAACTATCACCGAGAGTGGTATATCCGAGACGGTGCGGAGCGCCATCGCGAAAGGGTATTTGAAGGGGCCAACGGCGAATGGCACCTAACCCTCCACGAAAAACGGCGTATCCTGACCAACTGTATATACGCCGTGGACCTCGATATCCAAGCAGTCGAGGTGGCCCGCTTCGGTCTCCTCCTCAAGCTTCTTGAGAACGAAAGCGCCGCAGCGATCGATGCGTACCTACGATTGCATAGTACTCGGGCGTTGCCTAACCTCAGCGAGAACATCAAGTGGGGCAACAGTTTGGTCGACAGCACGTTCTTGCGGCAAGAGGGCGGTCGCATCACAACAGCAGACGACTTCGCCAAGATTAACGCGTTCGATTGGCGAGACGGGTTCCCAACGGTCATGCGCGAGGGGGGATTCGATGTAATTGTAGGCAACCCCCCATACATCCGTATCCAGAACATGGCCAAGTACTCACCGCTTGAGGTCGAGTACTACAGGGGTGAGTCGTCGCCCTACGAGTCGGGGCGCATGTACAACATGGACAAGTACTATATCTTCGTTGAGCGGGCGTTGTCGTTGCTGAAGCCTACTGGCTTCCTGGGCTATATCCTTCCGCACAAGTTCTTCACGATCACTTCCGGCGTTGCTCCTAGAAAGTTAATCACGAGTGGTCGTTATCTGGCCGACATAGTGCACTTCGGGGTCCAGCAGGTTTTCTGGCAAACGACAACCTACACTTGCATTTTGGTCTTGCGCCGAGGAGGGGCTGATGAGGTAACTGTCACGCAGGTCGGTAATATCGGCGCGTGGCTACTGAATGAGGACATGCCGACCGAGACCTACTCGGCTGACGAATTCGGGGAGGATCCTTGGGTGTTCGCTCCTCCGGAGGCGAGGGCCTTATTCGCCCGTCTCCACAACGAAAACCCTCGTACGCTTGAGGACCTCGCGCACATCTTCGTCGGAGTGCAAACCAGCGACGACGACATCTATATCCTGCGGGCGACCTCAGAGACCGATGAAGTTGTACGCTTCCTTGACATCGACGACGTTGAGCGAGAGGTAGAGAAGTCCATCTTGCGTTCTTGTTTATACGACGTTTCGCTAGAGGGTTTCGAGAGGCCACAACCGAACAGGCACATTATTTTTCCGTACCAGATGGTAGGGAAGAAGGCTCAGCCTTATTCAGAGCAAGACATGAGGAACAGCTTTCCCCTTTGCTGGGAATACCTCAGCGCTCACAAAGAACGTCTTCTTGGCCGAAGTATCCAACCCTTTACCGAAGACACTTGGTACCGATATGGTCGTTCGCAAAGCCTCACCAAGTTTGATGGTTCGCCGAACCTAATTTGGCCCGTTCTTACTCTTCGGCCTTGCTATTCGTACGACGATCAGAACACCGTTTTTACTGGCGGCGGCAACGGACCATACTATGCCTTGAGACCTCGAAACGACGGCTCCTCGCCAACTCTTGAGGGCACGCAGTTTTCGCTTTACTACTTGATGGCTCTACTTGCTCATCCGGTTATGGAGGCCATGGTCTTTACCCGCACGAGCACGTTCAGGGGCAACTACTATTCTCACGGCAAACAGTTCGTCAAGGGCTTGCCGATCAGAGAGATTGACCAAAGTAACGCTGGCGATGCAGAAGCATTCGAAGCAATTGTGGATTTTGTTGGCCAGCTCTTGAACGCAACCGAAGCCAAGCAGAGAGCCGATACGCCCCACCGAAGGCAGCTCAACTCAATGAAATGTGTAACCTTAAAACGCAGGATAGATGAGCTCGTCGAGAGCCTATACGGAATCAGCGCACAAGATCTAGAAGCGGTAGCCAGCCTAAGAGCCTCGGAAGATTGAGTCGCCCCCTCATTGTGATCGTATGCGGCTTGCCCCGTGGCGTTGGGTTCCTACTTGGTCGATCGCTGTAGAAAGGTGCAGATCGTTTCTGTAGAATCGCGCCGATGTTTGGTGGATGTGGCTGATGTCAGAAAAGGATTGGTAGGAGGCAATCGATAGCTCCCAAAACACGTCGTTGTCTACTTCGTTATGAAGCCTGAACCCTCTGCTCAAAAGCTCAGAGGTGGTTACTACACTCCCAAACCTATCGCCGACTTCTTGGCCGAATGGGCCATTCGGTCCCCTACCACAGAGGTCCTAGACCCTAGCTGCGGTGACGGTGCTTTGCTTGAGTCTGCCGCTGAGGTACTAATACGGCGCGGTGCCGACAAATCTTCCGTCGGCAAGCTTGTATGTGGCGCGGAGATCGATCCACAAGAAGCGTCTAAGGCGGCCGATCGCCTCCGTAGATTGGGGGTTCCTGGGACCTCAGCGCAGTTGCACACTGGCGATTTTTTCGCTTTCTGTAAGGAACAGCTTCTCGAGTATGAGCTCTTCGACGTAGTTGTTTCTGAGGGCAGACTCTTCGATGCAATCATTGGCAATCCGCCCTTCATCCGGTACCAGAGCTTTCCAGAAGAGTATAGGGTGCCCGCATTCGAGGTGATGCGGCGGGCGGGGCTCAATCCGAACCGAATGACTAACTCGTGGGTCCCGTTTCTCGCGGCTTCGACCTTACTGTTGAACGAGAACGGCCGTATCGCGATGGTTATTCCCGCCGAGCTCTTTCAGGTCAATTACGCGGCTGAGCTACGACTTTTCCTCAGCGAGCATTACAGCAGGATTACGCTTGTTACGTTCAAGCGGCTAGTTTTCGATGGTGTGCAGCAAGAGATAGTACTGTTGTTGGGGGAACGCAATGGTGCTGAGCGCACCGGAATTAGGACCGTAGAGCTTGAGGATGCCGACGATCTAGCCTCCTACCAGCATACCCAGTTTTCGATCAGCGAGTTGAAGCCGATGGATCACTCCACCGAAAAGTGGACACAGTATTTCCTCGACACGGCTGAGATAGAATTGCTACGAGCGTTGAGACCTCATCCCGAGCTGACCGTTGCGGGAGAGGTTATAGACGTAGATGTAGGCGTCGTTACTGGGCTGAACAAATTCTTCGTCCTCACAAAGCAGCAGACCAGAGATCACTCGCTCGAATCCTATACCGGGCGACTGGTGGGTCGGTCGGGTAGTTTGCGCGGTATCGTCTTTACTGAAGACGATTGGTCAATGATTGTCGAGCGCAACGAGCCCGCATTCCTGCTCGATGCACCGAGCGTGGGACGAGATGAGTTGCCGGATGCACTCAAGAAGTACGTCTCTAGCGGCGAAGCACAGGATTTCCACACCGGGTACAAGTGCAGAATCCGCAAACTTTGGTACCGAGTACCGTCCGTCTCTGTTCCTGATGCTTTCATGTTGCGGCAGATACACGGCTACCCCAAGCTCGTGCTAAACCACGCAGATGCTACTTGCACGGACACAATCCATCGAGTCAGAATTCGGAATGGCGCAGATGGCGAGAACGTTGTGGCCGGCTTCTTGAATTCCCTCACGTTCGCTTTCTCGGAAGTTTTCGGAAGGAGCTACGGGGGGGGAGTACTCGAACTAGAGCCCAATGAGGCTGAGAGGATACCTTTACCGCTTGCTGGAGCAGAACAGCTGGACTTGGTTCATCTGAACCAAGTCTTACTTGTGGAAGGCATTGATGCGGTCCTAGATATTACGGACCAAGTTCTCTTAAAGGACGGGTTAGGTCTAAACAACGCAGAGACGGTAGGCCTCCGTACCATCTGGCAAAAGCTAAGAGATCGGAGGATTAACAGGAAGCCCAAGAAACGAAGCTGAGCTACTCGCTTCCGTACTCAGGATCCCCGCGAACACTGACCAGTGCTACTCCGCAGCTGACCTTGCCGACCTCTAGCTCCTTGGTTGGCTCATTCCTTGCCCGAGTCCTCGTCCCTCGGGTTATGGGTCAGACAGTTGGGGCGCAGTGAAAGAAATCTGGCACCGCGTCCAAATCCTCGGAGAACAACCCTCGTGGCCCGCATGTCGCTCGTCCACAGGCCTTTTCCCCCGCGACGCGGAGTGGAGCAGTCTGGTAGCTCGTCGGGCTCATAACCCGAAGGTCGCAGGTTCAAATCCTGCCCC
>Ga0183260_10003670_pt1 | contig 12351 bp, 7 predicted proteins | sample AntDrymUQ4972206_2_FD_129768 | JGI IMG/M metagenome (GOLD analysis project Ga0183260, IMG submission 129768) | Polar desert sand microbial communities from Dry Valleys, Antarctica - metaG UQ497 (22.06) (version 2) (version 2) | ecosystem: Environmental > Terrestrial > Soil > Desert | place...
CGACTTTGAGCAAGGCAACAGAGACAAGAAGGACCTGTTGGGAGGAAAGGGCGCCAACCTTGCCGAAATGACGAACCTTGGGCTGCCCGTGCCCCCCGGTTTCACGATCACAACTGCAGCATGCCGGGAGTACATGCGCGCGGGTTTGCTCCCGCCACGGCTCATGGAAGAGGTTGCCGTGCACCTGAAGCGGCTCGAGAAGAAGATGGGCCGCGGCTTGGGCGATCCCTCCAACCCACTTCTCGTTTCTGTGCGGTCGGGGGCAAAATTCTCGATGCCGGGAATGATGGACACAGTTTTGAACCTGGGGCTCAACAATGCCAGCCGCAAGGGCCTCGCCAAGGTGTCTCGAAGTGAGAGGTTCGCCAACGACGCGCACCGCCGCTTCATTCAAATGTTCGGCAAGATCGTCATGGACGCGCCTGGCGACGCGTTTGAGGAAGCGATGGAGCGGGCTCGCAAGGCGGCTCGGGTCAAGGCGGATACGGGGCTGAAGGCCACCGATCTGGCGAAATTGATAAGAACTTTTAGGCAGATCGTGCGCAAGAAAACGGGCGCCGAGGTCCCTGAAGACCCCTTTCTGCAACTGAAAATGGCCATCGAGGCCGTTTTTCAGTCATGGAACGGCGAGCGCGCTCGCATATATCGAAGGCAGAACAAGATCTCCGACGACCTCGGCACCGCCGTTAACGTCCAGGCGATCGTTTTTGGAAACATGGGCCAAGACTCAGGAAGCGGAGTCGCGTTCACCCGCGACGCTTCCACCGGGCAGAAGTCGTATCTGGCCGAGTACTTGCCCAATGCGCAAGGCGAGGACGTTGTGTCCGGCGCTCGAACCCCCCTTCCTCTGGAGGAACTTAAGTCGCGCGATCCAAAGTCTTACGGTGAACTCACCAAGATCATGTCGGGCTTGGAGAAGCATTATCGCGACATGTGCGACATTGAGTTCACCGTCGAGAAGGGCAAACTTTGGATGCTGCAAACGCGCATCGGCAAACGGACGGCCGCAGCCGCGGTGAAGATCGCCGTCGACTTGGAACGCGAGGGCAAGATCAGCAAGAAGGAGGCCGTCCTGCGCGTTGACCCGGCGTCACTCGACCAACTGCTGCATCCGCAGTTCGACCCGTCCAGCGAGATCAAGGTATTGGCGCAGGGCTTGAACGCGTCGCCGGGCGCCGCGGTTGGCAAGGCCGTCTTCGATGCTCACACTGCCGAGGAATGGGCGGCGGCAGGGGAGAAGGTCATTCTCGTGCGACCGATGACCGAACCGGACGACGTTGGCGGGATGTACGCGTCACAGGGGATCCTCACTTCGCGCGGCGGCAAGACCTCGCACGCCGCAGTCGTGGCGCGCGGCGCGGGGAAGCCATGCGTTTGTGGGGCCGAGTCTTTGAAGATCGATGTCGACAAGCGCCAGTTCTCCGTGGGAGGAAAGGTCGTCAAGGAAGGCGACGTGATCGCCATCAACGGGACGACCGGCGATGTCGCTCTGGGGGCAGTTTCGCTCGTGGAGCCGGAGCTATCGAGTGACCTTCTAAAGATTCTGAAGTGGGCCGACGGTTTTCGCAGGATGAAGGTTCGGGCCAACTCCGACACTCCCGAGGACTCGCTCAAAGCGCGTGGGTTTGGGGCGGAGGGGATCGGTCTCGCGCGGACTGAGCACATGTTCTTGGGGGACCGTTTGCCCATCGTGCAGAGGATGATTCTTGCCGACACTCCTGACGAGGAGCAGTCGGCGCTGGACGAATTGCTTGAAGTTCAGCGGGCGGACTTCGCAGGAATCTTTAAAGCGATGAGCGGTTTGCCAGTGACGATTCGACTGCTAGACCCGCCGCTGCACGAGTTTCTTCCATCATCCAAGGAGCTGGAGCTCGAGATTCAGGCCCTCAAGTTCGAAGGCCAGGGGGCCGAAACGGAGAAGTCGCGCATCGAAAAAGAGATCAACTCGCTCACGGATCTGTTGGGAAATGTGACTCGACTTGAAGAGGCAAACCCGATGCTCGGAATGAGGGGAGTGCGACTTGGCATAGTAAAGCCCGGCCTGTACGCGATGCAGGTTCGCGCGATCATGGAGGCAGCTTGTGACGTCCGCAAGGCTGGCCACAAGCCTGTCGTCGAAATAATGATTCCGTTGGTTGCTGTGCGCGAGGAGTTCGAGGTGATGCGCGAGGAGGCAGAGGTGGTAATCGCATCCGTTCTGGCCGAACGGGGGACGAAAGTGAAGTACTTGATTGGGACGATGATCGAGCTGCCCAGGGCGGCTTTGGTTGCCGCCGAGATCGCCGAGACGGCGGATTTCTTCTCGTTCGGCACGAACGACCTAACCCAGACGACTTACGGCTTCTCGCGCGACGACATTGAAGGAAAATTTCTTCCCAAGTATCTGGAGAGGGGCCTTCTCAAAGTGAATCCATTCGAATCGATCGACGTAGGCGGGGTCGGAAGGCTGATCAACATGGCAGTGAAGGAAGGGCGCAAAGCTCGGCCGGGGCTCAAGGTAGGCATCTGCGGAGAGCACGGTGGAGACCCGCCGTCTGTTGAGTTCTGCCATCGGGCCGGGCTCGATTACGTGTCGTGTTCGCCATTTCGGGTGCCTGTGGCGCGCCTAGCTGCTGCCCACGCAGCGCTTGCCGAAACTGGCGTGAAGGGGTCGGACTCAAGATGAGCCGTTTGATCCCGATGGAGGTGTTGCTCGGCAATCCTGAGCGATTCTCCCCACAGATTTCACACGATGGAACCCAAGTCGCATTTATCGCGCCGGTGGACGATGTTATGAACATTTGGGTCGGCGACCTTGCCAGCCGGGACTTCAAACCGATCACGAACGCCAGTGACCAAGGAATCACCAACTGCTTCTGGAGCCGTGACGCCGATTGGATCCTCTATCTGCAAGACAACCAGGGCGACGAGAACACTCACCTGTTCGCGCATGGAGTTTCCACCGACGAAGCCCGCGATCTAACACCCTTCGGCGACGTGCGCGTGGAATTGCTCGGGAGTGGCCTTAACAATTGCGGCGATGAAATCTTGGTCGCGATCAACAAGGATGACCCAATGCTGCACGACGTTTTCGAGATCCAGATATCCACCGGTGACTACAAGCTCGTGGAGCGAAATCCCGGCAATGTTTCCAGTCCTGCCCCAACCCGCTCGGGGTGGGTGGCAGACGCGGACCGCAATGTCCGTGCCTGCACCGTAACGCTGCCCAATTCGGACATCGAGGTGATGTTTCGGGAATCAGCTGACGGCGATTGGCGCAAACTCCGACACTGGGATTTGGAGGATTCCCGCAGTAGTTTCATCCAGGGCTTCGACCAAGCGGGTGCTCTCTACATCGTGGATTCCCACGAATCAAACGCTGGACGGTTAATGAGGATGGACCCCTCCTCTGGCGCCTTCGAAGACTTTGAGGTATTGGTGGAGGACCCCCAATATGACGTCACGACGGTGTTCACCGACCTCGCGACCAGGGTGCCTATCGCGGCGAGCATATTCAAAGCCCGGCGCGAGTGGTCGATAATCGACCCGCAACTGAAAGAAGATTTCGCGTTAGTGGCAGGAATCCAGGGGGGAGACTTCGAAGTCGTTAGTCGCGACGGCACGGACAGAAAGTGGATCGTCCTTTTCTCTAGCGATGTGGCGTCTGCCACCTATTACGTCTTCGACCGAGACACCGGCAAGGCCGATCACCTCTTCGAGACTCGGCCTCAACTAAAGAACTTTTCGCTGTCACCCACGGAACCGATAAGTTTTACGTCGCGCGACGGGCTGACCATTCACGGCTACCTTACGCTGCCGCGCGACGCCGAACCAAAGAATCTCCCACTAGTCCTTACTCCTCACGGAGGCCCGTGGGGACGGGACGCTTGGGGGTTTAACCCCGTCTCGCAGTGGCTCGCCGACAGGGGATATGCGTGTCTGCAGGTCAACTTCCGTGGCTCGACGGGTTACGGGAAGGAATTTCTGAACGCCGGTAACCGCGAGTGGGGCGGCAGGATGCACGACGACCTCGTAGATGGAGTCCAGTGGGCGGTGGATCAAGGCATTGCGGACTCGAAGCGACTGGCATGCTTTGGAGCCTCATACGGCGGTTATGCGTCACTTGTCGCCGCCACATTCACGCCCGATCTCTTTCGCTGCATTATCGCTGTATGCGGTTTTGCGAATCTGATCACCTCTCTGCAAAATCCGCCTCCATATTGGAAACTGCGTTCGAATCAGTGGTCCCTCCGGGTCGGCAACCCTGAGACCGAACCGGAGTTCCTGTGGTCGCGGTCGCCCCTGTCCAAGGTTGATCAGATACGCGTTCCGATTCTCATCGTGCAGGGCGCGAACGACGTGCGGGTTCCGCAATCAGAGGCCGAGCAAGTGGTTGCAGCGATGCGGGAGCGAGGCCTGCCTTACGAATATCTGTTGTTTCCCGACGAGGGCCACGGGTTTACCAAGCAGCACAACCGCCTCGCGTTCTACGGACGAGCGGAACAGTTTCTCGCGGATCATCTCTGATGGCGGGCTACTGGATCATCGTCGGCAGCCCGGGCAACTTTGCCAAGACCAAGGAATTGGGGTTCAAGGTCCAAGGGATGAAGTCGCGTCATCGTCGCAAGGCCGAGAAGATGGCCAAGGGCGACAAGCTGGTCTGGTACATCACCGGCAGCCAGGCCTTCGCCGGGTATGCCTCGATCACCGGTGAGTACTTCGAGGACCATTCGCCGCTGTGGGGATCTTCCAAAAAGCCCGACGAAGACTATCCATGGCGTGTGCCGATCAAAAAGGAAGTGGTTCTGCCTGAATCCAAGTGGGTTGCAGTAGAGCCCCTGGCTCTCAAGATGAAATACGTATCAAAGTGGCCGGTCGCGCACTGGCGGCTCGCTTTTCAAGGCAACGTTCACGAGATCCCGAAAGCCGATTTCGAATTGATCCGAAAGGGACTGGAGAAGGCGGCGAAAGTCAAGGCCGCCTAAGAGCGGCCCAATGCTCAAACAGGCTTCAGCAAGTCCATCGCTTCGGTCCACTCCACCGAACCATCGTGCCGGGGCAGCTGCGACAGGGCAGGCAACGTGACTCCTGAATCGCGATAGGAGTTGATGGTGGTCCGGCAGGCTTCCGCGTCTCCGATTCCTGCCAGGGCTTCGATGGTCTCGTCAGGAATTGCCTGAGGCCCTCCGGCGTCAAACTTAGCAAGCGAATCCCCGAACCCTGCCCCTTCGACCGCTTTGCGATAAAAGGGCAGATTCCAGTAAACCGTCGCCACTTTTCTGAAGGAGTCCATGCCGGCGCTTCGGTCTTGCGTCATCGACAAAGGAACCGCCGCGACGATTTCGAACCCATCCATTGCCTTTCCGGCCTTGGCGCGCCCCTTCGCGATGTTGGGCACAACGGTTGAGGAGATGTATTCAGGTGAGCACATCCACAGCACCGCCCCGTCGGCGACCTCACCGGCCAGCCTGCACATGCGCGGGGAAAGACAAGAAAGATAGATCGGGATGTTGGCCCGCTCCAGCTTGTATCCCATGAACGAGAAGGCGGTCCGATATATGTCGCCGCTGAACGGCTGCCCTGCGAAGATCGCGCGGATCGCACCAACGTACTCCCGAATGGACTCCACCGGTTTGGACAGTTCCATCCCGTGCCACATCTCGATCGTGACTCGATGCGAGGGACCGAGCCCCAAAGTGAAGCGGCCGCCGGAAAGTTCATCCAGTGTCGCCGCGGTCTGCGCCATGACTGCGGGCGTTCTGGGATAGGTGGGAAGTATTCCTGTGCCGATTCCGATCTTCGTTGTTGCGCCGGCGATTGCGGCCGCGACGATCGTCGCATCGCGTTCAGCCACCTGAATGACCCACACCGATTCGTAACCCAACGATTCCGCAACTTGGGCCCGCTGCGTCACCGCTCCGATCGTGCGGGCGGGCGGGATAAATGCTGCGAGACGCTCTACCACGCGGCCTTCGTCGCCCCGGTGGAGTCCTTGAAAAACGGGGCCCAGGCCAGAGCCGACAGGTCGACCGAGATATTTGCCTTCTTCGGTTTGATCGAAACAACCTCTAGTTTCTCGGACTCGGGATCGGACCCGGATTTCATCTGCCCGGCTTCGGCTTCAAACTCGGCATTTAGATCGGTGAGCTGTTGCTGCAGGGCCGAGACGTTCTCGCGAGCCCTGCCTATGTCCTGACTCTGCTTGACCGACCGGCCCACGCCGCGAGCGGCCGTGGTGGCCCGACCTATGGTTCCGGCACTGACTTTCTTGCGGCCCAGGAAGGCGCCTAGAACGGTCGCTCCAATTGACACAGCCGTTTGCAGTTTCGCCTCCTTTGCCTCCGTGGCCTCACGTTCTTCTGCCAGCTGAGCCCGGCGCAGGCGATCCTCGATCGTCGCCATCTTGGCTGCGTACTTCTTGCGCAGCGCATCGGCACCTCCATCGCGCGATTCGCGAGTGATGAGTTGGAGCCGCGCTCTGAAGTCCCCTTCTGATTCGCCCGGAGTAGAAAACAATTTGGATGTTGGGCTCTTGAAGAGCTCTAATTTCTGCGAGCCGTATATCCACCTAGCGAAGTCTTTGCCCCATTTGTCGTAGCTGGCCGGCCTTACGGCGGATGGTGGCAACTCCCCGAACGCTGCACCATCCTCGCTTGAAGATTCCAATTCGTCTGGTGTGAGTTCGGTGGGGGTGGCTTCGTCCCAATCGACGGGGACGGCCTGTTTGGTGATCGGCGCCAGCAGGTTCATGTCGGCCGACGTGTCGACACCGGACTTTGTGTCGACGTATGCGACTTTGGCGGCCCCGAACACCATCGGCCGATATTCCAGGCTCGATTCCTCGGGCGTGTCGCCGCGCACCGGAATGAAAAACTGCGAGACTCCCGCTGGAAGAAGCGGGCGGTCGGTGGAGGCGGAGGTTTGAGGCATTGGTCTTTCGACCGCCGCAGCCTTCGGGAGGGCACCGCGCACCGGATCCATCAGCGTCTTGATCTGTGTCCGCGTGAGGGGGCCGCGCAGGTAAGACATCGCCCAACGCGACTCGAATACCTCGGGTCCGTCTTCGTGAACGTTATTGATCAGAAAGACGCGTTTCTGCAGACCCGCGAGAGTCTGGTCCATCCTGTTTCGGTCGAATGCCATGCCGGTCCCTGCAGCCGCGCCCTCAAGGCCTTCCATAACCCGGGCTTTGTCCCGCTCGGTTTGCAACCGTCCGATAAGCCACGTTCCCGTGTTGGAGAGCCCCTTGTAATCGAGGTCGACCGGATTCTGTGTCGCAAGCAAAATCCCGACCCCGAACGCCCGCGCTTGTTTCAACAACGTCAGCAGGGGGGCTTTGGAAGGAGGCATCGCAACCGGAGGAAAATAGCCAAAGATTTCGTCCATATAAAGGATCGCCCTAAGGGTGGTCGTGCCCGATTGCGCGCGTGTCCAACCTAGCATCTGGTTCAGGAGCAGAGAGACGAAAAACATTCTCTCGGAGTCGTTTAGATGTGCGATCGAAAAGATCGAGATGCGCGGCTTGCCCTCGGGCGTGTGAAGCATCGCACCGATGTCCAGCGGCTCGCCTTCCATCCACGCCTCGAATCCGGGTGCGGCCAATAGATTATTCATCGACATTGCGAACTCGCCGCGGTCTTTCGAAGAGAAGAAGGACTCGACGTCCATCACGCCGATCTTGTCCACCGGAGGTTGTTGGATCTGGCGGATGAGGTCGGCAAGGCCCGGCGACTTGCCCGCCGACCAATTCGTCGACAGGATCATCGAAAGGAGAATGTGTTCGCGACTCTTGATGGGGTCGGCCTCGATACCGAGCAGTCCGAGGAGGCTCGTTGCCGTGGTGCTGATCCGTTCTGCGAGCAACTCTGGATCTTCGGCCAGCTCGGGCGGGGGAGCGTCGAAGGATTTGAGAATCGACACGGGCAACCCGGCGCTGCTGCCCGGTGTGTAAACGGCCATGTCGACTGCCTCGCGCAGGCGCTTGATTCGCTCGCCGTCTTGACCCCAGTCGGCGAGACCCGTGCGCCAGAGTTCTGCCTGATCCTTCGCGAACTCGGCAGGAGATTTGCCTTCCTTGGCTGCGTCGTCGGTGTTGATCCAGGGTTCGAAGTCTTCGGGTTTGAGATCGGGGAAAGTGAGTAGAAGGTTTGGCAAGTCACCCTTAGGATCGATGACGATTGCCGGAATGCCGTCGAGCGCGGCCTCTTCCAGAAGGGCAAGGCAAAGCCCGGTTTTGCCGCTTCCAGTCATCCCGACGCAAACGGCGTGGGTCACGAGGTCTTTCGAGTCGTAAAGGACCAGATCGTCGGTCCTCTTTTTCTTTTTGAGGTCGAAAATGCGCCCGAGATAAAAAGTGCCGAGCCCTTCGTAACTCTTGCTGACCATCCCGCATGCCCCCTGGTTGCCGTTTCACCCTTATCCTAGATGACCGCGAGTGCCTAAAGGTGTGCGACCATGTAGAGCCATGGCGGTTACCCACCAGCATCACGCGGATATGGATCCTGCGGCTCGCAGTGTTCTTCTGCGCAGCGGACTTCGGCTCGAAATCTTCTCGCTTGTTTGGAACGTTGTGGAGACGGTCGTGGGACTGGTGGCCGGGCTCGCCGCGGGCTCCGTTGCCTTGGTTGGGTTCGCGCTCGACTCGGTTGTCGAGTCGACTTCGGCTTCCATCCTTGTATGGCGTCTTCGCAGCGAAGGACGCGGGGACTGGACGGCCGAGTCCGTTGAACGCCGAGCGATACGGCTCGTCGCTCTGGCTTTTTTTGCTCTGGCCCTATATGTCGGGGCGAAGTCTGCTTTCGATCTCGTCACTCAACACAAGCCGGATGAGAGTCCTACGGGGATAGTTCTGGCAATTGTTTCCCTGATAATCATGCCCGTCCTCGCGAACAAGAAGAGGCGCATGGCAAAAGCGCTCGACAGCAAGGCACTCAAAGCCGACGCTTCACAGACCTCACTTTGCACTTACATCTCCGCATTTCTGCTCGTCGGGCTCGGCGCCAATGCTCTCTTCGGCTGGTGGTGGGCCGACCCTGCCGCCGGTCTTGTGATCGCGGCCCTGGCTGCCCGCGAAGGGCGTCACCTCTGGATAACGGAAGACTTCTGCTGCCCCTAATCTCTACCGCCGTTGTGAATTAACTCATGGGACTGTAACCCTTAAGACTGTCCTAGCAGGCGCCGTAGTTCACGGCGCTGTCTGGGCTCGACGATTTGAGGCGCGAGAGATCGAAATTCAAGAGCGCTGTTGAGGGCCGCGATGAATATCGCATCGGACTCGGTGCCGAAATTCTCTCCAAGGGCCGTCGCGAACCAAGAAACCACGCTTGTCCACCTCCATAAGGGTCTGGTGGTCCTCACTTTTGCGACTGGGAATGGAAATCCCCCGGGGCCCCTGCTGCCCGCGATCAGAAGCCGAATGCTTTCTCGACTCCTGTTCGCTCTCCTCGCAATATCGGCCGCGGCGACGAGATCATCCGGTTCGACGCGGCGCACCGTCAGTCCGGGGATGGCGGATTCAACAGACTGAATCGCGCTGCATACCGCCGCTGCCAGCGACTCCGCAGATCGCGTGAAGTCGGCGGACTGGCGACCGTCCACTTCCCCGAAGGTCCCGTCGCTGCATCCGGCGTCGAAGAGCGCTTCCATGCTCTTTTCGGTCAGGACGTCCGGACCGCTGAGGATCAGCGTGAATTCGTGTTTCTTGTTCTTTCTGCTTGGTTTTAGTGGGGACATTTTTCTACTCGCCTCCTAAGATCTTTGGCGTGGTCACCCGCGCTACTGGGCGTCGACCAGATGGAGCGTCGACTCCCTTTCCGCACCTCATTTCGCCCCACTTATGGCCCGAAGATGTGACTTCCACGTGCCACCCTTTGGCTGCGGCGAACTTTAGAGCGTCGTTCACCTCTTTCTTCGGGTGCCTTACCGTCACTTCAAATCCTCTCACGGGTGTTGACAAATGTCAACGGGCCATTAAGCAGCCCTGGAGTCACGATACGGACGACCACCGACAATTCCACCCCCCGAGACCCTTGCATGAGATCGGCTTGTCGGCGCGGGTCAATACAATGACCTTAGATGGCGACTATCCGCGAAAGAATCGAGCAAGCTGAGGCCAATTTTCTTGCGCCGGAGGCTGCCAGGGCCGCAGAGTCAAAAGGGCGCGAGGCCGCCGAACCGCCGCACCCTTATCGCACCGGATTCATGCGAGACCGGGACCGCATCCTTCACTGCAAGGCCTTTCGGCGCCTGGCGCACAAGACGCAGGTATTCATGGACCCCCAGGGCGATCACTATCGTGTACGACTAACCCACACTCTGGAGGTCACCCAGGTTGCCCGGACGATCGCCCGGGTACTGATGTTGAACGAGGACCTTACCGAAGCGATATGTCTCGGCCACGACCTGGGCCACACTCCATTCGGGCATCTCGGCGAGGAGGTTCTGTCGGAGTTTCTTGGGCGCACTTTCCGCCACAACGAACAATCTTTACGGATCGTTGAGCGGTTGGAAAACTCCGGCCGAGGACTCAACCTCAGTTGGGAAGTACGAGATGGGATCCTGAATCACACATGGTCGATGCCGATGCCTGACTCCTTAGAAGCTCAGGTCGCGCGCTATGCCGACAGAATCGCCTACTTGAGCCATGACATCGACGATGCTCTTCGCGCTGGCATTCTGACGTTGACTGATCTACCGGAGATTGCTACGAGGGTTCTGGGAACTACACCGTCGGCCCGCGTCGACTCCATGGTGGGATCGCTCGTCGAGGCAAGCGCCGGTGCGGGCAAGATCGGCATGGGTTCCGAAGTGTTCGAAGCTCTGATCGAGACCAGAGAGTTCATGTTCGATCGCGTCTACAACCGCCCAGAGCTTGCGGAGGAACAGCGCAGAGTCTCGGCTCAGTTGCGAGAATTGTTGTCTTACCTCTCCGATCATCCGGAACAGGTTCCCAATGAAGGGCAACGGGGGAATAAAGCCGATGACTTCGAGACTCGGTTGACGGACTACGTGGCGGGTATGACCGATCGGTTCGCGCTGCGGGAGCACGCGGCCCTCTCCGACGAGTCTTAGAGGAGTCTCTTGGCTGGCAGAATAGTTCCCGAGGACATCGACGAGATTCGCGCTCGCGCGGACATCATCGAGGTCGTTTCGGGACACATGCAACTAAAGAAAGCCGGTCGCGACTTCAAAGGCCTTTGCTGTTTCCATCAGGAGAAGACTCCATCGTTCACCGTCAATCCCGAAAAGCAACTGTTCTATTGCCATGGATGCGGGGCGGGCGGCGATGTCTTCGGCTTTCTCCAACAGGTGGAAGGCCTGACCTTCGGCGAGACCGCCGAACGCCTCGCGGGCCGGTACGGTCTGACATTGAGGTTCGACCGCTCGGGTGTCCCCGGGGGAACCAAGAGCCCCTTGCTTGCGGCAAACGAAGCCGCAGCAAAATACTTCTCCGAACTTTTGATGAAGGCGCCAGAGGCTGAGGGTGCCCGCCGGTACTTGAAGGCACGGGGGTTTACTCCTGAAGACGCGTTAAGTTGGCGATTGGGGTTTTCGCCGCCCGGCTCCGATGTCCTTTTCCGTCACCTGCTCGCACAGAAGTTCACGGCTAAGCAAATTGTCGACGCCGGTCTTGCGATCCTCAAGGAATCGGGCGAGCACTTCGACCGGTTCCGCAGTCGCGTAATGTTTCCAGTGAGCGATCTGTCTCGCCAAGTCGTCGGCTTTGGGGCGCGAGCGATAGGGGCCGAGCAGCCCAAATATCTGAACTCTCCCGAAACCGCCATCTATAGAAAGGCAAGAATCCTTTACGGCCTCGATCACTCCAAGGCTGAGATGGTGAAGTCCGGAACCTCTGTCGTGACCGAGGGTTATACCGATGTCATCTCCCTGCATCGAATTGGCATCCGCTCCGCAGTGGCGACCTGCGGCACAGCCCTTGGGGAAGAGCATTTCAGCTTGATCAAACGATTCTGTGATCGCGTTGTGCTTGCCTTCGACTCCGACGCAGCCGGCGCGACGGCCTCAGAGCGCGGTTTCGGCATTCATGCCCGAGTTGGATTGGAGGTGCTGGTCGCCCCGATCCCTGCGGGAAAAGACCCGGCCGATGTCGCTTCGACCGAAGGAGCCGAAGCCTTCGGCCGGATACTGGAGCAGGCGATCCCGCTCGTGCAGTTCGTGTTGGAGCGCGAGATCTCTCGCCACGCGCTCGATACCGCCGAAGGAAAAGCGCGGGCGCTCAAGGATGCCGTCGTTATTCTTCGATCGGTCCCAAGCCGCGTCGCTCGAAGCGAGTATGCGTTCTGGGTGGCTCGCCGCATCGGTGTCGCTCCCGAACAGGTCCAACTCGAAATCGCGGAGTCAGGTGAATCCTCC
>Ga0183260_10003671_pt1 | contig 12351 bp, 9 predicted proteins | sample AntDrymUQ4972206_2_FD_129768 | JGI IMG/M metagenome (GOLD analysis project Ga0183260, IMG submission 129768) | Polar desert sand microbial communities from Dry Valleys, Antarctica - metaG UQ497 (22.06) (version 2) (version 2) | ecosystem: Environmental > Terrestrial > Soil > Desert | place...
CGAGAACTCCTCGAGCGGGCATTCGCGACGGTCGAGCCGCCGATCCACCTGACACCGGTGACGCGGGACCGGACAGTCGCCACAGACTGGCTCGCCCGGTTCGAAGGCGCCGGGCTCGATGGTGTCATCGCCAAGGCTGAGGGCGGGCCATACCAGCCAGGCAAGCGCGCGATGCTGAAGATCAAGCATGCCCGCACCGCCGAGTGCGTAGTGGCGGGTTTCCGCTGGCACAAGGAAGGCCAGGGAACACATGTCGGCTCCTTGCTGCTCGGGCTCTACGACTCGAAAGGCACGCTTCACCACGTCGGTGTGACCTCCTCGTTCACGATGGCGAGGCGGCAGGAGCTGGTCGAGGAACTCGCGCCGCTGCGGACCGGCGCGCTCGAAAACCACCCGTGGCGTAGCTGGGCGAGTGCTGACGAGCACGCGACGAAGCGGATGCCCGGCGGACAGAGTCGATGGAGCGCCGGCAAGGACTTGTCGTGGGAACCCCTGCGGATCGAGCGCGTCTGCGAGGTGAAATACGACCACATGCAGGGCGATCGGTTCCGGCACGCGGCAACCTTTCTCCGCTGGCGTGCGGACAAGCTGCCGGCCGACTGCCGTTATGATCAGCTCGAGGTCACGACGGCCTACGAGCTGGCGAGAGTTTTCGGTGCGGGTTCGAAGGCAGGCTCAAAGTGAAGAAGCAACCGAACTTGAATGAACAACAGGAACCGGACCGGGGTGACTGGCGCGCCCAGACGCTGGCTCGGATCCGAGCGCTCATCAAGCAGGCCGATCCGGAAGCTGTCGAGGAGTTGAAGTGGAGAGGCGTTCCGGTGTGGTCGCATTCGGGAATGATTTGCACCGGCGAGACCTACAACAACGCCGTGAAGATGACCTTCGCCAGGGGCGCCTCGTTGGCCGACCCGTCAGGTCTCTTCAACTCGAGCCTTGAAGGCAACACCAGGCGTGCCATCGATTTTCACGAGGGCGACACGATTGACGAAAAGGCATTGAAGGCGCTGGTTCGCGCCGCCGTGGCACTGAACACGTTGGCGCAGTCTGCTGCACGTTCAGGGCGATCACAGAAGCGAGCCAAGACCTGAATCAGCGATCTACGGGAGATCCTCGACCGGACCCTGCGCCGGGCGGATCCCTTCGGGCACGTGTTCCAGGTTCAGCCTGATGCGTGTCCACGTCTTGTAGCGACCCCGCATTCGATCGACGAGCACATCGGCCGGCTGCAGGTACGCGGCCGCTTCAGGATTGCGCCCTTTCCATCCGTCGAGATACGCCAGCGCGTCTTTCTCCTGCTGTGCGCGAACGATCTCGATCAGCGGCTTCGAAGACTGCCGCCGCTTTGACGGCTGGACGCGGGCAGGCTCCCCTGCCTGCTTCTTGTAGTGCGGCGGCCATGGCGCATCGCCAAGTCCTTCCTTCTCTTGCCGCGCCGACAGCTCCATCAGACGGTCGAGCGAATAAACGCGAGCCTCCATGCCGGCATGCACATCACCGAGGTCGGCGAAACGTCTCGGCATGGTGACGAGCGTGAAGTCGGCCGGCTCACACAGCGGGACTTCCTCCCACGAAAGCGGCGCCGAGACCCGGGCGTCGGGCCGTGGACGCACTGAATACGCGCCCGCGATGGTCCGGTCTTTGGCGTTCTGGTTGTAGTCGAGGAAGACGCCGTGACGCTCTTCCTTCCACCACTTGCTCGTCGCAAGAGTGGGCACGCGGCGCTCGACCTCGCGGGCGAAGGCGAGCGCGGCGCGGCGGACTTCCGTGAACGTCCAGCGCCGCTCGATGCGGATGTAGATGTGGAGCCCGCGCGACCCCGAGGTCTTCGGCCAGCCGACGAGACCGAGGCCGGTCAGCGTTGCCTGCACTTCGACGGCGACATCCTTCAACTGCTGCCACGTGATGCCCGGCACCGGATCGAGGTCGACGCGCAGTTCATCGGGATGGTCGAGATCGTCGGCGCGCACGGGATGAGGGTGCAACTCGAGACACGCGAGGTTGGCCATCCACGCGAGGGCGGCGGCATCCCGCGGTACAACCTCCGCTGCGGTTCGTCCGGACGGAAATCGCAACTCGACGACTTCGATCCAGTCCGGGCGGGCATCCGGGGCGCGCTTCTGGTAAAAGAAGTCGCTCTCGATCCCGTTCGGATAGCGGACGAGCACGTTGGGCCGTCCGCCGGATCCGCGCAGCGCGCCTTCCGCCACGGCGAGGTAGTAGCGAACGAGATCCAGCTTGGTGTGTCCAGCTTCAGGGAAGAGGACCTTCTGCGGATTCGAGATCACGACCTCGCGCCCGGCGATGTTCAGGACCTCGCTGGCTGCCTTCGCCGCCATCAGGTCGATGTCTCTCTCGGCAGTCCGTCCAGTACCGCCTGGACTTCATCGAGGTTCACCGGCTTTACGAGGTGGTAGTGGAAGCCGGCGGCCGCTGAGCGCTGACGATCGGACTCCTGCCCGTATCCCGTCACCGCGACGAGCCGAATGCCCTCGAGGCCAGGCGTCGCGCGCAGCCGCGCGGCCAGTTCGTAGCCATCCATCACCGGCAGACCGATGTCGAGCAAGGCGGCCGAGGGACGGGCACTCGCCGCCTGGCGCAGCGCCTCCGGTCCGTCGTGAGCCACCCAGGTGTGGTGACCGTTCAACCCAAGCGCGTGCGCGAGCATTTCGGCGGCATCGACGTTGTCGTCGACGATCAGAACCCGCGCGCCTCTGGCCACCGGCACGTCAATCGGCCTGACTGGCCTTTCGCTCACGGCTGGAGATGCGACCTGCATCGACGCCAGCGGCAGCCGTACCACGAACTCGCTGCCCATGCCCGGGCCATCACTGTGCGCCGAGACACTGCCGCCGTGACGCTCGGTCAGACTCCGGACGATGGTGAGCCCCAGGCCAAGGCCGCCTTCGGCGCGGTCGATGGCTTGCCCGCCCTGGACGAACAGATCGAACACGCGCGGCAGGACGTCCGCCGCGATCCCGACGCCGTTGTCGCGGACCCGTATCACCGCCTCGGCGTGCTCCTGGCCGACCGACACGGTGATGTGGCCACCCGGCGCCGTGTATTTCGACGCGTTCGTCAGCAGGTTCGACACCACCTGCGTCAGTCGAGCGGGATCGCCATCCACCGGCAACCCGGCCCGCGGCGAATCGATGGTCAGTGTCTGCGTGCGCTGCTCCAGCAGCGGACTCGCCACTTCGATCGCACCGGCCACGACCTCCGGCAACTCGATGATCGCGGTCTTCAGTTCGACCTTGCCGCGCGCGATACGCGACACGTCGAGCAGGTCGTCGACGAGCCGGGTCAGGTGAGTCACCTGGCGCTCGATGACGACGCGCTCGCGCAGCGACGAATCGTCGCCGCGGAGTTTCATCAATTGCAAGGCGGTCAGGATCGGTGACAGGGGATTGCGCAGCTCGTGGCCGAGCATCGCCAGGAACTGGTCTTTCGCACGGTTGGCCGCTTCAGCCGCCTCGAGCAGACTGGCGCGCTCACGCTGCACGCGGGCGCGCTCGAGGGATTCCCAGCAGCGGCTGGCGACCCGCTGCAACAGTTCCACTTCCGGCGGCGTCCACTCGCGCGGCTTCACCGTGTGGACGGCCATCGCCGCCACGAACTGACCGGACTTCCGGACCGGGACGCAAATCACCGCGCGAATGGCCGTCTGTTCGTAGGCGATGAGATCCTCAGCATCTATGCGAGGATCACGACGCGAGTCGGTCACGATGTACGGCTCACCGCCCCGCATCAGCCGCAGGCACTCGGCGCCGAACTGCCGGAACCGATACCGTCCAACGATGCTGTGGGTGCCGCGGGTGTAGTTGCCCGACAAGTCGAACGTGTCCTCGTCGGCATGCACCGTCGCGTACGCGCATCGGTTCACCTCGAGGTGACCGCCAAGTACACGTGCGGCCGTCCGAGTAATCGCTTCCGCCGCCACCAGGGAGCGCACTTCATCGTCGAGCCGGACCAGGAGCCGGTCGGACTCTTCCGCCACCTTCCTCTCGGTGATGTCGATCCCGATCCCGTAGAGCCAGCGCGGGGAGCCGTCCGGTCCGTAGATGCCGCGGCCCCGCCCGTCCATCCAGCGCCAGCTGCCGTCGGCATGTTTGAACCGGAATTCCATGACGTAATCGCGGCCGGAGGCGATCGCCTCATCGACGATCCCGTCGATGCGCTCCTTGTCGTCGTCGTGGACGAACCTGCCGAAGCCCGTCTGGCTGCCCTCGAAGCCGCCCGGCTCGAGACCAAACAGCTCCTCCAGCTCGCGACTCCACCACACCTCCCTGGTCACCATGTTGAGCGACCAGGCGCCCATGCGGCCGCCGCGCATTGCCAGCGACAGCACATCGCGGCTCTCCCGCAGCAAGGCCACCGCCCGGACGTTCTCGACGAGGAACCAGGTGCGTTCCGCGATCTGCTCCGCGAGCGAGCCTTCGTACTCGGTCCATTCGCGCGGCTCCTTATGATGGAACACGAAGAGCGCGACCAATTTGCCGTCCTTTACGAGCGGCACGCAGATGAGCGAGTGAGCCTGGATGCTGGCGAAGGCATCGGCATGCTCAGCGGTACGCGGATCGGTGCGGAGATCGGGGATGACGGCGGTGCGGCCGCGTCGCAAGTCAGCAATCAACTCAGGCCCGAAGTCGTCGAGACGGTGGCGGCCGGCAATGCTGTTGGCGCCGTCCACATAGTCGCGCACGACGAGGACGTATCCTTCGGCGGCGTCGATCTCACCATACGTGCATCGGCTCACCTGGAAGTGGCGGCCGGCGCGCGTCACGACCGCCCACATCACTTCTTCGGCGTCTCGCGAGGATCGCACCGCGTCGTTCAAAGAGACGAGCAGGCGGTGGCCTTCTTCACTCCGGCGCGACAACGCCATCAGCAACGCTCGAGAAAATATGGTTCAGGTTGAACATGTAACCGACAGGAATCGAGGGCTCGACTACAGGGTAGCCGAGCATCCCGATGGCTCCAAACCGCGTCGGTGGTCTTAACGGCTGTCCGTCAACGCTTAGCGATGCGGTTCCTGCAGGTGGTGCAGCTTGCCGATGTCGGGTTCCGCCCCGGTCAGCCACCCCTTCGCCATCTCATACAGGACAACGGGTTCCGGCTTGTCGACCTCGAGGAACACGGCCGCGTGCACATCGACACCGATGAGGACCATCCGTGGATCGTCGGGTGTTCCATGTCGAGGATCGCCTTCGTCCGGGAACCACATCTTCCAATCCGCCGCGTAGAGCTCATGGATTCTCTGCCGATCGCGAGAGATCTTCGCCAGACCGCTTACCGAGATCCACTCACGCGTCCGGTCCTTGTAGTACGCCAGGTTGACGTGCGCATCGTGCTCGACGTCGCGCAGTTTGCCGGTGTTCTCGGTCGTCACGAACCAGAGATCCGCACCCGACATCCACTTTTGAGTGGCCATCGCCCGTGACTCCAGGTGGCCATCCGGCCGCCGCGTCGTCATCATGGTGATGTCCATCGCCTCCGCCATCTCGTAGAACTTCTTCAGCTCATCTCTCACCTGCAACCTCCATCGGCTCTGTTGCTCCGTTACATGACGCGCGCCAGTGCTACATGACGCGCGCCAGTGCAGGAATTGCCGGGCTCGGGGTGGCAGCGCAGTTGCGTTGATTTCCCGTACGCGAGCCGTATTTCATGAGTTCGCCAGGAGGTGTGTGCAATGGCAGACGATTTTTCGCGCCGCGATGATTCCTTGAAGGAAGAGACTTCCGCGACTGGCGAACGAGTCAAGGGTGCCGCGAAGGACGCGCTGGGGTCCGTCACCGGAAATCGCGGGCTCGAGCGCGAAGGCGAGCTCGAGAATGCCGCTGGCCGCGCGCGCCAGGCCAACAATGACGTGTTCGACGAGACGGATGGGGTCCCGGGACGGACTGTCAACGACAGCGTTTCGTCAGGCCGTGGCTCCGGATCTGGGACACTGGCCGAAGAGGCCTCGGCCGCCGGTCAACGGGCCAAAGGCGCGACCAAAGATGCGGTGGGGTCGGTATTGGGACTCAATCGGATGGAACGTGAGGGCGAGGCCGAGAATGCTGCGGGCCGGGCGCGGCAGGGCGCAAACGACGTCGACCTCAACGGACTCGACAGCCCGTCCCTCAGCACAAGCGACACGCCCTACCGAACGACGGACACGTCGAACAGCAACCGGAATCTGGTCACGGGTCTCTACGACACCCCCGAGCACGCAGGACGTGCCTACAACGACCTGACCACGAAGCATGGGTACAAGTCAGATGATGTGAGCGTGCTGATGTCGGACGAGACTCGGCAACGCCACTTCGGTGATGTAAAACCGGGCACCGAGTTCAAGACGGGCTCGAAAGCCGCGGAAGGCGCGGGCGTCGGCGGCGCGGCCGGGATCAGTGTCGGTGCGGTCCTCGGCGGACTGCTGGCGGCGGCAACCTCGATCGCCATTCCCGGCATCGGCCTGGTGGTCGCTGGACCGCTCGCTGGCGCGATCGCTGGTGCGGGCGCCGGTGGCGCGGCCGGCACGTTGATCGGCGCGCTGATTGGCGCCGGCATTCCCGAGGAACGCGCGAAAGTGTATGACGAAGGGATCCGCGGCGGCGGCATCGTCCTCGGCACGCGCGCACGTGACGAGGCGCACGCCGCCGAACTGGAACGCGACTTCACGACCTACGGCGGACGCGACATCCGCCGTTAAGCGCTAAGAACCGCACCGGGGACCGGGGCGATCCCGGTCCTCGGTGACGGGGTGCACGAGACGTTCAGCGCGGAGTCACGGGCGGAGGGGTGTATTACTTACTCCAGGGCGGCGTCACATTGTTGGCGCGCGCGTAGGCGATCAGCTGCCCGAGATGCTCGTGCAGGTGCGCCGTCGCCATGATCCACATCCCGCGGTTCGTGTTCTTCTGTCCGAACACTTCGATCGGCTCGTCCATCTTCGCGTCCGGCACAGCGGTCATTGAATCCTTCAGGAATGCGAACGACTTCTCCAGTTCTGCGATCAGCGCCTCACGCGCGAGCGTCTTCTTCTCGAACGCCGCAGCGGTCGGATACTCCTTGGTGATCCCGGTCGCGGCCGGTGCGGGCATGCCCAGGACGGCGGGGAAGAAATAATTGTCCGCCGCGATGTGCATCAGCACCTCGCTGGTGGTACGCGCCTTCCCGGCCCGCCACTCATAGGCAGCGGCCGGCATCGCCTTCGCCAGATCGATCACCTTCTTTTCCAACTGGGTCAGGTCGCTGATGAGGTCGCCCATGACACCTTCACGGGTCTGGGCAGCAACCGGCGGTGCTAATGTGAGTAGCGCGGCGGCAGCCAGGGCAGTCAGGCGGATGGTGAAACGCATAGGAACTTCTCCTCGAAATATGGGAATGCAGTGCAGTGACAGGACAGACAGCATAGTGCAGGTCGAGAGGAAGGACAGGTCGGGAGGCATATTTCGCCTCCCGTCAGTGGGGATGGGTAGGTGTCGTAACCCCAGAGTGGGGTTCGAGCGCAGCTGTCATCACTAACAGCAATCGTGATGCCACGTTCTGCGCATCCGAACGTCGCCCTCCGGCACTCAGGTGCGGACGGCGGCCAGCTTCGCAAAGAGAACAGATGGATCGACTGGCTTCGGGACAACGTCGAGTACGCCATTCCCGGGCTGGACGGTTCCCTTGTCCCACGTCGAAGGGATCAAGGCAAAGACAGCGGGCGGGGTGCTTCGGGGATCCTCCCTGCCGACATTGTGAAGTGCGGCTGCTGCCGCCGCGACATTGCCTTCCGCGAGCCGCACATTCAGCAGAACAGCGTCCACGTCTGCTCCCTTCATCCGCCGCAGCGCCTCGGGAAGAGTGCCGGCAAGCTCGCAAACGATGTCCCAGGACCCCAGCGTCCGCCCGAGCACGAACCGGTCGAAGCTGTTGTCTTCGACTAATAGCACTCGCAAGCCGCTGAGCAGGCGCGCGTTCACGATCCGATCGCCGGCTGCGTCCAGGTCCTCGCCCGCGACTTCGCCCACCTCCATCGTCAGAGCGAACGAGAAGATGGAACCCCTGTCGACGACGCTCTCCACCGACACCCGCGAGCCGTAGAGGGCAAGCAGGCGCCGCACAATGGCGAGACCGAGCCCCGATCCACCGTAGGTTGCGCCGACGTCGTAGCTGGCCTGGGTGAAGTCGTCGAACACCCGCGCCAGCTGGTTTGCCGGGATACCCATCCCGGTGTCCGCCACGCTGAAATCCAGTTCCACCGCGCCATCAACGGCTCGGTTCACTCGGACCGACACTGCGACTGATCCGTTCGCCGTGAACTTGATGGCGTTCGATACGAGATTGGTCAGGATCTGCCCGAGCTTGACCGGATCTCCCACTACGATCCGGGGCAACGCATCGTCGATGTGCACCCGCAGGGCGAGGCCCTTCTCTTCGGCACCGACGTTGAGCGTCGCGAGCAGGTCCAGCACCATCTCGCGCAGGTCGAAGTCACGGCGTTCGAGTTCGACGCGCCCGGACTCGATGCGCTTGAGATCGAGGACGTTGTTCACCAGGTTGAGGAGCGTCTCGGACGACGACTTCAGAATCCGGACGTATCGCTGCTGTGACTCTTCGAGGGGGGACCTGGCCAGCAACTGTGCGGCGGCGAGGATCGCGCCGATCGGCGAACGCATGTCGTGGCTGATGGTGGAGAGCAGCTCTGACTTGCCGCGTGCGGATTCCTCTGCCCTCTTGCGTGCGAGCTGCAGCTCACGCTCGAAGCGTTTTCGATCCGTCGCATTGAAGACCGTGGTGCGGTTCAAGAGCGGCCGGCCGGCCTCGTCGCGCTTCTGGACCGAGTTCACGAGCACCGGCAGCAGCGCCCCGGACCTGGTCACGATGTCCAGCGCGATCTCCGAGACCGATCCCTGCATGTGCAGCAGCGGCGCGAAGTGCGTCTCGTGGAAGATGCGTCCGCCGACGTTGAGGAGATCCTGGAAGCGGCGGCCGAGCAGCTCGTCGCGATCGTAGCCGGTCCACTGGAGAAAGGTCGCGTTGATCCGGAGCAACGTCCCGTCCGGGCGCGTATAGAGGTATCCGCAGGGCGCCTCGTCATACAGAACGGAAGCGTCCTCCTCGATCAGCGGGTCGTCTGCTCGAAGCGAAGTCTCGTCAGCCACGGACCGTCATGGCAGTGCCGCCACGAACTCGGCGATGGCGCCCGCGGTCTCGTCGGGGGCGCTCAGGTTGGGGCAATGGCCGGTCGCGCGCAGTCTCACGAGCTGGCTGCCAGGAATATTCTGATAAACGAATTCACCCACCGCATCCGGCGCAATCACGTCGTCCGAACACTGCAGGATCAACGTTGGGATCCGCACCGAAGCCAGGTCTTTCCGATTGTCGGAGAGGAACGTCACGTGCGCGAACTTGCGGGCGATATCGGGATCCGTTCGGCAGAAGCTGTTGGTCAATTCCTCGCCGAGCTCCGGCCGGTCCGGGTTCCCCATGATGGCTGGCGCCATCGCGCTCGACCATCCCAGGTAGTTGCTATCGAGCGAGTCCAGTAGTCCGTCAATGTCTTCGCGGCTGAATCCACCCACGTAGTCACCATCGTTGACGTAGCGGGGCGAGGGCCCGACCATCACGAGCGCGCGAAACCGTTCGGGCTCACGACCGGCCGCGATCGCACCGATCATGGCGCTGACAGAGTGTCCGACAAAGACGACGTCTGACAGATCAGCAGCGCGGCAGATCTCGAGAACGTCCTCGGCGTAGCCTTCGAGGGAGCCGTGGCGACGGTCGTCATATGCGGTGAGGTCGGACCCGCCGGCGCCGATGTGGTCGAACAGCACCACCCGATAGTCCGCCTCAAACCGCGGCACCACGTAGCGCCACATGTTCTGGTCGCAACCGAACCCATGCGAGAACATGATCGGACGCGTGCCTGTCCCTTTGAAGACGACGCTGTTCTGCGCGAGGCGTTGGTGCGTTGTCGGCATTCCAATATTGTCTGCGAAGAGGTCGTCGGCGAAGCTCGAGCGCGCGAAAGCCCAGCTGTTCTGCGACGCGGTCGAAATCGGCCATGGTCAGGCTTCCGCCGGTGTGCTGGCTCCGCCGTTGGCCTACAATGGCCGCTCAATTGTTTACGCCGGAGGGCTGAGCATGGCGACGAGTGATCCGAGTGTGGGACCGGTCAAAGGCGCAGAGCGTCGCGAGGTTGCGGGTGTCGTCATGGACATCGCCCGCGTCGGCTCCGGCCGCGTCAAACGCGTCGTCTATCCAGCGGGATTCCGCTGGTCCAGGGACATGAAGGCGCTGGTGGGCAGCGACTACTGCATGCACGCGCACGTCGGGTTCCTGGTGAGTGGACGCATCCAGATCCGCTACGCCGACGGCTGCACGGTCGACTTCGTGGCGCCGCAACCAGTTCAAATCGATCCAGGCCACGACGGCACGGTGCCGGGCGACGAACCGGCGGTGCTGATCGAGTTCGACTTCGAGGGTGACACCGTCGAGAAGCTCGAGTTGCCGGCATCGCACCGGCACGTTTGACCTGTGTGTCGGTAGCCGAGGCTATGCGGTCGGACTCGGCGGCTGCGGCACCGGCGGCTGCGACGGACGCGGGGCCGGGGTCGGCTCCGTAGAGGGCTGCGGCGTGGCCGGCTGAGCCGGGGATGGCTGTGGATTCGGAGTATTGGTTGTCATGCGATCCACCCTCGCAAGACGCGGGCCGGGTTCAGCTAGTCGCTTGGTCTGACTCCAGCATGCGGACCCTACTGCCCTTTCTTCCTGCCGACCGCGGTCAGGCTCGACGCTGACCGAACGTACATCACACCGTCAGACAGGGCGGGCGTCGCCATCACGAGATCACCGATTGAGTTGACAGCGATCTGCTTGAACTCTCGTCCGGCGGCAACAACGATGATGTCGCCGTCCTCACTGGGGAGATAGACGCGTCCGTCCGCGGCGACCGGTGACGCGCTGAAGCCGCTGCCCACGGGTTCCGCTCGCTTGCGGTAGATCTCCTCGCCTGTCTTCGGGTCGTAGGCGTCGAACACGCCATTGTTGGCAATCACGTAGAGGATCGAGTCGTAGAGGATCGGTGTCGGCATGTAGGCGCCGCGACCCGTTTTGCTCCACGCGACGGCGGCACTGGTGGTCTCGCCCTTCGGAAGACTCAGGTCTCCTCGCCCACCCGGCCGGACCGCGAAGATCGGCTGCTCCGGACGGCGTCCACTGGTGACGATGATGAGGCCGTCCCGCGAACCGGGGGCCGCCGGCGCGAAGAATGGTGTCGGGGCGCTGATCTTCGAGCTGCCGCCAAGCCGCCACAGCTCTTTGCCGGTGCGCGGATCGTAGCCGCGGATGTAGTTGGACGCGTTGGTCACCAGCTCGTCGCCGGCAGTCGTGCTGATGACGGTCGGCGTACCCCATGAGGGAAGCTCGGCACGATCCGTCTTCCACACCGTCTTCCCTGTCGCGAGGTCCAGTGCGAGCAGGAACGAGTCGGTCTGGGTGTCGACCTGCAGCAGTACGAGATCCTTCCAGATGATCGGCGAGCTCGCCGGTCCCCACTCGAAGGACGGGATGTCATAGGCGCCCATGTCGACTTTGCCGATATCGACCTGCCACAGGGGTGTGCCGTTCACGTCGTAGGCGTGGACGCCCTGCGAACCAAACCAGGCCACGACAACGCGACCGTCCGTGGCGGGCGACGCACTCGCGTAGGTGGACTTGATGTGTCGCTTGTTGCGTGGCGGACCCTCGGCGGCGACGCGCTCCCACGCAATCCTGCCGGTACGCTTGTCGACCGCGTAGAGCATGAACTGGTGTGGCGATGAATCGTCCGACGCATCGCCGTCGCCGTAGAGACCAGGCTTGAAGGTCGCGCCCGGCTTGCTGCTGATCGCGGACGTCACGAAGAGACGCTCGCCCCACACCACCGGACTGGAGTGCGCGAGTCCTGGAATCGGTGTGCGCCAGAGAATGTTCTCGCCGGTCTTGACGTCCCATCGGTCTGGAAGGTTTTGGCCATCGGCGACGCCCGATGCGTCAGGCCCGCGAAACGACGGCCAGCTGCCGTTCGCGGCCGCGGCCTTCGGCAATGCTGGTGGCCGGGACGGACCGCTGCGCACGATGCGCCGCTCCGGTATCGGCGCGGCTTCACCTTCCGGCAGCCACGCACTCTCGTTGAGGATCATCCGCCGAGGCACGCAATCATCGGCAACCACAGCGAGTTTTACGCGGGTCTTATCAATCTGAAAACGGTAGCGGGCGGGGGCGGCGCAGGTGTCGGCTGGTCCGCCGGTCGTGAGCAGCGTCACCTCGTCGCGCTCGCTCTTCCAGGTTCCGCTGAAGGGTGGCCAGCCGATGCCTTCGAGCTTGAACGTGCCGTCCGGC
>Ga0183260_10003672_pt1 | contig 12351 bp, 13 predicted proteins | sample AntDrymUQ4972206_2_FD_129768 | JGI IMG/M metagenome (GOLD analysis project Ga0183260, IMG submission 129768) | Polar desert sand microbial communities from Dry Valleys, Antarctica - metaG UQ497 (22.06) (version 2) (version 2) | ecosystem: Environmental > Terrestrial > Soil > Desert | place...
GACGTGACCGACCCATTCGCCGGCCACAGTAGCTGTCCTCCGCCCTGAGGCGAACCGATCGAAGGGGGAGCGGGGGCGCTCCCGCCGGTTGGGGCCGAGAGGATCGCCTGGATCTCGTTCGAGTCGGCCTCGAGCTGGGCATCGATGCGCTCGAGGCGGGCCTGCCGGGAGCGGACGCCGGACAGGATGCTCCGCTTCTGGCTGATGGCTTCCTCGCGGGCCGCCAGCACGTTCGCGCGCTGCTCGCGCAGTGTGTAGACCTTCGCGCGATCCTGCTCGAGCCGGAGCTTCTGCGATGCGATCTGATTGTTGTTCGCCTCGACCTCTGCCCGGCGCTCATCGGTGATCTCCTCGAGGCGCTGGATCTCGACGATCAGCTCCGAGTCAGTGTTCAACGCGGATTCGTAGTAGGTGAATCTCTCGACGAGGTCGCTGAAGTCTTCTGCGGAGAGCAAGCCATCCATCGGGGCCGAAGGGCCGGCGACGTATGCCGCCACCGCTCGGTCCTGGAACGTCTTCATCCGCGCTTCCAGTTGGGCCCGGTATTCGTCGAGTTCTTCCGAGAGGGCCGTGAGACGTTGTTGCGCAGCGGTCAACTCGGCGCGCACGTCGGCGATCTCGGAGTCGAGTCGTGCGACCTTGCCACTGAGCGTTTCTACTTCGCGTTCGGCCGCCGCGCGCTTCTGGTCGAGAGCCTGGATGCGTTGGTCCAGCGAATCTCCCTGCTGGTCCGTCTTCTCGATCCTCTTCTCGACCTTGTCTTGGCGCTCCTGGATCGAATCGAGGCGATCCTCGGGGCCCGCCGCAGCGGGAATGGCAAGCAGCGCCAGCGATGCCAGCGGGAGGAGGGCGATGAGACCCCGGCGCAAGCTCGAGCCGGGGTGGGATCTATTCATTAGCAACATATTCAACACCAGTCACAGAGGTAACGAAAGGAAGCTCGCGGGCCCCCTTAGTGGTGGTCGACCCCCCGGGGGCCCCCCTTTAGACCTCCAGGAAGCGCCGAAGGGCCAACATCGAGCCCACGATGCCGATCCCTGCACCCACGAGGATCAGAAGGGCGAGCACCCACAGGATCTCACTGGTCGAGAACTCGAAGACGGGGCCGAGGAACTGCAGGAAGTTCCCCACTCGCGAGAAGAGGAACTCGTTCGAGAGAAGGACGACCAGACCCGACACAAGGGCGCCGACCATCGCCGCGAACACCCCCTCTAGCATGAACGGGATACGGATGAACCAGTTGGTTGCGCCCACCAGCTTCATGATCCCGATCTCGTCTCGTCGGGCGTAGATCGCGAGCCTGATCGTGTTCGCGATAAGAGCAGCTGCTGCGACCAGCAGGATCACGGACATGGCCAGCGTGATCGTCCGCAGCAAAGAGTTCACCTGCAGCAAGCGCTTGATGATGTCGCCTCCGAAGTTGACGGAGTCGACGCCGGGGGCGCCGCGGATGCGCGCTGCCACCAGCTGCGTGTAGTCGGCATCGGTCAGCTTGATCCGGAGAGAAGCCGGGAGCGAGTCCTTCGGCAGCGTTTCGTAGAATTCAGGGTGATCCGCATACAGCTCCTTGAACTCCTCGAACGCCTCCTCTTTGGACACGTATGTGATGCCCTGCACCTCGTTCATGTTGGCGAGATCCGATTCGAGGTCCTCGGTCTCGTCGGGGGCGATGTCGTCGCGCAAGAAAGTCGAGATCTCGACCTTGGCCTCCCACCGCGACGTGACGTTGTTGATCGTCAGGTCGAGGATGCGCACACCTCCCAGCAGGAGCAGGGAGATGGCGACCGTCGAGATGGCGGCCACCGTCATCAGCACGTTGCGCTTTAGGTTCGTGACCGTCTCGGACAAGAAGTAGTTCGCGCGCACGGCTAGGTCCCCACCCCGTAGATCCCGCGGCTCTGGTCCCTGACGACGTTCCCGCCCTCTAACTCGATGACTCGCCGGCGCATGGAGTCGACGATCGCATGGTCGTGCGTAGCCATGACCACGGTGGTGCCGGTGCGGTTGATCCGATCGAGCAAACGCATGATGCCCACCGAGGTGGCGGGGTCGAGGTTTCCCGTGGGCTCGTCGGCGACGAGGATGAGCGGCCGGTTCACGAAGGCCCGGGCGATACTCACTCTCTGCTGCTCACCGCCGGACAGCTCGTCCGGGAAACGATCGAGCTTCTCGCCCAGGCCGACCAGTTCGAGGATCTGCGGCACCTGACGGCGAACGACTGACTTGGGCCGCCCGATCACCTCGAGGGCGAAGGCCACATTCTCGAACACCGTCTTGTTCGGCAGCAGCTTGAAGTCCTGGAACACGCTGCCGACGTTGCGCCGGAGATAGGGAACCCGCCAGCGCGGGAGATTGGCCAGGTTCTTCCCGGCGACGTAGATCTCGCCCGCGGTCGGCTCCTCCTCTTTCGTGAGGAGCTTCATGAACGTGGACTTGCCGGACCCGGACGGACCCACGATGAACACGAACTCGCCTTTTTCCATCTCGACGGAGATTCCGTTCAGCGCATGGATCCCGCCCTTGTAGGTCTTCTCGACGACGACCATCTTGATCATGGCGGTATCAATCCCTGCTGGTCTAGGACGGTTCTAAGGGCTGAGGCCCTAACTGGCAGCCGGAGCCACCCGGTCAAAGTATCGGTACGGATGCTCCTCGCCGTGAATCTTCTCGTAATCGGACCAAGCCACATCGTAGTAGGCGATGCCGCGCTCGGTGACTTCCGCACATACTTCCTTGGAAATTCCTACCACTCGGAGGCGCTTAGTCAGGGACTGCAGGGAGAAAGAACGGACCTCGTAGGGGTTGATGAGCAGGTTGGGGGGCGTTTGCTCCGGGTCGACGGCGAACCGACGATCGGGCGCCGCCACCACCCGGCAGGCCGGCTCGAGGAGGTGGAACACGACCCGCTCGACCCGCTCGAGGAACTCCCGGTCCCTGAGCCCGGCCTCCATCAGGGCCCTGACGCCGAAGTTGACGTGGCGGGACTCATCCCGGGCCACGGCCGTGAAACCTCCGTAGAAGCCGGGAAGGATCCCGAGCTCCCGGATGATCCCCAGCAGGTACTTCTGCCCCGTCAGAGCCAGCATCCCTTCCACGATCAGGTGATAGGTCGTGATGCCTTCGACCCAGGCGCCGTAGTCGTGAGGGTTCTTGCGCACCGCTTCAACCGACTCCACGAGGTCCTCGTCGAAGATCGTGCGGAAACCGCCGACGACCCTGTCCTTGAGGACGTCCAGAGCTGCGGTCAAGCCGCCGGAGATGCCCACCACCTCATCGAAGAAGCGGGAGAAGAAGACCGAATGGCGCGCCTCGTCGACGAGCTGCGTCGATAGGAAGATCCTCGATGGCTCGTCCGGAGCCGCGTGCACGAGCGGCGAAAGTGTGTCGGTGACGGCCTGCTCGCCCACGAAGAACAACGTGAAACTTCGTTGGAGCTCGGTGCGAAAGCCCTCGAAGATGCCGGTCATGCTTTGCCAGTGCAGCGCGTCCTCGCTGAAATCGAGGTCGAGCGTCGACCAATTCTGCTTCTCCCACCGGTGGTAGAGATCCATCGGCGTCGGACGCGACTGGAGCAACCAATCCATCTGACGGTAGACATCGTCGATATCGACCGAGCGCAGATCCGCAAGGGAAGCGCTCTCGACCCGCTCGACGATGTCCGGAACTCGTTCGTCCATCCCCGAAATCATGTCATCTGGAGCCGCTCTTGTCTGCCCGCCGGCCCAAGCGCGAGATGGACGCTTCCCATGACCTACCCTTGCGCCCAATGGAAGACCTCTCGGATCGGATCGCCGCGATAGAAACGAAGCTGGCTCAGGTCAAGGAGTACCTTTGACCTGGATCGGAAGCGCGCTCGGCTAGACCAGCTGCGCAAAGCCTCGACGGCGACGGACTTCTGGAGCGATCCTTCGTCCGCACAGAAGGTCATGGCGGAAAGCTCTCGCCTCGCAGAGGACGTCGATTCGTTCGACCGCATGCTGGGCCGCGTCTCCGACGCGCGGGTGTTGTGGGAGCTCGCCGACGCAGAGAAGGACGAATCCACCGGCACAGAAGCGGAATCCGAAATCGCGCGGATGGAATCGGAGCTGGGGGATCTCGAGGTCCTGGCTCTCCTCGGTGGTGAGTTCGACGACCACCCCGCCATCCTGGAGGTACACGCCGGTGAGGGGGGGATGGACTCGCAGGACTGGGCCGAGATGCTCCTGCGTTTGTATCTCAGGTGGGCGGAGCGGCGGGGTTTCAAGACCGAGATCGTCGAGTCGACTCCCGGCGATGAAGCGGGGTTGAAGTCGGTCACGCTGACCATCGAAGGGCGGCACGCGTACGGACTTCTCTCGGCCGAGCGGGGCGTCCACCGATTGGTGCGCATCTCACCCTTCGATCAGGCGAAGCGGCGTCACACGTCCTTCGCATCGGTGGACGCCACTCCCGAGGTCGAGGACGACATCGATGTCGAGATCGGGCCCGACGATCTACGCATCGACACGTACCGCTCCTCGGGGGCGGGCGGGCAGCACGTGAACGTCACCGATTCCGCCGTTCGCATCACTCACCTTCCGACCGGGATCGTCGTGTCCTGCCAGAACGAGCGATCGCAGATGCAGAATCGGGCCGTGGCCATGCGGATCCTGAAGTCGCGCCTGGTCGCGCGCGCCCGAGAGGAGCGCGAAGCGGAGATGGACACCCTCCGAGGCGAGAAGCGAGAGATCGGATTCGGGTCGCAGATCAGGTCGTACGTGCTACACCCGTATCAGATGGTCAAGGACCATCGCACCGGCGTAGAGGCCGGCAACGTCAACGCGGTGCTCGACGGTGACATCGGGGTGTTCATCGAAGCTGAGCTCCGCCGCAGAGCCGGAGAGCCACGAGAGCCCTAGGCCGCGGCCGAGAAGTGACGTTAGTAGGCTCCCAGCACGGCAGGTTCAATCGCGAGCCCTAAGGGAGGCAAAAGCATGGATCAGTCTGCAGTGAGGCAGCACGCTCAGACGCACGGACAGGCGGTCGTCGACAACGACCTGAATAAGGCCGGCGGGGACCTGACCGGCGATGTGCTCACCTATGTCGCCGACATCATGAAGCAGCTGCCGCGACCCGTTACCGTCGCCGAGGTCGTGGACGTGGCGGAAGACGGCGATGCGTATACGGCTCAGATCCGCTACTCGGGGGACGACAAGACTGTTGACGTTCAATCGCGCTGGCAGGACGTCGAGGGCCGCCCCCGGATCGTCGAGCTGAAGGTGATCTCGGACTAGGACCGACGACGAACTAGTTGAGAGCGGCCGCGCCCGGGCGACCGTGGCATTGCTTGTACTTCTTGCCACTACCGCAGGGACAGGGCGCGTTGCGAGGCACCTTGTCCGATATAGCCTGTTCGATCGCCTCGCCGTTCGCTGCGCCGACTTCGCCATCGAAGCCGTCGTCCGCAGGCGGCGCTGCATTCATCTGCGTCATCGGAATCTGCCGCCGCTCCTCTCGCATCCTGCTGGGTTGGTTGCGGCTGCGCTCGTCCTCGTGGACCGCCTCGATGTGGAACATGTACCGGGCGAAGTCTTCCTTGATGGTCTCCTGCATCTGGAGGAACATGTCGAATCCTTCGCGCTGGTACTCAACGAGCGGATCCCGCTGCCCCATCGCCCTGAGTCCGATCCCCTCCTGCAGGTAGTCCATCTCGTAGAGGTGCTCCCGCCACCGGTTATCGATGACGGAAAGCAACACCATGCGCTCGATCTGGCGCATCTGTTCCGAGCCGAGCTGCTCTTCGCGACGTGCATACGTGTCCAGCGCATCCTTCAGGAAGGCTTCGAGCACCTCTTCGTATGTTGCGGTTTCCGCGTCGAAGGAGTCTTGCTTGAGCGACGTTGGGAAAATCTCGCGCATGCGGGCGATCAGCTGTTCCCAGTCCCATTCCTCGGGTGGCAGGTCACGGTTGGCGTGCTGTGCCACGGCGCCCTCGACGACGTCGGTGACGAGCTCGAGCGCCTCGTCGTGAAAATCCTCGCCCTCGAGAATCTTGCGACGCTCCGAATAGATGACCTGGCGCTGCTTCTCCATGACCTCGTCGTACTTGAGGACGTTCTTGCGGATCTCGAAGTTCATCGACTCGACCTGTGTCTGCGCGCGTTCGATCGCCCGGGACACGAGCTTTGCCTCGATGGGGACATCGTCCGGGATCTTCAGGCGCTCCATCATCCCGGCGATGCGTTCCGATGCGAAGAGCCGCATCAGGTCATCTTCGAGCGACAGGTAGAAGCGGCTCGCACCAGGGTCTCCCTGTCGACCCGACCGCCCTCGTAACTGATTGTCGATGCGGCGCGACTCATGTCGCTCGGTGCCCAGGACGTAGAGGCCACCGCGGCCGACCACCTCTTCATGCTCGAGTGCGCACTGCTCCTTGAACTTCTCGAGCAGGGGCTCGAACTGCCCTTCGTACTCCGCCTTGTCATCGGCCGAGTACAGGTCGAGAAGGTACGCGTCGTTATCCCACCCTGCCGCCAACATCTCCTGCCGGGCCATGCCCTCGGGGTTGCCGCCGAGGATGATGTCGACCCCTCTACCCGCCATGTTGGTGGCCACGGTGACGGCGCTGAGACGACCGGCTTGCGAAACGATCGCGGCTTCCTTCTCGTGTTGCTTGGCATTCAGGACCGTGTGCGCGACCCCGCGCTTCGAGAGCACCCGGGAGAGAAGCTCGGACTTCTCGATCGACACCGTTCCGATCAGCACCGGCTGGCCCTTTGCGCTCCGCTCGGAGATGTCGTCGGCGAGCGCGTTCCACTTGGCATCTGCCGTCTTGTAGATGAGGTCTTGCTCATCGGCCCTGATCATCGGAAGGTTGGTGGGGACCTCTGAGACGTCCAGCTTGTAGATGTGGCTGAACTCGGACGCCTCGGTCTTCGCCGTCCCCGTCATGCCGGATAACTTGTTGTACATACGGAAGTAGTTCTGAAGGGTGATCGTAGCGAGCGTCTGGTTCTCTTCCTTGATACGCACGCCTTCCTTGGCTTCGATCCCCTGGTGTAGGCCCTCGGAGTAGCGCCGCCCAGGGAGGATGCGCCCGGTGAACTCATCGACAATCTTCACCTCGCCGTGCTGCACGACGTACTCGACATCCCGCTTGTAGAGCTCCTTAGCCTTCAACGCGACCTCGAGGTGGTGCACCATGTCGATGTTCACGTGGTCGTAGAGGTTCTCGACGCCGAGGATCTCCTCGACCTTCGACACGCCTTCTTCGGAGATGGCGATCGTCCGCTTCTTCTCGTCTACCTCGTAGTGCTCATCGCGGCTTAGGCGCGGCGAGATACGTGCGAACTGCACGTACCACTTGGTGGCCTCGCTGGCAGCGCCCGAGATAATCAGTGGGGTGCGGGCTTCGTCGACGAGGATCGAGTCGACCTCGTCCACGATCCCGAAGTTGTGCCCCCGCTGCACCAGTCGATCCAGCTCGGTGACCATGTTGTCGCGGAGGTAGTCGAACCCGAACTCGTTGTTGGTCCCATAGGTGATGTCCGCGGCATAGGCAGGGCGGCGCTCCGAAGGATCCATCTGCGACTGGATGAGGCCGGTGTGAAGGCCCAGGAACCGGTACACCTGACCCATCCATTCGGAGTCTCGCTTGGCCAGGTAATCGTTGACCGTGATGATGTGGACCCCGTCGTCGCCGAGAGCGTTGAGGTATCCCGCAAGCGTCGAGGTGAGCGTCTTGCCCTCACCGGTCCTCATCTCGGCGATCCACCCGTAGTGGAGGGCCACTCCGCCCATCAACTGGACGTCGAAGTGGCGCTGGCCGATGGTGCGCCGGGCGGCCTCGCGGGTCACCGCGAAGGCCTCGCCGACCAGGTCGTCGAGGGTCTCGCCGTTCTCGAGCCGCTGCCTAAACTCAGCCGTCTTGCCGCGCAGCGCGGCGTCATCGAGAGCGTGGATCTCGTCCTCCAACGAATTGACGACGGGAACCACTGCCTCGAGGGACTTCAGCTTGCGGCCCTCGCCCGCATTCAGGATCTTCTTCAGGATGCTCATTGGTCCAGTTTCTTTCAGCCGACGTCTTCAAGGCCCGTTCAGGCCCAGGTCGACCATTATCCCAGCGACGGAGGCCAAAGCCTCCCATTTCACGGTCGCGAGCTGTACCCGAAGCTGGGGAGCATCAGGCCGATGGAGGCTGTAGCGGGCCACAGCCCTCGAGGTTCTGCCAGCCCTATGCGGGGCTAGCAGCGGAAGCGGACAGTTTTCTGGCTCGGCAGATGGTCTGAATCGCCAGCGAAGCGCGCCAGTACCTTGCATCTTCCTTAGACGGGCGCGCGAACGTCGCCACGTAGTTACTCGAGGCGGAGAGGGTCGCGCTCACCTGCGCCACCCTCACGAATTTGACCCCCGACTTCTTCATGAGGGTCACCGTCATGATGCGCCCCGGATGCGCCGGGTTCAGGCTCCCGGAGGCTTGCACCTTTCGGGCGAGCTTGACGACTTGCAGGCTGGTGCTGGTGGGGTTCGTCGCCAGGGTAAAGCGCCACCCCGGCGACCAAGGTCCAGGCTTGCTGTCGGCATCCAGTCCTCGCACGCGCCAGGCGTACGTCCCGCGGGCGAGCTCGCCCGTGGGACCCCAAGCAGCCATCTTCGTTTGCTGAAGCAGAGCCCTGTTCGTGGGTGAGAGATTGAGGTCGCCATTGCGGTAGACCTCGACCTCGTACTTCGCCGCGAAATCCTGCGGTGTCCACTGGAAGTAAGGAACGCCCGCCCCGGCGAACGTGACGTCGGCGGCGGGGAAGTTCAGGTTCAGCTTGGGGGACTGCTTCGTGATCGACCATGGCAGACTAAACGTCAGGGCTTTTGGGTTCGTTACTCCCGCGTGCGGTTCCGGCGGGAGCGTTAAGGAGTGAAGCGGTAAGCGTGAACTACGGAGCGTCCGTCCTAACGTGGGTCGTAAGAACGCCTCGGAGCAACCGCAACTAGGGAGCAGGCACGCGTTCTACCTCGGAGAAGACGACTCCGTCTGCTGCTTCCACTCAGGCGAGACGGCTTTGTGGCTGAACGGCAGCACCCAGCGGAAGTGGCGGAGTCCTGGCCGCTGGCACCAGCAGTCAGGTTGGCAACCGCACTCCCTCGTTGCGTCGATGCGGGCGTTGATCGCTGCGAGGCCGAGGATCAAGCCAGCGAGCAGCAGCAGCTTCTTCATGAGGTCTCCTTGAGGATTGCCATTGGCGACCTAACTCCGCAGCTCCCTCCGCGCTGAGGGTTTCGCCCTCCGGGTTGCCTGCCTGCGACCGCCATGCATCGAGGTGCTCGCGACTGCAGAAGAAGTTCACGTCGGGGCAGAACTGCGTGACGACGTGAGAGCAATTTGCGGTCGGCAACCACAGGATGAGGTCAGCGTCTCCCTGAGGTTCGCCGAAGTGGATCGAAAGCACTATTTCGGCTGAGCAGTAGGGACACGCGGTAACCACCTCGCCGTCTTCGCCCAGGGCGGCAGGGATGCCGACGGCATCGGCGGGGCACCAAGTGAAGAGTGAGTCGTCGCCCAATCTCATCCGATGCTTGGTCGGCTGGATGCTGAGACCATCGAACGCCACCAACCTGTCGTTCTCGATGATTGCCATGCCACGTGCCACCAGGACATCGAGCGTCCGTTGGGCGCTTTCGGCTCCGCCCGGCGACGTTGCGACCACGTCGATTACCTCCACCGCTCCCGAGTCCCGCAGGTGCTCGAACGCGTGACGACGAAAGGTGTCGTCCAGATCCGAGTGCTGGGTGTCGAGAACATCGATGTCGATCGTCAACCGCTCTCCTCCACCAATCGTCGAAGATCGCTGCGGCGGGCGACCCCTACGAGGACGCCCTTGTTTGTGGTCACCACCACCGCGGGGACGTTGCGTTTCTCCATCCGCTCAAGGAGCGACTTCGCCGGCTCCGTTGGCCGGACCGTCGTAGGGCCGGTCTCCATCACATCTTCAACAACATCGTTGGAGCCTGCATCTCGATGCTTCCTGCGCAAGCGGCCCAACACGACGCCGTGATCGTTGAGGACAAGACAGAACGTGTCACCGCTTTCTCCCATGGCGCTTGCTGAATCGCTGACGGCGCTGCCCAGTACGCAGGTCTGAAGACGGTCCTGGGTAGCCACCTCACCCACCATCGCGTAGTGCGGACCGCTACCCTGGACGGGTTGGCGGTTAACCATCCACTCGACCTTCCCGTTCACGTAGTCGTAGACATCAGTGAATCCCATGGCTTCGAGCTGGCACGCAGCCCTCGGGCTCATGTCTCATATGTCGTCCCAGCAGTAGGCGACGGTTGGACGCGAACGGTCGAGCGCGGCAACGCTGTCTCGGTTCATCGACTTCAGCGGGATGTTGATCGCGCCGGGAAGATGCTCCTCGACGTACTCCTTCTCCGGGAGCACCTCGATGAGCTGCGTGTTTCCCTTCGCGAGCATCTTCCGCAGACTGTCGAGAGCGAGGTCGGCCGGCATCAGTGGTCGAACGCCTCGTTGTCAGCGAGGAAACAACGGACCTCCGTGATCAACGACCGAAGAGAACTGCGGCGCCGGCAACCATGGATCGCATCACCCATTCATGGTCGCACCCAATACCCTCCTAGGCAATCGACGACCACTACGCTGGTGCCATGACCGTGCTCCGATCCATCGCTCTGTTCGCACTAGCCGCGGCGCCGAGATTGGCGGCGCGTGGCTCGTCTGGCAAGGGTTGAGAGAGCACCGTGGACTCCTTTGGGTGGGAGCCGGGGTCATCGCGTTGGGCGCCTACGGATTCGTGGCCACCTTCCAACCGGACCCGAACTTGGGGCGCATCCTCGCGGCCTATGGCGGGATCTTCGTTGCCGGATCGCTGTTGTGGGGCGTCATCGTCGATGGGTTCAAGCCCGACCGGTGGGACATCGCGGGAGCCGCCGTCTGTCTCTTCGGCGTGGCGCTGATCATGTACGCACCTCGGGGCTGACGAATAGCGCACGACCAGGGTCGAACCAAACAATTCCACGGGAACGCTTGACCTTGGAGTCGACTCCAAGGTTTACGTTGTCTCCATGTCCTTACGAGTCTCACAAGTCGCAGAGCAAGCAGGCGTCTCACCAGACGCGGTCCGCTTCTACGAGAAGGAAGGCCTGCTACCCCAACCACCGCGGTCGCCTGCGGGCTACCGAGAGTATGACCCCACAGTCCCGCAACGGGTCAGGTTCATCAAAGGTGCCCAGGAGATGGGACTCAAGCTCGCGGAGATCGGCGAGCTCCTCGAGATCCAAGATCGCGGGGCCTGTCCCTGCGGGCATACGAAGACTTTGGTCGAGCGTCGTATCGCAGAGATAGACGCCGAGATGGCCCGACTCTCGGGCCTGCGAGTGGAACTGGCGGAGATGGCCAAGCTCGAATGCCCCGCGACCGACCAGGGTGACCTGTGGCCCTGCGAGGTCACGTTCATCAAGCGAGGAGGTGAACGAGTTGGCTGACGGCGGATGCCCATGTTGCGGTTGCCCTTGCGGTGACTGCGGAGGTTCCGGTTCCAAGAAGTAGGAAGGAGGTGCACATGGCTCCTTGCGACTGCGGTCCCGAGTGCCCGTGTGACGAGAACGACTGCTGCTAGCAGGAAAGCCAGTTAGAGGGGAGATCACCGCCGGCCGGCACTCCCCTCTTGGGCATGTCCCGTCCAGCGCGCAGAACTCGCTTCCTCGACCGCGATAGCAGGCGCGCGTAGGTGAGGCTTTTGGGTTCGTTACTCCCGCGTGAGGATGGAGGTCAGTCCTTGCGCTGATCAGGCCCGAAGGGGGTGCCCCATAAGCCCCATAAGAAGGAGTCCTCAGGTCAGTGTGCGATAGATCAGTCCAGCGATAGCGCTTCCCCCCACTACCCCCAGCACGTTCCATCTGAACTTCCAGAGACCCACAAACGCGATAGCAGCCAGGGCAACGGTAAACAAGTCGATCGACGAGAAGTTCGGGTCAGGAAAGGTCAGGTTGAGGAGCTTGCCCTGAGATACGTCGCTGAAGAGCACTGCTATGCCGAAGGTGATCGCGAGGTTCAAGATGACACCCACGACCGCCGCTGTCACCGCTCCCAGAGCTGCGTTCAATGACCGGTTGCCACGCAGGCGCTCTATATAGGGAGCCCCCAAGAAGATCCACAGATAACTCGACGCTGTGACTGAGCGAGACCATGTCGTCGTCACCGACCAAGACCAGTACAGGTACCGCCAACTTCTTCAGGTCATCGATCGGGATGTGCGACTCTCTCGTCCACATGGTGGTGATCTTCTGGAAGACGGTGGGCCAGTGATCCGCTCCATCCGGCGAGACCGCCGAGTACGTCTCACGCATCATCGTCATCTCGAAAGAATCGTGAGACATCCC
>Ga0183260_10003674_pt1 | contig 12348 bp, 15 predicted proteins | sample AntDrymUQ4972206_2_FD_129768 | JGI IMG/M metagenome (GOLD analysis project Ga0183260, IMG submission 129768) | Polar desert sand microbial communities from Dry Valleys, Antarctica - metaG UQ497 (22.06) (version 2) (version 2) | ecosystem: Environmental > Terrestrial > Soil > Desert | place...
GGATCAACTGGTACAACTCCGACAGGCTTCACACGAGCCTGGCAGGGGTCCCACCGATCGAGTGGGAGCAGCAGTACCGTCAAGCGTCATAATCACCCGTCCGGCCGACGGGGAGATGCCCAGTCTCACTGACACCGCCGGTCGGCCCCTGCACGTGACTCTCCACCAGCTCAGACACACGTTCGGGACCAGTCTCGTGAACGCCGGCATGAACCTGCCCGCCTTGATGGCATTGCTCGGCCATGTCACCCCCGAGATTCCACTGCGTTACGCCAAGCTCGCCTCACCGACCATCCGCGACGCATACAACACCGCCATGACCAAGGTGAAAGGACGACGACCGTTGTTCGTCATCCCCGCCGGCGCCAGCTCCGCGATCCCCGCCAAGGTCGACTGGCTCCACGGTGAGATGCTCAAGACCCGTGTCGCTCACGGCTTCTGCTCACGTGACCCGGTCGCCGGCGCGTGCGGCTACGCCAACATCTGCGGAACGCAAAGCTCGTCTTTCGCACCAACCGGGTGATCGATGCCCGAGAGGCCGGCCTCCACCGGCCTCCCGGCCCTGCTCCGGGCCATGGTGGGCGTCCGCCCAAGCGCCGGCCGAGTGTCTAGTCGTGTCGGTCGACATGTCAGTGATGTTTGTCGGTCACTCTGCCCGTCCAGGTGCCCTGAGCCGAGAAGCTCTTGTAATTCCAGGGTCCAATGTGCCTCTGGTCGAGCTGATCGCCCGAGTGCGTCGAACAATGCTTGACACCGCTGTAATTCGTTCCTACGGTCAAGGCGGAGGTGAGGCCGATGAGTCACGACAGCCGCCGCCAAGCACTCGAGGTCGCCGGGCTGATGCACCCCCGGCCCAACGCGGTGATTGCCGCGCTGTTCGAGGCGACGAGCCCCTTCTTCTTCGCAGGGGACAAGGTCCAGGTGAAGTACGAGATGCTGCGGGCCCACGCCGTCGACGGGGCGACCGTCACCGCCGCGGCCCGCTCGCACGGGTACTCCCGGGCCGAGTTCTACTTGGTGGCCGCCGCGTTCGACGAGCTCGGCATGGGCGGGCTCCTCGACGAGCGCCGGGGCCGCAAGGGGCCGACCAAGCTGACCGCCGAGGTGCGCGCCTTCGTGAACGGGCTCGAACCGTGCTCGGCCGCCGAGGCGGCGGCAGCGGTCGAGCGCGAGCTGGGGGTGCGCCTGCACGCCCGCAGCATTCAGCGGGCCCGCCGGACATGAGGCCGTTCTGGCCTCCGGGCGAGGGTGCCCAGGCCGACTACGAGCGGCTGCGGGAGGCGGTGCTCGCCAGCGGGCGGCTACCCGACGACCTCGCCTCGGCCCGCTTCCGGCGGAGGGGCGTGGCCGGGCTCATCGCCTGGCCGGCAGCAGAGCCGGTCTTCGTGGCCGAGGTGGCGGGGGCGGCCCGCCCGTCGTGGTCGCCCTACGTCGACCCCCGTGTCGAGGCCCTGGCCGTCACCTACCGGCTGCTCGTCCTCGGCGGCAAGCGGGCCGATCAAGGAACCTTGACGCTCTCCGGAGGCCGGCCGTGAGCGCCCGGGTGGCGCTGCGACGACTGGATGCCCTGGGCCGGCGACGGACCGAGACCGAGGCGGCCATCGCTGCGGTGGTGGGGACGGCGCGGGAGGCGGGGGCGCCGTGGTCCGCGGTGGGCGCCGCCCTGGGGGTGAGCGCGCAGGCCGCCCAGCAACGCTACGGGTGTCGTCCCGACGGCGCCGCAAGGCGTCAAGGCCCCTTGAGCAGCACCCGGCGTCAAGGACGGTTGAAGACGCCTCGCCCGGCGAAGACCGGCGGGGCACCGAGGGGGAAGGGGAGGCGGACATGAAGGTGGGCATCTACGCCCGGGTGTCGACGGAGGCCCAAGAGGCCCGAGGAACGATCGGCTCCCAGCTCGAGGCGCTGCGGGCCCGGGTGGTGGCCGAGGGCGACGAGCTGGTGGCCGAGTTCGTCGACGACGGCTGCTCGGGGTCCCGCCTGGACCGTCCCGGCCTCGACGCCTTGCGGGACGCGGCGGAGGCGGGAAGCGTCGAGGCGGTGTGGTGCCTGTCGCCCGATCGCCTGGCCCGGGCCTACGCCTACCAGGTGCTGATCCTCGACGAGCTTGCCCGTCACCAGGTCCCGGTGCGCTTCACCGACGCCCCGCCCCTCGACGACCCCCAGGCCCGCCTGTTGGTGCAGGTCCAGGGCGTGATCGCCGAGTACGAGAAGGCGAAGTTCGCCGAGCGGGAGCGGCGGGGCAAGCTGTTCAGGGCCCGCGCCGGCGAGGTGCTGAGCCGCAAGGTGCCCTACGGCTACCGCCGGGTACCGCGGAGTGCCGACGGCCCCGCCCACGTGATCGTGCACGAGCCCGAGGCCGTCGTGGTCCGGCGCATCTTCGCCGAGTTCACGGGCGGGACCTCCGTCCGCCGCATCGCCCTGCGCCTGGCCGAGGACGGGACCGCCTCTCCCGAGGGCAAGGCGATCTGGCCGCTCGCCACCCTGTTCCGACTGCTGCGCAACGAGGCCTACGTCGGTCGCCTCTACTGGAACCGCACGTCCAACGACCGCGACCCCTCGACCGGGCGGGTTCGCCAGAGCCGCCGGGACCGCTCGGAGTGGGTCGAGATCCCCATCCCCGCCATCGTCGCCGAGGACACCTTCGATGCGGTGCAGCACGCGGCCAGCGACAATGCCGCCTTCAGCCCCCGGCGGACCGAGCCCGACACGTTCCTGCTGCGACGGCTCGTGCGCTGCGGCCGCTGCGGGGTGAAGCTCGCCAGCCACCGAGCGCACCGCGAGCGCGGGACGGCCCGTTACTACCTCTGCCCCCACCACGACCCGGTGCGCGCCGGCGGGCCCGACCGCCGTTGCACCGAACGGCGCATCCGGGCCGACGAGCTGGACGCCTTCGTCTTCGACGAGGTGCGCCGGCTGCTCGTCCGTCCCGACCTGCTGGCTGCCGTCGAGGCGGCGGTCACCGCCCAAGGGCCCGCTCCCGACGCCGAGCTGGTCAACCGCCCAGCTGGCTCGGCTCGGGCGCCGGCTGGAGGGCGCTGACACCGAGCGGCGCCGAGTGGCCGACCTCTACCAAGCCGCGGTGATCGACGGCGATGAGATGAAACGCCGGGCCGGTGAACTCGACGCCCGTCGCCGCCGGCTGGACGAGGAGCGCCTCGCCCTCGTCGCTCACCACGCCGAGCTGGGTGAGCAGACGCGACTCGCCCAGCGCATCGGCGACTTCGCCCAACGGGTGCTCGCCGGCATCGAGGGGCTGGACTTTGACGGCCGCCAGCAGTTGTTGCGCCTCGTCCTCGAAGACGTGCGAGTGGAGGGCTGGCGGGTCGAGCTTCGCCTCCGACTGCCCCTCGACGAGAATCCGGATCAGAATCCGAGTGTGGGGACTGGGTCGGTGGTGTCGATGCAGGGGAAGCGAGCCCGGTCGCCGAGACAACCCGGGCGGGCAAAGGAGGGGGTGTCAAGGAGTGACGGTTTGCGTTCCACTGGTGAACATCTGCGAACAATGCGACAACTTCGTGCCCGACCCCGAACGCCACGACGTTCTATCCGGGCAACTCGCCGACGTCACCGCCCTGCGTGACGACGCCCAGGACCGCGGATGGACCGACGAAACCGCCCGCCACCACCGCGTCGCCGACGCCCTCGAACGACACCTCCGCCGCATCGATCGAAAGGCTGATGATGACTGACCACTTGACTCCGTCCCCGAGGGCCGGTCAATGCGCGCCCGGTGGATCAGACAACGCTGGCGCAGGCTGTGGCTGAAGACGATCTCGGCCGCGCCGATCAGGCCCTGGCCGCCGTCGGAGATGACGAGCAACGGGTCGCCCAGTCCCCGGTCCTTGAGCCCCCGGAAGAACCCGGCCCAGGCGTCGTGGCTCTCCGAGCTGCCCGGCTCCATGCCCAGAAACACGGGTTTTCCGCCCGACGTGATGCCCCAGGCCACCAGCACCGGCTCGGCCGGCGCCCCGGGGTGCATGCGGAAGTAGCTGCCGTCGGCGAAGAAGTAATCGACCTCGATCCCCGACAGGTCCCTGGTCTTCCAGGTGTCGAACTCGTCCTTGATGGCCTCGCAGATCCGGCTCACCGTCGACTTCGACACCGTCGACTCCGGACCGAGGGCATCGGCCAGCGACGCCTCGACGTCGCGCACCGACAGGCCGCGGACGAAGCCGGCGATCACCAGTGCCTCCAGGGCGTTGGTGCGCGTCACGCCGGCGCCGAGCAACCGCGAAGCGAAGGCCACCTCGGTGCCCCGCGTCTTCGGGCGCTGCAGCGTCACCTCCCCGGCGGTGGTCTTGATGGTCATCGGGCTGTAGCCGTTGCGGGAGCCCGCCTGCTCGCGCTCGCCCCGGGCGTAACGTTCCCGGCCGAAGAACTCGGTGACCTCGCTCTCCAGCGCGGTCTGGAACACCAGGCGCACCGCGGCCCGGGCCACCTCCTCGAAGTGCTCGAGCAGGCTTCCCCGCTCCGCACCGGCGATCAGGTCGTCAATCTCGGCGCGGATGGCCTCGGTGGGTGATACTCGTGCAGTCACGGGTGTAGGTCCTCCTTCGTGAGTTGGTTGCTCTTGAAGGAACCTACGCCCGTCGACTTTTCCACCAGCGGATGGACGCCACCGGGTCATCATCGCCCTTCGAGGCTACCGTGCTCGTGGGGTAGCCTCGTCCCGCATGCACCCTGTTCTACCCAAGGCCTACCGATGCGTTCGGCCTGTCTTGGAGAGGGCCTACGAGGTAGTTGCGGAACTGCTCCCATCTGAGGTCGCGGGGCGCATCGACTTGACGAGGCCTTCCTACCGTGCGTCGTGGGGTGGCCCGCTGAATGGCCAACAGAATCGTTGCCAGATCGTGCGCGACCTGGCGAAGGCGATCGATTTCGACCGCGTGATCGAAACCGGTACGTATCGAGGTACCTCCACCGAGTTCTTCAGCGCTGTCTTCGGCGTCCCGGTGGCTACCGTCGAGGCAAACACCCGGTACTTCGTCTACAGCAAGCGCCGACTCGCCGTGCAGCCGGATGTCACGGTGGAGCTGGGGGACTCCCGAGCGTTCCTGCGTCGCTGCGCCGACGCAGCCGGAGGGGACAAGACGGTGTTCATCTATCTAGATGCCCATTGGGAAGAGGACCTGCCCCTCGCCGAGGAACTGCGGATCATCGGCGCGAGTTGGGCGCAGGCTGTCGTGATGATCGACGATTTTCAGGTGCCGGGCGACGTCGGCTTCGGCTACGACGACTATGGCGCTGGGGGGGCCTTGGTGGAGCGCTACCTCCCTGAAGCCTCGCTCAAGGGGTGGTCACTGTATTATCCGGCGGGCGCATCGGATCGAGAGACGGGGAAGAAGCGCGGCAGCTGCGTACTCATGTCGCCAGTCATTGCCGGAAACGCCCATATCCCCACTCTCCGATCGGCCCGCGTTTTCTAGTGGCGACATGTGACGCGTGAATGGGCGTCGTCAGAGATGCCTCGGGCAACGCGTTCAACCTGCGATCGATCGACTGCCCCATCTGTGGGAGCGAACACCGTTTCGTCGGCTACCGGGGCGGAACGAGTCATCGGCACGGCTTGGGGATCAGGTCCTCGGTCGTGCGTTGCCGGGGCTGCCGGCTTCTGTACGCCAATCCCTTCCCTCTCCCCATCGATCCGCAAGCGCTCTACGGCGATCCCGAGAAGTACTTTGCGAGCCACGACGTGGGTGCCAAAGTGGAAAGCAACCGCCAGGTCATCACCGAGTTGGTAGCCGATAGCGGGCTCGACGGGCCGTCGCTCCTCGACGTGGGCAGCGGACGTGGCGAGACGCTGCACGCGGCGCAGCTCGTTGGCCTGACCGACGTGGTGGGCCTGGAGCTGTCCTCCGCCATGCGTGATGAAACCCAGCGGCGCTACGGCTTGGATATCCGTCTACAGACCATTGAGCAGCATGCCGCCGGCGTCGATCGTACGTACGACATCGTCATGCTGTCAGCGGTGCTCGAGCACGTCTACGACCCGAATGCCATGATCGCCAGTGTTGCCGCCCTTTCGCACCCGGGCACCGTCGTCTACATCGACGTACCGCAGGAGCCCAATCTGCTGACTATGGTGGGCAACGTTCCCGGTCGGCTGCGGGGCACCCGGACGGTCTACAACCTGGCGCCGACCTTCCCGCCCTATCATGTCTTCGGATTCAACCAGCGGTCACTGACAATGTTGTTGCAGAAGCACGGTTTTGAGCCTTTCCGATGGCTCAAACGAAGTCAGCTCCGCGTTCCCGCCCGACCGGGCGTGAGAAACCGTGTCGTCACTTTCGGGGCGATGCAGATTCACAAGCTGGGCAATCTCACCGGCTTGTCGACCAACATGGACGTGTGGGCCCGCAGAGTTGGATGACTGATGCCTGATCCTACGACGCCCGCCTGCCCGACCGTGAGTCTCGTCGTGCCGACCTACCGACGTCCAGACGCTCTCCGGTTGACCTTGGCCGCACTGCTCGCCGTCGACTACCCCCCCGACCGGTACGAGGTGATCGTTGTCGATGACGGCTCAGGGGACGACACGGCCGAGGTGGTCGCCGACCTCCAGCGGGACACCGAGGCCAAGCTGGTCTACCTCCAGCAGGACAACGCCGGTGTCGCCACTGCCCGCAACCAGGGTGCCCGTTCTGCAACCGGCGAGATGCTCATATTCGTCGACGACGACATCGTGGTGGAACCGAGTCATATCCGGGACCATCTCGCCACGCGAGCAACCCAGGGAGATGCCCTGGTGAACGGCCATTGGGAGTTCTCGCCCGACCTCGCCCGAGCCTTGGCCACCACACCCTTCGGGCGGTTCCGGCTAGAACTGGAGCGCTGGGTGAAAGACGGGGTCGCCAAGAGCCCACTGGGTGACGGATGTGAGGCACCCTCGGCCGTAACCGCGTGCAACCTTGGCGTGCGCCGTGCCCTCTTTTGGGACTTGGGCGGTTTCGACGAAACCTTTCCCTTCGCCGGGTACGAGGACCAGGAATTGTCCTACCGAGCCGCCACCGCGGGCTCGCGTCTCGTCTACGACCGAAGGATCAGGCTGGTACACAACGACCAGCGACTTAGCCTCGCCGCGTTCTGCGCCCGCCAACGTACCGGGGCGTGTACCGCCGTGTATCTGGCCGCTCGCCATCCTGAGGAGTTCGGTGCCCGCCGCATCATCGTGGAGAACGGACCCCTGACCCGATCGGACCCCTTTGGAAGAGGGCTCAAGAAGTTGCTGAAATCAATGCTCACGACCGCCCCAGCGCGCGCCTCTATCCATGCTGCCGTCAGGGCCCTCGAAAGGGTGGCTCCACGGAGCAGCCTGCTGCAGCGCAGCTACTGGTCCGTCTCCGGCCTGTACATCTTCCAGGGCGTCCGCGACGGTTTCGCATCCGTCGACGGCTCGACGTCTGCAGTGCTGGGGAGAACGTGATGCCACTCGTCAGCGTGGTGATCCCGGCCTACAACGCCGGGCGGACGCTTGCCGACACGGTTGAATCGGTTCTGGCCCAGACCCTCGACGACCTGGAGATCCTTGTCGTCGACGATGGTTCAACAGACGCGACGGCGACGGTGGCCGGCGGCTTCGGTGGTCCCGTGCGGTGCATCTCCAAGGCCAATGGCGGTGTGTCGAGCGCCCGGAACACGGGGGTCGAAGCTGCGCAGGGACGCTACGTCGCGTTCCTCGACGCCGATGACCTGTGGGAGAGCGACAAGCTGGAGCGTCAGGTGGAGATCCTCGAGTCGGATCCCGAAGCGGGTGCTTGCTACACCGGGATCCGACGTGTCGACGACGGCTTGCAGACGGTGGGGGAGTCGCCGGCCAAGACCTATCCCGATCTCTGCCGGGCCCTGCTGCTGTTCTCGGGAGTCGTCAACATCTCGTCGTCAGTAGTGCGACGTTCACTGGCGCCTCTGTTCGACCTGCGGTTCAGCCAGTGTGCCGACTGGGACTACTTCCTGCGCTTGAGCGCGATGACCCGCCTTGTCGCCATTCCCGACCTGCTAGTCCTCTACCGCTCCTCGCCGGGACGGATGAGCAGCGATGTCGGGCTACTCGAGCGCGACACGTTCGCCGTGCTCGACAGCTTTTTCGCCGGACCGCTCTCCGATCGATACGAACAACTCTGGCGACGCATCTACAGCAACCACTGGATGATCCTCTCGGGGTCGTACCTGCACGCCGGGGACATGACGGCGTCCCTTCGAGCTCTCGCTTCCGGCCTCAGGCTGTACCCGGCCAATGCCGGTCGGCCCCTCGGGGCCCCCCTCCGATGGCTGCGCAGGCTCACCGCCGGTCAGCCGATGCCTGCCCGATCGTGACGACCGAACAGCCGCTCGTCTCCGTGGTGATCCCAGCGTACAACGCGGCGCGCACGGTGGTTTCAACCGTGCAGACCGTGCTCGACCAGACGGTTCGCGACCTTGAGGTCGTCGTCGTCGACGACGGATCGTCCGACGACACCGTCGAGGTCGCCCGTGGCATCGACGACCCTCGGGTCCGGGTGGTCGCGCGGGAGAACGGAGGCGCGGCCGCGGCCCGTAACACAGGCATCGCCGAGGCGAAGGGCACCTGGGTGGCGTTCCTCGACTCCGACGACCAGTGGCTGCCGGTGAAGCTCGAACGGCAGCTCGCCTACGTGGACGCCCACCCCGACGTGCACGCGGTCCAGACGGGCGCCTACCTCGTTGACGACGACCTCCAGGTGCACCACGTGCGCCGGTGCAGGCCGTCACGCGACGCCCTGTGGGAGAGCCTGCTGTTCCGGAACCTGCCCGCCTTTGGGTCGACGCTGATGATTCGCCGTTCGAAGCTGGTCGAGATCGGCTGCTTCGACACCAACCTTGAAATCCTCGAGGACTGGGAGCTGGCCGTGCGGTCGGCTCGGTATTGCAATTTGCGCAGTATCGAGGAGCCGCTGACCCTGTACCGTACCCATCCGGGCAACCGCAGCCGCAACCTCGACATCCATTTGGCCCCCGGTGAACTGGTCCTCGGACGGCTGTTCGCCGACCCGGACACCCCTGAACGGATCAGAGCCGGTCGTCGCGAGATCTACGCCCACTTCTATACGATGCTCGCCGGCGGCGCGCTCAAAGTTGGTCGCTATGGCGAATGCGGTCGATGGACCATCAGGGCGCTGCGATCCGATCCGCGGTCGATCAAGTACATCGCCGAACTGCCAGTCCGTCGCGCCAGCCGGTTCGTGAGCGGGGTGGTCGCTCGCCGCCGGGGTGGGGTTCCCGGCATCGATCGGCCTCCGGTGATTCAGGCCGACGGCTGACGGGCGAGAGCCCACACGACGAGGGGCACGTCGTTTTCGTTTCGCAGGGAGCGCCACGGGTGGTAGGCGGCCCACCGCCGGAGGTTGGCGCTGACGCAGCGCCGGTTGCCCCAACTCCGGACCCACTCGACGTCGAGCCCACCCCCTTCGAGCAGCAGTCGCATGCCGCTGGGCGTGAAGCGCCAATGGTCTTCGGGATGGTCGTGGAGGCGGACGAGGAACGGCGTGCTCACCAGCACGAGTCCGCCGGGACGAACCAGGCCGGCGAGGTTGCGCACTGCCAGGTGGGGGTCGCGCACGTGTTCGAGGACCTGCTCGCAGATCACCAGATCGGCCTCCGCTGCCGGTACGACCGGCGCACAGATGTCGAACTCCGGATAGCAGAGCGACTGGTACGACATCCACGGGAGACCGCCACGCAGGTCGCCGCTCACCTCGATCACATCGGTGACCGATGGGGGGAGCGACGTGAAGAAGGCGTCGAGGTCGCGGTTCATGGTCTCCCGCAGCCACTGGTCCGCCGACCCGGCTTCGACGAAGGTGGTACGTAGCTGATGGCGAACACCACTGGGCAGATGGTCGTAGGCCGTTCGGGCCACCGACCGGGCGGTGATGGCGCTCACCGGGCCAGCCGGCGGAACCCGTCGCTGGTCCGGCTCAGCTCCTCGTAGGTACCGACTCTCGTGATGCGGCCGTCCTCGACGAGGACGACCTGGTCACAATTGCGCACGCTGCTCAGGCGGTGGGCCACGGCGATGACGGTGAAGCGACCCTTGAGGCGGTTGAGCGTCTCGATGATCTGCGCCTCGGTGAGGTTGTCGAGCGCGGAGGTCCCCTCGTCGAGGACGAGCACGGCCGGATTGCGGTAGAGGGCACGAGCGATCACCACCCGTTGCCGCTGGCCACCTGAGAGCCGAACGCCGGCTTCGGCTACCGACGTGTCGAGGCCGGCCGGAAGCGTGGCCACGAACTCGTCGAGCTGGGCCATGCGCACCGCCGATTCGAGCCGCTCGGTGTCGATCTGGTCGTCGTCGATGCCGAAGGCGATGTTGCGGCGCAGGGTGTCGTCGGTGAGGAACACGGCCTGGGGGACCATGCCCAGGTTCGTCTGCCAGCCGGCCACGTTGTCGCGGATGTCGACCCCGTCGACCAGCACCGATCCCGACGTCGGCTCGAGCAGTCCGACCAGGATGTCGATCAGCGTGCTCTTGCCCCCGCCCGAGGGCCCCACCAGGCCGACGGACGCGCCCTTCTCGATGACGAGGTCAACGCCATCGAGAACCGAGTCTCCAGCCGGGTCGTACCGGAAGCCCACGCCGTCGAGGACGATGCGTCGATCGAAGCCGACCGGGGTGTCGGAGACCGTGGGGACCGGCAGGCCGTCGAGCTCGACGAGGTCGTCGTAGACGATGTCGAGCGCGGCGCGCCCGGACTTGATGTTGGTGAGGCTCAGCAACATCCGGTTGACCGCCGGGAGGATGCGCAGGGCCGAGTAGGCGAAGAGCCCGAGCACGGGGAACTTGTCGGCGGGCGAACCGCCGGAGAGCTGCGTGACGAGCAGGGAGGCGACGATGAAGAGCACGAACACGGTCTCCGTACCGACTCGCGGGATGGCAACGAGGGTGTTCGTCGTGTAGCTAACCCGGATGTACTCACGTCGGTGCCGGAGATAGTCCTCCCGGAAGTACGACTGGCGACCGTAGAGCTTCAGGTCCCTGATGCCGTTGAAGCTCTGGTTCAGCGACTGGAGGCCGGCTCGGATCTTCTCCTGGGAGATCACCCCCATGCGGCCCAACCGGGGTTGGATGATGCGCAGCATGAGGAATACCGTGCCCCCGAGCACAGCCCCCGCGGCGAGAGTGATCGTTGGGGCAGCGACGACGAGCAGGGCGACCATGGCGACCACGACGGCCGTATCCGACACAAGGGCGATGAGTGACACGAACACCTGGCGGGAGAGGATCTCGGTAGACTCGTTGATGTTGCGGATGAGGCGGGCCGAGTTGTAGCGCAGGTGGCGTGCGAACGGCATCGACAGGTAGCCATCCAGGAGCCGGGCTCCGACCTCGGTGGCCGTTTCGGCCGCCATCCGGAACTGCAGGTAGAGCTGGAACACGGTCACGCCGGCGCGGGCGATGAAGAACACGGCGACGGCGACCCCGGCCCAGGCGATGCGTTGGTCGGGGTTGAGGCCGTCGAGCACGCCGCCCCCGCTCCCGATCACCGGGAGCGAGATCTTTCCCGCCGGTTGCTGGGCGATCTGGAAGAGCACGAGGATGAGCAGGGCCCCGACCAGCTCGAACACACTGACGATCAGGCAGAGGGCGCCGAGGGCCAGCCACTTGGGTCGCGCCCCCGGATCGATGAGACGGAGGGCCTTCCGGTAGGCCTCCCTGAGGCCCTTCATCGGGTGACGGGCACGGTGTCGGTCCCGAACCCGGAGAACGCGTTCACCGGGCGCGTCTGCCGTTCCACCGGATGCACCATCTGCTTCAGCCTATCCCGGGTGCCCCTCAGTCCTGGTTGCAGCGAAGAGGCTTCGGCTCGCTTCTCAGACATTGGGCCGCAGGGGCCAGGGTCGGGCCCGGCTACCGTTCGACCGGTGGATGTCCTACGGTAACCACTCAGGTGCCTGACGGGCCCTGACGGCGACGGGTGCCGACGTGGGCCGGGGAGAAAGTTCGGAAATTCCACCGTTGACAGGCTGTCGCGAAATGGGGCCCATCCATGTGTGAGAGCGCGCCATATAGCATAATTGTATATGGCACGTCATTATGTGGGTGGGGACCGGGACCAGCTGATCCTGTTGGCGACGAGCATGCGGGACTGGCTCGATGAAGGGCACCTGGCCTGGTTCATGATCGACGTGGTGGCCAAGGTCGACACCACCGCCTTCCATGTCGTCCACCCCAACGACGGGCCCGGCCGTCCTGCGTACAACCCGGACATGATGCTGGCGATGCTGTTCTACGCCTATGGGATCGGGATGCGTTCGTCGCGCCGAATCGAGGCGGCGTGCCGGAGCGATGCGGCGTTCCGGGTGATCTGCGGGAACGTCACTCCCGACCATGCC
>Ga0183260_10003676_pt1 | contig 12344 bp, 8 predicted proteins | sample AntDrymUQ4972206_2_FD_129768 | JGI IMG/M metagenome (GOLD analysis project Ga0183260, IMG submission 129768) | Polar desert sand microbial communities from Dry Valleys, Antarctica - metaG UQ497 (22.06) (version 2) (version 2) | ecosystem: Environmental > Terrestrial > Soil > Desert | place...
CGAGACGACCTACCGGCCGGGCGGCTGGCAGCACGAGCCGCTGCGGCTGATCGTGCGCCGCGTCGCGTTTCGGGCCGAGCAGATCGCCGCGCTGCGCGGCAGCCGGCGCCTTCGAACGATCCATCCCGATCAGTTGCAGATGGTGCTCGACGGTGAGATCGACAGCGTCTACGGCTACAGCTTCATCCTGACCGACCACTACTGCCAGCACACCGCCACGATCGAGCATCATCACCGCCACCGCGCCCAGATCGAAGAGCGCCTGAAGGACGCCAAGAGCGGCCAGGCGCTGCGCCACCTGCCATCGGGCGACATCAACGCCAACCGCGTCTGGATGACCGCCGCGCTGCTGGCGTTGAACATCACCGCCTGGGTCTGCGAGCTCTCCCCGGCCGCCGGCGCATCCGGCCACGCCCCGGCCCGCACGCCGCTGCGCCGTCACGCCCACACGCTGCGGCGGATCCTGTAACATCCCCGCGCGCATCATCCGCAGCGCGCGGCGCATCACCCTGCGCCTACCCGCCGGCCACCGCCACGCCGACACCCTGCAACGGACGCTGAACGCGATCTACGCGCTGCCTCCGCCCTGATCCGCGCCGCGCGCCCCCGACGACCACCCCCGCCGCACCGCCGGCATCGCCGATCCTCAAGCAGCCCACCACAGCGTCGCAGCGGCCACCAGCACCCCGATCGCGGCATCCCGGCCCGCCCAGCGACGCCCTACGCCACCGCACGCCGCGCCCCACCCGACACACCAGATTTCCGATCGGACGCGCCCAGCCTTACTCACTGAAGTAGGTCAGAGGCGGCCGACCCGCTGCGATTCTTCTACGACGCGCGGCTCCTCGGACCTCTGGGTTACCCGAACGCGAGCGCCGCGCTGTGGACCGCCGGTGCAATCCCCGCATTGGTACTCGCCGCGCGGCCCGAGGTGATCGCCTGGTTGCGGCCCGTGTTCCTCGGCGCGGCCGGCCTGCTGCTCGGGCTCGCAGTCACGACGCAGAGCCGTGGGTGGCTATTCACGTTGCCGATCGTGCTAGTCGCAACGCTCGTGCTGGTGCCCGGCCGTGCGCGGCTCATCCTCTTCGCCGCACCGATGGCAGGGGCCCTCACCTTGATATCGGGTGATCTGCTCGCACCGTACCACGCGGTCGATCTCGTCCCGGCAGAGGCCGGCACGGCATTGGGCAGCGCCTTCGACGGTGCCACGCGATCGTTGCTGGTCGCGACCGGCGCGCTGGTGATCGTGGGCGCGTTGGGAGTGTGGGTCGACCTGAGCCTGCACCGCTGGTTTCACCCCACCCCGGCAATCCGGCGGGGTGTCACAACCGCGTTGCTCGCGTCTCTCGCACTGGGATGCGTCGCGGCGGGGGCGGTCGCCACCGACGCACGCCCGCTGCAGCGAATCGAAAGCGCGTGGACGAACAGGGATCGCAATGAAGGCGATCGGAGCCACTTCGCCGCGCTCGGCAGCGGCCGATACGCCGTATGGCGTGTCGGGCTCCTCGCATGGCGCGAGCACCCGATCGACGGCCTGGGACAGGACAACTTCGTCCAGACATACATCACCAAGCGCAAGGACGCCGACGAGGAGCCGCGCTGGCTGCACAGCCTGCCGCTGCGGCTTCTCGTGCACACCGGCCTGGTCGGCTTCGCGCTGTTCGCGCTGTTCGTCATCGCCGCGGCGTGGGCAGCGATCACGAGCTGGGCGCGTCGAGCTCGGGAGGGACCTGCACGCCTGGCGGGATCCTTGGCGATGCTGCCAGCGGTCGTCTGGCTCGCCCATGGATCGGTCGACTGGCTCTGGGAATACCCCGGTCTGAGTGGCCCGGCCCTCGGGCTCACCGGCGCTGCGGTCGCGCTTGGATCGAGCGCCCTCGGCAAGGATCGCGCCGCCGTGGCGACGAAGCCCTCGCGTCGCCGCATCGCCGCGGCCTGTGCCGGGGCGCTGGTGTGCGCGGCCGTCGTCGTACCGAGCTACGTTGCCGACCGCGAGGTGCAAGCGGCGGCGGCTCACTGGCCGGCGAACCCCGAAGCGGCCTTCGACCGCCTCGAGCGCGCGCGAGCCCTGAATCCGCTGAGCGCACGAGCCGCGCTCGTCGAGGGCGTGATCGCGGTGCGACTCGGGCGGCTGAGGCAAGCACATAGCAGCTTCACGCGGGCTGCGCAACGTGAGCCGCACGACTGGTTCGCGCGCTTCGAGTTGGGGCTCGTTGAGGGCGCGCGTCGCGACCGTGCCGCCGCACTGAGGTATCTGCTTGCCGCGCAACGGCTCAACCCGCTCGATCCCCTGGTCGCACGGGCCGTGGACCTTGCGCGCCAGGGCAGGACGATGAGCTTTCAGGCGGCACAGGAGGAGTTCGAATTGCGAGTCCGCCAGCGGATTTCCGCACCTATTCCATGAGGCCATGCGTTCCGCTAGTGCTAGTGCTAGTGCTAGTGATAGCGAGCGAGCCTCATACCGCCGAGAGACGGCCGCAGCCGTTGTAGCTTCCAGATGAGAATCGCCTCGCGCACGCCGCTCCGTGGCGCGTTGCGGCCCGCGAACTTGTCACGAATGTGAAAGATGACTCGTTTGTGCAGCTTCGGACGACCTAGCGGAGCTAGTGCGCGAGATCCTCGAAGCTCTGTCGCGCTCGCAGATGGCCGCCCACCGCGAGGTCCACCGCGCGCGTGCGCTGTTGCTGGCCGGCGACGGGCAGCCCAACACGGCGATCGGTGACGTCGTCGGCGTTTCGCCCGACGACGGTCAAGGCATGGCGTGAGCGCTTTGGCGACGAGGGCCTGAAGGGCCTTGGCGGGGTGCGGCCCGGTCGCGGACGCAAGCCGAGCATCGGGCAGGAGCGGATCGCCGAGATCGTGCATGCCACGCTGCACGAAAAGCCGCTCGCGGAGACGAGGCGACGCATACCGAAGCCGACGCCCAAGAGGAAGGGGGTCAGCCCGGCCACGGTGCAGCGGATCTGGTCGGCCAGGGGCATCCAGTTTCGTCCGCAGCGTCACGCTCCAACCACAGCGCCGGCCGCGTGACCTCATCAGCGTTCATTTTCTGAGCTCAGCCACGATCATCGCGCGGCGCAGGCAGGGCTGCACGGACACGCTCGGCGAAGCGGCGTGCCGGCGCCAGGCCCTCGAAGTAGAAGCGGTGCAGACGAGGTGATCGCTTCAGGCGCCGGCGCAGCCACACGGCAGCGAGCCGCTGGGCGACGAGCGACCTACCCAGCGCTCCCCGGGCAAGTCCGACGCCTTCGTAGAGCGGCTCGAGATGATCGGCGAGCTGGACCTTGTAGCGCTCTGCCCCACCCAGGAACTCGACGCGCGTGAGCCCCTCGTCAGAGGCGGCCTCGATGGCGTCCAGGGTGTTCACCAGCCCTGGTGAGTACTTGGCGAAATCGGGATGGAAAGCGAGCCGGTGAACATACATACGGCCGCAGAGCGCGAAGTAGTAGTGGAAGGCCAGAGGCCGCCCGTCGAGCTTCAAGGTGACGATGCGGGGCACGTCGATCGCAGCCAGTGCACGGATGGCATCGCGCTGAAAACGCCGGCCGGCCGGCGTGGCGAATTGCGACCCGTCAGGGCGACCGGACCACCGCAGAGCGTGCAGGTCGAAGGCATCCTCGAGCGCGACGGCCAGCTCGTCCGGCGTTCTCGCGAGCGAGACCTCCAGCTCACCGAGCTCGCCGAGCTGACGCCGGCTCCGGCGGTGGAGGTTCCTCCGCTTGGACGAGGTCTTGGCCTGATACACGGCCTCCCAGCCCGCCTCGATGTTCAGCACGGGCGCCTCGACGCGCTGGATCAGCGACAGCGCCTTGCCGGCGACCGCAGCCAAGCGGCTGTCGTCCGGCAGGCCGAAGACGTCGACGAGCGCAAAGCGCGAGCTCTTCGCTCTGTCGACGAGGGTTCGCCCCGTGGAGAGATCCTCTCCCTGCGCCAACAGCAGGTCGGCCAGGGCCGAGTTGTCGTCGGCGAGGAAGCTCGCCACCCGGATCCCGAGACGCGAGCGCACGAACAGCGGGAGGGCTGCCACGAGCGTCTCCCCTCGAGCCGCGATCTCGATCTTCGCCGTTCCCTCTTGGGCGTGGTGCAACCACCATTGCATCAGCCAGCCATGCAGCAGGAAGGGGCTGGGCCTGGGCATCGAGCGGACGAGCTTGTCCCACCCGACGCTGAGCTCGGCGAACTCCTGCGGCCGCGAGATTGTCTGGAAGCGAAGAGACGACTCTGCGGCGGGTGAGATCATCGTTGCACGATAGTTGCCCACGGCCGCGAGCAGGCAGGCGCCGTCCGCGAACCTCAGCGGATCCCGTCCGTCATGTCGTCTGCCTCGCCCGTCGCGGAGCCGGCCAGCGCGCTGCGAAGCCGATCGCCCCGACCTGGAGGTTGCGCTCCGGTAGACCTCAGCATAGCTGCGATGCATGCGGTCGAGCGAGTGGTGCTGCTCCGCACGGGCCCGCGCCGCCGCCCCCAGCCGTCGGCGCAGCGACGGGTCCTCCGCGAGCCGTGACAGCGCCACCGCGAGCGCCTCTGGGTCATCGGGCGCGACGAGCAGCCCCGTCTCGCCATCGAGGACGAGCTCGGGCACGCCGCCGACCGCTGTCGCGACGATCGGCAGTCCGGCGGCCATCGCCTCGAGCACGACCATCGGCATCGCCTCCGAGCGCGAGGACAACACGAACACGTCGGCGCCCGCCAGCCGTCCGGGCACGTCCTCGCGCTCGCCCGTGAGCGAGACCACCGCGGCGAGTCCAAGCCGCTGGACCTCGCGCTCGATCGCGCCGCGGTCAGGCCCGTCGCCGACGAGTTCCGCGCGGTACACGTCGTCTCCCACGCGCGAGAGCGCGTGCACGAGCGTGATGAAATCCTTCGGCGCGGCCATTCGCCCGACGCTGACGATGCGCAGCTTGCCGCCCACCTCGCCATGCGCACGCGGGACATCGAGCGGGATGCCGTTGGGAATGACGATCGTGCGCCGAGGCATGCACGTCCGCGCCCGCAGCCCGCGCTGGAGTTCGCTCCGCGAGACGCAGATCGTCATGGTCGTGAGCGGGCACATCATCCGTTCGCACAACCGGTACAGCCGCGCACTCGCCCCTAGGTGCGTCGCAAACGCCCAGCCGTGAGCGCTGTAGAGTCGCACCGGCACGCCCGTCAGCCACGCGGCGAGGCGCCCGAGGATGCCCGCTTTCGTGCTGTTGGCGTGCAGGATCTGTGGCCGCACGCGGCGGCACAGCCGGATCAGCTCGAGGAGTCCGAGGACGTCGCGCAGCGGTGAGATCGGCCGCCGCACGTGCTGCAGCTCGACGTACTCAGCACCGGCCGCGCGCATCGCGTCGCCAAGCGGACCCGGGCCGTGGGCGGCGACGACGACGTCGTACGCGTCGGTGAGGCCCAGCACGAGCGCGCTCAGGTAGGAGACGACGCCACCCCGCTCGGCGAGCGTGACGACGATCAGGACGCGGCGAGGCGCGGACGCATGATCTGCCTGTGCGAGCCGTGCCATCGCCACCCAGCTTATGGCGATTGGTCGGCGCGAAGCGCTAAGCTTTTCCCGCATGATCGGCAGAGACGGAGTTTTCCCGACCTTCGAATCGGGGAGCGGCTCATCCCCTCCGGCGCCTGTCGAATAATGGAATCGCGGGACGAACCTCGGTTGGGGACGATCCTCTGGCGCGGGAAGTGGATCATCGCCATCGCTCTCGCCACGACGCTCGCCACCGTCGTCGTGGCGACTGTGCTCACGCCGAAGGTCTACCGTTCCACGGCGATCCTCCAGGTCGGCGAGGGAGCGGTTCCCAGAAACGGCAACGAGAGCGCCCTGAGCGCGCAGCAGGCGAGCCAGGGGCTCGCCACGCAGTACGCGACGCTGCTGCGGTCGCGCAGCTTCCTCGAGCGTCTTCGCGGACGGGTCGGCCTGAGCGCCAGCGAGCTGCAGTCGCAGCTGGATGCGACGGCGGTTCCTGAAACCGGCCTCATCGAGCTGACCTTGAAGGGCAGATCGCCCGCCGCCGCGAGCCGCCTCGCCGGGTCCACGGCCTCCGGATTCATCGACACCCTGCAGGCCGACGCTCAGCGCCAATCCGACAAGCTGCAGGCTGAGTCCCAGAAGCGGATCGCCGCGCTGGACGAGAACCTGCGCGCGCTCGGAGCCTCGAGCGCTCCCGCAGCAGCGGCCCAGCGCGCTGCGCTGCGCGCCGTCCAGGCCGCGCTCACCGACCAGCTCGTCAACGGCGTCGCGCAGAGCGTAACCCAGAGCGTGTCGCTCGCCGCGCCCCCGGCCGCCGAGGACTCACCCGCATCCCCGCGTCCCGTGCTGAACCTCATCGCAGGGCTTGTGCTGGGCCTGCTGGTCGGCGTCGGCTTGGCGTACGTGCGAGCGCGGACGCAGCCGAGCCTGATGTCGTCCGAGGACGCCGAGGATGTCGTCGGCCTGCCCGTACTGGCATCGATCCCGCTGCAACGCCGGTTCTCGACGGAGGATCGTGTTCTCAGGGAGGCCCACGAGATGCTGCGGGCAAACATCGTCTTCCATTCCCCCGACAAAGCCGACCAGGTCATCGCCTTCGCGAGCTACAGCTCGGGCGAGGGCAAGACCTCGACCGTCCAGGGCATGGTCGGGGCCGCGCGGCACGGCGGCAAGTCGTTGCTCGTCATCGACGGCGACATCCGGACGCGCCAGCTGTCGTCGCGCCTCGGGCATGCGGGATCGCCGGGCCTCACCAGCATCCTGTCCGATGGCGAGAGCCCGGACAGCGCGATCGTCGAACTGGCGCCGGGAGTGTCGCTGCTGCCCGCCGGGCCGGCCCCAGGGAACGCACCCGCGCTGCTCGACAGCGAGGCCATGCGCGACCTCGTCGAGACGCTCCGCGGCCTCTACCCGTTGATCCTGATCGACTCGCCGCCGTCCAGGCACCTCGCTGACGCCAGCATCATCGCGTCGCTGTCGGACGCCCTCATCGTCGTCGCGCGCGTCGGACAGACCAGCCGCAAGGACCTGCAGACCGCGGTGCTGAACCTCAGCCACTCGCGGACCCCCATCTATGGGCTGGTGGTGCTCGAGCCTCGCCACGTCGATCGCAGGTACTTCGACGGTCAGCCATCGAGCTCGGGGACGTCCGCACGGCCATTGGTCAGTCAGTCACGCTGAGTGATTCAAAGATGGCGCGTCATCCCAGCCGCGGCACTTCTGGCGCCGATCGTGCTGTTTCCGCTCTTGCTGAGGCCGGTATGGGCACTCGGCGCGTCGCTCGCTCTGATCTTCGTGCTGCTCGCCTGGAAGTCCGTCGCCTATCCCGTGGCTCTCGTCGGGCTGATCTCGACCGTGATCGTCCTCGTGGGCTCCAACCCGCTGCCCCCGGGGGCGTTCTTGTACCTGGTCTCCGGCTGGACCCTGCTGGCGATCGTCGTCGCCGCTCTGCGCGACGACGCGCTGTCTGGCAGCATCCTGCGCGCCGCACCCGTGGCCCTCTCGCTGACCCTCGCAGGTCTCTTGATCGCGCAACTGGGCGACTCTCCGGCGCAGGAGTACGGCACGTTCAAGGTCCAGGTCTTCGTTTCGCAGAACCTCGTGCTGCTCTTCGGGGGCATCGTCATCGGTCGCGACCGCAAGCACCTTGACCTGTTCCTCGGCCTGACGTTGGCCGTCGCGTTTCTCAGCGCGCTCGTGCTGACGCAGCAACTCGTCGGCGGGCAGGCGCAGGAGGTCCTGCCCGGGCGCTTCGCGCTCAACCCTGAGGAGAACCCGATCTTCCTCGGTCGCAGCGCGGGCACCGGCCTGATCATCGCGATCTATCTGCTGCTCGCAGGAACCGTGCTGCGCTACCGACTCTACGCGCTCGCCGTTCTGCCGTCGTTGGCCGTCTCGATCGTTGCGGCCGGCTCGCGAGGCCCGGTCGTCGGCGTCATCTTCGCCATCACCGTGCTGCTCGCCTGCTTGGCACGCAGCAGCCGCAGCCGTCGCCGCATCCCGATGGTCGTGGCAGGGATCGTCGCCGGCGTCCTGCTCACCGCACAGCTTGTTCCAGGCGAGACCATCGGGCGCTCGTTCTCGATCTTTTCGGGAAATGGCAGCGGCGTCGACACGAACGGCCGCAGCGACCTGTGGGCACAGGCATTCGAGTCGATCCGGGGCCACCCGCTGCTCGGCATCGGCACCGGCGGCTTCGAGGCGATCAGCCCCATGCTGCGCTATCCGCACAACCTGCTGCTCGAGTCGGCCGTCGAGTTGGGCCTCGCCGGACTGCTGGCGGTGATCGCGTTGATCTCGGCGACGCTGCGCCGGCTGCGACGCGCTTGGCGCGGGTTGCCCGAGGATTCGCGCGGGCACGTGACCGTCGTCGCGGCGCTGTTCGTCGCCGCCACGATCAACGCGATGCTGTCCGGTGACATCACCGTGAACACGAGCGTATGGCTGACAGCCGGCCTGGCGCTCGGAGCGGCTGATCATGCCGCCCGCCAGGCTCGCTCTGGATTCGCATGAGAATCGCCTACGTCTGCCACTACGACGCCTTCCGCTCCGACGGCGTCATCTTGAAGATCGGCACCCAGGTCGCCGAGTGGCGCAATCTCGGGCACCGAGTCGAGATCTTCTGCCTGTCCGCGCCCGCCGCAGGCCGGCGACCGGCGCTCGCCGGGCGGAGCTTCGAGTTCACGGGCGACCGCCAGCGCGCCGGAGCGACGCTGAAGCTCGGGCGGGCCGTGCGCGCGTACGCACCGGACTGCATCTACATGCGATCCGACCTCTTCCTACCGCCGCTCTGGCGCATGCTCAGGTCATGCACATCGGTCATCGAGATCAATGCCGACTTCACCGAGCTGCGCCTGCCGGAACGGCGTCGGTGGTCGCTGTGGTACGCGAGGTTGAGCAACGCCCTCACGATGCGCAACGCGTCCGGGCTCGTATTCGTCGGCCACGAGCTTTCTCGGGCGCCGATCTACGAGGCTCGCGGCAAGATACGTGTGGTCATCGGCAACGCGGGCGACGCTCGCCGCATCGCTCACGGTCCCGCGCCGTGCAACGAGCGCGCCCGGGTGGTGCTGCTCGCAGGGGTGGCTCACCACTGGCAGGGCATGGACAAGTTCATGTGGCTCGCCGAGCAGATGTCGGAGGCCGACTTCGATCTCGTCGGCCCCTCCGATTCCGACCTACCCGTCCCGGCACCGGCCAACGTCACCGTCCACGGGATGCTCACGACCAACGAATACGAGACGATCCTTGCGAACAGCGACGTCGGGGTCGGCACGCTCGCCCTGCATCGCGTGGACCGCTCGGAGAACTCGCCGCTGAAGGTCCGCGAGTATCTGTTGGCCGGCCTGCCGGTGATAATTGGCTACGACGACACGGACTTCCTGGGGGAGGACCCGTGGTACATCCTCAAGATCCCCAACACGGAGGCCAACGTCCGCGATCATCTCGAAGAGATCCGATCGTTCGTGGAGCGCTCGCGCGGGAGGCGCGCACCCCGGGAGGAGCTCGTCGAGCGGCTCGGCGCGGCCCGCAAGGAGGCTGAGCGCGTGAGCTTCTTCGAGCGGCTTCTCGCCAAGCGCTCGTAACCTCCGGCGAGCGCGTGGGCGGCCGGACGAACGCTCACGCTCGCCGAGAACGCCTTGGCGCCGGGACCGGATGCCGGCATCGGCGTCCCATGTTCACGCGATTGCGCGCCAGGAGGTGCTGACCCACGCTATAGTCCGGGGATCTCGCGGGAGATGACCGGCGCACGATCGGTTCCCCCGAATCGTGCAACAGGTCGTGGGACGTCTCCTTCGTGCTCTTCGCGCCCCGGAACACCAAGGAGACCCCCGATGTCGAATCTGCGACGGCTGTGTCGTGTTGCCCTACTCGTGGCCGCGGTGAACGCCTGTGCGTTGCCCGCTGTGGCCGTGGCACAGGTCGACGCGACGGCGCCGACGGTGGCTTGGCAGACGCCGGCCGAGGCCGACACGGTGTGGGGCGTGCTCAACGAGGAGAACGGCAACTGTCGGGTCGGCGTGACGGACGACGACGGCATCAGCCGCGTGGATTTCTATCTTGATGGCGAGTTCCTCAATCGCGAGCTGTACGCGCCCTACGCGTGCGTGTGGGATACGCGCCAGGCGACGAGTGGCCAGCACGAGCTGTCGGCCGTCGCCTTGGATAATCAAGGCCGGTCGGCCACCGCGACGATCACCGTCACGGTCGGCTCGTCGACCGCTCCCGACGCATCGTTGGGCGACGTGACCCCGATCACGGGCAGGACGTACTACGTCAGCTCTTACGGGTCCGACAGCAGGGACGGACTGTCGCCGTCATCTGCGTGGCGAACCGTGTGGAAGGTCAACTCCGCCCCGCTGCAGCCCGGCGACGGTGTGTTGTTCGAAGGTGGAAAGGCGTTTGCCGACAGCGCGCTGAGCCCGAAGCGTCGGGGCACTGCGAGCAGTCGCATCGTCTACGGCTCGTACGGCAGCGGCAGGGCGAGCCTACCGAAGGGCATCTACCTTCTCGACGTCAGCGGCCTGGCGTTCCAGAACCTGTCGATCGCGGGTGGCCCGGGGGTGCTCGCCAGCGCCCGGGGCGGTGGCACTTCGGACATGACGCTCGAGAACCTCTCGATCTCGGACGTCGGGATCGCGATCAACGCCGGGAATGCGAGTGACACGAACTGGACGATTCGCAACAACACGATCGCACGGACCGACGACTCGGGGATGATCCTCAACGGAAGCCACTTCGTGATCAGCGGCAACACCGTCAGCGACACGGGGACCGACAACTCGATCCTCTACGCCAAGCACGCAATCTATCTGAAGGTCAGCGACGCGCGCGTGACGTACAACAAGATCACGCGCCCAGGGGTGAGCGGCATCTCGGTGCGCTATCGCAACAGCGTCATCGAGCACAACGAGATCAACGGCGGCCAACTCGGCATCGCTTGGTACCAGTACGATGCGACCGCCGGCACGAGCTACTGGCGGTACAACACGATCACGAACGCGACGGTGGGGTGCATCTACGTGTCGCCGTACGACAAGGCAGGATGGACGCGCGAGAGCTTTGTGATCTCGAACAACACGCTCTCCAAACTTTTCGGCGTGTACCTGAATCTGCACCCGACCAGCGGGAGCTACTCGGTGTTCGACAACATCCTGAAGATGACCGACACCGACGCACCGGGCGTTTCGACGTTCTGGTGAACTGATCGGCTGAGCGCCGCGACGCGCCGGCGCAATGGTTCGAGTTGCGCGGTCTGCAGGGACGCGACGTACGCGACGGCAGGCTGCTGGATGTCGTCGGGCGCGCCGGCCGTGGCGGCGCGCCATCGCTCAACCCGAGTCGTCGAAGACGTCGGGAGGCGGCGGCGGCGGAGGAGGCGGCGGCGGCGGAGGCGGTGGGTGGCGTTCGATCCGCGGCCGAGGCGTCGGCGCGGCGACGATGACCCGCGCCCGCCGCGGAACCCGCTGCGCGGCGCGCCGGCGCGTCGCGCGCGCGCGCGCGGGCGCTGTGCGTCCGGGCACGGTTCGTGCGCCTGCGAGCCAGCGCTCTCGCTCGGACGGTTCTCGCCGGGTCGCCGCGAGCAGGGCCACGGGCGCGCTGACGTGGCGCCGGGAGGTTGACCGGGCGCCGGAGCATGCGCAACAACTCGGCGTCCGTCGCAGGGGTCGCGGCCTTCGGCAAGACCGCGTCGGCATTCCCGTCCCTGACGCTCGGTCCGCGCGTCGAGAGTAAAAGGCCCGGGCGCCGGAGCATGCGCAGCAACTCGGCGTTCCGTCGCAGGGGTCGCGGCCTTCGGCAAGACCGCGTCGGCATTCCCGTCCCTGACGAGAGTAAAAAGCCCGGGCGCCGGAGCATGCGCAGCAACTCGGCGTCCGTCGCAGGGGTCGCGGCCTTCGGCAAGACCGCGTCGGCATTCCCGTCCCTGACGCTCGGTCCGCGCGTCGAGAGTAAAAAGCCCAGCCACGTCGCGAATAGCACGAGGGTGACGCTGAGGACGATGTTGAACTGTGCGCGAGTCATGGCTGTGTCGGGTGCTGCGCCGGGGACGCCCGCGCCAGCGCGCACGAGTCGAGTACATCACCGAACGCCGGGCAAGGGCGCCGGTTCAGGTTCCGCCTCCTGCGACGCCGGACATCTTATGTCCGGCGTCAAGGTCCTGTGATGTCCCCTGCGATCGACCATGTGTCCAGGTCAGCGCTGATTCATCCGGCCTATCGCGCACTTGGTCGATCTCGAAGACAACTTCCACCCATAGGCATGTCCCGATAAAGGCACGGCGGATTCTGGCGGTCATTGCAACAGCAGTTCTGAGATCTCTTCGATCGGCTTGGCGAAGGCGAGGCGCTTGCGGGGTCGGTCGTTGAGCTCGTCGGCGACG
>Ga0183260_10003677_pt1 | contig 12340 bp, 6 predicted proteins | sample AntDrymUQ4972206_2_FD_129768 | JGI IMG/M metagenome (GOLD analysis project Ga0183260, IMG submission 129768) | Polar desert sand microbial communities from Dry Valleys, Antarctica - metaG UQ497 (22.06) (version 2) (version 2) | ecosystem: Environmental > Terrestrial > Soil > Desert | place...
GACGACGACCGGGGCGTTCTCCTCCTCGGCCTCGTCGAGGGCGCGCTCGAGAAAGCGCGCGGAGACCTTGTCGATGACCGCGTCGAGCTCGACAACCACGACGGGGCCCTCACCCGGTGCGCCTTGGGAGCCGGCCGCTCCCGGCGCCGCGAGCGCCGCAGCCACGGCGAGCAACGCGACGAGCACCCGTCCGACACCCGGTCGGGCCAGCATCGAGGTGTGGCGACTCACGGACATGCCCTCGACGGATCGTATGCCCGAATTGCGGAGGTCGAGGCCGTTCCGAGTCGCCGCCCTCGTGTTGGCTCTTGCGCCGCCGCTCCCACTCCAGGCCGCATTCTCGGCAAGACCGAACTGCCCGACCGCGAGCGCCCGCGACCGGCTGAGCGCGATCAGAGAGCTGCTCAAGCTTGAACCGGCCGCCTCCGAGCAGGCGGCCGCAGGGGCCGTTTACCATGTCTATCGCGACGGCACGACCATCGAGGACGACCCGGGGGCACCCGATGCGCGACTTCGCCTACACTCCGCCAGCGACTTCGCGTCATAGTATCGAACAATGAAAAACACCGCTTCAAGGCTTTGCTGGAGTCGGGTTCGGCGAAGGGGTATCCTATGTGTCTATGAACGAGCGCGGCCATCCAGAAACCCTTGTCGCCTCCCAGCCGGGCAACCTGAACGCGGTCAGGCAGGGCGTCCACTCGCCTCGTCTGATCCAGGCGCGCGCTGCTGAGCTGGCGACCGAACTCACTGAGTCGTTCGAGTTCTCGCCCACTCAGCGCCTGGCCGTACACGAGGTTGCTCGCTGCGCGGCCATCCTCGAGGCGATCGATCGTGATCTTGATGAGCGCGGTCTCGTCGACAAGGGGGGAAAACCTCGCTACCTGCTGAACCACCGTTGGCGCGTCTCCCGCCAACTCGATCACTGGCTTGCGAAGATCTCGGAGGCGATCGAGCGCCAGCAAGCTGACGGCCAAGAGCCGCCACGTGCGGAGTTCGCCGACTACGTTCGCGCACTCCAGCGGATCGCGCTCGGTCAAGACCCAAGTGGGAGCGCGCGCGACCGGCTCGCCGCGCTGAAAGAGCTGCTGAAGCTTGAGAAGAGGGGTACGACAAGCTATGTCGAGGGGTCCGCGGCGGCCGACCCAGATATGCAAGGGCGCTGGGCGCAGGTGCACCGAGCCGACGAGATGAAACGCCTCAAATCTGCGGAGAGCTCGCTCGGCATCGGCGATTAGGCTCGCTTCGGGCATCCCCGCGCCTTCAGCGTCGGTGGTCCGCCTCCAGCTCGGCGAGCAGCGTTGTGGGCTTCCAGGACCTGCGTGAGCGAATCCGGAAACCGGCGTCGATAAGAATGCTAGCCAGATGCCCGCGACTTGTTCGCCGGCGTTCGCCAGGTAAGTCATGTTGGTGGCCTGGTCGACGGCCACTCAGGCCGGCGCGCTGTCCACGGCCACCGTGGCGGGGTCTGACCCGAGGTGACGGTGGCGGTGGCTCGCGCCGTTGATTCGGCGATGTTCGCCAGGTAGATCGTGTCGGTGGCCTCCGTCGACTGTTAGTGGGCACGAAGCGGCTCCAGCAAAGCGTTGAAGCGGTGTTTTTGATAATCGTAAAGCTCTAGCTCGAGCGGCCGTTGGACAGCGTCACCGTCATTTTGTGTGCGCGGGCGACGAGGTCGTCGAGCGAGCTCGGCGGCGGGATCTCGCGCTCGGCGAACCAGGCCTTGTCGTAGTTCAGGCACACCTCGCCGTGGTCGATCGGCGTCACGCGGTGCTCCGGGTCGAGGACGTAGCGTTCGTCGACGCCCTCGAGCGCGGACGGCTCGTACGCCTCGAAGAGATCCCCCTCGAGCGAGCGCGAGAGCAGATTGTTGTCGACGCCGAAGAGGACGTCCCCCTGCGGGTTCCCGGCGGTAAGGAGCGCCTTCGAGAGCATCTCGCCCGCGTCGCCCGACTGCAGGATCCTGAGCTTCAGGCCGCTCGTACGCTGAAACGCTTCCTTGACCTCGTCCGAGACGACGAACGAGTCGTGGGTGACGAGGACGACGCTCGTCGGCTTCTTGTCCTCGCCCCCGCAAGCGACGGCTCCGAACGCCAGCGCCGTGGCTCCGACGGCGACGACGACTGCCTTGTAACAGACTGTTACTTGGCGCCTCATCGGTCCACTCCCGGACGGACCGCGACCAGGACGCCACGCTCGACGCTGACGCGCGCATGCTCACCGACGAACAGGTTCGAGACGCCGCGGCTCGATCCGGGCTCGAGCATCTCGCCTGCCAACGGGTAGGCGAGACCTTCGGTTCGCACGCCCTCCGCGGGCCCGTGCAGCGCGAAGAGCGAGACCAGCTCGTCCGGTTGTCCCTCGAGCGTTCTCTCGCCCCGGATGACGTGCACGCGCGATGCCCCGAGATAGCCGTCGAGCTCGACCGACGCGTACCGCGGCGACGCGAGAAGTAGGAGCGCCGACAGCAGGTGGTCGAGCCGGCCTCCACCTTCCGCGAGCACGAGAATCCGGGCCGGGCGAAGCTCGAGAGCCGCGTCGAGCGCGAGCTCGAGGTCGGTAGCGTCTTTGGCCGCCGGGTGACGCTCGACCCGAATGCCGGCGACCTTCGCGGCGGCCACCGCCTCTGGCGAGGCCGAGTCGAAGTCGCCGACCGCGACCGTGACGTCGAGACCCAGAGCCCTGGCATGGTCGAGCCCGCGGTCGGCTGCAATGACGGGCGCGCCGCGGGGAACCGCTCGCACGGCTTCGGGGTCGGGAGCCTCCCCACCGGCGATGACGACCACGATCTCCTCGGACATGCGCTTCCTCCGCTGGTATTACCCAGATCAGGTTCTGCGAGTCGGCGGCGCGCTCCAGCCGCCCTCTCAGCCCGGTTGCCCCGAGCTCCCCTTACGCTTGCCCCATCGTAGCGCCAGCTGACTTCGTCGCGGAGCTCGCGTCGACCCGGATCGGATCGACCTTCAACCAGTACGGCCGCTCTCGGCTGCGCCGGGAGCGGTTAGTTGCCTATCTCGAGTCTCGGCGCGATGCTCCGATTCTCCTCGGCGAGGGTTTCACCTCGACAGATGTAACGCGGAGAGAGACCGCCGGCGGATTCGCTCCAGCTTCTCCTCGGCATCTGTTTCTGCGCGAAGCAGAACGTCCATCACCGACCCACTCGTGAGGCCGGGCAGGATAGGCCCGACCGAGCCAAGTTCCTTCTGAATCCGGTTCAGCTTCTCGACAACGAGTTCGAGCGCTCGGTACTCGGGACGGCCTTCGCCCTTCTTGCGATCGGCGGCGACGAGTACCCAGATGTGCGGCTCCTCCGACTGACCGTATCTGTCGATTCGGCCGTTCCTCTGGGCGTAGCGATTGGGATTCCAAGGCACGTCAAGGTGAATTAGGTGGTGGGCGGAGCGCTGGAGGTTCTTGCCCTCGCTGGCGGCATCGGTGGCGAGGAATACGCGTGCCGTTGGGTCGCTGAGGAAGGCGGAGATTGAGTGTTCACGCTCCTTCTCCGGTGTCTCTCCGTGGAATGTGACGAAGGGAATGCCCTCCTGCTCGAGTAGTCGGCGCGCTGCGCGGAGTGTGTCCCGGTACTCCGTGAAGACGACCACCTTCTCGCCGGCGACCTCGCTCGCGAGGAGCCGCTTCAATGCTTGGAGCTTCGAGTCGCGCCCTTCGGGGACAGCGTCAGCCGCTGAAAGGACCGCCTGCGCCAGCTCGGCCTCCCTTGGGTCGAGCGGGGGTGGCGGTGCCTCGCCGGCGGCACCGGGGTCGATGATGTCGTCCTCGGGGTCGGAGGCATCGGTGTCAACGAAAGGGACGGCATCGTCGGCATCTTCGGACGCCGGAGGCAGGTCGAGCCTCCGTCGAAGGGTCGCGCGCAGAGCAGCAACCGAGGAGCCGAGACGCTTGCGGTAGACGCCCGCTAGGAACTGGCAGCCCTTAGCCTTCTGGCGAGCGCCCTCGACCTCGTAGCGTCGCTCCTCGGCTGCAAGCCACTCGAGGTAGCGGTTCAGCGGCTCATCGAGCGCTCGCTCCTGCTTCGAGGCATCGGACAAGGTCGAGACCACGTGGATGACTGGGGGGATGAACGACTTTCCACCTGCCAACGTCACCTCAGACTTCAGCCGGCGAACGATCAGGCGGCTTGCCATCTGCAAGGGAACTTCGCTGGGGCCGGATTCGACGAGCGGGTCGAGGAGTCGGAGGAGCGAGAGGAAGCTCTCAGTCTTGCCATCGTGCGGGGTAGCCGTGAGGAGAAGGAACGCCCCGTCCGCGCACGCGCGCGAAAGAGCGCGCCCGAGGAGAGCCAGGCGCTTCGTGCGCGAGCCGCGCTCGGCGAGGTGATGCGCTTCGTCGACGACGATCACGTCGAAGGGCGACGGACACTGACGCAGCTCGTCGAGGAAAATCTGGCGCGCGGCGAGCGTCATCGAGACGATGAGCCGCGGCTGTTGAGCAAAAACGTTCACGGTCGGCGCCTGCTTTCGCCGCTCGAGGAAGTCCGCGCCGTTCGCGAGGATGTCGAAATCGAAGCCGAACTTCGTCCAGAGCTCCGACTGCCAGCGTTGGGGCTCTGGGGCGGCCCGGGTCACGATGAGGGCTCGCCCTGCCTGGTGGCGCTGAGCGAGCCAGCGGAGGATGAGCCCGGCCTCCGCCGTCTTGCCCAGACCGGTGTCGTCGGCGATCAGCAGCCGGGGCCGCATCGAGCGCGCGACACGCATGAGCGGCACGAGTTGGTAGGGCTCGACAGTTACCGCACCCCAGTCAAGGCCGACGAGCTGTTCACGACCGCCAGCCATCGTCGTGAGCAGCGCCTTGTGCAGCGCTCGCCAGCGACCGCGGTCACTGGCCTCGACATTCAGAGTCGGCAACGGGAGGACGTCGGGCTCGAGAGCATTGTGCTCTAGCTCGAGGAGGGGCTTGGCGATCTGATCCTTGTTGATCGGATCGACGCCGACGAGCGTCAGGAACCCGGCCTCTTCTTCGGCGAGCACCTGCCAGCGCCGCCCGCGCCAGCGGACGCCTTGGCCCGTTTCGAAGAACTGACTCGATCTGAGTTCCATCTGCCCCCCGGAGAAGTGACCGAGTTCACGAATCAGAAAGGACTGCGCCCTTCAAGTCCATAACCTCCGCGTGCGATCTTATGTTGCCCGTCCTCCGGGCCTGAACGCGGGGAGTAGGGTGCTGCGCGGGCGATCGCCGCCAGCGTCCACGGCATCTTCCCCGCGCGCCGCTGCCTACCCCCACAGCCGGCGTTCCAGTCCGGACGCGTGCGCGACAGGGCGCCCGAGTGCGGCGCGAATGGTTGTTTCGGTCCCACAGACGACCATCGATTTTCGGGCGCGGGTAACAGCGGTGTACAGCAGCTCCCTGGTCAGGATGCGGGAGCTCGGGTCGGGGAGTAGCACGGCGACCGTGTCTACCTGCGACCCCTGGCTCTTGTGGATCGTCAGCGCGTGGACGGTGTCGACGGCGTCGAGCCGGGTCGGGCTGATCTCGACGAGCCCGCCCTGGCGCTCGAAGACGGCGCTCTTGCCGCCGCCCTCGCGGGCGACGATGACGCCGGTGTCACCGTTGTAGAGCCGCAGGCCGTAGTCGTTCTGCGTCACGAGCAGCGGCCTGCCGACGTACCACGCGTCCTCGGCGAAGCGGTCGAGCTCGTTGGCGAGCCAGCTCTCGACGACGGCGTTCCAGGTGGCGACGCCGTACGGCCCGCGGCGGTGGGCGCAGAGGAGGCGGAACGAGCCGAGCGCAGCCATCGCGGCGGCGGCGTCGCCCGCGCGGGCCGCCTCGACGATGCGCCGTCCGGCGGCGACGGCGATCTGACGGACGGGGCGAAGCGCCTCCCGCGCGTCGAGCTCGGCGATGTCGACGTCAATCCACCGGACGTCGTCGTGGCCGGCGCGCAGGATGGCGAGCCCGGCCTCGGCGTCCCCGCCGCGCACAGCCTCGGCCAGGTCGGCGATTGCGCCGGCGAAGCGGTGAACGCGGCGGAGGACGACGATCCCGTCGCCGATCGCGCCGGACGGCGGCTCGGTCGCGGGCACCGCCTGCCGTGCGACCTCGGCGAGGCGGGAGCGGGCCGGCTCGCGCATCAGCAGCGCGTCGGCCGCCGGGCCGACGAGGTCGCCGAGCACGGCGCCGGCCTCGACGGAGGCGAGCTGCTTCGGGTCGCCGATGAGGATCAGCCGCGCGTCGCCGCGCACCGCCTCTAGCAGGCGCGCCGTCATCGAGAGCGACACCATCGAGGTCTCATCGACGACGACGACGTCGTGGGGCAGTTGGTTGCGGCGGTCGTGCCGGAAGCGGTTGGCGCTGCCTGCGCGCCGGCCGAGCAGCCGGTGGAGGGTCGACGCCCTCGTCTCGAGCAGCCGCGCCCGTTCCCGCTCGCTCAGTTCAAGCGCCGAGGCTTCCTCGTGCACGGCTTCCTCCAGCCGCACGGCGGCCTTCCCGGTCGGTGCGGCGAGGGCGACGAGCGGCGTCGGCGCACCGGCGGCGTCGGCCTGCTCGTCGAGGAGAACGAGGATGCGCGTGACGGTGGTCGTTTTGCCAGTGCCGGGGCCGCCGCCGACGACGGCGAGGCGGCGGAGCACGCATGTCGCGGCTGCGAGGCGCTGAAGGTCGGGCTCGTCTCCGTCGAACAGCCGTGCCAGCCCGTCGGCGAGCACGACCGCGTCGACCGCGCCAGCGGGCTCGTTGCGGGAGAGGAGGTCGGCGGCTACAGAGCGCTCGTCTCGCCAGTAGCGGTCGAGGTAGAGCGTCGTGCCGACGAGGCGGAGGGGCCGATCCTCACGGTCATCCTCGCCGGCGGCGACGAGCGGGCTCGAAGCGAGGCCGTCTACCCACGCCTCGGGGTCCGGCCACGGCAGCGCTGGCAGGTCGACGGGCGCGTCGAGGTCGATGGTCGCGGTGGTGCCGATCGTGGCGAGGTCGACGCAGACTGATCCGAGGCGAGGTGCACGCACGGCCAGCGCGGCCGCGAGCAGTGTGCGCTCGCCCTCCTCCTGGGCGAGCTGCGCGAGGCGGAGGGCGACGTGGACGTCGGCGGCGGCCAGAACTCCCGCCTCGTTGAAGGCGCGCAAAGCGCCAGTTGCGCGACGGACGTAGCGGGCGTCGTGGAGGTCGACTGTGTCGAGCGCGCTCACGTCACCCTCCTCCACGGTCGAGCAAGTCGCTCAAGGCCTCGACGAGTAGGGCCGGTGGCCGCCAGGCAAAGACCCCGCACGGCTGCCCGTCGACCCGGGGTGTGCCGGCGCCCGTCATTCCGCGTAGGAACAGGTAGAGAACGCCGGCGAGGTGCCGCTCCGCCTCGTAGCCGGGAAGCCGCCCGCGCAGGTAGCGGTGCAGCGCGACGAGGTAGAGCAGGGCCTGCAGCGGGTAGTGCGCGCGTTCCATCGCCTCCGCGAGTGCGGACGGCCGGTAGTGCCAGGCGCTCAGCGGCTCTCCCTCTGCGCCGAGCCAGTTGCTCTTGTAGTCGACGAGGGCGAAGCGGGCGGAGCCGGCCTCGCGGCGGGTGCGGACGACGAGATCGAGCGTCCCAGTTAGGTAGCCACGCAGATCCCAGCCGACGAGCGGGTCGCGTAGGCGGACGGCGTAGCCGACCAGCGGGTCGTCGGCTGGCAGGTGCGTCTCGAGCAGCGCGGCGACGTCGCTGAGGGCGAGCGTGCCCGTCGGCGTATCGCCGCCGACGAGCGGTAGCTCGAAGCCGAGCTCGTCGAGGCGGTCGCTCGCCTTCACGTCGCGGAGTCGGGTCTCATCCAGCAACGGCCCGAGCGGCGTCTCGATCGCGCCGACGAGCCCCGCGATCGCGGCCTCCGTGTCGCCGATGTCGACGTCCTGGCGGCGTCGCTGCTCAGCGAGGCGCGCGGCGAGCTCAGCGCCGAGTTCGGCGCTCGCGAAATCCGTCGCCTCCAGGACGCGGTGGACGAGGTCGCCGATGTCGGCGCCGCCTGGCATGGCGGCGAGCGGCGCAGGTGCCAATCGCAGGCGCTGCTCCTCGGCGTCGGTCGACGTCGCCGCGTCGGCGGCCGCCGCGGTGGGAAGCAGCTCGTCGTCGAGGACGTCGACCTCGGGCTCCGTCGCCACCGGCTCCTCCCGCGCGCCGGAGACGATGCTGCTGTACGAGACGCGTCGCCAGCGCGCGTCGAGGGTGCGCTCGAAGCTGCCCGCGTCGAGCTCGACGGCCCGGCGCGGCTCGCGTGCCCAGCGCGGGCCGGCCGGCGCCTCGACCCTCTCGACGGCGATCCTGCCCGGGCCGTGGGCGGCGAGGGTCTCGAGGCGCGAGGCGACCTCGTCGTCGTCCGGCGTGTGCGTTCCCTCAGCAGCGACGACGCCGTCGGCGTCGCGCGCGAAGAGGAGGCGCCCGAGCGATGAGTTGTGGCATTGCCACGCGCCGGCCCACCAGACGGTTGCTTGGTGCATCGTGCGGGTGAGCGCGACGTAAAGGAGACGCAGGTCCTCCCCGCGTTGCTCGCAGTCGCGGAGTCGACGGTGGTGGGCGATGTCGGGGCCGTACTTGCCGCCCACGTCGATCGTCCAGACGTCGTCGTTCTGATCGTCGTGGTAGGCGGGCGGATCGTTGTCGTCGATATACCCGGGCTGCCAGGCGAACGGGTGGTAGACAATCGGAAACTCGAGGCCCTTGCTGCGATGGATGGTCAGTACCTGCACCGCCTCGGCATCGGAGTCGAGCCGCAGCGCACGATCCTCGTCGGCGCTGTCGCGGTCGGCGTCGGCGATTCGCTGCCGCAGCCACGCGGTAAGCGAGGAGACGCCGAGCTGCTGCTCGGTAGCGGCGGTGTGCAGGAGCTGCCCGACGTGGCCGAGGTCGGTCAGCCGGCGCTCGCCTCCCAGCCGTGAGAGTACTCGGCGAGGCACCGCCTCGGTCGCCGAGAGCGAGTTGAGCAGCGCCGCCACTCCGCGGGCGCGGAGGAGGCCGGCCCAGCGGTGCAGCTTCGCGTGCAGCTTCTCCCAGGCTGGCTCGTCGGCTGCGGCCATCTGTTCCGCGCTCCAGCCGAGGAAGGAGGTGAGCGCGGCCGACCGGGCACGGGCGCTCGAGACCGGTCGCTCGACCGCCTCGAGAAGGCGCAGCCACTCGTCCGCGGCCGGGCTGGCGAAGACACTGCCGGCGCCGTTGATCACGGCCGGGACGCCGGCGCGCTCGAGCGCGTCGTCCACGAGCGCTGCCAGCTTGTTGGTGGGGACGAGCACGGCGACGTGGCGCGGCCGGACCGGCTCCCGCCGGGACTCCGAGCCGTCCGCGGCGCGGGCGACGAGGATCGCGGAGGAGGACAGGACGCGAACCACGTCGGCCGCCAGGTCGTCCGCGATCAGGGCCTCCGACGCCGGCTTCGACGCGTATCCCTTCGCTGTCAGCGGGACGAGCCCGTCGGCGCGGTGCAGGATCCGCACCCGCAGCGGGGCGGTCGCCGGTGCGTCGACCAGCCGCGGCTCGCGGTTAGCGTCCGCCGCGCGGACGGGCCGGTGGACGATGCCATCGTGGCCGAGCTGGGCGCCGTCGAGGAGCGCGTCGAGGGCATCGATCAACCCCTGGTCGCTGCGCCAGTTCGTCGCCAGCGTGGCCTTGTCGGCGGCGCTGTCGGCGGCGCTGAGGTAGGCGTAGACGTCGGCTCCGCGGAAGGAGTACACGGCCTGCTTCGGGTCGCCGATCAGGATCAGCGTCGCCTCTCCTTCGCCGAAGGCGCGGCGCATGATCTCCCACTGGATCGGGTCGGTGTCCTGGAACTCGTCGACGAGAGCGACGCGGTAACGCTCGCGCAGCTTCGCGCAAGCGACGGCGCCGTGCTCCTCGTCGGCGAGCGTGTTCCTGAGCCGGGTGAGCAGGTCGTCGTAGGTCATCACCCCGCTCCATCGCTTGCGCGCCTCGACCTCGTCCCGGACCGCCTGGGCGAGACGACGCCGCATCGCCCACGTCTGCGCCTCGTCTCCCTGGCGCCGCTCGACCGGCTCGAGTCGGGCGAGCGGGTTGCCGACCGCGGCACGGCCGATCCGGAGGGCCTCGGTCCGGTCGAACGGCGGCCACGCGACGCGGTGGAAGCGGCGCACGTAGAGGTCGTCGACGACCTCCTCGACGAGATCGGAGAGATCCTCGACGAACGTCACGTCGCGCTCGACGTCGCCGGCGACCCCCAGTCCGGCCAGGACGTGCTGGCAGAAGCCGTGCGTGGTAGCGATCGTGGCGGCGTCGAAGCCCGAGACCGCGTCGGCTAGCCGGCGCCTCCGCTGATCCACCTCGGCGTCGGGGCCGTCGGCGAGCAGCTGGAGCACCCCGTCCTCCGCGGGTGGCTCGACGCCAGCGAGCGCGCGTGCGAGTCCCAACTCGGCGCTCACGAGCCGGTCCCGTACCCGCTCGCGCAGCTCGCCGGTCGCCATTCGCGTGAAGGTCACGACCAGGAGCTGCGCCGGCGGAACGCCGTCGGCGACGAGCCGGGCGACCAGCGCGACCGCAAACGTCTTCCCTGTACCGGCGCTCGCCTCGAGCAGCGTCACGCCCCGGGGAAGCGGTCCGCAGAGATCGAATTCCCTCATCACGCTCGGCGGGCTCACCGGTCTATCAGCTCCTCGCGGGCGCGAAGACCCTCCCAAAGACGGCGCGCATACCGTCCCGCCCGCGTCGGCTCGTCGAGTGCCCAGCCCTCGCCTTGCTCGTCGTCGCGCGGCGGTTCCTCGAACAGCTCGGCGACCGCCCGCTTTCCGCCGAGCACGAGCCGGTGCTCCGGCTCCGCATCCTCCTTCGGAAAGTTCCAGTCGGACGTCCATTCTTTCTCGGCAGCCGCCCGTGCGTCCTTGCCGGCGGCGACCGCGGCGGCGTACGCGGCCGAGGTCCTGCAGTAGAGCGGCAGCGGCTCGCGCATCCCGCGCTCGAAGAGGTCGACCAGGACGGCAAGGTCGCGCAGGGCCTCCTCCGCCCGGCGCGCTTCCAGAGCGTCGGGCAGACGGATGCGTGCGACGGTGACCTCGTGCCCCCTTGTCCCGTCCGCGCGGCGTCGGCCGAGCGTGACCGCCTCGTAGGCCGTCGCCGGGCGCGCGGCGGCGAGCGCGATCAGGTACACCCACGCGGTCAGGCGGTGCCTCGGCGCGACCCGCGAGTAGGTCAAGGCGGCAACGAGGTCCCCGCGGACGCCGGGCACCGTCCCGACCAGCGTGCGACCTTCCGCTAGCTCCACCCTCACGTCGACGGAGGCGCTAGCCTCGGACGCCGGGACGTAGTCCGCCGCCGCCGCAACGAGCTGCTCGACCACCGGATAGACGCCCGCGAGCACCGACTCCGCCAGCAGGTCCGGTGGCAGTTCCCCACGGGCGATCTCGGCCGCGATCGACGCATCCTTGTCTGCACCCGCGAGCCGGGCCTCGAGCAGCCGCTCCCCGACGCTCCACTTCTCCAGCGCGTTCAACTCGACGGACAGCGCGTCGTCAAGGTCGTCGTCGCGCGCGGCGCCGCCGATGCCGAGCCGCCGGCGAAGGAACGCCCGCACCGGGTGCTGCACGAACCTCACGAGCTGGTCGAGCTCGATCACGGATGCCTCCTCGGGCGGCAGCGGCCCGGCGAGGAACGGTGGCGCGCCGGCGCGGTCGCCCGCCAGGGCCCGCGCACCGTCGAGCGCCACCCGGTCGAAACTCCACGTCCGCTCGGGGACGAGCGCGCCCGAGGCGAAGTTGCGCAGGTCGAACGGCTGCAGCGGGTGCTCGACGACGACCCGCTCGCGCGTCGTCGCCGCGTCGGGAAAGCGGGCGGTGCGATCGACGACGTCGAGCAGCTCGCCGAGCGGGACCGCTGGCGGCCACCGCAGGTTCGTTCGCTCATCCCGGGCCGCGTACGTGATCACGAGGTGGTCGGTCGCGGCCAGCACCGCGTCCAAGAGCAGCTGGCGGTCTTCGCTGCGGGCGTCGCGGTCGCCAACATGCGGATCCACGAGCAGCAGGTCGTCCCCGTCGCGCGCCGTCTGCCGGGGGAAGACGCCATCGTCCAGTCCCATCAGGCAGACGACCCGATGCGGCACCGACCGCATCGGCACGAGCGTGCAGATGGTGAGGTGGCCGGTGCGGAAGCTCGCTCGTGTCGGCCTGCCGCGGAGCCGGTCGGCCAGCAGCGCGCGTACCTCGGGCAGCGCCAGCGCCGTCTGCGTGACCGCGCCGGCCGTCGTGCCCTCGGCGACGACCTCCTCCAGCAGGCGGCCGAGCTGGACGCGCTGCCAGGCCTCCGGGCCGGGGGCGGCGGTCAGGCTGTCCGCGGCCTCGCCGATCGCCGCCGCCCAGGCGTCGAGCGCCATCGGCTCGGCGAACGCGTCCACGATGGTGCGCAGGCGCTGGAGGAACTCGGCGAACCGGC
>Ga0183260_10003678_pt1 | contig 12338 bp, 12 predicted proteins | sample AntDrymUQ4972206_2_FD_129768 | JGI IMG/M metagenome (GOLD analysis project Ga0183260, IMG submission 129768) | Polar desert sand microbial communities from Dry Valleys, Antarctica - metaG UQ497 (22.06) (version 2) (version 2) | ecosystem: Environmental > Terrestrial > Soil > Desert | place...
AGGATCCCGCAGGCGGCTCGAACGGGCGCACGAGGTGCGGCTGCGGTCGCAGCGGCCAGACCCACGTCGCGCCGTCCGCGAAGGCGGGAGCCGCGGTCGCGGCGAGGCTCAGCGCGCAGCCGAGCACGAACAGTGCCACCACCGCAGTGACGGGTACGCGTCGTTGCCTCATGTCCCTCAGGCTTGTCGCTCGGACAGCCTTGTGGGCTCCGAGCGCCGCCACCTGTGGAAAGTCGCACCGGTATCCCGGCCACGGGCAGACGACAGGCAACTCGTGCGACTGGCGCACACTCGGCACCGGAGGCCAGCGCGCGGGTGCGTGACGGCGACTGGTCCGGTGCCCAGCGGCTGGCCTACACTGGCCCGCAGCGGTCCATCCGGGGCCGACTTCGCACGCCCGCGCACCCGCTGGAGCCAGTGGGGCGAGACCCGTGGTCCCCGACTCCGCTCGGGGAAGGGTCCCGTGTCGGGCGTCAGGGCACTGGCAAGGGGCCGGTGCGCAACCACGACAGGCGCCCGTTCGGGAGCGCCGAGGAGGTACGGCCATGGCCGTCGTCACCATGCGGCAGCTGCTCGAGAGCGGCGTCCACTTCGGACACCAGACCCGCCGGTGGAACCCGAAGATGAAACGCTTCATCTTTACCGAGCGCAACGGCATCTACATCATCGACCTGCAGCAGTCGCTGTCCTACATCGACAGCGCGTACGGCTTCATCAAGGACACCGTCGCCAAGGGTGGCTCGGTGATGTTCGTCGGCACCAAGAAGCAAGGCCAGGAGGCGATCTCCGAGCAGGCGATGCGCGTCGGCATGCCGTACGTCAACCAGCGTTGGCTGGGCGGCATGCTCACGAACTTCCAGACCGTGCACCAGCGCCTGCAGCGGCTCAAAGAGCTCGACGAGATCAACTTCGACGACGTCGCCGGCAGCGGCAAGACCAAGAAGGAGCTGCTGCAGCTCAAGCGCGAGCGCGACAAGCTCGAGCGCAGCCTCGGCGGGATCCGCGACATGGGTCGCACGCCGTCTGCGGTGTGGATCGTCGACACCAACAAGGAGCGTCTCGCCGTCCAAGAGGCCAAGAAGCTCGGCATCCCGATCATCGCGATCCTCGACAGCAACTGCGATCCCGACGACGTCGACTTCCCGATCCCGGGCAATGACGACGCGATCCGCTCGGTGACTCTGTTGACGCGCGTGGTCGCCGACGCGGTCGCGGAGGGTCTGATGGCCCGCGCCGGAGTGCGAACCGGTGAGGAGCCGGCCGGCGCCGAGCTCGGCGCCGAAGAGCCGCTGGCGGAGTGGGAGCGCGAGCTGCTCGAAGGCTCCACCGCCTCAGCCTCCGTGCCGGCCAAGGCGGTTGACGGTGCCGCCGGCGCAACCCCCGACCCGGCCGTTGCCCACACCGGCGCCGTCGCGGCCGACGTCGACGACGGTTCCGTCCTTCCCGACCCCGACGACGACACCGCCGCACCGGCCGCGGATCCCCGCCAGGCGGCGCCCGCGATCGAGACCACGGGCGGTGACGCGCCGGCCACCCAGGTGGCGCAGACTCCGGCCGAGATCGACGACCCGCCGTCGTCCTGACATCCAGACTCACGCGTAGGTACGACGAGGGAGCAACCATGCCCACCATCACCGCCAGCGACGTCAAGAAGCTTCGCGACCTGACCGGGGCCGGGATGATGGACGCCAAGCGAGCGCTCACCGAGGCCGGCGGCGACCAAGACAAGGCGGTCGAGCTCTTGCGCATCAGCGGCGCTGCGAAGGCCGCCAAGCGTGGTGCCGAGCGGCGCGCCTCGGCCGGCCTCGTGGCGGCCGCCGACGGCGCGATGGTCGAGCTCAACTGCGAGACCGACTTCGTTGCGAAGAACGAGGAGTTCCGCCAGCTCGCGGCCGACATCGTCGCGCATGCATCGGGCAGCAAGCCGGCCGATGCGCAGGTGCTGCTTGCCGAGACCCTCGCCGACGGCAAGACGGTCGAACAGAACATCGCCGCGCTTGCCGCCGTGATCGGTGAGAAGCTGCAGCTCGGTCGGGTGGCCGTCTTCGACGGGCAGGTGGCGACGTACATGCACCGCCGATCCAGCGACCTGCCGCCCACGGTCGGGGTGCTCGTCGAGTACGAGGGCGACGACGTCGAGGTGGCACGTGGGGCGGCCATGCAGGTCGCGGCGATGCGCCCCCTCTACGTGCGTCGCGACGAGGTGCCTGGTGACGTCGTGACCAAGGAGCGTGACATCGCCGAGGCGACCGCCCGCGAGGAGGGCAAGCCGGAACAAGCCGTGCCCCGCATCGTGGAGGGCCGGGTCAACGGCTTCTACAAGGACGTTGTGCTGCTCGAGCAACCGTGGGTGCAGGAGAGCAAGCGCACCGTCGCGTCGGTGCTCGACGAGGCGGGAGTTCAGGTGAAGCGGTTCACGCGTTTCGAGGTGGGTGCCGACTGAGGCACACTCTGAGGCACCGACACACGACAGTGGGCGAGGAGGCACGGTGAGCGCCAAGGCGCGGGTGCTGCTCAAGCTGTCCGGCGAGGTCTTCGGCGGTGGACGCATCGGCGTGGACCCGGACGTGGTGGCCTCCATCGCCCGCCAGATAGCCGAGGTCGTCAGCGACGGGGTCCAGGTCGCCGTGGTGGTCGGCGGTGGCAACTACTTTCGCGGACCGCAGCTGTCGCAGCGCGGCATGGACCGCGACCGGGCCGACTACATGGCGATGCTCGGGACGGTTATGAACTGCCTTGCGCTGCAGGATTTCCTGGAGAAGTGCGGCGTCCCGACGCGGGTGCAGACGGCGATCGCCATGGGCCAGGTCGCCGAGCCGTACATCCCCCGTCGAGCCGAGCGTCACCTCGAGAAGGGGCGCGTCGTCATCTTCGGCGCCGGCGTGGGGATGCCGTACTTCTCGACCGACACCGCCTCCGCCCAGAGGGCGCTGGAGATCGGCTGCGACACGCTCCTGATGGCCAAGAACGGCGTCGACGGCGTGTACGACGCCGACCCGCGGACCAGTCCGGCGGCCGTGAAGTTCGACACGATCAGCTTCGACGAGGTGCTGGGGCGCGGTCTGAAGGTCGCCGATGCCGCCGCCTTCGCCCTGTGTCGTGAGAACAACCTGCCGATCTGCGTGTTCAACCTGCTCCAAGAGGGCAACATCGGCCGCGCGGTGCGGGGTGAGAAGATCGGCACGCTGGTCCACCGAGGATGAACGTCTCGGTGCCGAGGACGACTGGGCAGGAGTGAGGACGCCGTGATCGACCAGACGCTGCGCGAGGCAGACGGCAAAATGAACAAGGCCATCGACGTGGCCAAGGAAGAGTTCGGCGCGATCCGGACCGGCCGTGCGCACCCGGCGATGTTCGCCAAGATCACCGCGGACTACTACGGCAGCCCGACGCCGATCCAGCAGCTCGCGTCGTTCCACATTCCAGAGCCACGTGTCGTGGTGATCGCGGCGTACGACAAGAGCTCGGTTGGTGCGATCGAGAAGGCCATCCGCGACTCCGACCTCGGCGTCAACCCGGCCAACGACGGAAACGTGTTGCGGGTAGTGCTCCCCGAGCTCACCGAGGAGCGGCGAAAGGAGTACATCAAGCTGGCGCGCAGCAAGGCCGAGGAGAGCCGGGTGTCGGTCCGCAACATCCGGCGCATCGCCAAGCATGCGCTGGACAAGCTGGAAAAGGACGGTGACGTCGGCAAGGACGACGTCACGGGCGCCGAGAAACGGCTCGAGGCTCTGACCAAGAAGCACGTCGATGCGATCGACGACCTGCTGAGCCACAAGGAAACCGAGCTGCTCGGGGTCTGAGACCCTTGGTCCCGGTTGCGAGTGATGAGCCTCCCACCGAGCGAACCTGCCCCGGACGTGGCGGCCGCGCTGCCTGACCCGGTGGTTGCCATGCACCGGAGCCGCGCCGGCCGTGACCTGCCCACGGCCATCGGGGTCGGTCTCGCGCTGGGCGGGCTCGCCGTGGCCGCGCTGGTCATCGTCAAGGCCGTCTTCGTCGGCGTCGTGGTGCTCGGGGCACTGATCGGCATCTGGGAGCTGACCCGCGCCCTTGCGACCGGACCAACGCGGGTGCCGCTGGTGCCCGTCAGCCTCGGCGGTGTCTCGATGGTGGTGGGGAGCTATCTCGGCGGCACGGAGGTGCTGTCGGTGGCGCTGGCGCTGAGCATGATCGGGTGCCTGGTGTGGCGGCTCGCCGGCGGTGCGGACGGCTACCTGCGTGATGCCGCCGCGGGTGTGTTCGTCCTCTCCTACGTCCCGTTGCTGGGCGCCTTCATCGTCCTCCTCCTGGCCGAGGACGACGGTGCCTGGCGGGTCGCGACGTTCGTGCTCGTCGCCACGGCGTCGGACATCGGGGGCTTCGCGGTGGGAGTGCTGTTCGGGCGGCACGCCATGGCGCCGAGCATCAGCCCGAAGAAGTCGTGGGAGGGCTTCGCGGGCTCGGTCGCCACCTGCATGCTGGTCGGCTGGGTCACGGTCTCGTACGCCCTCGACGGCCGATGGTGGGTGGGTCTGCTGCTCGGAGCCGTAGCCGCGTTGGTGGCGACGCTCGGCGACCTGGCGGAGTCGCTGATCAAGCGGGACCTGGGCATCAAGGACATGGGCAACCTGCTGCCCGGTCACGGCGGCATCATGGACCGTCTGGACTCGCTGCTGGCGGTCGCCCCCGTGGTATGGCTGATCCTCACCACGCTGGTCGCGGTGCGGTGACGACCTTGTGGCTGGTCCGCCACGGGCAGCCCAGGATCGACCCGCAGGCTCCGCCCCATGTGTGGCCGCTCGGCCCCGACACCGGCGAGATCACCGCCCTGCGCGACCACCTGCCGTCCGGTGCGGCGTGGTACAGCTCGCCGGAGCCCAAGGCACTCGGGACCGCTCGGGTTTTGACCGACCAGGCCGTGACGGTCGTCGACGACCTCCGCGAGGCGGTCCGTCCGGCAGTGTGGTTCGACGACGCGGCACAGTTCGAGGCGCTCGTACGGCGCTCGGTGCTGCTGCCCCGCGTACCGGTGGCCGCGGGATGGGAACCGGCGGCGACCACCCGGGTGCGGGTCGAAGCGGCAACCCGTGAGCTGATCGCTGCCCACACCGACGGCGACGTCGTCGCGGTCGGCCACGGCACGGCATGGCTGCTGCTCGTCTCGGTGTTGACTCACCAACCACCGGACCTCGACGCCTGGGCAGCGATGACGATGCCCGACCTGGCCCTGTTGGACGCCCCGGAGAACGGGCCGGCCCGGCTGCGACGGCACTGGGGTCAGCTGTGAGCCGCCACACTGGTGCACGCTGCGACGATCTTTGCCGGCGGAGTGTCCTTGAGCAGGAACCCGCTGGCCGTCTCGCAGCGCCCGCACCACGTTTTCGTCGGCGTCGAAGGTTGTCAGCACGACCACCTGGGCAGTTCCTATTGCCCCATGGTCGTCCCGGGCTTCAGGATCGTCGACGGGCGCGGCGTGCGCTCGAGGCGTTGGTGAGCCATGCCAGGGCCTCGTCGACAGTGTCCACGCACGCGATCCGGCCCGCCATCTCTCGACCGCGGCCGAGCGCCTCCAGCAGCGGCCAGGCCGGCAAAGTGTGCTCCCAGTACGCCCGTCCGAGCAGCACCATCGGTGCAGCGAGACCCGATGCGGCGTAGTAGTTCTCGCTGGCGTCGGCGAAGATCTCCTGCACGGTGCCGGCGGCGCCGGGCAGGAACACGACGCCGCCCGAGCACCGCTGCAGCAGCACGGCCTCGCGCAGTGCGTTCTGGAAGTATTTTGCGATCTGCTGCGCGAACAGGTTGGGCGGCTCGTGCCCGTAGAACCAGGTCGGGATGCCGATGCTGGCGGCGCCCTCCGGGGTACGCGCGCGGACCTGGAGCGCGACGCGGGCCCAGGCGGTGCGTGACGGCACGAACGTGGGCACGGTGCTCAGGTGGCCGAGCGCCTCGGCGAGCACCGCCTCGTCGGCAGCGCTGAGGTACGCCCCCAGGTTCGCCGCCTCCATGGCGCCCGGTCCGCCACCGGTCGCGACGGTCAGCCCGGCACGGGTGAGTAGCCGGCCCAGCCGGGCCGCCTCGGCGTACCCGTCATCACCACGTCTGGTCTGATGGCCGCCCATGACGCCCACTACCGCGCCACCCGCGTCGGCCAACGTGGCCAGGGTGTCGTCAAGAGCATCCTCGATCAGGTGGTCGTGCAGCGCACGCGCCACCGTGAGCGTGGCATCTCGTGGGTCGCTCGACCGGGTCCAGGCGTACACCCGGCCGTCCAGGCACTCCTCGTAGGTCGCCTCGGTGAGCCGGTCGTAGAGCTGCAGCGGTGTGTACAGCGCACCCGGGTACGCGTCGAACGGCAGGTCGGGGATCGGCGGGAACAGCAGTGCGCCGCCGGCGCGCATGGCCTCGGCAACGTCGTCGGCCATCGGGCAGCCGAAGAACGCCGCTCCAGCAGGGTCGAGCCGGAGCAGCACTTCACTGCGCTGCCGCAGGTCGACACCTTGCACCCGCCAGCCGTGCATGGTGGTGGCGCCGTGGGCGACCAGCTCGTCGAGCTCGGCCAGCGACTCGATCTCGGTCGTCGAGCGTCGCGTCGCCATGGCCGGCGAGGCTACAGCGCGGTGGCGAGCAGCTCGCCGAACAGCTCGTGCTCATCGACCTCGAGGCCACGTGCGGTGAACCACGAGCACACGTTGTGGCAGTCACGCTGCAGGAAGTCGAGTCCCTGGGGGTTGCCCACGAGGTCGACCACCTGCGGCAGGTCGATGAGCACCAGACGGTCACCCTGCGCCAACACGTTGTACGCGGACAGATCGCCGTGCGCCCACCCGTGTCGGGCAAGCGTCATCATGGCGTCGCGCAGCTGGGCGAAGTAGTCCACGAGCATGTTGCGTGGGGGGCGTGTCTGCGCCAGCCTGCGAGCAGGCTCACCGTCGACCGCGATGAGCTCCATGAGCAGCTCGGTGCCGTCGATCTGCACCGGGTACGGCACCGAGACGCCGGCGGACCACAGCCGGCTCAGTGCGTCGAACTCCGCGATCGCCCACTGACCGGCGGCCACAGCTCGGCCATGCGAGGTCTTCTTGGCCAGCGCCCGGGCATCGCGGGTGTTGCGCGTTCGCCGTCCCTCTGTGTAGGCCGCGCTGCGGTGGAACGACCGATGGTCCTCGGACCGGTAACGCTTGGCAGCGAGGACGACGCTGCGGTCGGGGTCGCCCGGCACTGCGCGCTCGAGCAGGAAGACGTCGGCCTCCTTGCCGGTCTTGAGCAGACCGAGCTCGGTGTCGACAGCGCCGTCCTCGGTGACGACCCAGTCCGGCCGCGGCTGCGGCCCATGCGCGAGGCGTTGAGCCACCGACGACCAGGTGGACCAGCGCTGATCCGGCTCGAGCTCGGCGGCGGCCGTGAAACTGAAGCTGAAAGAGGAAGCCATCACAGTGGGAGCTCCTGAGAGGAGGGCCACCCACCGGCTACGTCAGAGCAGTGCAGCGAGCGACCGAGGGAAGGGGATGCGAACGATCCCACGAACAATCGTGGACATCTCGACGCCTCCTTCGCGCTCGGGTGCTTCCTTGGGCACGGACATACGGGCTGGGCCCAGCATGGCCGTTCGGCGTCCTTGCGGCAACCGGTTATCCGCGCGTTATGACCGTGAGTGGCCGCCGACCGTCAGTGGCCGCCGACGAGAGGGGCCATCGCCCGCGCCAGCATGCTCGGCCGGCCCGTTCTGGCCTCCTCGGCGTCTGCCAGCGTCATCGCGCGCAGCCCGACGTTGACCCCCAGCCAGCGCAGCGGTTCCGGCTCCCAGCTAGGGCTGCGGTGGTTGACCCAGGGCAGCGACACCCGATCGGTGGCCGCTCCGGTGACGAGGTCGGCAAGCGTCCGGCCTGCCAGGTTGGAGGTGCCCACGCCGTCGCCAACGTAGCCGCCGCCCCACGCCAGCCCGGTTGCCCGGTCGAGGCCGACCGATGCGTGCCAGTCGCGCGGCACACCCAGCGCGCCGCCCCACGCGTGCGTGAACCGCACCCCGTCGAGCTGTGGCAACAGGTCGAGCAACGTCGCACGCAGGTCGTCGAACACCGCCGGAACCCGGTCGTACGCGGACCGGGTCCGAGAGCCGAAGTGGTACGGCGCGCCCCGGCCGCCGAACGCGATCCGCCCGTCGCGGGTGCGTTGCCCGTAGATGATCAGGTGCCGCCCGTCGCTGAAGGTCTGGCGGTGCGCCAGCCCGATGTCACCCCAGTCGGAGTCGCTGAGTGGCTCGGTGGCCACCATCAGCGAGTACAGGGGCGCCAGTGCGCGCTCGTAACCCGGTAGTCCGGCGGTGTAACCCTCGGTGGCACGCACCACGACTTCGGCCCGCACCACCCCTTCGTCGGTGTGGACGGCGCCCGGCTCGATACTGCGCACAGCGGTCCGCTCGTAGACATCGACGCCGTGCGCCTCGACTGCCCGCGCCAGTCCGCGCACCAGTCGGGCCGGATGGATCGCCGCGCAGTGCGGTGTGAAGGTGCCACCGAGTGTGCCCGCCGCGTTCAGATGCTGGCGCGCGGCTGGCTCACCGAGAAGCTGTAGCGAATCGGGGCCCTGTCCCCAGCTGCGTGCCGTTGCAACATCGGCGCGAGCCCGACGCAGCTGCACCGGGGTCCGCGCCAACACGATCGTGCCGCCTGGCGAGTAGTGCGCGTCGATGCCTTCTCGGGACGCGACGTCGCCGACCTCGTCGACGGCGTCCTCCAGCTCCCGTTGCAGTCGAAGCGCGGCGTCTCGGCCCATGTGGCTGCCCACCTTGGCCAGGGACGCCGGAAAGAGCGCACTGCACCAACCGCCGTTGCGGCCCGACGCACCGAAGCCGGCGACGTCCCGCTCCAGCACGGCGATGCGAAGTGTCGGATCGGCACGACTGAGGTAGTAGGCCGTCCACAGTCCGGTGAACCCGGCGCCCACGATCGCGACATCGCAGTCGAACGAGCCCGGTAAGGGGGCGCGTGGCACCCAGTCGTCGTCGGCCGTCTCGTGCCACAGTGACAACCGGGCATAGTTGGTCCCGGTAGTGCGGCGCGCGACAGTCAGCGGACGCCCCATGAGTAGGTTTGCTTCCGCAGCTTGAGGTACACGAACGACTCCGTGGCGCGCACTCCGGCGATGGTACGGATGCGGTTCGACAACACCTCGAGCAGGTGCTCATCGCTCTCGCACACCACCTCGGCCAACAGGTCGAACCCACCGGCGGTAACGACGACGTAGTCGATCTCGTCCATCTCGGCCAGCGCGTCGGCCACGGGTTCCAGCGGTCCCTCGACGGTGAGGCCGATCATTGCCTGCCGGGCGAAGCCCAGCTCGAGCGGATCGGTGACGGCGACGATCTGCATCACGCCGTTGTCGAGCAACCGCTGTACGCGCTGCCGAACTGCGGCCTCCGAGAGCCCCACCGCCTTGCCGATCGCGGCGTACGGACGTCGCCCGTCCTGTTGCAGCTGCTCGATGATTCCCTTCGACATCTCATCCATGACGCCGGAGCGCTCGCGACGGGGTGGTCCGGACTTGCGGGTACGCGTCACCACGGGGCTAGCGTGGCGACCCGCGGGCACAACGGCAAGTGATTCCGCAGAAATGACCCGCCCAGGCGGCGGAATCCGTACCGTGCAGACCGCGGCAGCCAACTCCAGCCTGCCGACGGGTCATGAAACCCGGGTCAGGCGAATCCGTTGCGAAGTGGTGACGGCGCGACGGAATCCCTTGTGATAGGGGTCTTGGTCTGCCACGATGCGGGGCGGAGCCGTCGATCGGGCGCGGTTCTCGTCGGAATATCCCTCGGCGCTTTGAGCGGTGACGGATGCTAGGTGCAGAACGCCCGGCGGCGAGCAGGTCGACGGGCCCCACCCGAAAGGTGCGCACATGACCAGCCGTCGCCCTCCGGCTCCGCTTCCTCCCGAGATAGCGCAGCTGGTGCGCAGCTCGTTGAGCCGCCGCTCCTTCCTGCGGGGCATGTCGCTGTCTGCACTGGCGGTCGCCGGGGGCGGGACCCTGGCGGGCTGCGGGACGCCGGCCGCAGAGCAGACCACCGAGTCCTGCGTCAGCGAGGACCTGTCAGCGTCGGAGTCGGAGATCAACTTCTCCAACTGGCCGGCCTACATCGACCGCGCGTTCGTGGAGCGGGACGGCAAAGAGGTAAACATCTCCCCGACCCTTGTGGACTTCACCAAGTCGACGGGGATCACGGTCAACTACACCACCGACATCAACGACAACGTCGAGTTCTTCGAGAAGGTGCGCAACCAGCTGGCGGCATGTGAGACGACCGAGCGAGACGTGTTCGTGCTGACCGACTGGATGGCCGCGCGGATGATCGACCTGGGCTGGATACAGCAGCTCGACCGCGCCAACCTGCCTAACGTCGAGGCGCACCTGGCGCAAAGCCTACGCGCACCGGCCTGGGACGAGAACCGCGACTACAGCGTCCCCTGGCAGAGCGGCCTGACGGGTATCGCCTACAACGCGGACCTGACCGACGAGGTAGGCAGCTTCGAGGAGCTGCTGACGCGCAGCGATCTCAACGGCAAGGTCACCTTGCTCACCGAGATGCGCGACACCATGCTGTTCATGTTGCTGATCACCGGGGCAGATCCGGAAAACTTCAGCGACGACGAGTGGGGCACTGCTATCGACCGCCTGCAACAGGCGGTCGACGACGGTCAGATCCGCAAGTTCACCGGCAACAACTACCTGCAGGACCTGACCGCCGGCAACATCTCCGCCTGCGAAGCGTGGTCCGGGGACGTGATCCTCACCCAGTTCGACAACCCGAACATCAAGTTCGTGCAGCCGGAGGAGGGGTTGTCGCTGTGGAGCGACAACATGATCGTGCCCAACAAGGCGACCCACAAGACCAACGTCGAAAAGCTGATGGACTACTATTACGACCCGGTGGTGGCAGCCCGAGTGTCGGCCTGGGTCAACTACATCTGCCCTGTGGCCGGCGCCCGCGAGGCGATGGAGAAGGTGGCCCCGAACCTCGTCGACAACACGCTCATCTTCCCCGACGAGCAGATGCTCTCCAAGACGTATAGCCTCCAGACACTCGACGAAGAGACCGCGCGCCGGTACGAGACCGAGTTCCAGCAGGTCAGCGGAGGCTGAGGTGAGCGTCGAAGCAACGGTGGCCCCGCCGTTGGCAAACCCCGCGGAGGCTGGAGGCGGTGGGAGCGACCTCCGGCTCGAGTCGGTGACCAAGCGATTCGGTTCGTTCACCGCCGTCGACGACCTGACGCTGACGATCCCGGCGGGGTCGTTCTTCGCCCTCCTGGGCCCGTCCGGCTGCGGCAAGACGACCACCCTGCGGATGGTTGCCGGGCTCGAGGAGCCCTCAACCGGCGACGTCTACCTGGGTGACAAGCGGATCACCTCACTGCGGCCGTACAAGCGGCCCGTCAACACCGTGTTCCAGAACTACGCGCTGTTCCCGCACCTGTCGGTAGCGGACAACATTGCCTTCGGCCTGAAACGACAGGGCCGCAAGGGCGTCGACTCCGAGGTCACCCGGATGCTCGAGCTGGTCGAGCTGGTCGGTTACGCCGAACGCCGGCCGGCACAGCTCTCGGGGGGTCAGCAGCAGCGGGTCGCGCTGGCGCGCGCCCTCGTCAACTCTCCTCAGGTTCTGCTGCTCGATGAGCCGCTTGGCGCGCTCGACCTCAAGCTGCGCCGGCAGATGCAGATAGAGCTCAAAGGCATCCAGACCGAGGTGGGTCTGACCTTCGTCCACGTCACCCACGACCAGGAGGAGGCCATGACGATGGCCGACACCGTCGCGGTGATGCACGGCGGCGTCATCGAGCAGATGGGCGCACCCACGGACCTGTACGACAACCCGGCGACGACCTTCGTGGCGAACTTTCTGGGCCAGTCCAATCTCGTCGAGGGTGAGATTCGGACGGCGGACGGTGACGAGCTCACCGTGGCGGTCCAAGGCACGACGATCCGCGTGCCTGCCGAACGCGCCCGGGTGCGCAGCGGCAAGGTCTGGGTCGGTGTCCGGCCGGAGAAAGTGGTGGTCCATGCCGAAGCCGCGGACGCTGAGGTCACCAACTCGCTGCCGCGCGGCACCGTGAGCGACGTCAGCTACTCCGGTGTCAGCACGCAGTACCTGGTGCGGATGCCGTGGGATCAGGAGCTCACGGTCTTCGAGCAGAACACCGGCGCCCGGCCGCTGCTGCGCACCGGCGATCAGGTCGACCTGCGTTGGCGCCCGCAGCACACGTTCGTGCTCGACGCAGCCCAGGACGCCTCCGCCGGCGTCCAGGACGCCAAGGTCGGGGCGTGACGGCGCTCACCCGGGACCCCGGGGGTGACGGCGCCGACCA
>Ga0183260_10003679_pt1 | contig 12337 bp, 11 predicted proteins | sample AntDrymUQ4972206_2_FD_129768 | JGI IMG/M metagenome (GOLD analysis project Ga0183260, IMG submission 129768) | Polar desert sand microbial communities from Dry Valleys, Antarctica - metaG UQ497 (22.06) (version 2) (version 2) | ecosystem: Environmental > Terrestrial > Soil > Desert | place...
AAGCCCGTAGCCCTTCTGGCCGCTGGAGAGCTCGGCACCGAGCGCGCGCATCGCGAGCCAGTGCGTGTCCGAGCGGCGCCGGCCGATGACGTCCCCGCCGGGGGTGCCGAGCGTCACCTGCTTGAAGCGGCCGAGCAGCGGACCGGCGAAGAGGAGCGAGGTCCGGATCTCGCGCGAGAGCTTGGGGTCGATGTCGGTCCGCGACACGTTCGCGGTCCTGATCCGCACCGCGTGGGGATCGAGCTCCTCGATCTCGGCGCCGAGGCCGGAGAGGATCTCGAGCATGCCGCGCACGTCGCGGATGCGGGGGACGTTCCGGAGGACGACGGGCTCGTCCGTGAGGAGCGAGGCGGCGATGAGCGGCAGGGCGGAGTTCTTGTTCCCCGAGGCCGTGATCTCGCCGCGCAGCGGCGTGCCGCCTTCCACAATGAACCGCGACATGTTGAGAGAGAGCCTAGTAGGCGAGGGAGGGCTTTGCCCGACCGAGCCGCAGGGCCCCAGGGGTAGGGGCCCCTGTCACGCGCGCGAAGCGAGCGTGTCGCCGGCGCAGACGAAGTCGATCCGGGACCCGGGATAGAGGATGGGAACGTTCGACGTCGCGGTCGTCGGCCTCGGCGCCATGGGCAGCGCCGCCGCCTACCATCTCGCGAAGCGCGGCGCGCGGGTGCTCGGGCTCGAGCGCTTCGCGCGCGGTCACGCCCTCGCCTCGTTCGGCGGGCGCTCGCGGATCATCCGCCTGGCCTACTTCGAGCACCCCGATTACGTGCCGCTGCTGCGCGCCGCGTGGGCCGTCTGGCGCGCGCTCGAGGAGATGTCCGGGGAGCGGCTCCTCACGGCGACGGGCGGCCTGTACGCGGGGCCGGCGCACGGCGAGCTCGTCGCGGGATCGCTGCGGAGCGCGCGCGAGCATGGACTCGCGCACGAGGTCCTGGTGGCGGCCGAAGCGATGCGCCGCTTCCCTGCCCTGCACCTCGACCCGGAATGGACGACGGTCTTCGAGGAGCAGGCCGGCTGGCTGGCTCCCGAGCGATGCGTCGAAGCGCACCTCCGTCTCGCCGAGCGGGCCGGGGCGACTCTGCGCTTTGGCGATCCGGCCGCCCTTCGTCAGGACCGCGCCGGACTTTCGGTGGAAAGCGGCGGCCACCGGCAGCAGGTGGATCGCATCGTCGTGACCGCGGGAGCGTGGCTGCCTGAGCTGCTGCCCTTCCTCGCGCCGTCGTTGCGCGTCGAGCGAGTACCGCTGTTCTGGTTCGAGCCGGTCGCGCCTGTCGGCCCGCTCCCGGTCTGGGTCCTCGAGACACCCGAAGGACTGTTCTACGGTTTCCCGCCCGATGAGCACGGTCTGAAGCTCGCGCGCCATGGCTCCGGCGACCCGGCCTCGCCCGACACGCTCGATCGTTCACCGCGCCCGATCGACGAAGAGCGCGTGCGCGCATTCGCGCGACGGCACCTGCCGGTCGCCGACGGACCGCTGCGCGGGACGCACGTCTGCATGTACACCCGCACACCGGATGACCACTTCGTCATCGACCGCGCCGGCGAGCAGGTCGTCTCGCATCCGCCTGCTCGGGCCACGGCTTCAAGTTCGCGAGCGTCGTCGGCGAGATCCTTGCGGACCTCGCGCTCAACAGCGCGACCGAGCACCCCATCGGCTTCCTTTCCGCCGCACGCTTCCGTTAGGCGCGTCGCCAGACGGTCGCGTCGGCGACGGTCCATTGGAACTTCCGCCGGTGCTCGCGGATGAGGAACGGCATGTCCCGTCGCCGAACGAGGCGGAAGTCGTCCGCGAGGAGCTCCCGGAGCGTTTCGAATGAGCGCACGGGTCGTCCGTTCCGCAGGAAGCCACCAAGCCACCTCGAACGCGGCGTGAAGGACTCGAGCCAGGTGAACGGCGAGGTGATGATGAGCTGCCCACCGGGCCGCACGAGCGAGGACAGGCGGCGAAGGCAGCGTCGTGGATCGTTCAGACGATCGAGGAGGTTCGAGATGACAACGACGTCGAAGGATCCGAGGTCTGCGCGAAGCGCCGTGGCGTCGCCGACCTCGAACGCCACGCGGTCGCGGCGGATGGACTTTGGGACCCGGGCCACCGCCGGCACGGTGAGCTCCCACTCCTCGATGAGCCGGTAGCCGACGTCGCCGCGCCTGCGCAGGCGCGTAGCTGCGTCGATGAAGCGCTGCGAGAGATCGATCCCCACGACCTCTGTGCAATGGCGCGCGAGCTCGAAGGACGACCGTCCGACAGCGCAGCCCAGATCGAGCGCGCGCGCGTCCTTCGGCAGCCTGCGGACGTCGAGGTTCTCGCTCACGACACGGACCGGGAACGCGAATGCGCTCACCGGCCCGTCGCGGTGCGGCAGGAGCTCGCGGCGGGGGGCGTAATGGAACGCGAGGTACTGCGCCAGGAGCGCATCGGTCTCGTAGTAGGAAGGTTCACGCGCCATCGTGCGGCTCCGCTCAGGCCGAACGCCGCGGATCGAGTGCATCGCGCAGACCGTCGCCGATGTAGTTCACGGACAGGACCGTGATCGAGATGAGCAGACCCGGAAAGATCGCGTAGTGCGGCGCGGTGTCGATGAAGCCCTGCGCCTCGAAGAGAAGTCGCCCCCAGGTCGGCTCGTCGGGCGGGAATCCGAGGCCGAGGAACGAAAGCGACGACTCCGTGATGATCGCCGCGCCAACCCCGATCGTCGCCGCGACGATGACCGGGCCGAGCGCGTTCGGGAGGATGTGACGCGTGATGATCGTGAGGTCCCCGACGCCCACCGCGCGCGCGGCGAGGACGAAATCGCGCTCCTTGAGCGAGAGGAAGGTCCCGCGCACGAGCCGCGCGACGCCCATCCAGTTGAGCAGACCCACGAGCAGGACGATGAGCAGGAAGATCCCCCCGACCGGGCCGAGGAGCTGGCGGAGCGAGTCCCGGAACAGGCTGATCACGAGGAGCAGGAGCGGAAGCCCCGGAAGGGAGATGAACATGTCCGTGAGCCGCATGAGCGGGCCGTCCGCGCGGCCGAAGAACCCCGCCAGGGAGCCGACGAGCGTTCCGACCGTCATCGCGACGAGAACTGCTGACACGCCGACTGCGGTGGAGACACGTCCCCCATAGAGGCTCCGGGCGAGGAGGTCGCGCCCGAGCTGGTCGGTGCCGAAAGGGTGAGCGAATGACGGGCCCTGAAGGGCCTTCTTGAAGTCGATCCCGTCGGTCGGAACGGTGTAGAGGAACGGTCCAAGGACTGTCGCGAAGGCGATGAGCGAGAGGGCGCCCACCCCGACGAGCGCCAGACGGTGGCGCCGGAACTGTCGCCAGGCGTCACCCCGGAGCGAGCGGTGCTCGAGGGTCCTCACGAGTAGCGGATCCGAGGGTCGGCTGCGGCGTAGAGCACGTCGGCGACGAGATTGAAGAAGACAACGAGCACCGCGAAGCTGAAGGTCACGGCCATGACGACCGGTGTGTCGGCGTTCACGATGGAAAGGATGAGCAGCTGCCCGATGCCAGGAACCGAGAAGATCGACTCCGTGATGACTGCCCCGGTGAACACATTCGGCAGACCGAGCGCGACGAGCGTGATGACGGGGATGAGGCTGTTCCGGAGCACGTGCCGCCGCACGACGGCCGACTCGCGAAGGCCCTTCGAGCGTGCCGTTCGCGCGTAGTCCTGGGGCAGGTGCTCGAGCATCTCCGCTCGTACATAGCGCATGAGCGTGGCCGCGTAGAAGAACGTGAGCACCGCGATCGGCATGACGGACTGCTTGACCTGTTGGAAGAGCGACCCCAGGTCCCGGACAACGATCGTCGAGTCGTAGATGAACGGGAACCAACGCAGCTGGACCGCGAAGATGATGATGAAGATCAGACCCGTGAAGAACGACGGGACCGAGAAGCCGACGAAGGCGACCGTCGTCGCGAGGTGATCGAAGATCGAGTAGCGCTTCGCTGCGGTGAAGACACCAAGAGGGATCGCGACGGCCACTCCGATGAAGTAGGCCACCCCGACGACGGCAAGCGTGTTCGGGAGCCGCTGGAAGATGAGCTCGGTAACGGAGGAGCGCGTCGCAAAGGAGAACCCCATGTCGCCCTGGAGCAGCTGACCGAGCCACTTGACGTAGCGGACCGGCATCGGCTCGCTCAGTCCGAGGGAGTCACGGACGCGCTGTCGCACCTCTTCCGGTACCTCCGGGTTATTGGCGAACTGCGACAGCGGATCGCCGGGGGCGAGCGCCAGGACGCCAAAGATGATGACGCTGATCCCCAGAAGCGTGGGGATCGAGATGAGGAGCCGCCGGACAAGATACCTAGCCACGGCGGCCCCCTATCTCACGCAGGACGAGATACGAGTGGAGTCGCTTACTTGCTCCAGTCGGCAATGTTCCAGAGGTCGCCTTCCCAGACGTTGGCGATCGGACCCTTGAGGTTCTTCGCCTTGCCCGAGACGGGCCGCAGGAAGGCGGCGATCGGGATGACCACGGCGTCACGGACGAGGATGTCGTTCATCTGGACAAAGAGATCCTTCCGCTTCGCGAGATCAGTCTCCTTGGTGAGCTGGACGAAGAGCGCGTCGTAGGCCGGGTTCGAATACCGGTTGTAGTTGGTGCCGCGCCACTGCGCGGCGCGGCCTTTGATGTTCTCGGTCGTGTACGCGCTCATGTAGATCTCCGGATCCGGATCACCGTACCCGTTGCCGTACTCCTGGACATCGGCGAAGAACTTCGCCGATGTGTCGGGGTTCGCGACGTCGCTCGAGAAGAACACGCCGGCCGGGATCGCCTTGAGCTCGACCTTGATCCCGATCGATTCCCACGACTTCTTGATGACGTCCTGGACCTGTTGGCGGAAGCCGGCCACGGTCGTCTGGTAGAGAACTTCCATCCTCACGCCACCCTTGGCGCGGATGCCGTCAGCACCCCTGACCCAGCCAGCGGTGTCGAGGAGCTTCGCGGCGGCGGCCTGGTCGTATTTGCAGACGTCGAAGGAGGCCGTGTTCGGCGAGCGGATGGTCGGCGGCTGGTTCAGAAGGTTGCACGTGACGTCGCCGGTGAGGCCGCCCCAGATCTGGTCAGCGATCGTCTTGCGGTCGATCGCCATCGCGAAGGCGCGGCGCACGTTCACGTCGGTGAAGAACGGGTGCGGGTTCGAGGCCTCCGACCGGCCGTCGCCGGCGATCTTGGGGTTCGCGTAGTTCAGGTTGATCTGCTCGGTGCTCGCGCCGGGCGCGGCGACGTTGTCGCACTTGCTGCCGGCGGCAAGGAACGGCCTGAGCTGGTCCGCGGCGAGATTGAGTGACCAGCCGTAGTCGACATCACCGGTCTGGCAGACCGCGCGAGCGGCGATCGTCGCGTCGGCGACCGTCTTGATCTGCACGGTCTTGAAGAACGGCTTGGCGGCGTCGCGATACAGCGTGTTCATCTCGTAGGTGACGATGTCGTTCGACTTGAACTCCTTGAGCTTGTAGGGACCGGTGCCGATCGGCCTCTGGTTGCCGGGGGCATCCTTGGCGTTGGCCCCGTTGAACGCGCTGAACTGCGCCTTCTGGAGGATGGCCGAGACGATCCCGACGCCCCACTGGTACGGGTTCGAGGTCGCGTTCTTGAAGGTCACGAGAATGGTGCTCTTGTCCTTCGCCTCGACCGAGGCGACGTTCGCGATCTGCGCGGCGGTCGTCGCTGCAACAGCGGGGTTCGACTGGTACTGCCAGCTGAAGGCCACGTCGTCGGCGGTGAAGTCCGAGCCGTCCGACCACTTGATCCCGGTCTTGAGCTTCCAGGTGATCGACTTCCCGTCGGCCGCGAAGCCGCCATTCGCGCGGTTCGGCACTTCAGCCGCAAGCCGGGCGATCGGCGTGCCCTCGGGGCCCTGCGTCGCGAGCGACTCGAGGATCGGACGCGCGGCGTCCTGGTCCTTGGAGCCCTGCGAAAGGTGCGGGTTGAGGATCGTTGGACCCTGCCAGTAGAGGAGCTTCAGCTCGTCTCCCTGGCCGCGGGTGACGGCCGCCGTGGCCGCCGCGCTTGGTGCCGAGCTTGCCGGTGCGACTGGCGCCGCCTGGGTGCAGGCGCTGACCAGTACGCCGATGGCGATCATCGCGAGCCAGCCACGCCACGCCTTCCTGTTCGAACCCATTGCAACCGCCTCCCTCATCCCCTTCGGACGACGCCAAGAATGTCCCGCGACGGCAGGTGACGGGCAATGTGCGTGACGCATAGACAGGGCTAGCGCCACTGTTCGGGAGGCACACGGCACACCGAGCCATTCCGGCTCGGCTGGCTCACTCGATCGGGAGCGGGCGGGGGCTGCGCTGGAAGATCCGCCGGACCATCGGCACGAAGAGCTCTACCGGGGCGGTCTCGAACTTGGGATCGACCGCACCCTGGTCGTACTTTTCCGCGAACTCGGCGCCCCAGTCAAAGAACTCATGACCGCGCCACTTCTGACGGGCCTCCGGATCGAGCAGCTTCGGGTACTCCTTGACGTGGTGGTCGCCAAAGACCTGGTGTCGCTGGAGCATCCAGCGATTCCGGTCGGAGACGTACGCGCCCATCAGCTCCGCAGCGAACGCTCCGTGGCGCGAGGGGCAGACCGTGAACCCGATGTCGTGAAGGAGGCAGACCACGATATCTTCCTCCTCGCGACCATCGAGATAGGCGCGCGTGGCCGACTGCAGCGAGTGCTGATAGTTGTTCACCTGATAGCCGTAGGTCGTCTCCTGCTCCATCGTGCGGAACAAGCGGAGCACCGCATCGGCCTGATTCTCGGCGAGGTAGACCGGGCGCTGCGCCTCGAGGATGTCCCAGTCTTCGCGCCGCATGTCGTCCATGCCGACATGCGGAACGAAGGACCACTCGGGCCGGTAGAGTGCGCTCTTCGTCGCGGTCGCGCCGGGGATCTTATTGATCACTTCGTCCGCCATATCGCAAATATACGTGCTCCGACCGCGATCACGATGTGCCGACCGACCACGGCCGCTTGCACCCGATGTGCGGCGCGGACATTGTTGGTGCATCCACCAGACGAGCACAGTCACGGCTACGAAGTCGACCGATTGCATCGTCGTGGGCGGCGGCCTCATCGGCCTCTCCACGGCTCTCCACCTCCGCTGGCGGGGCCAGTCCGTTCGCGTGCTCGAGCGCGGCCGGATCGGTGACGGCACCTCCAGCCGTGCGAGCGGCTGGGTCTGCGCGCAGCTCCGGTCACCGAATGAGCTGCTGGCGCTCGTGCTCGCGAGCCTGGCCTACTTTCCGGAGTTCCTCCGGCGTGTCGGCGACGATTGCGGGTATGAGGTGTGCGGGTCGCTGGTGGTCTTCGATTCGGAGGAACAGCTCGAGCAGCGCCGGATGCTCGACGCGGACCAGCGACAGGTCGGCGCGTACTCCGGAGCGGAGTTCCTCGACGGACGCGGAGCGCGGGAGCTGGAGCCCGCGCTTGCGGATCACATCACCGGCGCCGCGCACTTCCCCGGCGATGCCCATGTCGATCCGCGGCGATTGCTGGACGCGATGGCGCGCGCCGCTCGACGCGACGGCGTCCTCATCCATGAGGGAGCGTCGGTCGAGACGACCGTGCGCGACGGTGGTTGGCTGGTCGCCACGACGCTCGGCACGTTCACTGCGGGCCGGATCGTCAACGCGGCGGGCGCGTGGGCTCCTGCAGTGGCAGAGCTCGCCGGCCTCGAGCTTCCCGTGATCCCGGTGGCCGGACAGCTGCTGGTCACCGAGCCTCGGCCCGGACTGGTCCGCGGCTGCGTCGTGTCGCAACCCGACCCTCGGTTCACCGGGCGCTCAGCGTGCGGCGTCCAGCCGACGCGCGACGGAAGGCTCTGGCTCGGCACGACGTATCGCGGTGGGACGTTCGACACGACGATCACCGCCGACGACACGCGGATCATCCTTGCCGGCGCGCAGAACATCTTTCCCTCGCTCCACGATGTCCTGGTCGAGCAGGCCTGGGCGGGCGTGCGCCCGGTCCCGGCTGACCTCCTGCCGATCTATGGCGCCGTCGCAGGCACGGAGGAGTACCACGTGGCGGTCCCGGTCGCCGGCCTCGCCGAAAGCGCGGTCGCGGGCCACCTCGTCGCGGACCTCGCCCTCGACGGACGCAGTGACGTTCCGAGCGCCGCGGCATTTTCGCCCGAACGGTTCGCGGCCGGCGAATGAGCACACCGGTCACGCTGAACGACCGATTCACGCTCGCTGCGCCGCCGGAGCGCGTCGCGAGCCTTCTCCGTGGCGATGTCGCCGGCGTCGTGGGGTGTATTCCGGGCGCCAGCGTCACGGCGGACCACGGCGACGGCAGCTATGCGGCGACCATCGGCGTCCATTACGGCGATACCGGCGTGCGCTTTGCGGGCATCGCGCGCCTGCTCGAGCCCGCGACAGACCGCGTCACCGTTCGTGCCGAAGGGCAGGATGGGATCGGGACCATCAAGGCCACCGGCGACATCGCGCTCGAGCTTGCGTCGGACGGGGCGGGCGGGACCGCAGTCGCACTCACGGCCACGTTCGCGTTTTCAGGCGTCCTTGCCCCGCTTGCGCGGTCGGCCACGAAGATCGTCGGCCCCCAGCTGATCCGGAGCTTTACGAAATGCCTGTCCAGCAAGGTCGTCGGCAATGCGAACGCGGTGTGAGCGCTCCTACTCGGCGGCGCTCGCCGGCGTCGCGGCGAGCTCACCGACGGCGACCGGTGTCGACACTCTGAGCTCGCGTAGCCGCTGCGCGCGCCAGAGTGCTCCGAGCGCGACCGTCAGGGCGAGGACCGCGCCGCCGAAAAGGACCTGATCGACGCCGACCACAGCCGCGATCGCGCCGAGGAGCAGCTGGCCGAGTGGCATCACGCCCATCCACAGGGTCACGTGGAGCGCCATCACGCGTCCGAGCAGCCGCTCGGGCGTCGTTGTCTGCACGATCGTGCTCGACATCGCGAGGAACACCATCACTGCGAAGCCGAGCGCGAACGACACGACGGCTGCCTCGGCGACGTTCGTCCTCGAGGCGAGCGCGCCGAGCAGAACGCTCGTGGCGATCGCCGCGCCGAGATACAGCAGCCCGCGCCGCTCCACCGCGCCGAGGCTCGCGACAACGAGCGCGCCGAGCATGGCACCCAATCCGGTCACCGAGAGGAGCAGCGAGAGCTCCGAAGCGCCAAGGCGAAGGTGGTTCGCGACGAACGCGGGAAGCAGGTTCAGATACGGACGCGCGAAGAGCGAGAGCGCGACCCCGACCAGGAACACCGGACGGAGGATCGTGTCGCCGGCGACGTATTGCAGCCCGTCCACGACGCTTCGGAGCACACCGCGGTCTCGCGCGCCTGGGACAGCGGGCATCGGTGCCATGAGGAGGATCGCGCCCATCACGGGCAGGTAGCCGAGGGCGTTCGCGAGCAGCAATCCGCCGACACCGATCGGCGCGATGAGGAGACCGCCGAGAGCCGGACCGATCACTCCCGTCCCGTGGACCACGGCTGACTGCAGGCCGATCGCGTTCATGATCTCGGTGGGGGGAACGAGACGCTGGAGCATCGACTGCCGCGCCGGGGCATCGAAGGCCGAGCTCAGCCCGATGAGGCAGCTCAGCAGCATGACCAGCCAGATCGAGGCCGCGCCGGCGATGGTCAGGGCCGCGAGGGCTGCGGTCAGGAGCGCGGAGATGCTCTGCGTGAGGAGCAGCACGGTCCGGCGATCGGTGCGGTCGACGACCGCGCCCGCCACCAGCGACAGCGTGAGCGCGGGCGCCGCACGGGACAGCCCGATCAGCCCGATGTAGAGCGGAGCGAGGTCCAGCGCGCCATCTGCGACCGCGAGCTGCACCGCGAGCCACCCGAGCCCGAACATCTGCATCCACCAGCCGGTGTTCGAGAAGAGGGAACCGATCCAGAGGAGGCGGAACTCGCGGTGGCGGAGGGCCGAGAGCGTCCCTGGGAGCCGGCTCGCGCTCAGGAGTCGCCCTTCATCCGGACGCTCGCCGCGAGCACCGCCTCGACGATGGTCCCGTATCCGGTGCAGCGGCACAGGTTGCCGGACAGCGTCTCGCGGACCTGCTGCTCGGTGGGGAGCGGCGTGGTCGCGAGCAGCTCCACCGCGGTGAGGATCATTCCCGGAGTGCAGTAGCCGCACTGGAGCGCGTGACAACGCGAGAACTCGTCCTGGAGCGGATGCAGCTCCTCCCCGTTCGAGAGGCCTTCGATGGTCAGGACGTCGTGTCCCGCTGCCTGGATGCCGAACATCAGACACGAACGGACGCTGCGTCCGTCGAGCAGGATCGTGCACGCGCCGCAGACGCCGTGCTCGCAACCGGTGTGCGGACCGGTGAGCCCGCATTCCTCACGCAGGACATCAAGGAGCAGCTTGCGGGGCTCTGTCCGGACTTCGTGCGTCGTCGAGTTGACACGCAGCCGGTAGGTCAGCTCCTCGGCGTCCGACACTAGAGATCCAACATCCGGCTCGGATTGTCTCTGGTCATGAGCTCGATGTCGCGCTCGCCGGCGCCCAGCGACACGAACATCTGGATGAATTCGCGGAACCCCTCGGTCGGCAGTGGGCTGTGGATCTGGCCGAGATCGCTCGTGAGGATGCAGCGCTCGGGGCCGACGGCCCTGATCGCATCGTAGATGTCCCACACGGTCTGGTAGCGCGGCCGATCGGTCGGGAACCAGAATGGAAGATGGCAGGACATCGTGTGCTCGATGAGCGCCCCCGCATCAGCGAGCCACACCTGGTCGGTGATGCTGTAGTTCATGTTCTCGTACTCAGGATGGCTCACGACCACCTTCGCCACGCCGAGCCTTTTCGCCTCCGGGACCAGCACCTTTGATTCCGCGAGGCTGAGGTGACCGGTGAAGAACACGATATTCGCCGCGGCGATGAGCGAAAGGATCTCGCGGACCTTCGGCAAGAGCTCCCCGCGATCGTCGAGGACGGTGATCCCCTCTTCCGGGAAGTGCATGCCGATGTCCGCATAGCCGCGGCTTGGGTTCCGCTTGACGTATTCGGTGTGGTTACGCGACCACATCGTCGGTCCCCAGACGACCTTCGCGCCCATGCGGATCGCCGTGTCGACCGCCTCGGGGTTGAGGCCGCCCACCGGCCCGTTCAGGACGAGCGAGCCGAAGATCTCGATCCCCGGCACCTGCTGCCGCGCGATGTACGCGCGGTCGGCGGTCCCGGTGACGTGACCCTTGAGGACGATCGCGCGCATGCCCTTGTCGCGCGCCATCGTGGCCGCTTCGACGTCGTCAAGCAGTCGCGGGAACAGGTCTCCGGCGGTGTGGACATGCATGTCCACCGTGCCCCTGAGCAGGGCCTCCCACGTCGCGAACGTCACGATCAGGCGAGTATCCCGGGTGGGATCGCCTGCCGCAATGTGCGCGCTGCTCACTCGCGAATGCCTGAAGCGTGCGCGGAGGCCTTTGCGCCGAACAGTTCCGCGACCATGATGTCGCTGAGCGGCAAGAGGGAGGCAAGATGACGCGCGACTACAACGGCGTCTCGGAGGCGCGAGTCATCGAGGGCGCGGACATCCTCCTCCGCACCTGTGGCCGTCTCCTTCCGGCCGACCGTATCGCGATCGTCTGCGACACCGGGACGCGGATCCTCGGAGACATCCTCGCCGAGCGCGCAGCGCTCATCACCAGCGGGGTCCATCTGATCGAGGTCGAGCCATTCGAGATGCATGGTCAGGAGCCACCGGCTCATGCGGCAGATGAGATGCGCCTGGCCGACCTGTGCCTCGGGATCACCGCGAAGTCGATGGTGCATACCTCCGCTCGCAAGGAGGCAGCGAAGCGCGGGACGCGGTATCTCAGCCTGCCCGATTTCTCGCTCGAGCTGCTCGCACACGAATCCCTGCGGGTCGACTTCGATGCGCGTGCGGTCTTCGGAGGTCGCGTCGCCGCGGTCTTCACGGCCGGCAGCGAGATCCGTGTCACATCGGAGCGCGGGACAGATGTGATGATGAGCATCGCTGGACGCGTCGGCACGTCGACCCCGGGGTTCGTCGCCGAGCCTGGGGAGATGAGCTCGCCGCCCGATATCGAGACGTACGTGTCCCCGATCGAAACGTCCGCCAATGGCATCGTCGTCGTCGACGGCTCCATTCCCTACCTGACCCTGGGCCTGATCGAGCACCCCGTCCGCCTGACGGTCCAGGGCGGTCGCGTCCGGCGCGTGCATGGGGATGACCCGCGGACCGTTGCCGAGGTGCAGAAAGTGTTCGCGTCCGCGGGATCTGACAAGGCTTACGTCCTCGCTGAATGCGGCGTCGGGCTGAACGACCTCGCAAAGCTGTCCGGCATCATGCTCACGGACGAGGGCGCTGCCGGAACGGTGCACTTCGGCTTCGGCTCGAACTTCTC
>Ga0183260_10003680_pt1 | contig 12335 bp, 8 predicted proteins | sample AntDrymUQ4972206_2_FD_129768 | JGI IMG/M metagenome (GOLD analysis project Ga0183260, IMG submission 129768) | Polar desert sand microbial communities from Dry Valleys, Antarctica - metaG UQ497 (22.06) (version 2) (version 2) | ecosystem: Environmental > Terrestrial > Soil > Desert | place...
GCTCCGAGGGAGCGACTCCGGCCCCGTTGAGACCTCTTCGCTATGCTCGCGAAAGTTTCAACGAGGGGGACAGATCGATGCGAGGACGTCTGCGAGCGGGGAGCGTGGTGGCGGCGACGGGGCTAGCCGTCCTCGGATGTGGGAGCGGCAGCGGCTCCGGCGCCATCGGCCAGGCCGCCGACAAGGCCAGCGCCTCTCGGGCCATCGAGGTGCGCCAGCTCCAGGAGCTGAAGTTCGAGCCGGCATCGGTGGCGGTGAAGGCCGGCGAGACGGTCACGTTCCGGATCACCAACGCCGGCACCCAGGTGCACGAGTTCTTCCTCGGCGACCAGAAGGCGCACGACGAGCACGACGACTCCATGGGCGCGATGGGTTCGGAGCCGATGAAGATGAAGGCTGAGCCGAACGCGGTGACCGTCGACCCGGGTGCCACCGCCGAGCTGACCTGGGCCTTTCCCAAAAAGGGCAACGTGCAGTTCGCCTGCCATGAACCCGGTCATTACGACGACGGGATGAAGGGCACGGTCAAGGTCAGCTAGGCCTGACTCGCCGTCAGGGAGCCAGGCGGTGCACCCCGCGGTGCAGGTAGGTCACCTCGCGCACGTCAGGCTGTCCAAGGATGCTCATGAGCATGCGGGTGAGGCCCAGGCCGAAGCCGCCGTGCGGGGGGCAGCCGTACTTGAAGTAGTCGAGGTAGAAGGCGATGGCGGTCAGGGAGATCCCCCGCTTCGCCGCCTGCTCGGTGAGCACCTCATAGCGGTGCTCACGCTGGGCACCGGTCGTCACCTCGAGGCCCTTCCAGAGCAGGTCGAAGCCCCGGGTGGCGGCTGAACCCTCCTCGAGTCGCATGTGGTAGAAGGGCCGCGCCGCCACCCCGTACTCGGTGACGAACACGAAGTCGTGGTCGCGTACCGCCGCGATGTGGGCGGCCAGCAGCCGCTCGCCTTCGCGGTCGATGTCGCCGCCGCCGGTCTCTCCCCGCCAGCCCAGCCCGCCCAGGATCTCGTAGGCCTCTGTCATCGACACCCGGGGGAACGGCAGGGTCGGCACCCGGACCGTGGTTCCGAAGGCCCGCTCGATCTGCTCGCCGTGACGGCGTTCGACCTCGGCCAGGACGTGGGCGAGCCAGCGCTCCTCGAACGCCATGACGTCCTCGTGCGAGGAGATCCACGAGATCTCGGCGTCAACGCTGGTGAACTCGGTGTCGTGGCGGTCGGTGGCCAGCGGGTTGGCACGGAAGACCGGGCCGATCTCGAACACGCGGTCGAACCCGGCCGCCATCGCCATCTGCTTGTGGAACTGGGGGGACTGGGCCAGGTAGGCCTTCCTGCCGAAGTAGTCGAGGGTGAACAGCTCGCGCCCCGACCGGTTGGCCGTGGCCCGGATCTTGGGGGAGTGGATCTCGAGGAACCCCTCACCGGCCCAGAAGTCGCGCATGGCCCGCTCGGCCGTCGTCTGCACCTCGAACACCAGGCGGGCCTCGTCACGGCGCAGGTCGAGGAAGCGCCAGTCGAGCCGCTCCTCGAGGGGCGAGCTCTGCGAGATCGGTAGCGGGCCCTGGGCCGGCCCGAGCACCCGGAGTTCGTCCAACAGGATCGTGATCGTCCCGTCGTCGGCGCCGGCGACCTGACCGAGCACCTCGACAGCCGATTCGGCCACCACCTCGGCCGTCAGCCCGCCGAGGCCGACCCGCCCGGTGTGATCGCGCACGACGGGGCCGTGGCCGCCGAATTCGATCCATCCGCAGATCCGAACCGGCCGGCCCGACGCACCGCTCAGGTCGGCGATTAGGGAGCGGGCGAGAGGGGCTGTCCGGGGTGTTGCCATGACGTCGGCTGTGTAATGTAACCGAGGCCGTTCGATTTCACTGGGGAGCTACCGGAAAATGGCCGACGGATCGTCAGCTCGACCATGAGGGTGCTTGCCACCTGCCTCCCCGGGCACGGCCACTTCAACCCGATGTTGCCGCTCGCCCACGCCCTCACCCGCGCCGGCCACGAGGTGGCGTTCGCCACGGCCGAGGACTTCTGCCCCCGCGTGGTGGCGGCTGGGTTCACCGCCTTTTCGGCCGGGCTCAGCCTGTCATGGCAGATGGCCGAAGCTCGCGACCGCTACCCCGAGCAGGACGCCATGAAGGGCGCCGCCCGCTTCGAGAGCTTCGTCCCGCGGATGCTGGCCGGGGTGGCCGCCCCGGCCCGGGCCGAGGACCTGGTGCCCCTCGTCGAGCGGTGGAAGCCCGACGTGCTCGTCCACGACGAGACCGAGTTCGCCGGTCCGCTGGCTGCGGCCGTGGCCGGCATCCCCCACGCCGACCACAGCGTGGGCATCCTTCGGCCGCTGGCCATGGCCCGGCTGGCGGGCGAGACGCTGGCCCCGCTCCGCGAACGCTGGAAGGTCGACGTGGGCCGCCTGGGCCCGTTCGGCGGGATGTTCACCTACCTGTACCTCGACGTCGCCCCGCCCACCCTGCAGTCGCCCGAAATCGCCAAGATCGCCGTGGCCCACCCCGTTCGCAACGCCGAGGTGCGGGCGGGCGCCGAGGGCGGGGAGCTGCCCGGCTGGTTCAGGTCCATGCCCGAGGCGCCGCTGGTCTACGTCAGCCTGGGGACCGTCTTCAACGGCAAGGCGGGCGAGGTGTTCGCCGCGGTCCTCGAAGGCCTGGCCGACGAGGCGTGCAACGTCATCCTGACCGTCGGCCACGACAACGATCCCGCCGACTTCGGTCCCCAGCCCGACCACATCCACATCGAGCGGTTCATCCCCCAGTCGCTCCTGTTGTCCCACTGCGACGCCGTGGTCAACCAGGGCGGGACGGCTGTCCTGTCGATCCTGGCCTGCGGGCTGCCCCTGCTGCTCCTGCCGCTCGGCGCCAACCAGTTCCACAACGCCGCCGCCTGCACCGCCGCCGGCGTGGGTCGTCAGCTGCTGCCTGGCGAGGTGACCGCCGAGGCCGTGCGTCGTGACGTGCGGGCCCTCCTCGACGACCCCGCCCTGGCCGCCCGGGCCCGCCTCGTGCAGGCAGAGCTCGAGGCGATGCCCGCCCCGGAGGTGGGCGTCGAGCTCCTCGAGCGGCTGGCCACCGAGCGCCAGCCCCTGCCCCGCCGCAGCGGCCCGACCGTGACCGCCCGGTGAGCGCACCGACCGAGCTCGCCCCCGAGCTGGCCGAGTCCATCGACCCCGAGGCCGCGCCCCGCCTCGTGACCGCCGTGCCCGGTCCGCGGTCGCGCGCGCTGTGGGCCCGTGACGCCGCCCTGCACGCCAGCAACTCCTCACCGGCCGCCCAGTGGCTGGGCCTGGTCCTCCAGGACGGCAGCGGCGCCACGGTGCGCGACGTCGACGGCAACCTATTCCTCGACTTCTCCTCGGGGGCGGTGGTGGCCAACCTCGGCCACGCCCCGGCGCCGGTGGCCGCTGCCGTCGGGGCCGAGGCGGCGAAGCTCATGCACTACTTCGACTTCGCCACGCCGGCCCGCACCGAGTTCTTCGAGGCGCTGGCGCTGACGCTGCCGCCCAGCCTGCGCACGTTCCAGATGTACTCGACCGGCGCCGAGGCGGTCGAGGCGGCCCTCCGCCTGGCCAAGTCCTTCACCAAGGGCTACGAGGTCATCTCGTTCCACCAGGCGTGGCACGGCCGCACGTCGGGGGCCATGTCCCTGATGGGCGGCTTCCCCCTCAAGCGGGGCTACGGGCCGTTCGCCCCCGGGGCCCTGCACAGCGTCAACGCCAACTGCTACCGCTGCCCGCTCGGCCTGACCCGCGACAGCTGCGGGGTGGCCTGCGCCGGCCTGGTCGACCGGGTCTACGAGCAATCCAGCGAGCACCGCCTGGCCGCGGTGATCGTCGAGCCGGTGCAGGGCGTGGGCGGGGTCATCCCCTTCCCCCCCGAGTTCCTGGCCAACCTGCGCCGGCTGTGCGACCGGACGGGGGCGCTGCTCATCTTCGACGAGATCCTCACCGGGGTGGGGCGCACAGGGCCCATGTGGGCCTTCGAGTCGACGGGTGTGATGCCGGATGTCCTCATCGCCGGCAAGGGCCTGGCCTGCGGGTACCCGATCTCGGTCATCGCCTCGCGCCGCGAGGTACTCGACACCCTCCCGTTCGGCCAGCCGGGCGCCGGGGCGTCGACCTTCGCCAGCGGGAACATGGCCTGTGCCGCCGGCGTGGCCGCCCTCGGGATGCTGGCCGACGGGCAGATCCTGGAGAACGGGCGCCGGGTCGGGGCCCTCATGCTGGCCGCCCTGGGTGAGCTGGCCGAGCGCCACCCGCTCATCGGCGACGTGCGAGGTGTCGGGATGCTGCTGGCCCTCGAGCTGGTGAGCGACCGGGCCACCAAGACCCTCATCGCCCCGGCCACCGCCCGCCGCCTCCTCCTCGCCCTCGCCGCCCGGGGTCTGCTGGTGGCCGGCGCCGGCCCGATCCTGCGCATCACCCCGCCGCTGGTGATCTCCGAGCGCCAGGCCCTGGCCGGTGTGGCCCTCCTCGACGACGCCCTGGCCGAGGTCGAGGCCCACCCCGGGGGGGCATGACCGGCGTGTGCGGCGCCCCCGGCCCCGTCACCGCCAGCCCAGTCGAGAGCTCGGCCTTCGGCGCGGTCCACCACATCGGCGTGACCGTGGTCGACCTCGACCGGTCGGTGGCCTTCTGGGAGCGCCTGCTCGGCGCCGCCGCTCGCGACCGCCGCACGCTGCAGGGGCCGCAGCTGGCCACCATGGTCGGCTACCCGGGCATCCGCATCGAGTCGTGCTGGCTCGACCTGCCGGGCGGGGTGGCGCTCGAGCTGCTCCAGTACCTCGACCGTGACGAGGCCGCCTACGACCCGGGCACCGCCCACCCGGGCAACGTGCACGTGTGCCTGGCCGTCGACGACATGGACACAGCCCACGCCCACGCCGTGGCCTGCGGGGCGACGCCGGTGAGCGAGCGGCCGATCGACGTGGCCGCCGGCCCCAGGGCCGGGTCCCGCCTGGCCTACCTGCGCCAGCTCGACGGCGTCACCATCGAGCTGGTCCAGCCCCCCCGATGGGACCAGTGAGCGGCGCGGCCATCGTGCCCGACCTCCTGCGGGAGCGGGCCGCCGAGGACCCGGGCTCGGTGGCCCTGCGGGTGGGGGCGGACGAGGCGCTGACCCTCGGGGGGTGGGAAGAGCGCTCCAACGCCGCGGCCCGGGGCCTGGTGGCCCGGGGCGTCCGCCCGGGGGACCGGGTGGCGCTGCTGTTCGGGGAACGCCGCTGGGCCGACCACGCCGTCGGCTACCTGGGGGTGCTGAAGGCGGGGGCGGTGGCGGTGCCCGTGGGCTCGCGCTTCGCCGGCCCCGAGCTGGAGCGCATCCTGGCCAACTCCGAGCCTGCCTGCCTGGTGGGGAGCCCGGATGCGACGCCGGCCGGGCCGTGGTGGGCGGCCGAGCTCTCTGAGATGGAGGACGGCCACGATCAGGCGCCGTTCCAGGTGGCCGTCGAGGCCGACGACCTGGCCGAGATCCTCTACACCTCGGGCACCACGGGCACCTCCAAGGGCGTGGCCTGCACCCACCGCAGCATCATGGCCCACGACCTGCCCGCCGACGGGGCGGCGGCGGTCGCTGGCGCGGTGGCGTTCCTGCACGCCTTCCCGATCGGCACCCAGGCCGGCCAGGAGACCTTGCGGGTCCCGCTGCGCATCGCCCGGCGCACGGCCATCGCCCTGGCCACCTTCGATCCCGAGATGGCCTGCGCCCTGGTGGCCGAGCACGGCGTGGCCCGCCTCCAGCTGGTCCCGGCCATGGCCCAGGTGCTGGTGGCCTCGGGAGCCGCCGGCCGTCACGACGTCTCGTCGGTGCGGCGGGTGATCCTGTCGTCGGCCCACGCCCCGCCAGCGCTGTTCGTTCGCCTGCAGGAGGCGTTCCCGTCGGCGTCGCTGTGGAACGCCTATGCCATGACCGAGGCCGGCTCGGCCCGCACGCTGACCCGGTGGGACGAGGCCCGCCCAGCCTCGGTCGGTCTACCCGTGGGCGAGACCGAGGTGCGGATCGTGGGGGACGTCGGCGACCCGGTCCCGCCCGGGGAAATCGGTGAGGTGTGGCTGCGGCGGCGGGGCACCCCGACCCGGTCGTACCACCGCGACCCGGCGGCCACCGCTGCGGTGTTCGTCGACGGGTGGGTGCGCACGGGTGACCTCGGCCACCTCGATGAGGCGGGCCACCTGCACCTCGACGACCGCAAGAAGGACCTGATCATCTCGGGGGGCCGGAACATCTCCTCGGTCGAGGTCGAGGACGCCCTGAGCGAGCACCCCGAGGTGCGGGAGGCGGCGGTGTTCGGTGCCGCCCACCCCGTGCTGGGCGAGGACGTGGCCGCTGCGGTGGTGGCCGGACCGTCGACCTCGGTGCGCGAGCTGCAGGACTTCGTGCGGTCCCGACTGGCCGAGCACAAGGTGCCCCGACGGATCGTGCTGGTCGACGGGCTGCCCCGGAACGCCTCGGGCAAGGTGGTGAAGGGGGAGCTGCGGCGCACCTTTGGCGCGGCGGGGACGACAGCGCCGTTCGTGGCCCCCGACCGCGGGCTGGAGCCCCTGGTGGCCGGGGTGTGGGCCGAGGTGCTGTCGCTGGCCCAGGTCGGGGCCGACGACGACTTCTTCGCCCTCGGGGGCCACTCGCTGGCCGCGGCTCAGATCGCCGCCCGCCTGGGCGACGCGCTCGGCGTGGCCGTGCCGCTCGCGCTGGTGTTCGAGGCACCGACGGTGGCCGAGCAGGCCACGGCGCTGTCAGCTCTGGTGCCGTCGGGTCCGGCCGGTCCCTGATCAGCGGCGGGTCGCCGCCTCGGGGGCCGGGGTTGCGGCGGCGGCGAGGGCGGCGGCCAACATCTGCGGGGTGCGGCAGTGGGCGACCTGGTCGTCGGTGAGCGGCAGGCCGGCGGCGCGCGCCTCGGCCAGGGCTCGCAGGAACGAGAAGTCCTGCCAGTAGCTGGCGTCCGGCGCCGCCGGTCCCTGGCGGGCGTCGGCCCAAAGGGCGGTGAGGAGGGCGGCGTCGTCGTCGCCGAGCCCAGCCGGCCCGTTGGGTGAGGCGGCCACCGCGGCGGTGTCGACCCGGCCGTCGCCGAGGCGGGGGAGGGTCGCGCCCACCGGCAGGATGGTTGCCTCCGCCGGCCATGGCGCCCCGGGGTGGGCGGCCCACAGGGTGGCCCGCAGCTGGGCCAGCGTCGGCGCCGGATGGCGGTCGGGCACGAGGTGGGCCACCAACCGGTCCTCGCCGTCCTGGTCGGTGACGGCCACCGCCACCTCGGCCACCCCGGGGCAGGCGCTCAGGGCCGCCTCCAGACGGGTGCGTCGCAGGTGCAGGCCGAGGACGGTCAGGTCGTCGACCCCGCTTGCCACGCCGGTCCGGGGCGCCAGCTCGGACAGCCGGCGGCCGGGCCCGGCGACGATGTCGGCCAGCAGGGCGTCGAGGTCGAGGAGCAGGCGCTCGGCCGCCGGGCGGTGGAATACGCCCCGGGCCACCAGGGCGATGCCGTCCTTCGACTCGAGGAGGGACAGCAGCAGGAAGGTGCCGAGGTCGGCCCCGTCACCCCAGTCTCTGTCGGCGGCGTCGTCCCGGGCGGCGCTGAAGTGCTGCTCGCGACGGGCCGAGGCCGGCACCTCGAAGGGGCCCACCTCGATGCCGGGCAGCACGAGCCGGCCCTGTTGGTGGGTCTCGCCCTGGAAGATGACCGGGACCTGCGCCGCCAGCCCGTGGCGGGACGCCGACCGACCCAGCGTCTCCTGCACCACCGCCTCGAACGGCTGGTCCTGCTGGGCGAGGGCCTCGAGGACGCTGGTGCGGGTGCGAGCCACCAGCTCGGGGAAGGTGGGGTCGCCGCCGGCCTGCAGGCGGAGCAGCACCTTCTTGGTGAAGCAGCCGATCAACGGCTCCAGGGCGGTGGCGCCCCGGCCGGCCACCACCGAGGCGATGACCAGGTCGTCCTGGCCGGTTCGGGCGGCGAGGAGGACCTCGAAGGCGGCCAGGACGGTCATGAACGGGGTGGCCCGCAGGCCGGGCGCCAGGGCTCGCACCTGGCGGGCCTGCTCGGGGGACAGGTCGTGGCGGAGTGGCTCGCCGGCCCCCGGCCGGTCGGGGCCGAGCTGGTGGGGCTCGCCCAGCTGCAGCTGCACGGCGAGAGGGGCGCCGGCCATCCGGGTCCGCCATGCGTCGAGCTGCTCGACCCCGCCCGGGCCGGCGAGGCGGGCCTGCTGGCGCCGGCACACCTCGGAGAAGCGGGTGGTCAGCTCCGGCAGCGGCGACGGCTCGCCCTCCAAGAAGGCCCGGTACAGCGCCGACAGGTCGCGGCGGAGCAGGTCGACCGACCAGTCGTCGAAGGCGGTGTGGTGGAGGCGGATGACGAGGACGTGGTCGTCTGCTGCGAGGCGCACCAGGGTGGGGGCGAACAGGGGGTCCTCGACCAGGTCGAAGGGCCGGGTGCTGGCCTCGGCCACCAGACGGGCCGTCTCGACCTCCCGCGCCGGCGGGGTCAGGCGTGTGAGGTCGACGGTGGCCAGCCCGGAGGAGCCGACGTCGCCCACGACCTGGCGGGGGGCGCTGCCCGGCAGGTCGAACGTGGTGCGGAGCGGCTCGTGGCGGCGGACGAGCTCGGCCAGTGCTCCGGCGAGGGCACCGACGTCGAGCTCGCCCCGGTAGCGGCGCACCAGGGCGGGCAGGTTGAAGCTGCCGGGGGTCAGCTGCTCGTGCCACAGCATCCCGAGCTGGGAGGCGCCAACGGAGGCGGCCGGGTCGGTCGCCGTGGCCCCGTCGGCCGGTGCCGGGAGGTGGTGCACCTTGGCCCGGGGGAACAGGACGGCCAGGCCGGCGGAGAGGGCCGGGTCGTGCGGCGGGGCGCTGAGCACGAGCGCAGTGACGGTTTCGAGGTTGGTGACGCGTGAAGCGGCGAGCGCCGCGGCCAGCCCGGGTGTGAGCCCGCAGGTGGCCGCGCCGTGCCGCTGGATGAGGGTGGCCAGGGCCTCAGGGGAGAAGCGGGCCAGCGTGGCCACGGGGCTGGCGCCGGCCAGCATCGAGACCAGGGCGTGCTGGCCGGCGAGGGAGCCGGGGGCCCAGGTGTGGACGAGGGCGCCGGGCCGGTCGAGGGCCGTCGCCACCAGGACCTCGGCCTGGGTGCGGGCGAGGGGCCGGGGCCGGGCGAGGGGGGCCAGCGGGTAGACCAGCTCGGCCAGCGCCGCCGCTTCGGCCGGCTGCCCCCACGTCCCGCTCAGAGGGTCGCCCACGAGGTCCTCGGGCGTCGCTGCCCAGACCGCGGGCGACAGCTCGGGGGCCCCGTGGCCCAGGACGCCGCGGGCGCCGGCGTGGCGGACGATCCGGGCCGCGTCGGCGCCGGCCAGCCCGGCGGGGATGAGGGCGGCGACGGCGCCGGCCTTCAACGCCCCGAGGTAGGCGACGGCGAACGACGCCCACTCCCGGGCCTCGAACCGCAGGGCCACCCGGTCGCCGGCCCGGACGCCCCGCTCGACCAGCCCCTGGGCCAGCGCGCTCGAACGGCGCTCCCAGTCGCCGGAGGTCAGGTCGGGGCCGCCGTCGACCACCAGAGCCAGGTCGGCCGGTCTGGCGCCGGCCTGTTGGGCCAGGCGGTCGAGGAGGGTGCCGGTCACGGCTCCAGGCGCCAGGGCGTGGCCGGGGCCCGGCAGGTGCTGGCCAGGGGCTCGAAGAGCGGGGTCAGGTGCGGGTCGACGGTGAGGCCCTTGAGGTCGGTGGCCACCCGAGCGGAGGGGAGGCCCATGGCCTCCAACCGCCCTTCCCAGATGGCTACGGGCTCGGCGGCGATGCGCTCCACCACGTCGTGCTCCACCTCGGCCCAGGTGCGACCGTCGCCCTCGACGCCGCACACCTTGGCCAGGCGGCCCAGGTCCTCGTCGCCGTCGAGGTGGAGGACCATCAGGCCGTCGCTGGCCGCCACCGGCCCGTCGAGCCGTCCCCACACCGGCCGCCCGGACGAGCGGCCGTCCTCGACGCCGCGCTGGAGGCCGTCGAGGACCTGGGCCTGCAGCGCCATGCCCCCCGCCTCGAGGCAGGTGGCCACCCGGCAGCCGGTGCCCGTCCGCTCGCGCTGGTACAGGCCGGTCAGCGCCCCCTCAGAGGTGACCAGAGCTCCCATGAAGTCGGTGAGCAGGACCCGGGAGGGGCGGGGCGGATCGGGGCCGGGGTGCAGGGCGTTGGCGAGCCCGGTCCAGGCCTGCACCAGGAAGTCGGTGCCGATGAGGCGTGACGCCGGCGAACCCGGCGTCCAGCCCGAGGCCTCGACGTAGACCAGGCCGGGGTTGGTCCGGGCCAGGTCGTCGGGACCCAGCCCCCACTCCGCCGCCTTGCCGGGCCGCCAGTTCTGGAGGAACACATCGGCGCCCGCAGCCCGCTCGGCCAGCTCGGCCCGCCCGGCCGCTGAGCCGAGGTCGAGCTCGACCGTCGCCTTGCCCCGGTTGAAGCAGAGGAAGAACGACCCGGTGTCGTCGGCCAGGGGTGGCACGCTGCGGCCCACGTCACCACCCGGCGTCTCGACCCGGGTGACCCGGGCGCCCAGCATCTGCAGCAGCAGCCCGGCCAACGGCCCCTGCAGGCGGCTGGTGGCCTCGATGACCTCGATTCCGGCCAGGGGCAGGCTGCCCGTCGCCGGCGCCGTCCCCCGGGTGACGGTTTGGCCGGGTGCGCCGCCGGTGAGGGGGGCGAGCACCGGGAACCCCCCGCCGGGGGCGGCCAGCACCTCGTCGTAGGTGCGCACGGCGCTGAGGCTGACGCCGCAGGCTCGGGCCGCCGCCGTCGCCTCTGCCAGGGTGTGGGCCGCGGTGGCCTCGTGGAAGCCGTGGGGCAGCGAGCTGGTGCCCCGGTAGTAGCGCGGCCGGAACCGCGTCCAGGCCGCCCCCAGGTCGGCGGCCGGCGCCCCGAGGCGGAGCCAGAAGGCCTTCCACGCCTCGGTGTCAAAGGTCTCGATCTCGAACCACCGGTCGTCGGCCGTGCGGAACGGCGGCCCCGGAGCGGGGGCGGGCACCGGGACCTCCTCCGGCGGGCAGGTGGCCGCGGCCAGGTAGTGCGAAGCCTGGAGCAGGCCGGCCTGCAGGACCGAGGTGTGCACGTCGGCGGCCGGCACGCCGCGGCTGCGGCCGATGGCGACGGCCACCAGCGCCTGGGCCGCCAGCATCCCCGTGGCCACCGAGGCGATCTCGATCCCGATCCTCCGGGGCCCGCCCAGGTCGCGGCCGTGCAGGTGCATCAGGCCGCAGGCGGCCTGGACCAGGGCTTCGCTGCCCGGCTCGTCGGCCGGGCGGGCCGAGCCCCACCACGAGAGGTGGCAACCGGCCTCGGCGTCATCCGCGTCGACGTCGGGCCAGGCCACGAGGGTGGGGTCGCCGGCCACCGGCTCGACGCCGACGGCGGCCAGGCGGCGGATGCACGTCTCCACCGCCAGCGCCGGTCCGGTGATGTGGGTCCGCAAGGTGGTGCTCGTCTCCTCGGTACGGGGCGGGACGGGTGCTCCGCCCTCGTTCGCTGCGGTCCAGAACCCTAGAGTTCGACGGCGTGACTGCCAACGACGTGCGCCTCGTCCTCCTCGGAACGGCCGGTGGGCCGCTGCCCTCGGTCGCCCGCTCGGGGATCGCCCAGGCCGTCGTGGTCGGGGACAGGGTCCACGTCATCGACTGCGGCAACGACGTCACCCGCCAGCTGCGCCGGGCCAAGCTGCTGTCCCGCCTGCGCCAGGTGTTCCTCACCCACCTGCACTCCGATCACGTGTGCGACTACTTCAACCTGTTCCTGCTCGGGTGGCCGATCCTCCAGCACAACCCGCCGGTCCAGGTGTTCGGTCCCGGGTCGGCCGGGCCCCTGTGCGCCCTGCCGGCCGAGGACGACGAGCCGGCCATCCCGCTGGTCAGCGCCAACCCGACGCCGGGCATCGTCGACATAACCCGACACCACGTGGCCGCGTCGGCCTTCGACCTCAACATCCGGATGCGGGAGGCGGGCCGCAGCGACCTCACCGAGCTGATCCAGCCGTTCGAGATCGCCGTCCCCGACTCGGCCGGCGCCACCCCCCTCGGCCCCGTGTCCCCGCCGATGGCCCCGATCCTGATCACCGAGGACGACCACGTGCGGGTCACGGCCATCCTCGTCGAGCACGCCCCGGTGTTCCCGGCCTTCGCCTACCGCTTCGACACCGCCCGGGGCTCGATCGTCTTCTCCGGCGACACCGCCCCCTGCCCGAACCTGGTGACCCTGGCCCAGGGCGCCGACATCCTGGTCCACGAGGTGTACGACGACGCCCGCATCGGCGAGGTGGTCGCCATCGACACCTGGGAGGCCAGGCGACGCCTCCACCACATGGTCACCTCCCACA
>Ga0183260_10003681_pt1 | contig 12334 bp, 8 predicted proteins | sample AntDrymUQ4972206_2_FD_129768 | JGI IMG/M metagenome (GOLD analysis project Ga0183260, IMG submission 129768) | Polar desert sand microbial communities from Dry Valleys, Antarctica - metaG UQ497 (22.06) (version 2) (version 2) | ecosystem: Environmental > Terrestrial > Soil > Desert | place...
CAGCTCGCTCGTCGGCGGCCGAGTCTTCTCCGAGGACGAGCTCGGGGAGGTGCGAGGTGCTGCCGAACGCTTCCTAGGCTCCGGTCCGACGAAGCCGCGTGAGCTCCGAGGAGAGCGCCTCGCGCTCATGCCGTATGTCACTCTGGCCGCCTTTCTCCCGCTCGCGTTCCTGCTCTGGCGCCGGAACCTGTAAGAGCAAACCACCCGCGACCGACGCATTTCGTCTTGCGCGCGCGACCCCGGCCGCCTCTCGGTCGAGATTCCGAACTCCCTGCCCTGGGGTCAACCTGCCGCGGCTCATCCAGAGGTGGGCGCTGGCGCCCGGAGGGGGCGTCGACCCTCCCCGACTTCTCGCCCACCCCCCGGTAAGTGCGCTCTTGCGGCCCGGTAGGGCGTGTCAAGCGGCGAAGCCGCGTACCCCTCGCGGGTTGACTCGGCCGGACGGGACGCGATCCTCGCACGTCCGGGGGGGTGGGCAATAGGTGACTTGAGGATCCGAACCTATGGAGAGCCAGCGCTGAGCGCGAACCGCTCGTTGAGCGGACGCACGAGTTCGTCAGCGTCTGCAGTGACCCTGATCCGCGGAAGCGGTGACAAGAAGAGCGTGACGACCGACAGCGCCGCCCCCACGGCGCCGATCGCGATCGTCGGACGCAGCCCAATCACGGTGCCGAGCGCGCCCCCGAGGAGGGCGCCGACCGGAATCATGCTCTGCACGACGAAGCGTCGGGAGGCGTTCGTCCGTCCGAGAAGATGGTCGGGGGTCGTAGCCTGCACGAGGCTGACCCCGGTCACGAAGTAGTTCAGCACGAAGAAGCCGTACGCGAAGCTGGCCAGCACTAGAAACGGGATCACAAGGTCGCCGGTTGCGAGTGGAATGAACAGCATTCCGCAGCCGCCGATCGTTGCAGCCACGATCAGGCTTCGGCCGATCCCGAACCTCCGGGCGCTGCGGTTCGCGGTCAGCGCACCGATGAGCGATCCGACGCTCCCGATCGAGAAGATGATCCCGATCAGCGTTGGTGTGAGGTCGAGGACGCGTACGGCATACACGAGGTAGATCGCGAAGAGCATGTTGCTGAAGAGGTTCATCGGGGCGACGAAGACGATGAACGCCCGCTGGATCGGGTTGCGAAGCGTGTAGCGGAGACCCTCGCTGATCTCGGTGCGGAAGCTGGGCCGCTGATGGTCGTGCTGCACAGGCTTTTCGGCGCGGTGCCTGATGCGCAAGAGCGAGAGGCCCGACGCGACGAAGCTGATCGCGTCGAAGAGAATTGCGTAGGGCGCGGTCAGCGCGCTGACGAGGAGCCCGGCCAAGCCAGGCCCGGCCACCTGCGCTCCCGATCGACTGATCTCGAGCTTTGAGTTGCCCTCCGAGAGCTCCTCGCGATTAACGAGCGAGGGAAGGTACGACTGATACGAGAGCTCGAAGAACAGCGTGAGCGTGCCAACGGTCAAACCGACGACATAGAGCTGGCCGAGGGTCAGGACGTCCAGTAGATAGGCGAGTGGGATCGTCCCGAGCGCGATCGCACGACCCCAATCGGCGGCGATCAGGATCAGGCGTCGCGGCAGGCGATCGACCCACACGCCGGCTATCAGGCTGAAGAGAACGAACGGAAGCCAGTCGACGACAGCGAGTACCGCTACCTCGAAGGTGCTCGCTTCGAGCACGAGAATCGCGACGAGCGGGAGAGCGAGGCCGGTTATCTCGCTTCCAAACTGACTCACCGTCTGGGCCGTCCACAGCCAGAGGAAGTCGCGGTTGGGCCAAAGGACTCCACGCGGTCGCAGGCGTGTGGGCAAGGCGCGCATGAGTCGCGACCCTAGCGTCCAGTCGCGCGCCGGGACGTGCGCGCATTGAGCATTGCGAGCCGGTACCTCGTGGGCGTGGCGATGTCAATGGGCGCGCTCCTACTCGCAGCAGGTCAGCCAGGCAAGCGAACCGCCTGCCGAACTCGAAGATCCTCATTCATCAGGTCTCGGGCGGCTTCCAGGGGCAGGGAAGCGACATCGAGATCCATGCCCGCGAGACGATCAATCTCCAGCGCCGCCTGGAGCAGATCACATCGGAGCACACCGGCCAGTCGATCGAGAAGGTCTCGAAGGACATGGAGCGCGACTACTACCTGAGCGCGGAAGACGCCCGCGACTACGGAATCGTGGATCGCGTCATGCCTCACCACCGTCTCAAGGGTTGACGGGGACGGCACCCCAAGGTGTCACAGGCATGACGTCGCCGTAGGAAGGCGCCGCCTCGCTCTGTCCCTCGATAGTGCGTTGGCGCCGATCCGGCGCCGAATGGCGCAGGTCGGTCAATGCGCGCGGACCGCTGTCGAGGCGGCTCGGAACTGTCGTCTCCGCCTGCGCCAGCAGTTCTTCGATTGCGATCGCGACGCCGTCGTCATCATTCGACGCGGTGATCCTGTCGACGCTGGTCAGCACCTCAGGATGGGCGTTAGCCGGCGCGATCGAGCGGCCGGCCCAAGCCAGCATGGGCAGGTCATTTGGGTAGTCGCCGAACGCGACGACCTCCTCGGCCTGGACGCCGAGGATATTCGCCAGCTCCTCGAGTGCCGCCGCCTTATTGACGCCGGCGGCGAGGATCTCGATCACCCACTCGCCGGAGACAGTGACCGCGGCGGCCTCCCCGGCGACCTCGCGGGCGGCGGCGGCGAGCTCCTCGATCGAGCGGCCGGCGTCGCGGGCGATCAGCTTCGTCACCGGCGTCGCGACCAGCTCGAGCGCGTCACCGTAGACCGTATCGTCTGGCAGCTCCCAGCCATCCCACGCGCCCTTGAAGGACGGCTCGCAGGCGATCACGGCCTCAGTCTCCGCGGCGAAGCAGACATCCGGCAGCCGCTCGCGCAGCTTGCGGATTATGGCCGCCCCGACCTCAGACGCCAGCGGCCGGTGGCGGATCGTCTCGCCGGTGGCGAGGTCGCAGACGATCGCGCCGTTTGAGCAGATGGCCAGGCCGTCGATCGACAGCCCGTCGGCGATGGCGGTGACGCCCCCTGGGCCTCGGGCGCTAACGAGCACGATCGCGATGCCGGCGTCGATCGCCCGCTTCAAGGCGGCGCGCGACCGCGCCGACACCGTCTCGCGATCGGAGCGCAGCAACGTCCCATCGAGGTCGGTGGCGATCAGGCGCAGCACGCGTCCATTGTGACGCGCACCGCCGTCGGCATCGTCGTCTCGGCAGCGGCGTCGGTTACGGTTTCCCATCATCCGCCTCACCGCCTTCGACCTGGACGGCACCTTGGTGCGCGGCCGAACCTGCGTCGAGGCCATCGCCGCCGCCATTGGCCGCTCCGATGACAGTGCGCGGTTCGAGCGGCTTGCCATGCGCGACCTCACCGCGGTCAGCGCAGCCAGAGAGACAATGGCCGGCTGGTACGAGCGCTACTCGCCCGCCGAGCTGACCGCGCCGCTCGCCGAGCTCGAGCTCGCGCCCGGCAGCGAAGCCGCGTTCCGGCTGCTGCGCGAGCACGACGTCAAGACGGCGATCGTCTCGATCACCTGGAGCTTCGCTGTCGATTGGTTCGCACAGCGCCTCGGCGCCGACTACGCCTACGGCACGCGCCTTGGCCCTGATGGCATCGAACACGCCTGGCCGGCGGATAAGGGTCCTTGACTTGAGGCGCTGATCGAGCGGCTGTCGCTCGAGCGCGCGGCCGTCGCCGCCGTCGGCGACTCCGACGGCGACCGCGAGCTGCTCGAGGCCGCTGGTCTGCGCTTCTTCGTCGGCGACAGGCCGCCGGACATCCCTGGCCTCGTTCATCTGCCGGGCGGCAACATGCTTGAGATCGCGCGCCGTGTCGTCGCCCGCGACGAAAACCACGGCTAGCGGAGCTCACCGAGGAGCTGCTCAAGATCATGAGCGGCCTTTCGAAGGGCTGGCGCTCGTCGGGGAGGATCTGATCGAGCAGTGGCGGCGGAAAGCCGTCCCACACCGAGGAGCTGCAGCGGGCGACGATCGAGAAGCGCTGGAAGTTCTTTCCCTGGTGGTACTTCGAGGAAAGGCTGCAGGCGAGGGACGCGACCGCGTGGCGGTACGACGTGCTCGCCCAGTCGGCCTACGCCATCGTCGAGTCTTGGCGGCTCTCAACCGCCTCTACTTCTCGACCTTCGAGTTCAAGCACTGTCATGCCGCTGCCGCAGTGGTGGAGTTCACTGTTCTCGGCTTTCAACCTGGGAGTGAGCGAACTAGCATCAGGCTGGTGTCGCAGCCAGCCATTCGGAACCACGCGAACTTCATCTGGTCAGTAGCCGACAAGCTTCGCGGCGTCTACAAGCAGTCGGAGTACGGACGCGTGATCCTGCCGCTCGTCGTCCTGAGACGGCTCGACTGCGTTCTCGAGCCGACTAAGGCAGCTGTCCTGGAACGGGCTGCCCAACTAAAGGGCAAGGTCGAGAACGTGGAGCCGGTCCTCCAGTCCGTCGCCGGCGAGCAGTTCTACAACACGAGCCTGGTCGACTTCCGGCGCCTGCTTGACGACCCCGCGAACGTCGCTGGGAACATGCGCTCATACATCGCGGGGTTCTCGCCGGCCGCGCGCGACGTCATCGACAAGTTCGGCTTCGACGCGCAGATCACCCGGCTCGCCGACAAGGACCTCCTCTACCTCGTCGTCGCCCGGTTCGCCGAAGTCGATCTCCACCCAAACATCGTCTCGAACCTCGAGATGGGCTACCTGTACGAGGAGCTCATCCGCCGCTTCTCAGAGCTCTCGAACGAGACCGCCGGCGAGCACTTCACGCCGCGCGAGGTCATCAGGCTCATGGTCGACATCCTCCTGAGCGAGGACGACGACGCGCTCCGCAAGCCCGGCGTCGTGCGCACGCTCTACGACCCGGCCTGCGGTACGGGCGGGATGCTCTCCGTCGCAGAGGACCACCTTCGCGACCTGAACGCCGGCGCGCGCCTCGAGGTCTTCGGCCAGGAGCTGAACGACGAGACCTACGCCGTCTGTCGCTCGGACATGATGCTGAAGGGCCAGGATGCATCCCACATCGTCTCCGGCAACTCATTCTCGGAAGACGGGCACAAGAGCCGCACCTTCGACTACTGCCTCGCGAACCCACCCTTCGGGGTCGAGTGGAAGAGCGTCGAGAAGGTCGTCAAGGACGAGCGCGAGGCGCTCGGCCTCCGAGGCCGCTTCGGCGCCGGGCTCCCCGCAATCAACGACGGGAGCTTCCTCTTCCTCCAGCACATGGTCTCGAAGATGAAGCCCGCCTCGAAGGGCGGCTCGCGGATCGCGATCGTCTTCAACGGCTCGCCCCTTTTCACCGGCGCGGCCGGCTCGGGGCCGTCCGAGATCCGTCGCTGGATTATCGAGAACGACTGGCTCGAGGCCGTCGTCGCGCTCCCCGACCAACTCTTCTACAACACCGGCATCTCGACCTACTTCTGGGTCGTCACGAACCGCAAGAGCGCCGAGCGGCGCGGCAAGGTGCAGCTCGTCGACGCGCGCAATAAGTGGGAGAAGATGCGCAAGTCGCTCGGCGAGAAGCGCAAGCGGATCTCCGACGAGCAGATCGCCGAGATCACGCGGCTTTACGGCGAGTTCGCCGAGTCGGAGCGCGTGAAGATCTTCCCGAACGAGGCCTTCGGCTACCAGCGGATCACCGTCGAGCGGCCGCTGCGCCTGCGCTACACGGGCGAGGGCGCGCTCGAGCGGCTCGAGGCCTCGAGGGCGTACGCGAGGCTGGACGACGACGTCCGCGCGAGCCTCGCCGCCGCGGTCGCCTCGCTCGCAGAGCTCTCGACGACGTCGCCGGAGGAGGTGCTCGCCGCGAACGGGAAGCTCCCGAAGCCGCAGGCGAAGGCGCTTCTCGAGGCGCTCGCCGTCCGCGACCCCGAGTCGCCCGCGCTCGACGAGCCCGACCCCGAGCTCCGCGACTCCGAGAATGTCCCGCTGCCGCCCGAGCCTGTGACCTTCGAGCCAGACCCGAGCGCGCGCCTCGCGAGCGCGCCGTATCGGGCGGCGGTCGGCGAATACATGCGCTCGGAGGTGCTGCCGTACGTCCCCGACGCCTGGGTCGACTACGCGAAGACGAAGATCGGCTACGAGATCCCGCTCACGCGGCACTTCTACCGCTACGTCCCCCCGCGGCCGCTCGAGGAGATCGACGCCGAGATCAGAGCGCTGGAGGTCGAGATCCAGGGCCTGCTCAGCGAGGTGACGAACTGAGAGGAGTTCTCGGATACATCGATCGCGACTCGACTTGGCCGGTTCGTAGGCTCGGCTCAGTCGTTGAAAGGCGCAAGCTCGTAGGTCATGGAGACCTCGAGCCGCTCTCTGTTTTCACGGACTTGGGCGTCGTGCCACGTGCTTCGCAAGACTGGAGTTACAAGGCACTCGGCGAGTCCCTGGACAGTTACCTGCTCGTCGAACCCGGGGACATTGTGTTTAACAAGCTGCGGACGTGGCAGGGAGCGATCGGAGTGGCCGAGCACCGTGGGATCGTCAGTCCTGCCTACTACGTGTGCCGGCCTGGTCGGCGAGTACATGCTCGCTTCCTGCATTACCTGTTGCGCTCAATGCCCTGGGTGCAGGAATTGAAGCGCGTCTCGAAGTGGATGCCACCGAACCAGAATGACATTGCATGGGATGACCTCAAGGCCGTGGAGGTAATCGTTCCTCCAGTGCTTCGTCAGCATGAAATTGCCGACTTCCTCGACGCCGAGACGGCGCGGATCGACGCGCTCATCGAGAAGAAGCAGCGGATGGTCGGGTTGACGGAGGCCCGATGGGAGATCCTGGTGCGGCACCGACTTGAGGCCCTCGGTCACGTCATGGCGCTGAAACGTCGCTGGCGAGTTATCGACTGCAAGCATCGGACCCCTACATACGTTGAAGACGGCTACCCCGTTGTTAGTCCGGGCGACATCACCCGCGAGAGGCTGAGCCTGTCGAGATGCCATCGATTCGTCGACGACGCCGACTTCGCCGACCTCACCGAAGGGCGCCGGCCGAGGCGCGGTGACATCATCTATAGCCGCAACGCGTCTGCCGGCATCGCAGCGTATGTCGACACCGATCAGCCGTTCTGCATGGGACAAGACGTCTGCCTGATCACCTCCGCGCATGAAGACCAGCGCTTCCTTATGTACGCGCTCAACAGCCTTGGCGCCGATCAACTCGAGCCGCTCAGGATCGGGTCGACGATCACTCGGATCAACGTCGACCAGATCGGGACAATTCGCGTCCCGGCGCCACCGGTTGATGATCAGCGGCGAACCGCAGATGCTCTCGATTCCGACCGGGCGAGGGTGGATGTCGCTCGAGACGCGCTCGCCCAACAGATCGACCTCCTCCGCGAGCGCCGCCAGGCGCTGATCACAGCCGCAGTCACCGGTCAGCTCGACGTCACCCGGGCTGCCGCATGAGCAGCGGCGCCATCGAGCGCAGGTTCGAGGGCGAGATCGAGGCCTGGCTCCTCGAGCACGGCGGCTACGCGAAGCGCGACCCGCACTCACTGGACCGCGAGCTCGGACTCGATCCCGGCGAGCTCTTCGCCTTCGTCGAGGCGACTCAGCCGAAAGCCTGGAGCGAGCTCTCGGCCCGCCACGGCGGTGCGGACGCCGCACGCACCAACTTCCTCCGCCGGCTCGCGCAGGAGCTCGACGCGCGCGGGACCGTGGACGTCCTGCGGCACGGGGTCAAGGACCTCGGGGTAGAGATCCGGCTCGCGTACTTCAGGCCTGCGCACGGGCTCACGCCGGAGCTCGTGTCGCGCTACGCGGCGAACCGACTCGTACTCGTGCGGCAGTTTGTGTACGAGGCCTCGGACAAGGCGGTCGACCTCGCGCTGCTCCTGAACGGGATCCCGGTCGCGACGGCCGAGCTCAAAAACCCGATCACCGGGCAGGACGTCGAGCACGCGATCGCGCAGTACCGGCGCGACCGCGATCCGGCGAACGTCTCGCTCTCGCGGCGCGCCGTCGTCCACTTCGCGGTCGACCCGGATCTCGTAGCGATGACGACGAAACTTGCCGGTGAGGCGACGCGGTTCCTCCCGTTTAACAAGGGCTCCGACGAGGGCGGCGCGGGTAACCCGTTCAACCCGCGCGGCCACAAGACGGCGTACCTGTGGGAGAAGGTCTGGCGGCGCGACGCCTGGCTCGACCTGCTGGCGCGCTTCGTCCAGAGCGGAAAGACCGAGACGATCTTCCCGCGCTTCCACCAGTGGGACGCGGTGCAGCGCCTCGAGGAGCATGCGCGCGAGCATGGCGCGGGGCAGAGCTACCTCGTCGAGCACTCCGCCGGGTCGGGGAAGTCGAACTCGATCGCCTGGCTCGCGCACCGGGTCGCGACCCTTCACGACGCGGACGAACGCAAGGTCTTCGACAAGGTCGTGATCATCACCGACCGGCTCGTGCTCGACCGCCAGCTGCAGGAGACGGTCTTCCAGTTCGAGCACGCGCACGGCGTCGTCGTCCGAATCGACAAGCACTCGGGCCAGCTCGCCCAAGCGCTCGCAGGCGAGCAGGCACAGATCATCGTTACGACGATGCAGAAGTTCCCGTTCGTGCTCGACAAGGTGGGCGAACTTCCGGCGCGTTCGTACGCCGTGATCGTTGACGAGGCGCACTCTTCGCAGACGGGCGAGGCGGCTGCGGATCTCCGCCGTGTGCTCTCCGGCGGCTCGGAGCAAGACCGTCTCGAGGCGGCTGAAGCGGAGGACTCGGCCGAGGAGACTGAGCGCGGCGACTCGCAGGACCTGTTGGCGCGCTCGCTTGAGGGGCGGGGCCGTCCGACGAACCTCTCCTTTTTTGCATTCACCGCGACGCCCAAGGCGAAGACGCTAGAACTCTTCGGCACCCCGGTGGGCGAGGGAGACGAGCGCCGAAATGGAGCGTTCCACCTCTACTCGATGCGCCAAGCGATCGAGGAGGGTTTCATTCTCGACGTGCTCTCGAACTACACGACCTATAAGACCTTCTTCCGTGTCCAGAAGGCGATCACAGACGACCCCGAGTACGACCCCGCGCGGGCTAAGCGTGCCGTTGCGCGCTTCGTGACGCTGCACCCGCACAACCTCGCGCAGCGGGCAGAGATTGTCGTCGAGCACTTCCGCGGGCACACGGCGAAGAAGATCGGCGGCAGAGCGAAGGCGATGGTGGTGACGAGCTCACGGCTGCACGCCGTGCGCATGAAGCTCGCGATCGATGCGTACGTAGCGGAGAAGCAGTACCCGGACGTGCACGCTCTCGTGGCGTTTTCCGGGAAGGTCGTCGACGAGGGCGACGAGTTCACCGAGCCGGGGATGAACAGCTTCCCGGAGTCGGAGACGGCGCAGCGCTTCGCGGGTGACGACCACCAGGTGCTCGTCGTCGCGGAGAAGTTCCAGACCGGCTTCGACCAGCCGCTCCTCCACACGATGTACGTCGACAAGGTGCTCACCGGGCTGAACTCCGTTCAGACCCTTAGCCGGCTTAACCGCATCTATCCGGGGAAGACTGACACGTTCGTGCTCGACTTCCGAAATGACGTTGAGGCGATCCAAGGGGACTTCCGTCCCTACTACGACCGCACCGAGGCGGTGCCGACCGATCCAAATCTCGTATACGACACGAACCGAGTTCTGTGGGACTTCGGCGTACTACGTGAGGACGAGGTCGACGCCGCCGTGCGCGCCTTGCTGACAGTGACGGAGACGGTGGGCCATGGAGCGGTGTACGCCGCCCTCGATCCTGGGCGGGAGCGCTTTCGCGAACTAGAGGAGGAGGTGCAAGACGCCTTTCGCGACGTTCTGGCTCGCTACGTCAGCATTTACTCGTTCGTCTCTCAAATCGTGCCGTATGTGGATCGCAAGCTCGAACGCGACTACCTCTATGGGCGCTCGCTTCTTGCCTACCTCCCGGGCCTCGCTGCTGAGCGGCTTGATCTAGGCACCGAGGTCGAGCTCACACACCTGAAGATCTCGCAGACGTTCGAGGGGTCGGGTTCGTTGGAGGAAGGTGGCGGCGACGTCGTGGCCATCTTCTCGGGTCTGGGCAAGGAACACCCGCTCGACAAGGAGTACCTGTCAAAGATCGTGGAGGTGATCAACGAGCGCTTCGGGCTAGACCTCGGCGATGCCGACCAGCTGCTGTTCGATCAGTTCGAGGAGACGTGGGCAGCGGATGAGACGCTCGCCTCGCGCGCACGGGAGAACACGTACGAGAATTTCCGGTTGGTCTTCGACCGCGAATTCATCGACACGGTTGTGAAGCGGATGGAAGGAAACGAGGACATTTTCAAGCGGATCCTCGACGACAAGGAGTTCCGCACCGCGATCCTCGAGTACTACGCATCGAAGCTTTACGAGCGGCTGCGCGCAGACGACGACCAACTCGGGCTCGTGCCCGCGTAGATCGACCAGGTCGGGCGGATTTCACCTCATCAACGTCGCATCAACACCTGCGGCCGGGGAGAATGTGATTGATGAGCGCCCTGAGCGTCCGGACTACTAGTCCAACTGAGCCACGACAGTCCGGGTAGCGGGTGGACGCCGACGAGTTCTCATCACGGCGTGCCGAGCTTTGGCGCGTCTTGGATACGCGCCGCGGCGGTGAGCCGATGGACTTCCGAACGGTTACAGAGGCTGTCTCCGCCGCCGCAATCCCGCTCGATTGGCGCACCGCTGTTGTGGTCGGAGAGCTACTTGGGCACCGTGGCGAGTTGGGCCTTCCGCGTCATGTCGTTGAGTTTGTCGCCGAGTACGCAGAGCTTCGCCGAAGCAGCAGACTTCTCGATCCCTTTGTGGTGTCGCCGAGTCTGCTCGCTGCAGCTGCCGAGCGTCGGTTCGTGGACGGAGCCATCGGGTTCGTAGCTAATTCGGAAGTGCACGCGTTCGCGGAGAGGATGGTTCCTGAACTGATCGAGTGGCAGTTGGGGCAGCCACGCGACCTCATTACGCGATCGGCCGGGACGTTTGACCTCGTGCTCTCGGCTCCACCGATCAACCTGCGGTTGCCGGGTATCCGGGGCGACGCAACCCTCGGGCTGCTCGTCGAGGCCGCAGAGAAGCTTGAACGCAGTGGCGAGATGATCGTTCTACTCGCAGAGTCCTTCAATTCCAGCACCGAAGGGCGACGAACGCAGGAGCAGCTCGCGGAACTCGGTGTCTCGATCCACTGCATTGTCGCCGTCTCGGAAGGCAGCCTTGCAACGAGGATCCCTCTCCAACTAACCGTCCTTGCGCGAGGCGAGCCCAGCCCCAAAGTCTTCGTCGCGAGATTGAGCTCCCAGACGGACATCGGAAGGCTCGCTAGAGCCGTCGTCGATCGCTCGGAAGGAGCCACGGCTGAGTTCGGCCAATGGATCGACCACCGTCAGTACAGGACATGGGAACAGCTTGGGGCACAGCAGCAGCTGCGCCGCCTGCTGACAAAGACCCCCTACCCCCCGCAACGACTAGCTGACGTCGCCGACGAGATTCGAGCCGTGGAGCTCCGGGCCGGGGAGGACTTTGAGATCCGTGCTGACGCGCTCTACTTGCCGGAGATACGTGGTAAAGCAACGCTCACGCCCACAAGTGAAGGTGCGAAAAGACGCAGATACATCGAGGTGACGCTGGATCCTCGGAGAGCACATGCGGAGTACCTCGCGGCATGGCTTGAGACGAGTACGGGAAAGCTCGCTCGGGACAGCATGGTCGGCGGTACGACCATCCCGAGAGTCTCCGCGCGAACGATGGGCGACATGCCGATTGTGCTCCCACCGATCCACCAGCAGGTCGAAGCTCTTCGCGTGGACGGAGAGCTAAGAAGCCTCGCCCTTCAGACCACGGAGCTGCGTGAACGACTCTGGCGCAGCCCGGACGAAGTCATGGTCGTTCGTCAGAGTCTGGAAGCGTTGTCCGCGCGGGAAGAAGACGCCGATGCTTGGCTTGAGCGCCTCCCATTCCCACTCGCGTCCATCGCGTATAGGTACATCCAACACGGCCCGGAGCGCGAGCGCTTCAGCGACCCGGATGCGAGCTGGGGGCATCGCAGCGCCGTTAGCACCCGCAAGGGCGGAGGCTTCTACGGATACAAGCTCAACCTCGCGGTCTGCACCGCGACGGGCCTGCCGCTCGCGTGGCGAGTCACCACCGCTCGCCGCCATGAGTCCACGTCCGTCGCGCCCGCTCTTGGACGCCCTGCTCTCTCGCGGCTTCAAGCCCGGCTCAAACCTCGCCGAGGGCGAGCGCGACGGCCTCGTCGAGCGTGAGAGCTCGGCCTTGCTCCCAGGCCTCGGCGAACGCAGCGTCGTCGAGCAGTCCGCGGATGCGCGCGAGCGTCGCCTCGTTCCTTCCTGCCTGGTAGAGAGGGACACTCAGGCCCATCTCCTCGTGCAGC
>Ga0183260_10003683_pt1 | contig 12331 bp, 9 predicted proteins | sample AntDrymUQ4972206_2_FD_129768 | JGI IMG/M metagenome (GOLD analysis project Ga0183260, IMG submission 129768) | Polar desert sand microbial communities from Dry Valleys, Antarctica - metaG UQ497 (22.06) (version 2) (version 2) | ecosystem: Environmental > Terrestrial > Soil > Desert | place...
AGAGGCTCCTCGATCCACGTGAGGTCGTATTCCTCGAACGCACGTACCCGACGGATGGCCGTCATCACATCCCATTTCACGTTCCAGCCGCAGTCGAGCATGATCGACTTGCCCGGAAGACCCTCCCGCATCCGACGCATGTACTCGACATCGCGATCGTGCTCGTAGCCGAGATTCGCCTTGCCGCGCTTTCCGAGACCCACCTTGACTCCGTGCAGACCGGGAGCCACCCACTCCTGCGCCTCTTCGACCATCTGGCCGATGTCTTCGTAATGGGCGTGGCAGGAGGCGATCACCGGCAGCTTCTCGTGATGGGGGCCACCGAGGAGGTTCGTGACGGAGGTGTTCAGGACCTTGCCTTTGACATCCCACAGGGCGATATCGATCGCACTCACCGCGTAGCTTGCGATGCCGCCACCGTACCCGTACCACCAGGCCTGGTCCTTGATCGCGAGCCAGATGGCATGGTTCGCAAGCGGATCACGACCAACGATGCGCTCGGCCATCCCCTCGACGATCGCTTTCGTCGCGAAGTTGGCCTCGGGGAACTGCGTGATCGACTCGCCCCAGCCGACCACGCCGTCGTCCGTGGTGATCTTGACGAGGCAGAGGTGGCGGAGCGCGTTGAAGTCGTTCGGCTCCGGGTAGCTGACGGGGATGGCCTCGACCGTCCTGATCTTCGTCATCGGTGCTCCGTCCTCTCTGGCGCGTTGATGGGAAGTTCGCGATCTCGGGTCGCTCGCACTATATCGGCGGCGGTCCTGGCCGGATCCAGCGTCAGTATGTCGCGCGGGTTGTCCACCAACAGTCGACCGATGTCCTGGCTGCTCCAGCCCTGACTTCGCATGAGCGGAACGACGTGAGTCAGGATGTGGTCGTAGCCCCAGCCGCCGAATCGATGGAGTCGTGTGCGGACGCCGACGTCCTGCGACGCGAGGAGCCGCGAGCCGTAGCCGTCGAGGATGAGCTGATGCATCACTGCCACGACGTCGTGGTCGCTGGGTGGGTAGCGCCCGGTCGCAAGGAGCGAATGATCGAACCCGAACAGGTCGAAGGCGCCATACACGCCGCGGTCGAGCAGGGATCGCACGTAAGCGAGGTCGCCGGCCACCGGATGCAGGTGGCCGAGGACGATGCGCTCTGGACGCGCCTGCTCTCGGAGAAGGACGTCCAGCACGTCATGGCCGACTTTGGACCACGGATGCAGGTGCACCGAGATCGGTGCGCCGGTCCCCGGCTGCGCCCAGGCCGCCGCCCGTAGCACCTTGGCCTCGCGCCCGTGCAGGACCGTGCCGGTCCCGAGCTCACCCATGATCCCGGGCCGGATCTCGGTGCCGTCCGCCCCACCACGGAACTCCCGGACGAATTCGTCGGCGAGCTGCTCCGGCGTCGCATCCTGCACCGCCTGCGGGTGCGTCGAGGCGAGGTAGTAGCCGGTACCCATGACCACGTTGATCCCCGCTGCCCGGGCGATGCGCTGGAGCGCGACCGGCGAGCGGCCGAGGCCGACCGGGGTCAGGTCCACGATCGTGCGTCCCCCTGCGGCGACGAACGGCGCGAGCTCAGCAACGATCAGCTCCGGATCGGTCAGGTCGTAGTTGTCGGAGCTCGCCCCGGGGCTCCAGCGCGCCTCGGCCGCTGTGTCGATCGAGATCGCCGCGTTCCCAGACGGTCCGTACCCGTGGACACCGGTCAACAGCGACCGTGCGTCCATGTGAAGATGTTCGTGGACCAAGGTGACGCCAACAGCGTCCGCGTCGATGGGGCCAGCGACGGTCATGACGACGCTCATCGTCCGGGCTCTGGCGTCAGGCGGAACGCGCGCGTGTCAGGAGCTGGTCACGGGACGGTCGCAGTCGCATCGAACATCGTGCCGGTCACCGCGGCCGCGTGCTCGCTGGCGAGGAACAGGGTGGCCCTGGCGATCTCTCTGACCTCGAGCGGCCGGCCGAGGACATTCATGCCGCGGACCTTGCGGCGGGTCTCGTCGTCGAGAGCGCGCTGCATCTGGGAGTCCATCGTGCCCGGTGACAGGCAGTTCACCCGGATGCCGCGCGGACCGAGCTCTCGCGCGAGCGCCTTGGAGAGGACGATGAGGGCGGCCTTGGTCATGGCGTACGCGCTCACGGGCGCGATCCCGCCGCTGACGCCACCTGTCGAGACGACGTTGATGATCGACGGACGCACACCCTGCTCGAGGTAGGGGACGGCGGCGATGATGAGCAGCGCCGGGGCACGCGCGTTCACGGCCCAGCTGAGGTCGAGGTCCTCCTGCCTGAGGTCCATGAAGAGGCTCCGGATGAGCACGGCCGCGTTGTTCACGAGCACGTCCAGACCGCCGAGCGCCTCGGCGGCGCGGCGCGGAAGGTCCCCGCAGGCGGCGGGGTCCGCGAGATCTGCGGGAAGCACGCGGACACCCTCCGGGAAGGAGGCCTCATCGATCGCCGGCGCGCGGCCCGTGGCGGCGACGAGCGCGCCCTGACGCACCGCCTCGGCCACCAGTTCGCCCCCGAGCGTGCCCGCAGCGCCGGTGATCAGGATCCGCCGGCCCTCGAGCCACCGAGGCTGCTCGCCGTCCACTAGACCGACAACGGGGCGAGATGCCCGGCTGCTCTTGCCACAACTGGTAACGTTACCGGCGCCTGGGACCGGCGGCAACCGTACCGGCTTCGTCGATCGCCCGGTCAAGTAACCAAGCACGATTCGCGTGGGAGGTCTGAGGTGAAGGGGCACAGCGGGAAGGTCAGTCGTCGCACGTTGCTGAAAGGCGCAGGTGCGCTCGGCGTCGTGAGCGTCGCGGCCGCATGTTCACCGGCAGCCGTAGCGCCTACGGGCGCGAGTCCGGGGGCGACGGCGGCCTCGACGACCGCAGCCGCGGCGATCAAGCGCGGTGGGACGTTCAACCTCGGCGAGGTGGGGGATCCGATCAGCTTCGACCCGCACAACCGTGCGAACGCGTCGGCGACCGTCCTGCAGCGCATGGTCTACCAGTGCTTCACGCGCCAGAACGCGCGGACCCTTTCCATAGAGCCGTCGCTCGCGACGAAGTGGGAGTTCACGACGCCGACGGAGATCATGTGGACGCTGCGCGAAGGTGTGCTGTTCCACAACGGGCAGCCCTTCACCGCTGACGACGCGAAGTGGAACGTGGATCGGGCGATCGATCCGAAGACAGCGAGTCCGTTCGCCAGCTGGTACGACGCGGTCGCCAAGAACGAGGTCGTCAGCAAGTACGTCCTCAAGATGACCCTGAAGCGTCCCGACCCGCTCCTGCCGGGCAAGTTCGCCGCGATGCGCGTGCTCGGCTTCGCCCCGGCCAACTCCGACCCGACCGCGCTCGCTTCGAAGCCGATCGGTACCGGGCCATTCAAGGTGACCGAATGGGTCCAGAACAGTCACGTCACGCTCGTCCGCAACACCGACTACTGGGAGAAGGGCGTGCCGTACGTCGACACGCTGAGCGTGAAGTTCGCGCCCACGGAGGACACCCGTATCGCCGCGCTGCGCGCCGGTCAGATGGACTTCTCGATCGTCAGCGCGGACGGGGCGAAGCGGCTGGCGAGCGCGACGAACCTCAAGCTCATCAAGGGGACCCACGGCGTGTTCACCGTCATCAAGATGCACCAGCGGTTCAAGCCTTTCACGGACGTACGCGTGAGGCGGGCGATGGACTTGGTCATCGACAAGAAGGAGATCATCGAGAAGGCGCTCGGTGGCTCCGGCACGATCACCGGCCCGGTCGTTTCCGGCTGGGAGGACTACGGCATCGCGCCCGACAAGCTGCCGTACAAGGTCGACGTCGATCAGGCGAAGAAGCTGATGGCAGATGCAGGCTTCGCGAACGGGTTCGAGGTGACCGCCGTGTCGCTGCCCGAAGGGCACTCGGCAAACTTCTATCCCAGCATCGTCACCGCCGCCGAGCACCTGAAGAAGATCAACATCAAAGTCAACGTCCAGCAGCTCGAGCTCGCGGCGTGGCTCGACAAGAACAACAAGCTCGACTACGACATGCTCATCGGCAACCGCGGCCTGCGCGGAGACCCGATCGATGTCCTGGTCCCGCACTACACGAAGGGCGGGAACGACAACTCGATCGGCTACGCAGACCCGGAGGTGCAGACCTGGCTCGATCAGGCCGCCGTCGAGCCCGACCGGGTCAAGCGGCGCGACCTGTACCTCAAGGTGCAGAACAAGGTGCTTGCCGACGTGCCGTGGATCTTCCTGTGGGCCCCGGTCGAGAATTACGCGATGCAGAAGTACGTCATGGGCTACGACCACGTGCCCTTCGATAGCTTCAAGGACCTGCTCTGGACGACCTGGTTGGACAAGTAACGAGGCCCACCTTGCGGAGGACCGATAGCCGGACGCGGTCCGGCTATCGGTCCACTCCGCTCCGACCAGCGTGAACGACGTCCGCGTCCACGTCGCGACGCCCATGACGGACGAGCATCAGCAGCAGCTGCGGGGCGTGTCGCGACGGGTGCGGCTCTCGTATCGCCCGGCCATCCCCTACCTGAGACCGCCGGAGCTCGACCCGGAGCTGCGCGACGCCGAGGTGCTCATCGGGTACCACGCGTACTTCGAGCAGGCCGCGGCCCCGCGCCTGCGCTGGCTGCAGCTCTCGAGCGACGGCGTTGACCATCTACGCGGTGCGCCGATCATGCGGTCCGACGTGGTCATCACGAATTCCCGCGTCTTCGCGACACCGATCGCCGAATACACGTTCGCCTCGATCCTCTCCTGGTCCTACCGCTTCCCGCAGGCCCACGAGCAGTTCCAGCGACAGCGGCGCTATCCGCAGAATCAATGGGAGGAGTACCTCAGCACCGAGATCAGCGGCCGGACGCTCGCGATCGTGGGATACGGCACGATCGGCCACCGTATCGCGGCGCTCGCGCGGGCCTTCGAGATGACCGTCCTCGCGACGCGTCGGAGCGCCACCGAGCGCGCGTACGTGGATGGCGTCGAGATCCATCCCGCAGATCAGATGCGCCAGGTGCTGGCGCGCGCCGATGTGGTCGTGGTCTGCCTGCCGCTCACCGATGAGACCGCGGGTCTCATCGGCGAGGCCGAGCTTCGCGCAATGAAGCCGACGGCGTACCTGGTCTCGGTCGGGCGCGGCCCGGTGATCGACGAGGTCGCTCTGCTGCGGGCCCTCAGGGAAGGTTGGATCGGTGGCGCCGGGCTCGACGTCTTCTCTCAGCGCCCGCTCCCGCCCGACAGCCCGTTCTTCGACCTGCCGAATGTGATCATGACCCCGCACATGTCCGGGGTCAGCGACGGCTATGCCCGTCGCGGTGCGGCTCTCTTCCGCGAGAACCTCCGCCGCTACCTCGCCGGGGAGGAGCTGGTCAACGTGGTGGACAAGGAGAAGGGCTACTAGATCTTGCGCAGGCGGGGGTCGAGGACATCGCGCAGCCCGTCGCCAGCCAGATTGAAGCCGAGCACTGCCAGCATGATCGCCGCACCCGGAAAGACGCTCAGGCCGTTCGCCAGCTCCATGTAGTCGCGACCGGAGCCGAGCATGTTCCCCCACGACGTGTCGGGTGCCTGCACCCCAAGGCCGAGAAAGCTCAAGCCCGCCTCGATGAGGATCGCATCCGAGATGCTCACGGTGGCTTGGACGATCAATGGCGCGAGCGTGTTCGGCAGTATGTGGCGAAGGATGATGCGCCGATCGTTCGCGCCAACGGCCCGCGCGCTGTGGACGAACTCGGCCTCGCGCAGGGCCAACACGGGCGCCCGGGTGATCCGCGCGATCGTGGGCACTGTCACGAACGCGATCGCGACGATCACATTCGGCAGCGCGGGTCCGAGGATGCCGGCCAGAGCGAGGGCCAGGACGAAGGATGGCAGCGTGAACATGAGATCCATGACCCGCATGATCACGATGTCGAGCGCGCCGCCGTAGTAGCCGCTCAGCAAGCCGAGCGTCGATCCGATCAGGAGCGCGATGGCCACCGAGACGACGCTGACGCCCAGCGAGACACGAGCACCGAAGATCAGGCGGGAGAGCTCATCCCGGCCGAGCTGATCGAGTCCGAGCAGGTACTGCGCCCCGGGCTCCGTCAAACGCTTGCCGACCTGCGCGTTCGGATCGTGCGGGCTCAACTGCGGCGCGAAGATCGCGATGAGCGTCAGGGAAACGACGAGCACGAGCCCGAGCGTGCCGATCAGGTTCGTTCGCCCGATGCGGGCTGCGCTCCTGAGGAGCCTCATCGTCCCGACCTCCGCGTCAGGCGTAGCGGATACGCGGGTCGAGATACGCGTAGCTCAGATCGACGGCGAGCTGCACGGTCATGAAGAACAATCCGATGATGAGGACGGCCCCTTGCACCATCGGGTAGTCACGGCCGGTGAGGGCCGAGATCAGGAGCGTGCCGAGGCCAGGGAGGCCGAAGATCTGCTCGACGATCACCGCGCCGCCCAACAGGCGGCCGAGCTGGATGCCGAGCACAGTCACGATGGGGATGAAGGCGTTCTTCAGTGCGTGACGTATCCGCACCCGCCCTTCGGTGAGGCCCTTCGCGCGGGCGGTGCGGATGAAGTCCTGATCCAGCACCTCGAGCATGCTCGACCGCGTCATCCGCATCACGACCCCCATGAGCGGCAGCGAGAGCGCGAATGCCGGCATCGCCATCTGCTGCAGATTCAGGAGCGGGTCCTTGAAGAGCCCGACGTAGATGAGGTTTGGCAGCCAGTTGAAGATGGTCGTGCTGGCCAGGATCAGGAGCACCGCGATCCAGAAGCTCGGCATCGAGAGGCCGAGCAGCCCCAGCACGCGGGCGCCGAGGTCGAGCGGTCCGTTGCGCCGCGCCGCGGACAGGATCCCCAGCGGGAGTGCGACGCTGACCGAGATGATCATCGCGAGCACGGCCAGCTCGAGAGTGACCGGCACCGCTTGCAGGATCAGCGGCATGACCGGGAGTCGAGAGCGGAAGGAGTACCCGAGGTCCCCCCGCAGCAGATCGCCGATCCAGCCGAGGTACTGCTCGTGCGGCGGCGCGCTCAGGCCGAAGAGCTTGCGGAGGGTCTCCTGCACCTCCGGTGACATCGTCCCTTCCTGGCCGATCCACAGGGTCACCGCGTCGCCGGGCACCAACCGGATGAGCACGAACACGAGGACCGTCAGCGCGGCGGCGCCCGCGAGGGTCGAGATCACTCGACGGGCGAGGAAGCTTCTCACGCAGGCCGCACTTGAGCCGCAGCCCGGACCGAGGTAGTTTCGTCGCGCGTGAGGAGCTGATGGCGTCGCTGGACGGCAGGGTCGCGCTCGTCACGGGTGGGTCGCGTGGGATCGGTCAGGCCGTCGCTCGCGAGCTCGCGGATCACGGAGCCCGGATCGTCATCGCAGACCTGGTCGCGCCAGATCCCGGCGCGACCGGCGACTACGTGAAGGCCGACATCTCCGACGCGCCGGACGTGCAGCGCCTGTTCGATGTAGTCCTCGCCAGCCATGGTCGACTGGACATCCTCGTCAACAACGCGGGCATCAGACGAAATGGACCCACCGAGAGCATGGCCCTCGAGGACTGGACCGCGGTCCTCGGCGTCAATCTGACCGCCGCCTATCTCTGCTCGGCCGCGCTCGCTCGGAACGCCTTCAGCCACGGCTCGAGTGCGGCCATCGTGAACATCGCCTCGGCGGCTGCCGAGGTCGGCCTCCCCGGTCGGGCGGCGTACTGCGCGAGCAAGGCCGGACTCGTCGGGCTCACGCGCGCTCTGGCTGTCGAATGGGCCGACCGGGGCATCCGCGTCAACGCAGTGGGGCCCGGGTTCACGCGGACCCACATGTACGACTGGGCGATCAAGCAGGGCGTGGTGGACGAGGCGGCGATGATGCGGCGTGTGCCGATGGACCGTGTGGCGGATCCGCGCGAGATCGCGTGTGCGGTACGGTTCCTGGCGTCCGATGACGCGTCGTACATCACCGGTCAGGCCCTCTACGTGGACGGCGGGTGGCTCGCGATGGGGATCGACCGGGCACCAGGCGATCGGGAGACGCGCCGCTCGGACCTCTGAGCGCCGTCGCTGCGCGCCCCACATCACGGTGTCGAGCGCTGAGCGACCTGGTTGCGTTCGACGAAGTCCCAGTCGAGCTCGATCCCGAAGCCGGCGCCGGCCGGCAGCACGTACCGACCGTTCGCGACGAGCGGCCCCTGCCGCTTGAGGTTCCAGAAGAACGGGTCGCGCTCCTCGTCGAAGCACTCGACGAAGGTGGCATTCGGCGCGCTCGCGAGGAGGTGCGCCGCGATCTGCGGCTCCTCGTGATGCCCGAGCTCGACGCCGAACGACGCGGCCAGACCGGCGGCCTTTCGCCACACCGACGGGCCACCCGCCCACGAGGCATCGAAGTTCGAGACGTCGATCGCACCCTCGATCATCAGGTCGCGGATCCCGGCCAGCGTCGTCTCGCTCTGCCCGGCCGCAACGGGGATCCCGGTCTGTAGCCGCACATCGCGCATCCAGCGCCGGTCGTTCGTCCACCGGCACGGCTCCTCGAACCAGCGGATGTCGAGATCAGCGACGAGCCGCCCGAACTCCACGGCCTCTGCGCGCGTGTAGCCCTGGTTCGCGTCCACCATGAGCGCCAGCTCGGGGCCCGCAGCCTCCCGCGCGATGCGTACACGCTCGGCGTCCACCTTCGGCGTGCGGCCGCCGACCTTGAACTTGCACCCCGCGAAGCCTGCCTCCCGGTAGCCCGCCATGAGCCGGGGCAGGTCGGCGTCGGACGTGTGGTAGTACCCGCCGATCACGCTGATCGGCAGGTCGTCGCCGCCCGAGCCCCAGATCCGATGCAGGGGGAGCCCGATCGCCTTCCCGAGGACGTCCCAGATCGCGCTGTCCACGCACGCGATCGCCTGCAGCGCGAGGCCCCGGTCGCGAAGGATGTTGTTCGTCGCGGGCTCCATCGCCCGCCAGCAGCCCTCGGGATCCGCAGCGCTCGACCCGATGACCCGCGGAGCCAGCTCCTCGTGGATGATGCCGACGATGAGGGCCTGCTCGGCGTCGGTGTCGCCGTTGTAGACCTCGCTCACGAGCCCATCGCGGGTGCGCAGGCGCGTGATGATCGTGCACCGGCTGTCCATCGCGTACGCGCTGCCTTGGAATCGCCGGGCCAGCGGCGCCCGCAGCGCGATCGTCTCGATGCTTTCGATGACGAGAGCGCTGCGATCGATCGCTCTCGGCGCGGCGACGGTCGTCGAGGCCCTCCCCTGCATTTGGAATCTCCCGTCTCGCCGGTTTGCGCGAGCCCAGGCGTCTGGATACGCTTCCAGCGCGCGGGCGTCGACGAGGCGCAATGTAATGCCATGGAGGTAGCCGGTGCTCGCTGGCGCGGCCACCTTCGACATCACCCCGGGGTACCCGGTCGATCTCATCGGGTACGTTCGTCGTGCCACGGCGCCGCGTGACCTCGGCGCGCCGCTTCGGCTCACGAGCTGCGTCTTCCAGAGCGAGGGAACGAAGGTCGTGCTCGTCGCCGCGGATCTGCTCGCGCTCGGCGTCGCGTACGCCCAGGAGATACGGCAGGCGATCGCGGATGCCGTCGGCTGCCCGCTGCGCAACGTGCTCCTGAGCTCCAGCCACAGTCACGCGGCGCCGGCGCCGGGGATGCGCTGGAAGCTCGGCGGCGAGTTCATGGACAGGTTCACCGACGCCGAGAGAGCGTACGAGGCGTGGCTTCCTTCGGCGTTCGTTGCCGTCGCCGTCTCGGCGGACGCCCGCGCCGTCCCGGTCCGGGTCTCCGGCAGGGTGGGCCAGGTCAAAGGTCTCGCCGTCAACCGCCGGGAGCGGACCGCTGATGGCCGCACCGTCCTTGGCTGGAATCCACAGGGTTTCGTCGACGAGGAGGTGCCGACGCTACGGATCGATGCGCTCGACGGCAGCGCTGTCGCGACGATCGTGACCTTCGGCTGCCACCCCGTCGTCCTGGCCGCCGAGGTCGCGAAGGCCGGCCCGGACTTCGTCGGGCCGCTGCGCACGACGGTGGAGCGTCTGCGCGGCGGTGTCTGCATGTTCCTGCAGGGTGCGGCTGGGAACGTCCTGCCGCTCGAGGCTTTCCACGATCGGGAGGGACCCGAGGTCCCGATGGGCTCTCGGCTCGGCTTCGAGGCCGTCCACGCCCTCATCGACGCGGATCCCCGCGCGACGACCGTCGAAAAGCTTGGTGGCTACGGCTCGGTGACGCCGATCAGCCTCTACCGTCGCCAGGTCTCAGAGCATCAGCCCGAGCAGACGCTCGAGGTGGCGGCGGCGACAGTGAGCTTTCCGCTGATGGATCCGCCGTCGGTCCCGGAGCTCGAGGCTGAGCGAGCACGCCGGCAGGCCGACCTCGACACTGCGGTCGCCGGTGGCGAGCCTGCGTCGTACACGAACACCATCAAGTACCACCTCTCCTGGCTGCATCACACCATCGCCGAGCTCGCGGCTGGCCGCGCGCCGCACGCGCTCGACGCCGAGATTTGGGCGGCGCGGATCGGCGACTGCGCCATCGTGGCCGCGCCAGGGGAGATCTTCGGAGAGATCGGCTTCGCCGTGCGGTCCGCGTCGCCCGCAGATGTCACGCTCTTCACCGGCTACGCGAACGGCGTGCTTGGCTACGTCTCGACACCGGAGGAGTACCCGTTCGGCGGGTACGAGCCGGCGGTCTCGCACAGGGGCTATGGCCATCCCGCCCCGTTCGCGCCTGAGGTCGCGGGCCTGATCCGCGTCAGCGCCCTGAAGCTGCTCGAGGAGCTCTTCTCCGACGGCCCGCGCCCTTGACACCTGGACACGTTTCCAGTATCGATATCGCTAAGGAATCGTCTGCTTCCCATCGCGCTGGGGGAGGTCCTATCGTGAGCTTTGACCTGTTGATCGGGCGCGCACGTGCAGCTCGCACGCCATTCGCGGCACTCATGGCACTCGTGCTCGTGCTCGCCGCGTGTACGGCGCCCGGCACTACTGGCGATCCAAAGGGGTCCGCCGCTCCCGGAGGGCAGGCGGCAGACGCGGCCATCGCGAAGGTCAAGGTCAGCGTGAGCACCAGGGTGGTCTCGCTCGACCCGAAGGTCGGCAGCGATGCCGCGTCGTGCCACGCGGTCCATCTCACGAGCGGTCAGCTCTACCGCTACGACGTGAACAAGAATCCGGTACCGGACCTCGTGGCCACCCGGACGGCTTCGGCGGACGGGCTCACCGTCACGTTCGCGCTGAAGCCGAACCTCAAGTACTCCGACGGCACCGCCTTCAAGGCCGATGACGTCGTGTTCGCCTACCAGCGGCAGAAGGACAAGGGCACCCGGGCCACGGCCATCAGCAGCGTGGCCTCGGTCGAGGCGCCGAACGACACGACCGTCGTCTTCAAGATGTCCTCGCTGTTCCTCGACCTCGAAACGCAGCTCGCCGAATGCAATGTCATCGCGATGCACCCGCGGGCCAAGGTCGAAGCAGACCCCAAGTACTTCGAGAAGCCGGTGAGCGCCGGCCCGTACTTCGTGAAGGAATGGACCCCCGGGACGGCATCCATCCTGCTCGCGGAGAACCCGAATTACCCGAACGGGCCGATGGCCGTCAAGGAGATCGAGCAGGTCGAGGTCGCCGACACGACCTCGCGCGTGCTCCAGGTCGCGACCGGACAGGTCCAGTGGGGCTACGACCTCCCGCTCGCCGCACGCGCCAGCCTACCGGGGGAAGTCACGCAGAAGGTCCACCCCATCGGCGGCGTCTACCACCTGCAGTTCAACCTCGAGCAGACGGGCGTGCTCTCGGACGCGAAGGTGCGTCAGGCGATCTCGCTCGCGATCGACCGCGACCAGGTCAACACCAAGGCGTTCTTCGGCGCGGCACCGCCCGTGAAGTCGTGGGTCTACGCCTGCGGACCCCTCTGCGCGACCGGGGTCCTGCCGAAGGACGGCGCGCGCGACGTCGCGGCGGCGAAGGCGCTCATCGCGCAGACGCCGTTCGCGAGCGGCGGTGCGTTCACCATCCAGGTCGGGGCGACCCGCCCAGGCTGGAAGGAAGCTGCTCTCGTCATCGCCGAGAACCTCAAGGACATCGGCCTCACCGTGAAAGTGGACCCCGTCGAGGACGCGGTGTGGGTCGCCAACTCGAACTCCGGCAACTACCAGTCGATCTTCACCGGACTCGCCGCGACCCCGCACGGAATGCTCGGCCACTACTTCGGTAAGGGCGGCATCATCCAGGGCTGGACGCGCTACAACAACACGGAGATCCAGGCTCTCGTGCTGAAGGCCGGCAGCGAGCCTGATCTCGCCGCACGCACCGCGCTCTTCACCCAGATCCAGAAGCTCGGCTACGCCGACATGAACGCGGTCCCGATCGGGGAGCG
>Ga0183260_10003686_pt1 | contig 12326 bp, 9 predicted proteins | sample AntDrymUQ4972206_2_FD_129768 | JGI IMG/M metagenome (GOLD analysis project Ga0183260, IMG submission 129768) | Polar desert sand microbial communities from Dry Valleys, Antarctica - metaG UQ497 (22.06) (version 2) (version 2) | ecosystem: Environmental > Terrestrial > Soil > Desert | place...
AAATCAAAATACCACCCAAAAGTTACAATAGTTAATTCCAGCAGGATCAACCATAAGCCCCGGGTGAGTAAAAATTTTGCTAATTCATTTTTATTTTTTCTTCTGCCTACAAAAAAAGCAGAAGTGCCTGAAAGAAACATAAATACCGGTGCACAAAAATGAGTGACCCAGCGGGTAAGAAAAAGCCATTCATTGGTTTTAGAAAGATCGGTGGGATCAAACAAAAATGCATCAGCATGAAAATAATCTCTTGTATGGTCTAAAGCCATAATGATCATTACAATACCCCGCAAAAGATCAATGGAGGTGATGCGGTGGGTAACAGCTAATGGCTGTATGAATTTATTTTTCTCAGTTTTTAAGTTTTTGGTGATTGCTATCATGATAAACAAATAAATTAAGTTGAATAAATATTATGGAATAATCTTTCCCGCAATTGTTTTCTTCATCGGCTGCTTCTTCCAGTACGTTAAACTCCGCCATGCCCACTCAAAGGGCCCGAAACGATAATAGCGCAACCAGATATGGCTGAAGATGATCTGGAATATCCATACAGCTCCTACTACATAATACAATTCGTACCGCTGAAGCCGGCCAAACATCCCAAACCCAACGCCAAAAAATATTAAGCCGCAAATGATGGATTGCATCAGGTAATTGGTAAATGCCATTTGCCCAACGGGCCGCATTACATTAAAGAGCCATTTAAACCAGCCCGACTTGTATAATAACATGATAAATCCGAATATGCCTACTGACCGGAAAAACCTTGACAACTCGTAATACTCAAATACAGATTCTTTGACTTTTACAAAGTGGCTAAAATTGTGCTGCAGTTCTCCTGACAATCGAAACCATGATAAAATGATTCCAATGCCCAGGCCTGCAACAGTAAGCCATACATAAGTTATAACGGGGCGTTCACCGGTAAGCACACCGCTTTTAAAAAATGCCATCCCTAAAAACATAAAGGTGAGTATATCCCAAATAAAGAAATAATAGAAAAACACAGTATGCCCCCTAACACCAATTTCCGTGTTTTGCTCATATACATCCGCAAAGCCACCACGGCCTTTGATGAGCTGTTTTTCATAGAGCTTTTTTTTACTTTCAATAGAGGAACCTTTTTTTATTTCCTGCATCTTCCCAAGCTTATCCTGTTGCAAGGGTGTAAGCTTTGTTTTCGTGGTATCAATTAAAGCAATCTGTTCGCCCGCTCTTACATCACCTTTGGCTTTATACAAATCACGGTTCTCCCTTGCAGTGGTTAATAAAAGGCAAACCCCCGCAGCTATAAACAATTTTTTTGGAGGAAGGCGCCTGAAAACAAACAGTAGCATGCCACATACCGCATACGCAAATAATATATCCCAGAACCATAGTAACAGGTATGTATTTAATAATCCAAAAAACAAAAGCCACATCTGCCGGCGGAAATATATTTCTGCAGTTATCATTCCTTCATTTTTTTTCTGAAGGCGGCTGATGAATAAGATCGTGCCCGCACCAAATAACATGGAAAATAAACCCCGCATGCTGCCTTCGAGTATGCCATCAATTATTACCCATGTTTTAAAATTAGGGCCGCTCAATTCATTTAAAATCCTGAGATCGAAAACTGCAGAATAAGGTATGCCAAAACCGGGGATGTTCATCAGCAAAATACCAAGAATGGCAATACCTCTCAGGCTGTCGAGTAATACAATCCGTTCTGTTTGCGCAACGGGTGCAGCAGAAAGAGGGTCAGAAGACGATTCAGGTGTCATTAATTTGTTTTTGTAAAGCAGTTTTGAAATATGCAGCGAAGGCTGTCGAGAATAATAATTCGTTCTTTTTGTTCAGTGGGAGCAGCTGATGAAATTTTGATTATCGGCACAGTTTCGGTTTGCATTTATTCTTTTTTAGATTCAACTAATTACAGGAAGATCGACACGATTGTTTACTGTTTGTTTTGCATTTATTAGACCTTCCATTATGTCAAACTTCTCCATGCCCATTCAAAAGGAATTAAAGCAATGATGAAAAAGAGGTTTTGAATGAATTCAATAGCATGGTAAAAAAATTGATAAGTCAATTAAGTTTCAGTCACAAATCAAAAATGCAAAATGGTTTCATCAAAATCAATCCCGAAATCGGGTGAGAAGGAGAAGCTAATACCTGGTGGTTGCTAGTCTGCAGTCAAACAATTTCTAAATATAAACGCAATGGGTCAGCGGGTGTAGTGCTTTTAAGAATGTAGCCACAGGCGCCGTTATTGGTGTTGTCACCAAAACCGAATTTAGTTAACCTGCATAATGTGTTAGAAAGCCCCATTCATTTACGCCTGTTTAATAAAACCTTGCTGAAGAATATTTATACTCTTTTATCCTGCCTGCTAAATTCCATTTTTCCTGTACAGGATTATTATGAATATACTCCAACTTCTGTTTTATAATTGTATAAGTCAGTGCTTAATGGATTTCTTTCCCAAAATTCCTGCCCGTCCGGTCAGGCGGGGGTATTGCCTGTATTTAGTATCAACCTTAAACTGCTGCAGCGATTCTTTTTTATTTTCCATCAGGTCATATCTTATTTTCTGAGAAGTAAATTTCAAAAAGTCTCTTTGCCATTTTCCCTTTTATGTCCCGGCTGGAATATTGAGCATAGATTTTTTCTTATTAACAAGCTATTGTTTTATTCCGGCAGACCAACACGTTTCAGCAAATCTTTAAATCTTGGATCGGAACGCAGATTGTCAAAGGCTACATTATTTTTTAGATACGTCAGCTGCTCATCGTGCTCTGTATACGCTTTTTCAAGCCACTCAAAAACCTTTTCCTTATCACCAAGTTCCCAATAAGCAATTGCAACATAAACTGCCGAATTGTAGCCTTTCCGGTACCCCTTTAATTCTTCTTCAAGAATTTTTCGCCAATAGCCTTTTTTGCCTTCCTGTTTTATAGCCTGCCTAAGTTCAGTAATTTCCCTTTCAGCACTTTCAGGAGTTTCCATCTTCATAAGAATTTGAGCTTTTGCGGATAATTCTAGTGATTCCTCATATAAGCCTTTCCTAAAGTAAAGATCACTCAGGAACCAGTAGGTCATCGGATAATCAGGAGCTAATTCAATCGTTTTCCTGAATTGAGCAATTGCTTCATCAAAGCGCCTTACCTCATAGTAACGCAAACCCACGTTCATATTCACCGCAGGGGAGAAAGGGTCTAACTCATAGGCTTTTTTTACTTCAACCATTGCCTCAGCCTGCTTGCCGAGACGAGCAAGAAGTTCCGAATACCACTGGTGTGCAGAAGCAAAATTGGGATTTAACTCTATAGCCCGTTTATACTCGTTTACAGCTGCATTAAAATCCCACTCGAAAGTTCTTTGGCTTGCTAAAACAGCATGGGGTTCTGCTAATGATTCATCAAGTTCCAATGCTTTCAAGGCGGCTGCATTTGCCTTTACCCTTGTTTCTGCTACATTCTGCCTGGTCATTACAATATTGCTTGAGAGTACATTGTAAGTAACCGCTAATCCTGCATAAGCCAGCGCAAATGATGGGTCCTTCTCCTTTGCCTGGTTAAAATAGTCGATAGCTTTTTTAAGATCATTTTCTGTACGTTTATGCCAGTGGAACAGACCTCTGAGGTACAGTTTGTAGGCTTCTGAATTGGCAGTATAATTCTTTCCAATTTTTTGCCCCCCTGTTCCAGTTAACTTTTGCTGTAGTTTATTTGCAACATCACGAGCAATCTCGCTTTGTAATGCAACAAGATCTGTTGATTTGCGATTGTACTGCTCACCCCATATCTGATTGCCTGTTTTTACATCTACCAGTTCTAAATTGAGAATTATATTATCACCCCTTTGTGCTACCCGACCATTGAGGATTGCCACTACTGAAAGTTCAGTTCCTGCTTTTTGAGGCTCAATGTTTTTTCCTTTATAACGGAATACTGAGCTTCTGGCTTTTACAGATAAATCACCCAGCTTTGAAAGATTGTTGATTAAAGTTTCTGTCATCCCATCAGACAAATATTCCATATCTGCTACTCTACTTTCATTAACAAAAGGCAGCACGGCTATAGATTGAATAGATGCGGTTGCAAACACTCCTTTCCCTTTGCTTATAAAAAACAGCAGACCAAAAATTATTAAAACTGCAATTAATAAAAAGCTCAGCGGACGAAAAGATGTTTTCCTTACTTTTTCAGTAATATTTTTTATATGATTAGTTTTTGGTTGAAATATATGATCGCTTCTCATTACCACTTCATAAATGCGAAGCATCTCTTTTACATTTTTTAATTTCTCTGTTTTTACATACCTGGTAGAAATATTTTTTTTATTTACTACATTTTGATGAACAGATTCAGATATCCATATTCCCCCTACAGGAGCTATAGCTTGTACCCGTGAAGCAATATTAACAGCATCCCCAAATACATCATTCTCCTGGAAAACTATTTCTCCATGATGAATGCCTATTCTTAATTGAAATTCATTTATTTGGTTGCAAGTTTCCTGGATCTTTATCGCAGCTTGTACTGAATCTGACACTGTAGTAAAACTTGCAAGTATTCCATCCCCCAATTCTTTTATTAATGTACCTCTATAATCTTCTATGATTGGCTTTTGTATGCTTTTATTTTTATTAAGTACCTCAAATGCTTTCTCTTCATCTTCCCCCATCAATGCTGTATACCCGACAATATCGGTAAACATGATAGCAGCAAGTTGGCGGGTTTGAGGCATTTTGTAAATGGATGAGCAGTAAATCTAATTATTCTCAGGTAAATCTTACTTGATATTAAATTAATATCATCACTGCTTTTTACGCCGTTGTTGGTGTCACCAAAAAGTAGAGGACCGTTTACCAAAATCAACACTGAATTTTTATTGGATCATTCTGCCTACACATCAGCCGAACCGTTTTGCCAGCTTAGTGTTTTTAAATTTCTGTACTTTTTAAATATTTCCCTTATTAACCATCTCATCTATTTTATAAACAGCAAAAATTACAAACAAAAAAATCAGGATAGAAAATATCAACATCGGCCAATAGCCTTGCCCGCCGTCAACTACAATCTAGAAGGCTCTTCGGGCAAATACAAAAGCGGAACACTTTCTCCATACTTAAATTTTTTGTGCTTAGCCGTTATACTGCTTTTATGAAAATGCCCGTGAATAATGCTGGCATATTCAATATGCACCTGATCTACTGTAGGCCCACGCCGCATTGCAGTGGTATGAATATGTGTTACTACACCAAAAGCTTTTATACCTTGCTGCCTTATGCGTTTTTCCTTTATTATATATCGAACGGTTTTCCATAAAGGGAAAGCAGCAAGCATAATTAAGAGTATATAGAGGATAATCATGGGCTGGTTGATTTATTTTAATGATGACTACTTTATTTTCTGCGTTTTCAAACATGCCAAAAAAATTTTCTATGGTATTTTTCAACCTCTGATTCTATCAATATTTCCGGTTAACCAAATAGTTTGGGAGCAGGAAGTCCTGATGGTGAAATATATGCTGTATAACTACAAACCTACCCATATTATTTACCTGGTTCTATTAGCTTCTATACTCAATTATTTTATAATGAGCTCTTACCTTTAGCCCATCGTAGAATCTTTTTTGGCAGGAAAGAGATAACCGAATACAGTAGCTGCCGCACCAGCAGTAACAGAATGTTCGCATGGATAAGAAGGACTGAACGACAATAAAACCAAATTTTTTATACTTCCTGAAGCCTCGGAAGGGCGAACACGGTTATACTTATATTTTGCCTTCCATGCAGCAACCGTTGCATCGTAAATAGCCACATTCAAATAGGCATACACCCTGATCCAATATTGATTTGTATCGTTAATGTTATCTGCTATTTTTTGCCATCTGTAAACCGGTGGCCCTGCATTCCAATAATGTATTTCCTGTAACACATTTGAATCCGTTTTTTTTTGCAGTTCAATAATTTGTTTTAATTCATTTATAGTTGTCTGTTTACCTGGTGGAGGTGGCGGCTGAAATAAATCGGGCGATGATATAACAAATGTCTTCCATGTACCGGCGCCGGGTTCAACGCCGTTTGCATATTTTTTTTGCCCTATGCAAAAACTGCTTTGCAGCAATAACATTATGACAAGACTTGATAGTGGTTTCATTTTATTCTTATTATGGTTATTAAAATTTAATTTTTTCAACGGCAATTTTTTTCCATAGGTAAGCTGCCGCCAGATCCATTCTAATGGACCATATTGAAAATACCGTAGCCAGATATTACTGTAAATAACCTGCAGGATGAAAATACCAATAGCGATAGGAAATAAATAAACCAGTCCGAACTTTTGACCCAAACCAAAACCTGCTCCATAAAAAATTGATATGGCTATGATTGTTTGCATCATATAGTTGGTCAATGCCATTCTTCCTACCGGGGCAAAAACATTTAATTTATTAATACCCCCGGTTTTTATCCAGAATAAATAAAGGGAAGCAGCATAAGCAAGAGCCAGTGGCACCACGCCAATTGCATAAAAAAATGAATCCAGCAATCCCAGAGCACTTGCGGTCACCTGCTTGTCATCACCTTCGAAATAAACCATAGCGACACTGGCAGGTAATCCAAGGGCGAATCCCCAGAACCGTATTTTCTTTAAAAGAGCAATGTGCTGGCCTAAATTAGCATACATCATTTTACGTCCAACATAAAAACCAATAAGGAACATACCCATTACCTTTAAGATCCTGTTGGAATCAAGTAACGATTGATACCTGTAAAAAAATGCTGATCTCTGCCAGTTACGCCACTCAGCCCATCCACTTCCTTCTTTAAAAAGATAAGGCCGCCAGCCATCATCAACCGGGAGACCATTTTTTTTATCAATGGTTTCGGCTATGAGTTTTAAATAATTACCAGGTGACCATTGCAGTAGTACTTTGATTGCATCTATAGCTATCGTGGAGAGTATAAGTATTGTAGCCCATGTGAGCAATGCCTTATCTGAACATTTTCTGAACAATGGTAATATAAAACCGATCAATGCATATAACAGCAGGATGTCTCCCTCCCATAAAAAATAAATATGTGCGGCACCCATTAGAAGAAGCACTATCAAGCGGCGGTAAAATATTTTTAAAGGATTGATTCCTTTCTGCTGATTGCGGATCAAGATGATGGAAAACCCGATGCCGAACAATAGTGAAAAAAGAGAATAAAATTTACCTTCTACCAAAGCGATTTGCAAAAAGTTGAGAATGTTATCTGCACGATCTGTGCTAAACTGTTGTCGCATTTCATCGGTAAGAAACCCATAGCCTGAGAAGCCGTAAATATTATTGAGCAGGATACCAAAGATTGCAATCCCCCTTAGTACATCGAGTATTTGTGCTCTTTCTTGTTTTGGTATTGGTAGTGTGTTTGTTTGCATGTTTTTCAAACTGACGCAGACTCAGTAATATATGGTTTATGCACTTCTTTCTTCATCGGCTGCATTTTCCAATAAGTCAAACTCCGCCATGCCCATTCAAATGGACCAAAGCGGTAATACCTTATCCAAATATGACTAAAGATGATCTGGAATATCCAAACAGCTAGTACAATCAAGTATAATTGGTATCGTTGCAACTGCCCAAACAAAGCGAAACCGATACCGGTAAAGAGAAAAAATGCAATGAGGGATTGCATGAGATAATTGGTGAATGCCATTTGCCCCGGAGCTCTCATAAGTGCAAACAACCACTTGAACACTCCCGATTTATACAGCAGCATGATACCACCGAATACTCCCAGTGTGCGGAAGGTGCGGTCAAGGTTGTACATTTCAAAAGATACGTTCCTTGCATAATCAAAGAAATTGAAATTATTGGCAATAAAGTTCTCGACACGTACATAACCTAAGGGCAATCCTACTCCAAAGCCAATGACGAACATTAACAGGTAAAGCTTTGTACTCCCTCTACCAAGCAGTATCCCAGTTTTAAAAAATGCCATTCCGAGAAACATGAACTGCAGCACATCCCATAAACCAAAGTACATGTAATTGACAATATTGTTCATGTATCTGCTGGTGCGATATTCATACACCCAACCATAATCATTGGTCATCTTAAATATGGCTTTTTGTGCCCGCTCTTTCTTCTTTTCCAATGAAGTTCTCTCCTTAAAATCCATCATAGCACCAAGTTGTTCTTTTTGCAGTAGAGATAGCTTCGCAACAGATGTATCCTTTGCTGCAAGTGCTTCCCCTGTTTGAATTAGTTTTTTATCCTGGTACAGATCTCTGTTTTCCCTTGCTACCATCAATAGCATGCAAACAACTGCACCGATTAATAAAGCTTTTGGCGACCAGTTTCGAAAAACAAACATCAGCAGGCCAAAACAACCATAGTCAAACAAAATGTCACCAGACCATAATAAGATATAGACGTTTATCAATCCAAAGACCAGCAGCCATATTTGTCGCCGAAAGAAAATATCTGCAGGAGCTACTCCGGGGAGCCTTTTTTCCTGATTGCTTACAAACAAAATAATTCCTGCACCAAAGAGCATAGAGAATAGTGCCCTCTGAGTGCCATCTGCCAACCACATCATCAGGTACCACGAAGTATAGTTAATACCCTTCTCGTCAAGAGGAGTAGGATCGTTGTAGAATGGCAGTCCCATTCCTGCTACATTCATGAGCAGTATGCCAAGAATAGCAATGCCGCGGAGACTGTCGAGGATAACAATTCTCTCTTTTTCTGCAGTTGGAGCAGCTGATGAAAACGGTGCTGGAGGTGTAACAGTTAGTTGCATTTGTATTTGATAGTTTATACGTTACTCATATTTCCATTCTGAGGCAGGGCTACTTTTCTTTCACTAAATCTTTAATAACTGCATCAAAATCTTTCAAGCTTTTGTCTTCATATATTTTTATAAATTGTCCAAACTGCATATACCCGTAAACAAATGGATCTTTTCCTGCAGCTAAATAATTTTCGGTAAACCATTTTTCAGCAGTTTGGCCTTCGGGTACAGGATTACTCAATTGCGATAAAACTTTCCTTGCATATTGGTAGCATTGTTTCAATTCTTTTTGTTTTCCCTGCTTTTGCCACCAAAGCATAGCTATTATATTTGCAGTATATTCACTTTCATAATTATTGGAGGCTTTATATTGGGGCAGTGCTTTCTGTAAGGCGTGTCCAAGTTCATGGGGTAAATAAAATCCATTGAAAAATAAGCCAAACAATTTTTTGCCACTTTTTTCTCCATTTGCAACTTTAAGAAAGAATGCTTTTGAATCAGTTGAAAGTTGTTCCCAAAGCGGAAGATTTATTTTGTTAGATTTTGAACTGAAGTAAATCAAAAATGCTGTTGTGTTAAGAACAACCTTTGGATTAATGTCAATAGCCGAATTGATTGTTTGAATGTCTTCAATAAACTTGTTGGCTATTTGAGTAGCATTATTTATAAGTGCTACAGAATCTGAATAGGTATGAAACTATTTTTTTTGAGCAAAAGTAGAATTGAAAAAAAATGTCAGGCAAAAGATGATTAGTAATTTTTTCATATAAGCGTTTTCATAAATGTGGAAATTGTTGTTTAAGTTCTTCAGTAAGTAAGCCATAACTATTTAATCCAAAAAATATTATTAAGAAAAATACCCATTATAGCAATGCCGCGAAGCCTGTCGAGAATGGATGATTCTTTGTTGCTGTTGTGTAGGGACAGCAACAGAAGGTTGGTTTGTAGCGGCAGCAGTGGCTTTCATTTTAAAGCATACACAAGAAATACAAATTCTCTTACAGAACCAAGAGTGGGGAATTCAAGTTAGTGTTCGTGTAATTACTCAAACACAGGCTCAATTCTAAAGAATCCCTGCACCCGACTATCTTCATGTCTGCACTCTAATACAATTGGTGTAGGACCGGATAGATCACTTATTTTTATATCATCTCTCAGGTCAGATGCGAAATCGTCATTTTCAGAAAAATCATCAATCTCAAGCACATCAAACCGGATACCTAAGCGAGCGTTTTTATCATCTTTAGGTATTTTGAATTCAATGGAACGGTTCACCACTTCAAATCCACCTTTCTTCAATTCAATTGGATTTGACTCGGTGCCTTCAGTGAATGTCCATGGAAGTAAATTATTGGGTATTTTTCTTTTTACTGCGGCTAATATCGATTTGTTAAATCCCCGTTCATCTAAAATTTCTTTTCCATTACCGCGAAATGCTCTTATACGTGCAAAAGCTTTAATGTCTTCTGTGCTGTCACCATCATCATTAACTCTGCAAAAAATTTGCTCCCAGATAATTCTATATTTTCCTGCTCTGGGACTGCAATTTCGCGATGTGAATTGTGTGATGAGTTTATGCGAAACATTCTCCTGGTCAAGTGTTCTCAAAGAGTAACCTATGACTGCTTCACCACCAACTTTTTTAAAATAATTATTAATATGCTTTCTTACTTCTGTAAGTGTCTCTGCATTGCCGATCAGTCCGGCATGTATAAGATCTCCTCCAATTGATGATACCTTAATATTTACCGTTTTTAAATAAGTGTTTTCCCTTTCATTGAAATCTGCCTCGGCTCCAGCAAATATTACACTTCCATACACATTAACATCAACCCCGAAAGATTCGGATGATTCTGATGATTCAAACAGAACATGTAGCAACCGTCCATACGATACAGAGTTTACATAAACCCAATTCGGATCTATCAGGTTTTCATTAATAGCTCTTGGATCATCGGGGGTTTCTTGTTTTATAACAAAAAAATCTTCAGGTAGTATAACAGTATTGTTTACCTGTATTGTGTAGTACTCCTGGTAACTTTCGAATAAGTATTTGTGAGTTGTTTCTTTTGATGAAAAATCAATTCTGTGACTTCCGCCGAAAGTTAAATAGTAGCCGCTGCCGGTAGTTCGAAAAAACAGGTCCTCTTGCGATAATATTTGAGTGCTTTTTACCCATTGTCTGCCACCCTGAGGCTTAAAGCCCTTTTTCATTGAGTTGATTGCATTCATCACATCACCCAATGAATCACGAGAGATTTTTTCTAAGTGCTTTTTAAATGAAAGATTAGTGGTTGTGATTTCATATGGTTTTCGGGTATGTGGTACTGGCTTAAATGTGCCGTCAGCAATTGATTTGTATGGAAAAACTGCTCCGGGATAAATATGATTGATCTGTGAATTCAATATCACAGGATGCATTGTTTCCAACTCACCATTCCAATTCCAATTTTCACAAGTGAAGTTTCCTTCATTTTCCTTTTTAACAGGTGTCTCGCTACTTTGTAACCAGTAAGATTCAGTTGCGCCTCCTCTTTTTGCTTGTATTTCTATCTTCCCTGTATTTGTAGGCGAAATGGAACTTTTAAATAACTCTTGTTTAGGCTTCAGAGTGAATTTTAGAGCAGATAAATGTTTACTCGGCTTTATCTTTTTTGCGGAAAGTATTGAACCGGGCCTGATTACTTTTAATTTAATTGTTGTGGGCATCTTACGTGTATTTTATTTAAATGAAGCGAATAAAATGAGAATTTACTTGTTTGCAGTGCTCTTGTCTGGAATTACAGATGTATGATCAGTATCCATCTGCCATTTACCATCTTTAAATATCCAGGTAGATGTGTAACGTCCTGTTTCTGAAAATGCTTTGTAATTGTACGTTCCGGTGGGTAAACTGCCATCGGCATTAATGCCTACATTTTGTGCATTAGCAAATGCGCAGACTACAATCAAAAGGTTTGATAAGAGGCTCTTTTTCATATTTTAATTTCAAGTTTGGTTTGCAGAGACAGTTAATTGAAAGTGATTAACTGTGCAGCATAAGTAGTTTCACTTACGATGTCAAAAGTGATGAAGTACTTGCTGTAAAACAATACCGAGATCGGGTGAGAAAAGAAGGGGCAGGCAAAAGTGAATGGGCAATAAAAAATTTGGGAGAAGGAATTGGAAAAGGTAACGAGGGAATTTTAATCAGAAATAAAAATTAAGAACAATAAGAATGACTACGGGTTACTTGTAGTCAGTAACCCGTAGCAAACAATAAGCAATTAGTAATGGCTGCCGGTAGAAAGTGCAATATCAAACGATCCTTTCGTGGATGGCTTTGGCTACCGCCTCAGGACCTGAATGTACATGCAGCTTGGCATAGATATTCTTTATATGGGTCTTTACCGTATCGAAAGAAATGGTCATGGCATCACCGATCATCTTATAGCTTTTGCCAGAAGTAAGGTGTTGAAGCACCAATGTTTCTTTCTCAGTAAGGTTATATTCCTCTCTTGTTGGTAGGTACATATTTTTTTTAAACAATTCAAATACCCTCCTGGCAATTCCC
>Ga0183260_10003687_pt1 | contig 12325 bp, 10 predicted proteins | sample AntDrymUQ4972206_2_FD_129768 | JGI IMG/M metagenome (GOLD analysis project Ga0183260, IMG submission 129768) | Polar desert sand microbial communities from Dry Valleys, Antarctica - metaG UQ497 (22.06) (version 2) (version 2) | ecosystem: Environmental > Terrestrial > Soil > Desert | place...
CGCCCACTCGCCCTCCGGGCTCGCTGCGCGGGGCTGATCCGTCCGGCAGCCGACCTAGCCTGCGGACCTCTACATCCACCCGACTCTCACAGTCGGTGGACCGAAGAACGGGGTCCGCCCAGCCCCCTGGGGCCTCGCGCAGCAGTCGGTCGCCGAGCGGCTGGGCGTGGGCACCCGTAGTGGGTCGCCGGGTGTCGATCGAGCTGCCGGCTTCTGTCAGTCAGCCAAACCTAACCCAAGAAACCGCTTTCGATCTGCGCGTTGGAGGTCGTCGAGGCGCTCGGGGAGTTGGGGGATAAAGGGCATCGAGTCGCCGTCGGGCGCTTACCGATTTCCGTGAACTAGCCGTGGAGGCCGAGCAGGATGAAGTATTATGGTATAGTTAAGGTGGCCTCGATCGCAATTGAGATATGGAGAAGGCATAATGGCTGAACCCGTTATCAAGAAGGGCTCGAAGGGCGACGCAGTCAGGAAGGCCCAGAACGCCCTCAAATCGCGGTTCTATGACCCTGGCCCCGTCGACGGTATCTTTGGCCCGAAGATGTTCAAGGCGGTCAAGTGGTACCAGTCAGACCGCGGCCTGACGGCCGACGGAATCGTCGGCCCCAAGACCTGGGCGCGACTGAACCCGCCGACGGTCAAGAAGGGCTCGAAGGGCGACGCGGTCAGGATGCTGCAGCAGATTTTGACAGATTTCGGCTATAGCTCCGATGCCGTCGACGGCGATTTTGGGTCGAAGACCGAGAAGGCGGTCAAGGACTTCCAAACCGACTTCGGGCTAGTGGTCGACGGAGTCGTCGGCCCCAACACTTGGGCGGCGCTGGGAAGCTGACCAGAGCGAAGACCTGCGCTCCAGGACGGATCGGACGGGAAACCCGGTGGTCGCGCTCCCCGTAGCGCGACCACGGCGGCTGGTTGCGACGGCGCACATGAAGGCCGCGTCCAGAGTCCGGCCTAATCCGGGACTGGTTGGCAGAAATATGAGGATGTCGCTTTGCCCGCGAGCCTGAGGCCCTTCGCCAAAGCCGTCACGCCGGCCGTGCTGACGGTAATCGTGGTCTTGCTCGAGTGGTTGTCGAGCGGGACCTTCGACGAGACGGAGATCGCCACGGCGATCGCTGGACTTCTCTCGGCGATCCTTGCCTACGCCGTACGCAACGGCTCGCATGGGCTACGGCGCTTTGCCAAGGCTGTAGCGCCTGTCCTGCTGACAGTGGTGGGTGTGGCCATCCACTGGGCCGTGACCGGCGAGTTCAACCGCACGGAGCTCGTTGGCGCCGTGACGGGCCTCGTTAGTGCCTCGGCCATCTGGCTCGTGCCCAATGCTTGATTCTTCTCGCCCAGACGGTGCTTCCGTGGAGCAGGCCACATGGCCGGCAGAGACGGGAGGCTGGGAGATCACGCTCGAGCTCTACATCGACGGCCTGCTACCCGACGAGCACACCGCGGTCGCCAGTTGGCTCGCACTCGCCACGTCGCGAGCCGTGGGTGGGCTGACGCCATGGCGCTGATCGACGAGGTACGCGCGGTCTGCGAGCGGCTCGCGCCGGCGGGCTGGGGCGAGCTCTTCGCCCGCCACGGTCTCGATCTCCGCGCCGAGGACCTGCGCGCGGAGCTGTTGCGCGAGCTTCCCGGGATCGACCGTGGCTTGCCGGGCTTTGACGACTTCGCCGCCGAGGGCGCGCGGGCGATCGAACCAGGTCGTCCCGCCCGCAGCCTGCTTTACCACGCGCTCGCCTCCCCGACTGTCCTCGCCGGCGTGGACGGGCAGGCGCTCGGGACGTTCCCCACGCTGGCGGAGCTCAGCCTTGTCGAGGATCTAGTCTTCGGGATCTCGCCCCCTTCGCTCGACGAGCTCGCGGCACGCTTTCCCGGCGCCCCGCTCGCGATCGCGGTGTTCTCGAGCGAGTACCGTCCGGGCCACGAGACGGTCCACCGCCGCCACGCCGATCTCTGTTTGGCGCGCACGGGCGTCGCACGGGTGGGCACCGCGGAGCCGCAGTACGACCCGGGCCGGCGGGGGTTCCTGCCCTTCATCGAGGGCGATCCACACGCCTTCGGCGTCCTGCCGGCCCGGTACGCGGCCTATGTAGCGGTCCGCCTGCGAGGCCGCGAGGAGCTCTTCGGGCCGATGAACTTCAGCCTGCGCGAGTTCTTGGATGGGACTGGACCGGGGGACGGGTCGCGGCGCTTCTGGGTGCCGCTGCACAAGCTCTTCTCGGGGCACGAATGCCTGCGCGGCCTCGAGCTGTCGGTCGAGCTCGAGGCCCACCACCTGAACGAGAAGCTATGCCGCGTCCACCGCGAGCTGCGCCGCCACGGCCACGACACCGGGGTCCCGGACGCGGAGCTCGACCAGCCCCCGTTTCGCTTCAGCGCGGGGATCGCCGAGTTCTCCCAGCGTCCGGGCGATGGGCCGGGGGTCCTGGAGCCGGTCGTCCACGAGCGCCTCGTCGAGCCAGCCGAGCGGGGCGGCGAGCCCGTGACCTTCGCCGTACCGCCGAATCCCCAGCACGGCCTCGGTCCAAGCATGCTGGTTCCCTCCGATGACGACTTTCGCCACGCGCCCGAGTTCGTGCACGTGCGCCAGCTGGTCGGCCCCGACGGGGAGGAGGTCGACCTGAACGACGACCCCAACGTGGTGGATCGGGTGAGAGCAGGCGGCTATCGCGCGCGCCACTACGTCGACTTCACCGGCGACGGCTGGGTGGAGGCCCTCTGCCCGGAGCTCGCCGTCGAGCTCCCGCGCTCCCTGCCCGCCTACTCGCTCGTCACGGCACCCGACTTCTACCCGAGCACCGAGCAGCGCGAGCTCGTCGAGTGGTGGCTGCAGCGCCTTCCCGCCGAGATCCGAGAGCGCGTCTGGGGGACGAGGCCCCTGGCGCTGTCCGACGAGCGCCTGGTGGCCAACCTCCAGCTCCAAGGCGCCGGCTTTCGGACCGACGACGACACGATCACGGCGATCGTCTCGCTGCCGGCCGTCGGACCGCCCGCCCAGCGACCCATCGGCCGCTCCTTCGTCGCGCGTCATCCCCACCTGCCGGACGGCGCGGCGGGCGTTTTCGCGCCGGGCTGGGACACGAGCCGAGACCGCACGGATGGCGTGGCCCACCTCGCCACCTACGGGCTCGGGAGCCCGTTTCCCGAGGACGCCAAGCTGTGTGCCGCCCTGAGCGCTTTCTGGCCCGCGGCGGCACCCGACTCGGGGCGCAGCTTCTCGCGGTCGTTCCCCACGACCACGCCGCTCACCGACGAGGAGCTCGGCTCGACCGGCGAGCTGCCCTGGGACGGAGTGCCCGGGCCGCGCCCGAGCGAGGACGGCTCGGCGCTCGAGTACGCGAGCTTCGACCACGTCGACTACGTGCGCTCAGCGCTCGAGGGGAGCTTCTCGCTCGCGCTCACCGGCAGGGTCGGGCCGAGTGAGTTTGTCGCGCGCGTACTCGCGATGGCGCGCGCCTACGCGTCCTTGGGCGCGACCGTGCAAGAGGACGGCGGCTGGACGCTCGTGTCCTTCCGCAGGGTCGCGGACGACGATCAGGACCTCATGGCGGCCGAGCGCGAGGCAGGAGCGCGCCTTCGCGGACTGCGCTTTCGGTTCGCCTTCGCGCGCCGGCTCTCCGAGAAGACCGATGCCGGCGACCACCGGAAGGTGCGCGTCGAGCTCGGCGAGCGGGCCACAGTTCTGGTGGGCGCGCTGCCGCGCGTGCTCCTACGGCACGGGAGCGACTCCTGGCGCGCGGTGCGGCCGCTCTAGCCACCGACGTCGCGGTAGTGGGCGCCGGCCCCGCCGGCGCGAGCGCCGCGATCGCCTGCGCGCAGCGGGGCCTGCGCGTCCTCCTCTGCGAGCTGCGGTGCTTCCCACGCGAGCGCGTCGGGGAGACTCTGCATCCCGGCGCCGAGCCCGTGCTCGAGCGGATCGGCGTCTGGGATCGAGTGCGAGAGGCGGGCTTCCTGCGCCACGAGGGAATCTGGGTAGGGTCGCCGGAGTGTCGGCGCTTTGAGCCCTACGGGTCTGACGCGAACGGGCCGTGGCGCGGCTTTCAGGCCTGGCGAGCGGACCTCGACGCGATCCTGCTCGAGCGCGCCAGCGAGCTCGGCGCGGAGACGCTTCAGCCCTGCCGAGCGCTCGAGCCACGCCTGAGCGGATGTCGGGTCACCGGACTCCGCACCAGCGCCGGCGACATCCGCGCTCGCATCGTCGTCGACGCCGCGGGGTCTCAGCACTGGCTCGCGCGGCGGCTCGGGCTGTCGCTCCGTCGGCGCTCCCCGCGGCTCATCGCCCGCTACGGCTACGTGCGAGGCCGCTGCGCCGAGCGCGATGAGGCGCCCGCCTTCCTCAGCGACCAAAGCGGCTGGACCTGGACCGCGCACGTGCGTCCCGGCGTCTACCAGTGGACCCGACTGAACCTGACCGGCTCGCCGCCTCCGGCAGATTGGCTCCCGCAGGAGTTACGGGGGCTCGAGCCGGGCCCGGCGACGGGTGCCGAGGTCGGCTGGCGCGCGCTGGCCCCCTCCGCCGGCCCCGGCTACTACGCGGTCGGCGACGCCGCGACGGTCGTCGATCCGGCGTCGTCGCACGGCGTGCTGCGGGCGCTCATGTCGGGGCTGCTCGCCGGCCGGCTGATCGCCGACGGCGTACTCGACGGGGCAGAGGAGCGCAGCGGCGCCAGCGCCTATCAGGCCTGGACGGAGGATTGGTTTGAGCGAGACGTCACCCGCCTAGCTCACCTCTATCGCGACCTGCCCCAGCCGCCGTCGTGGCTCGCGTGAGCGGCGGGCGACACTGGCCGCGCTCCCTCGGCCCAGAAGCCCCACCCACACCCGCCCCACCGCTGGACCCCGATGCCGTCGGCGCTGCGCCACCGCCAGCCGACTGGGGCGGGTCTCCTTGACTGCCACGCAAGCCGTCGTTAGGCTTCGCTCGAGCGAATCGGAGTGGAGCATGGCCACTGACGAAACCTGCGGGGTCTTTAGCCGGTTGGATGGCGCGCTCGACCCTGAACGGGTCCATAGGTTCGTGGTCGGCGAAGACTCACAGCCGAGTGCCATGAGCCCCGAGCAGGCCGAGCAGGAGCTCGGGGACCCGTTCGCCACGCTCGTCCTCCTTCAAGGGAAGTTCCCGCAAACCGCGGCGGAGTGCTTGGCGGCGATTGACGAGGCCACGGCGGAGGGCGACCCGCTGAAGGACCAGATGTCTTTCTTGGTCGGCGAAGGCAGCCAAATCGCGGTCGAGGAGAACACGACGACACTCGGGCGAGGTCTGCGCTTCATCATCACCCGCGGCGCAACGGCGAACGGACCGCCCGATGGCCCCGACATCTTGCTCAGCGTCTTCCACCCGGATCAGAAGGACATTGAGCTGATGGCCTGGGACCGGCGGGCCGGCGGCTTCAACTACTACCGGACGGTCGGCGACGACCCCGCGTGGGTCTTTGCGGGAAACGCACGACACGCGCTCTCCGATCCGACCCAGGGCAAGGGACCGTTTGAAAGCCACACGAGCGGCGCGTTCCTGATGAAGGAGCTGAAGCTGCCCTGGATAAACTGGCACTCGCCGAATGCCAACATCTTCGCGACGGCCTTCGCAGACGATGACGACCGTTGCGAGCATCCGTGGTTCACGGACAAGGAGCCGGGGGGAGCGCTGACGTGCGAGCTCGCGGTGGCCAAGCCGGGGATGGAGCGCTGGGCGCGGGCCCGCTTCCAGGCGCTAACGGAGAACGGCGGCGCGATCAGAGACCCGGGGCGGATCATGGAGCAGCTGCTCTCCACCCCCACCGTCAACCTGTTCTCGAGTCGCACGGAGAGCCGGGCGGCGGCCGGTTCCTCTGACGCGTTCGACCTGCCAGGCACGTTCTTCGTCGATGCCGACGGATTCGCGGCGGTCGGGCTCGACGGCCCACCGCCGTTCGCGGTGGCGGGGAACATCTACGCGTCGAGTTTGCGGACCTTCGAGGCCAAGCTCACCGACGGCGAGGGGTTCGTCCGCGACGGCGACACGCATTTTGCCTTTGTCGTTCCGGAGCGCGCCTTCGAGGACCAGGTCGTCCTCGTTGAGGCGATGCGGAGCGGGCTCGTCAGCAGGCGCCTGGCCGCCTGCCTGCTGATGACCGACTTCCCAATCCCGTCTTCTCGGCTCGCCGCGCGAGGCTGCTCGCCCACGTTCCCGGGAGCGCCGCCGTCAGCGACGGCCAGAGCTCCTTCTCGCAGGAGATGGCAGACGCCATCCTGGCAGCCGCCGAGGGCTCACCCGAGGAGAGCCCGGAACGTGAGTTCGCAGAACGCTGGAACGTCGGAGAGGACTTCGACTCGACGTTCAACGGACTCCTCGCCGACTACTATGCGGCCGTGACCGAGAGATTGGGGGATCAGGCGGGCTTCGACGCCTACTTCCAGTTGGCCGAGACGCGCCGAGAGCAGGTTCGCAAGATGCCGATCTTCGAAAACCCGCTGTTGTTCGCCCGCACGAACGTCCCGACCGCCCCCAGGTCAATGCAGGGAGACGGGAGCGTGATCTAGCCGTCGCCTTGCTGCCGCGATTCAGCGCTCCCGGTGGCGTCTCGGACCCCGCGCCCGACGACTGGAGCGCCCGCCTCGCCGGCGTCTTCGGCGAGTTCGCCGCGGCGTTCCCCCAGTTCTATGATCCGGTGTCTGACGATACGCCTGACGACGCCAAGGTTGCTTCGATCGTTTGGAGCGCGTTCCCGGCGAGCCTGGAGGGCAGCGACGAGGAGCGTCTCAAGTCGGCCGACGGCTCGCGCGGAGTTCAGGACGAGTACTGCGAGTGGACGATCGAGAAGAACGACGTGGGCAAGATCACGCGCGTCACGTTTACCACCGAGGTCCCCGAGTACTGGGAGCACCTGTTCGAGAACGACCGCGATGAGCTCGTCGAGCTATACCAGCAGCTTGTCGACCCGGAGATCGACCCCGCCGGCCTGGAGCAAGACGGCGCGTACCTCCCGGCCAACCAATGGAACAGCTCCACGCAGGGCCGCCCCGCCCACCTTATCCAGGGCAGCAACTCCCTCGGGGCGGCGGTCAAGCTCGCGGCGGAGGCCACGATTCTCCGAATGGAGGACAACGGAGATCCCATATCGGACAGGATGCGACTCGTGGAGTGCGGCGGGCTGGGAAGCCCCCTCCGGAACAGTGATCCCCAGATCGCGTCGGCGGTCAACAGCGCCGCCGCCTCGGGAGCGGAGATCACGCTCAGCGACCCGGCGGGCCTCTACATCGACGGGCTCACCACTGGCGGAATGGCCACGCCCGACGGTGCCAACCCGGCGGACTACTGGACGATCGAGCGCGGCGACCCACAGCACGTGGTCCGAGCCGCCTACGAGGTGCCTGAGGACCGTGGCTACGTGGTCGGCGACATCACGATCGGAGGTCAGCCGATCGAGTTCGGCGGCCAGCTCGCGCAGCGAGTCCGGATCAGCCTCGAAGCCACGGTCAAGCCCGGCTCGCACGAGCCCGAGCGGCAGCGGTGTGTGTCGTAGAGGCCTAGAAAACCTCGAACAGGTCGGCCCCGACGAACGGTGGGACGAGCGGCGGCATGGCATAGAAAACCCCCCGCCGTCAGGTGATCATCGCCGGCGGAGCGCTGACGCTCGCCCTCGCCTAGCCTTCGTCCTCGGCCTGACGAGCAGCGAGAGCCGCCACCGGAACCTTGACGCGAGAGCAGAGCATCCACGTGGCGCGCGTTCAAGACGCCAAGGTTGGGGCCGGGGGGCCCGCATGAGGGAGCGGACTTGCTCGCCCGGATGACCCCGGCGCCTCTGAGGTCTTTCAGCCGCCGGGTGCGGGGGATCGCGGGCGGCGCGCGGCCCACGGGCGTCCTCGACGGCATCGACCACTTCGTGGTGGTCATGCTCGAGAATCGCTCCTTCGATCACATGCTCGGCTACCTCTCCCTGCCCGTATCAGAGGGCGGGCGCGGGCGAGCCGACATCGACGGGGTGCAGCTCGATCGTCGAGCCGTGGTCGATGGAGAGGAGTACTCGCCGCGCCCCCTCGGGCGGACGGCCCTAACCAAGGCCGAGGATCCTGCCCACGACGGCTGGGCGGTCGACCAGCAGATCGCCGGAGGAGCAGAGGGCTACGTGCGCAACTACGCCCGCACGCATCCAAATGCGGCCGACAAGGGAGTCGTCCTCGCCTATCACGACGGCGAGCAGTTGCCGGTCTACGACTTCCTGGCCGAGCACTTCTGCGTTTGCGACCGCTGGTTCTGCTCGGTTGCCGGGGCGACCTGGCCGAACCGCCTCTACGCGCTCACCGGCGGCTCGGACGGCGAGCGCGAGAACGCGATGCCTCCGCTCTACTCGCGACGCTCCTTCGTCCGCTTCCTCGAGGAGCGAGGGATCACCTGGCGCTGGTACGCGCACGACCCCGCGACCCTCCGGCTCGTCGACGACCGCTACCGCCTCGGGCCCGACGATGGCTTCGCTCCCTTCGAGCGCCCATCGATCCTCGAGCCGAGGACCTTCTTCCGCGACGTGGCCTCCGGCCAATTGCCCAGCCTGGCCTGGATAGACCCGAACTTCGTCGACCTCGGCGGGACAGCGGGCGCCTCGGACGATCATCCCCCCGCCGACATCCTCGCCGGCCAAGAGCTGGTCCTCAAGGTCTACACGGCGCTTGCCGGCAGCGAGCTGTGGGAGCGCACCCTGCTGCTCGTCACCTACGACGAACACGGCGGCTTCTACGACCACGTCGAGCCCGGTCCGGCCGAGGACGACCACCCGGGCTGCCGCCGCTACGGGCCGCGGGTGCCCGCCCTCATCGCGTCCCCCAAGGTCGCGCCGGGGAGCGTCTGCCACGAGACGCTCGACCACACCTCGATAATCAGGACCGTCCTCAGGCTCTTCTGCCCGCGCGAGGCCGACGCGCTCGCGCGGGACATGGGCGCTCGCGTGGCCGCCGCGCAGGATCTATCGGTCGCCCTCGAGGAGGGAGAGCGCCCGCCCGTCGCGGTGCCCGACCGAGTGCGCGAGCGCATCGTCGCGTGGCGGGCCGAGGGCCTGCGAAGAGCGCTCGAGAACCCACTCGCCGCCAATGCCGCGAACGAGACGATCGACGTGGTGGGCGCGCTCGGGCGGGTGCTGCACACCCTGCGGCGAGTCGCCGGGCCACCGCTCTGGCGGCTCCTCGGGCGCCGACGGCTCGTCGGGTTTCGGACCCCGACGACCCCAGTGCGGGCCCAGACCGAGCTGACCCAGGAGATCTTCGCGGCCAGTCGCGCGCTGCGCGGGAAGGGCCTTCCGCCAGGTCGGGTCTGAGGGCGGCGCACAGAGGGGTGCTGCCTCCCGAGGCGTCGTTTCGGTCAGCGGGCAGCTCCCGGGGTGAGCGGCGCGGCGGCGCTCGTCATCGCGGGCCACGGCGTCCGGGTGCGTTGGATCGACGATCCGCTGGAACACGAGCCGCTCGGGTGAACTCGAGGGTTGCGACCTCTATAGACGGACCCAGCTTTCGAGCTTGCATCGGTAGGAGCATCGGAGTACAGTCCGCCCTCAAGGTCGTCCGATCGAGACGATACTGAACAAGGAGGCGACATGAAGGGAGGCCACGGGGACGCTGACCTACTGATCGGCGCCGAGCATTTGGACCTCTCAGCCTTCGATGATCTTGTGGCGAGCGGCGGGGACGGCTCAGAGGCCGCGCGCCTTGTCGCGGAGAACAATTTCCTCGGCCCCAACAGGTTCGGGAAGATGTTCCCCGACCTGGAGCCTTTTCGCCCCCCCGACGACGCGCTCGACGAGCTTGGCCGGGGGATGCGCGAGGTCAACCCCGGGGATCCGGCGCTAAACAACTCGGGCATCGCGGCTGGCTTTACCTACCTCGGCCAGTTCGTCGACCACGACATCACCCACGACGGAACCCAGGACTTCCCCCTTCTGAACGACCTGGCCGAGATCGAGCAGCAGCGGACGCCGACGCTCGACCTCGACAGCCTCTACGGCCTCGGCCCGGCCAGGAGCGATCAGCTCTACGACCCCGAGCTGCCCCCCTCCCGGGCCCGCTTCCGCATTGGCCGAACGAGTCCGCTCGATGCCCAGGCTCCGGGTGGGGCGTTGCCCTCCATGCTGAACGATCTTCCGCGCGGCCCCGATCGCCGAGCGGTCATCGGCGACGACCGCAACGACGAGAACACCATCGTCGCCCAGACCCACCTGGCCTTCCTGAAGTTCCACAACCGGGTGATGGACGAGGCCACCTCCGGTCGCCTCGAGCGCGACGAGCCGCCCCGCGGGAGACCGCACTACAAATACAACCAGGCCGAGGAGGACGAGGAGCCGACCTCCTTCCACGCGGCAAGGCGCCTCGTGCGCTGGCACTACCAGTGGATGGTCCTCAACGACTTCCTGCCGAAGATCGTCGACCCGGCGGTGCTGGGCGACGTCCGCGATAACGGCCGGCGCTTCTACCGCTTCGAAGAGAAGCCCTTCAACGGAACTCCCTTCATGCCCCTCGAGGTTCTCGGCCGCGGCCTACCGCTTCGGTCACAGCATGATTCGCCAGAGCTACGACTTCAACCGGGTCTTCAACTCCGGCGGGCCTCCCGCGGTGACCGACGGGACGCTCGCCCTGCTCTTCTCCTTCACGGGCGGGGGCGGCTTCCTCCCCCCGGGGGCGCACCTGACCCTGCCGACGAACTGGGTCATCGACTGGCGGCGGTTCTTCGATCTCGGTCGCCCAGAGCTCGTGAACCTCACCCGCCGGATCGACGCGAAGCTCATCCCCGAGCTTCACGGGCTTCCGCCTCAGGTGGCGACCGCGCCGCCGGTCTCCCTGCCGGTGCGGAACCTGCTGCGCGGATCTAGGGTGGGACTGGCGAGCGGCCAGGACGTGGCAGGAAAGATGGGGCTCACGCCCCTCGCCCCCGACCAGGTCGCCGGCGGCGACGACGGGCCACGACTGCGCGAGCACAGCTTCCACGAGCGCACGCCGCTCTGGTACTACGTGCTTAAGGAGGCGGAGCTCCAGAGCGGTGGGAAACACCTCGGCGAGGTCGGCAGCCGGATCGTCAGCGAGGTATTCGTCGGCCTGCTGGAGGGCGACAAGAATTCGTTTCTGTCGAAGAAGCCGGGCTGGGTCCCGACCCTTCCCGCGGCAAGTCCCGGAACATTCTTCATGAGTGACCTCCTGCGTTTTGTGAACGAGCTTAATCCGATCAGCGCGGGTCCCGAAGGGCCGTAGGAGCAGACAGCAGATGGGTTCGGCCCTGCCCCTGCTGCCCTTGACACGTTGAGCAATTGACGGGAAGCTTCGGCTGTGAGTCGACGGGCGAGGGTTCCTGCTGCGCGCGCCGGCGCGGCGACCCTGGCCACCGCCGCGGTCACCGTCGGGATCCTGCAGGTGCTTCAACAGATCGTGGGAGCGTTCGACCCGCGGCCGGCGGTAACGGCGCTACTCATTGCCTCGGTGGCCCTGGCGACCCTCGCGCTCGAGCGGGGGCGCGTGAGGAGACGCGAGCATCAGGCCCAAGCTTCGCGCGAGGCGCAGCTCAGCGAGATGCTGCGCTGCTGGCCGCTCCCGCTCGTAGGTGACGCCGATCCCTACCGGCTGGGGGTGTTTCCACGGCGCCGAGCCCTCCGACCGCCGATCGCCGCACCCTACGTCCGGCGTCAGCTTGACGATCGTCTCGAGGAAGCGCTCAAAGAGTCGCCCTTCGTGCTGGTCTTTGGCCCGCCACGCGCCGGGAAGTCACGCACGGCGCTCGAGTGCGCGGGCAGAGCGCTTCGCGATGCGCGATTGATCGCCCCCACGGACGGCGACGCTCTGGGCGAGCTGCTGGCGCTCGATCCGCCGCTCGAGCCGCATGCTTCGCACGCTGTGCTCTGGCTCGACGGACTCGAGCGCTTCCTCGGAGGCCTGGGTGACGAAAGATTCGACGCGCTGGCGGCGGCGACGGTGCCGCTGACCGTGGTCGCCACGATCCGGACGACTGACTACGAAGCCCTGCTCGCCGCCAGCGGTGAAACCGCCGAAGCGGCGAAGGAGATTGCGGCTCGAGCCCGTGCCTTCGAGTTACCGGCGCAGCTCACGCGCACCGAGCTCGAGGAAGCCGAGGGAGCCTACGAGGACGAGGACTTCCGCGAGGGGCTCGGCGCGCGCCTCTCCGCCACGGGTAAGGAGGAGGAGCCCCCGGTGGCGCGCGCCGAGCGCCGAGCCCCTATCTCGACCACCGGCTCGGGCAGAAGCCGAAGCTGCGGTGGCTGATCAGCCGCACCCGCGAGTTGAGTCCCTCGAGGCGGCCGTTGGAGAGCCCGAGCCGGATTGCGGCGAGGATCCCGTCGCGGTGCTTGCGGATCGTCCGGGC
>Ga0183260_10003688_pt1 | contig 12322 bp, 5 predicted proteins | sample AntDrymUQ4972206_2_FD_129768 | JGI IMG/M metagenome (GOLD analysis project Ga0183260, IMG submission 129768) | Polar desert sand microbial communities from Dry Valleys, Antarctica - metaG UQ497 (22.06) (version 2) (version 2) | ecosystem: Environmental > Terrestrial > Soil > Desert | place...
GCCCGGCCAGTGATAGCTCGTCAGCATGTCAATCGCCGGCGTCGAGATGCGCTTGATTGGTTTGCTGTGCTCGCGTGCGTACTTCTCCAGAAAATGATCGGCGAGCAGAAGGATGTCGGTTCTGCGCTCCCGAAGCGGCGGCATGAAGATCGTGAACACGTTGAGGCGGTAGTAAAGGTCTTCCCGAAATAGTCCTTCGGCAATCGAGCGGTCGAGGTCCTTGTTGGTGGCAACGATCAAACGCACGTTGACTTTAACAGTCTCCGTCCCGCCGAGCCGCTCGAATTCGCGCTCCTGAAGAACCCGCAGTAGTTTTATCTGCGTCGAGAGATTCAGGTCGCCGATCTCGTCGAGAAAAAGCGTGCCGCCGTCGGCCAACTCGAAGCGTCCTTTCTTGCGCCCCTGCGCGCCGGTGAACGCGCCCTTCTCATATCCGAACAACTCCGACTCGATCAGCGTTTCGGGGAGCGCCGCGCAATTCACTTTGATGAACGGCTTGTTGGCGCGTAAGGAGTTGTAGTGAATCGCATGAGCAATCAGTTCCTTTCCCGTGCCCGACTCGCCGCGCAGGAGAACCGTCGTATTAGTGCGCGCCACTTGCGTGACCTGTTCGTAGACCTGACGTAGCGGGCTTGAGTTGCCGATGATGTGGCTGAAGTCGTAGCGCTCGCGCAATTCCTGTTTGAGGTGGATGTTCTCGTCAAGCAGACGCTGCCGGTCGGCTTCGACAAGGTGTTTGACTTTGATGGCCTGCGCGACCATCGAGGCGGCGATGGCGAGAAATTCTTTCGTCTTCTCGAAGTCGCGCCCCGCGTCGTAGGGTAAATGCGCGCTGAAAGCGCCGACGGTTTTGCGATTGATCGTCACCGGCACACAGATAAAACTCAACTCGCGGGCGACGCCCAGATTCTTGCGCCCCTTCGATTTTTCTACCAGCGTCGGCTCACGACTTACCCGGGGAACGATAATCGGCTTACCTGTCTGGGCGACCCGACCCGGCACCCCCTCGCCCATACGGTATGTAAGCCGCCGCGCCGCTTCATCCTTTATTCCGTAAGAAGCCTCGACGCACAGTTCGTCGGCCTCCGGGTCGTAGAGCAGCACGGTGCTGCGCATCATTCCGTGATGACGGCCGAGCTTCTCCAGCGCGCGGTGCATCGCCGACTTCAAATCGAGCGTACCGGCGAGAGCCTGCCCGATTTCGAGCAGCGTGGTGAGTTTTCTGGTTTCCGCCTCCGTACCGGACGGCGGACTTCTCAGAGAAACGATTGGAGAGTGGCCTGATCTCGACATGGAAACTTTGGTTTCAGCCATTATGATTTACCAGCCCGCGCTTCTACGAAGTGAATCAGTTTTGAAAACGCTCGCCTTCTTTTCGTCATAACGGTGCAGGAATCCTAAGAGCATCAAAAACTCAAGTCAAAACCAAAATTTTTATAGTCGGATAAGTATTGAGGCTGATAGTCGCGGAGTGGATTTCGTATGACAAAATTGTTTCTCAGTGGCCGTGAAGATACAAAAACGTAATTATTTGTCTCATCGTTTGCGAAGCTCGATACCGGAGAAGTGCGTCGAATGAGACGCGACGATGAATTAGCCTCTATTTTCAAGTTTGATCGCTCGTCGGGCGGCGAAAACATTATCCTCAATCCGAAATCTCTCGCTCCCGTAATCGCTGTACATATATCTTCGGCCACTAAGAAATCTTTTGGGTACAAAATTGTCTTCTTTAGGTAGTGATGAGACACAATTGTAATTATTTATTTATGACAATGACTATCCGAACTCATACACATTTACACGGATACCGCTTAAGAAAACATCGAACATGCCGAAAATAGTGTGGTAACAACTTTCATACATACAATATAGCGGATATGGCACAACAATTGTAATGCTATGGTTTCGTAACTTCATACTTTCGTCATCAGGCTTTTGAAGCTTAAGCCAACTCAACATTAAAGAGGAAAATAAAAAATGATTCGAGCTGCATTTCCCCCATCGGTATTTTCACGACAGGGAGACGTGATGGGTCTCACATGCCTACTCTTCTCGTCGCGGGCCGTCGCCGTGACGATGTTAATGCTTTGTTTCGTGTTCGTTCTGCCGATGACCGCTCTGGCCGGAGACCCGACGGGCGCGGAGACCGGCACTGCCGCGAACGTCACCGCCGCGACCGCCGGGGAGCCGACGGGTGCGGAGGTGGCGGCGGAAGTCGGCAAAACGAAAATCGCGGTGAATTACGTCTGGGTGCTCTTCGCGGCGTTTCTGGTGATGTTCATGCAGGCCGGATTCGCGCTCGCGGAAACCGGATTCACTCGTGCCAAGAATGCGGCGCACACGATGGCGATGAACTTCATGTGCTACCCGCTTGGCATGCTCGGATTTTGGATTTGCGGCTTCGCGATCATGATGGGCGGCTACGGCCCCGTCGGGTTGCTCGGCGGCGGGGCGGTGCTGACCGAGCCGTACAGCATCGAGTTGTTCGGAAAGACTTTGAACATCATCGGCACGAAAGGTTTCTTCCTCGGCGGCGATTCTTACGATGTCAGCGTCTTCGGACTCTTCATCTTCATGATGGTCTTCATGGACGCGGCGGTGACGATCCCGACCGGCGCGATGGCGGAAAGATGGAAGTGGGGGTCGTTCCTCGCTTTCTGCCTGTTCATGTCAATGTTCGTTTACCCTGTGTTCGGTAATTGGGTGTGGGGCGGCGGATGGCTCGCGCAACTCGGCTCGCAGTTCGGCTTAGGAAACGGCCACGTTGATTTCGCAGGGTCGTCGGTTGTTCACATGGTCGGCGGCGTCGCCGCATTAGTCGGAGCAATCATCATCGGACCGCGCATCGGGAAGTACACGAAGGACGGGAAAGTGAACGCGATACCCGGACACCACATGCCGATGGCGATTCTCGGTGTTTTCATCCTAGCATTCGGGTGGTTCGGATTTAACGCCGGCTCGACACTCGCGGGAACCGACTTGCGCATCTCCGTGGTCGCCGTCAACACGATGCTCGCTTCGGCGGCAGGAGCCGTGACGGCGATGGTCGTGGCGATGCGTTGGTTCGGCAAACCTGACTTGAGCCTCACGGCCAACGGGATGCTGGCAGGTTTGGTGGCGATCACCGCGCCCTGCGCATTTGTGACGAGCGCCGGCGCGGTTCTCATCGGCGCGATTGCCGGCGCACTGCTCGTCGGGAGCGTCTATTTTGTCGAGCATAAATTGAAGGTTGACGATCCCGTCGGCGCTATTAGCGTCCACGGAGTAAACGGCGCGTGGGGTGTTTTGGCAGTCGGGCTGTTCGCCGACGGGACTTACGGCGCGGGACTCAACGGCGTCGCGACGCCGGTTGTCGGCCTTTTCTACGGCGGCGGCATGAGTCAGCTTTACTCCCAAATGATCGGCACGCTGACGTGCGTCGCCTTCGTCTCCGTATCGTTCTTCGCTTTCTTCAAGGTTGTCGGCGTGTTGATCGGAAATCGCGTCCCGGCCAACGTCGAGATTGAAGGGCTTGATCTGCACGAAGTCGGAGTCCTTGCATACCCTGAGTTCAGCCGCGCCACTCCGATGTCTGCCGGCGTTGCGGCGGCAATCGCCGAGAGCGTTCCGCAAACTGAAAAGGGCATCGCCGCCGGTGAACCGAGCGCAACGCTCGCCTGAGCGAAAGGAGAGGAAACATAGAGATGCATAAAGCTAAATCAATCGCCGGAGCGTTTGGGTTATTACTCGCAACCGTCTTAATGAACGCCTATTCGGTTGCCGCACAGTCAACAATCATGAATGCGCCTTCGACGGATGTCGTCGCCGAGAAGAAAGTCTATTTCGAGTTCGACTACATCGGTAAGCCGAAGTCAGCGGACGATGGCGGGTTCACGACAATTGTGCCGCGTGCCGTCGTCGGCGTCGGCGGGAATGTCGAGGTCGGGGTGAACGTCGGCATCAACGACTTCGGGTCGGCGGAACCGGTGGAGATTCAACCGAACGTCAAATGGCGGTTCTACAACAATGAGGATAATGGCGTCGCCGCCGCCGCCGGAGGGATTCTCTTTCTCCCAATTCACGACCGCGACGCTCTCGCCGACGACAACTTCGGCTTTATTTACACGACCGTCAGTAAAAAGGTCAAAGCGACCTATGGCCCCCGCCTGACGGGCGGCGTCTATGGGTTGGCCGGGCGACAGGACGGCAACGGGACGAAAGGCGGCGCGATTGTCGCCTACGAGCAGCCGCTGCATTCGCGGGTCAGCTTCGTCGCGGATTGGCTGAGCGGCAAGAACCGCTTCGGCTACGTGACGCCCGCGCTTTCATTCACGCTCCCCGGCAACGGCCTGCTGAACGTCGGTTACAGCATCGGGAATTCTGGAGCGAAGAGCGGCAATCACGCGCTCTTCATCTACTATGGTGTGACGTTCTGACGCCGTAGATGATGAATTAGTTTTCCTTAAAAACAACATAGAAAGGAGAATTTCGGACAGGTAGGAGAGAACCTTTTAAGTGTATCTGTAGTTTCCATCGCGGCCACGGTGGGCTGCCGGAGTGAGCAAGCATTACGCCGGCAGCCCATTGTGGCAAACTTTTAGATTCGGCGAGCGGCGAATCTCGAACGATTGCAACTCTAATTTCCTCAGCGTAAGTTCAAATCAATTCAAGTGAAATAATAGGTTGTGATGTTTCATCGGTCATTCAATCCGACACTTTGGACGGGGCGACAGTTTCTGCCGCTCCAATTTTTTTTATGAGATGGTAAAAAGAATCAATTATACAAGCAATGGATAAATCTGTAGTCTATGGCGGAAATAAGAGGGGACAGGTGTTTGGAGTAATTGTTCTCCTCAAGTTATTCCGCGAGCAAGCACCGGGGAAACTTAAAGTCTCCCCAAAAAAATTTCTGGGCGTCTCAAATCGCGGAAAGCACCTTTGAGTGAAATGTACATTAGCCGTCTTGTGACAATTTCAATCACCCTTACTCGCATTAGCAACATCAGTTGGTGATGGCCTGTTGAGTAACATCTCAAGATAAATCAAGAGGCCATCAACAGAGCAAGGTTGATGGCCTCTCGGTTTCTCAGCCCAAAATCTAGCGTTCGTCGAATTTCAAGCGATGGCATACGCCCCACATAAACAGATGGAACAAGTGAAGCGGCCGCGCCCAAGCTTCCCGACGCGCCGCGCGGGTTGGGTACACGATGAAAGCGAGCACGATGCCTGCGCGATCATCGCCAATGTCAAAAAGGACGGGTGCGCTTCGCACGGCAACGTCAAGCGGACGCTCGAAGCGCTCACGCGGATGGGACACCGCACCGGCGAGATTGAAGGCGAGGGCGACGGCGCGGGGCTTCAGACCGACATTCCGCGCGAGTGGTGGGGGAGACGGCTCGAAGCCGTCGGCCTGCGACGGAAGCTTTCCGCACGCGCCCACTTCACCGTCGCGCACATCATGATTCCGCACGAAGAAAGCGCGAACGCCGAGGGCATAAAGCGGCGGGCGCTCGAAATGTTCGACGAGCACGCGCTCGAAGTTTTAGTCGCCGAGACGGCGCGCGTCCGCTCCACGGCACTCGGCCCTATCGCCCGCACGAACGAGCCGGAGTTTTGGCAGGTCGCGGCGCTGCCGCGTTCGGCGCGCGGCATTGAAGACCGCGAAATCTTCAATCTACATCTTCAACTCGAACGCGAGTTGCCGGTTCACATCGCTTCGCTCAGCCAGAACAGCGTGGTCTATAAAGTGCGCGGCGACGCCGAAACCTTGCGGCGGTATTTCCCCGAACTCGGCCACCCGGAATTTAAGTCGGCGATTACGCTCGGCCACGGTCGCTACTCGACCAACACCGACTCCCGCGCCGAACGCGCGCAGATGTTCTCGACGCTCGGCCATAACGGGGAAATCAATTCGATTGATCAACTCGGACGCGAGGCGTGCGCGCTCGGCTTCCAATTGCCGGCGAAGGCCAGCGACTCGCAGGTGCTCGACCGCCTCATCGAGTGCTTCATGTTCAATTACGACCTCAGTTTGATGAACGCGCTGGAGATTGCCTTTCCGCCGGTGTGGAGCGAAATCGCGCGATTCCCCGCCGACTTGCAGGATTTATATCGCTACTGGCGGCGCGCGTTCGGGGCGCTCGCGCAGGGGCCGGCGGCGATCATCGCCAGACAGGGCGATCAAATCGTTTTCAGTTCCGACGCGCTTGGACTACGTCCGCTATGGTTCGGCGAAACAGAGAAGGAATTTTTCGCGTCGTCGGAAAAAGGCGTCGTGCCGCTGGAAAATATGGTGTGTGATCCGCGCCCGCTCGCGCCCGGCGAGAAGATGGGATTCCTTCTGCGGCGTGAAATCGGCGTCGAGGTGTTCGAGTATCACCAACTGCAGCGCCACGCGCTCGATGCCGTCCGGCAGCGTTTCCCGCTCGCCCGCCTCAACAGCCGCATTCACTGGTCGGCAAAGAAAATCGCCGATGCTGAAAGCATTTCAGAGACGGAAGAAACTTCTTTTGAAGTGACACCGACGGACGAAAAGTGTCTCATCGCTTTCGGTTGGAACAAACTCGACGACGGCGACATCCGGGAAATGGCGCATAGCGGTAAAGAGCCGATCAGCGGACTCGGATGGGACGGGCCGCTCGCGGCGCTCTCGAAGCAGCGCAAAAATCTCGCCGATTATTTTCATGAGCGCGTCGCCGTCGTTACCAATCCTTCGATTGACCGCGAGCGCGAGGCCGACCACTTTTCCATCCGCGCCTTTCTCGGCGCGCGTCCCGACCTTGCGAACCCGACCGACGTCGAGCAGATCGAACTTTTGTCGCCAGTGTTGTTCGGCGGCGCATCATCGAACGAGGAAGCGACGCATCTGAGTGTCGCGCGAGGATTACAACGGCGGACGATTGCGGAAGTAACTTCTCTATGCGCCGACGTTAATTCTGACGCGCCGTCAATCGAATCCAGAGGTGAGTTGCGTTGCGCCACCATCGAAATCTTTTACGGGGGCGACGAAACGCTTCATGAGGCGCTCGAGCGACTCGAAAACAAAGTCATCAATCTCGTCCGCGAGAGTCGCGTCACCGTCGTTGTCCTTAACGATACCTCAGCTTTTTCCGAAGGCCGTCGGGGAATTGACGCACATCTCGCGTTGGCGGCGATTGATACGCGGTTGCGCGCCGAACAGGATTGGAACGGGATCAGCCTGCGCCGCCACACGAGTCTTGTTCTTCGCTCCGGTTATTTGCGCAACGTCCACGACCTCGTGTTCGCTCTCGGCTGCGGAGCCGACGCGGTTAATCCTTATTTCATTTACGACGTCGCGATGCGCGGCGCGGGGGATGAAGAAGAGCGACGCAAACGTCTACGGAGTTGTGTCACGGCGCTCGAAGTCGGCATCGAGAAAGTTCTCTCGACAATGGGCATCCACGAACTGGACGGCTACGGTCGCCTATTCGCTTCCGTCGGCCTCGCGCCGGACGTGGAAGAGTTTTTCGGGATGGCTAATTATTGCGGCTCGGCTTTCGCCGGGTTATCGCTCGGAGAGATGGACGCGGAGGCGCACGCGCGTCTGAAAATCGTCTGGGGAGAAGTTGAAGAAGGAGCCGGAAGTAAACGTAAAACGGTGATGCTTCCGGGCGAGTATCGTGAGCAACCTTCAATCTGGAACATCGCGGGACGGGTCGCGCGGGGCGACCAGCCGTATGAGAGTTTCGCCGCCCGCTTGCGCGAGATTGAAGTAGAAAAGCCCGTCGCGCTCCGGCAGTTGCTCGAAACGCGCCCGCCGCAGGAAGTCGCGTCTCCCCAGAGCGGAGAAGTAGACACGCGCGCCGGTCGGCACAGCGCGCCGTTCTACTTCTCCGCGATGAGCTTCGGCTCGCAGGGCGAGACTTCCTTCCGGGCTTACGCCGAAGGGGCGAAGCTGCTCGACATCATCTGCATCAACGGCGAGGGCGGCGAGATTCCCGACATGATGGGACGCTACCGCGAGCATCGCGGGCAACAAATCGCTTCGGGTCGCTTCGGTGTCAACGCGCGCTTCCTCAATTCGTGCGACTTGCTCGAAATTAAAATCGGGCAGGGCGCAAAACCCGGCGAGGGCGGCTTGCTGCCGGGCTTCAAAGTGACGGCGCGCATCGCCGAGACGAGGCACACCCCCGTCGGGATTGATCTTATCTCGCCGTCGAATAACCACGACATCTATTCCATCGAAGACCTCGCGCAGGTCATCGAGGAACTGAAGACGGTCAATCCGCGTGCGCGCATCTCGGTGAAAATTCCGGCGGTGCCGTACATCGGCCCGATTGCCACAGGCATTGCGAAAGCGCACGCCGACATCATTGCGATTTCCGGGTACGACGGTGGCACGGGTGCGGCGCGTAAGCACAGTTTGCGTCACACAGGGTTGCCAGTCGAAATCGGTTTGAGAGAAGCGCACCGCGCGCTCGTCCGCGCCGGGTTAAGGCAGAACATCGAGTTGTGGGCTGACGGCGGCGTGAAGTCGGGGCGCGATGTAGTCAAGTTGATGCTGCTCGGCGCGGATCGCGTCGGGTTTGCGACAATGGCAATGGCGGCGATTGGCTGCACTAGTTGCCGCGAGTGCAACACCGGCACATGTCACGTCGGCATCACCAGCCAGTTAAAGACACCTGAAGAGGCGCTCGCTAACGGGCAGAAACATTTCAAGCCGCGCGAGTATGAAAGCGCGACCGCGCATCTCGTGAATTTCTTCGGAGGTGTCATGGATGAGATTAAGCGCGAGACGGCGCGACTCGGCCTCGCGCGCACGAGCGAACTGGTCGGGCGCGTTGATTTGCTCGAACAGGTACGCGAGTGTGAGCGGGTTGATCTGGAATGGCTGCTCAGAGCCGAAGAGTCATGCGTGCAGTGTACGAGCGCGTATGAGCCGACAATCGGGCGGGCGCGGCGCTCGCTGACTTCGCTGACGCGCGTCATCTCGCGCTCGGTGGTCGAGTTGGCCGAAGCCGGCAAAGAGTTTGTGATCTTCGACGACGCGTATGTTTCGAGCACCGACCGCGCTCTCGGCACACACCTCGCCGGCAAATTAGCGCGCGTCAACGCGGAGTCCGAGTCGAGCACGGACGGCAACGGTGCAACGAAGAGCACGCGGAACTTCAAACGCGCGCTGCTAAACTTCAGCGAAGGCTCGGTGCCAGGCAACGGCCTCGGCGCATTCAACGCCGACGGCGTGGACATCTTCGTGCAGGGCGGCGTGCAGGACGGCGCGGCGAAGGGCGCGTCGGGCGGGCGCATCGTCATTCTCAAGGGAGTGAATCACGACGGCGTGCGCGTTGACGGGTCGGTCGGAAAATGTTTTGGCTACGGCGCGCAGGCCGGTCTATTCATCGTGCAGGGCGACGCCGATTCGCGCGCCGGCATTCGCCTTTCGGGCGCAGACCTGATTATCGGCGGGCGTCTGCGCGGAGCAGTCCGCGACGAATTGGGACATCTTGCGACGCGCGCCAACATTAAAGGCTTCGCCTTTGAATATCAGACATCGGGTCGCGGCCTCGTGCTCGGCGATCCGGGGCCGTGGCTCTGCTCCGGCATGACCGGCGGTGTCGTCTATCTTTTAACTGACGAACAACTCGGTCTGACGGCGGAAGCAATCAAGCGTCGTCTCGCCACCGGCGCGCTGGTCTCGCTCGAATCGGTGAGCGAGGTTGACGAAAAGAATCTGCGTGAGCTTTTGGGCAATTACCAGAAGGCTCTCGTCGAAGGCCAGCAGCACTCCGAGGCTGAAGAAGTGGGGCGACTCGCTGATGATTGGCAGGTGCGATTCGTCAAGATCGTTCCGGCACGCGCGAAGAAACCTCTTCCCGTTTACGCCCCGCCACCTAAGTGAGTTGAATTAAACAATGACTACGCAACAACTCAACCCGACGCCCGACCTCGCTCTCTCTGCGGGCGACGCGGAGTGTCCGCGCGGCGCGGAGGTTTTGATCGAAGCGCTGGTTCACGAAGGCGTCGAGCACATCTTCGGTTATCCGGGCGGCGCAGTGCTTCACATCTATGACGAGTTGTGGCGGGCGCGCGAACGAATCACACATTACCTCGTCCGCCACGAGCAGGGCGGGGTTCACGCGGCGGACGGCTACGCTCGCGCGACGGGTCGCGTCGGCGTCGCGCTCGTCACCTCTGGCCCTGGCGCGACAAACGCCGTCACCGGCATCGCCACCGCATACATGGATTCGACGCCCGTCGTCGTCATCACGGGCCAAGTGCCGACCGCGATGATCGGCACCGATGCGTTTCAGGAAGTGGACACAGTCGGCATCACGCGACCGTGCGTCAAACACAACTATCTCGTGCGCGACGTGCGCGACTTGGCGGCGGTAGTGCATGAAGCTTTTCACCTCGCGCGGACGGGACGTCCGGGGCCGGTCGTGATTGATATTCCGAAGGACGTGTCGGCACAGCGCTGCTCATATTCGCGCCTCGATCACATCTCGTTTCCCTGTCGTGATGAGAGAAAGCTCCCTGATCCGGCGACGACGAAGCGCGTCGCGCGGGCGATCATTGAGAGCGAGCGCCCGGTGCTCTACGTCGGCGGCGGCATCGTCAATTCGGGCGCGGGCGCGGCGCTGAAGGGGTTTGCTGAAGCCTTGAAGATACCGGTGACGCCCACGCTGATGGGACTCGGCGGTTTTCCTTCGGCGCACCCTTTGTGTCTCGGTATGCTCGGCATGCATGGCACATACACCGCGAACATGGCGGTCGCGGAGAGCGATTTGTTAATCGCCGTCGGCGTGCGCTTCGACGACCGCGTGACCGGAAGACTGGCGACGTTCGCGCCGCACGCGCGGATCGTCCACATTGACATTGACCCGGCCAACATCGGCAAGAACGTCGCTCCAACTTTGGCGCTTGCCGCCGACGCGCGCGAGGCGCTCGAAGCGTTAACCATCGAAGCAAAGTCATGTACAAGCGCGGAGATCGAAGCGAGTCAGGCGCGGCGTGAACATTGGTGGGACTCACTGCGCGGGTGGCAACTCGAACAGCCGCTCAGATTTTCCGGGTCGCGGGATCAAATCAAGCCGCAGACGGTGATGCGCGAGTTGCATCAATTGACAAAGGGCGAGGCAGTCATCACCACGGATGTCGGGCAGCATCAGATGTGGGCGGCACAGTTCTACCCGTTCATGCGCGAGCGACAGTGGATCACGAGCGGGGGCCTCGGCACGATGGGCTTCGGCCTACCTGCGGCGCTCGGCGCGCAACTCGCACTGCCCGGCCAACTCGTCGTCGCGGTGGTCGGCGACGGCGGATTCCAGATGACGAATCAGGAACTCTCGACCGCCGTGCAGTACAACCTGCCGATCAAAGTTCTGATTATGAACAACGGCTATTTGGGCATGGTGCGGCAGTGGCAGGAGATGTTTTACGACCGCACGTACTCTGAAGTTGATATTTCTGTCGCGCCCGATTTCGTCAAGCTAGCTGAAGCCTACGGCGCGGGGGCATTTCGAGCGACGCGCCCCGAAGAACTTCACGACGTGCTCGAAGCCGGACTGAATTACAAAGGCGTCGCGGTGATTGACGTGGTGGTGTCGAAGGAAGAAAACGTCTTCCCCATCGTCCCCGCCGGCGGCAACTCAAGAGATATGATCGTTCATAGCGACGGAGTCTGAGGAAATGCGGATTGCGGATTGCGGATTGCGGAATTAAAACCAGTAGAGCGATGCGGATGCTCGTCATCTCAGTCGCTCTTGAATCCGCAATCCGCAATCCGCAATCCGCAATCGAAGCATGCGTCACACGCTTTCCATCGTCGTCGCCGACCAGCCGGGCGAGCTTTCGCGCATTGTCGGTCTGTTCAGTTCGCGCGGCTTCAACATCGAGACCATCTCGGTCGGGCAGACGCTTGACCCGGCGTGGTCGCGCGTGACGATTGTGACGCGCGGCGAAGACCGGACGATTGAGCAGATCGTGAAGCAGTGTGAGCGTTTGGCACGAGTGCACGAGGTCGAGGACGTGACGACGCGCCCGCACATCGAACGCGAGATGGCGTTGATTGACGTGGCTGCCGAACCGGGCGCGGGGCGTCAGGAAATCCTGAGTCTTGTGCAAATCTTTCGCGCCAAAGTCGTGGACATTTCGCACACGCACATGATTATCGAGGCGTCGGGTAATAAGGAGAAGGTCGAAGCCTTCATCGAATTGCTGCGGCCAATCGGCATTCGCCACGTCACGCGCAGCGGCCTCATCGCCATCGGACGACTTTCAGCGACGGGCAAAGAAAGTGCGGATGACGAAAGCGTGATGGCAGCAGCCGGAGTTGAGTAAGTGGACAAATTGAGCAGATGGATTCTTTTCGGAAGAGGAGTTA
>Ga0183260_10003689_pt1 | contig 12320 bp, 11 predicted proteins | sample AntDrymUQ4972206_2_FD_129768 | JGI IMG/M metagenome (GOLD analysis project Ga0183260, IMG submission 129768) | Polar desert sand microbial communities from Dry Valleys, Antarctica - metaG UQ497 (22.06) (version 2) (version 2) | ecosystem: Environmental > Terrestrial > Soil > Desert | place...
GGAAACAACGCCCTAGCACAACAGGGTGGTAGCGGCAAAGGTAGCGGTAACTCTGCAAACCAAGGAATAGGTCAATCACAATCTTCTAACCAAAACGCACAATGTGTTTCTGGTGAAGACACAATTGTATCTTGTAACAACGTAAATTTCCAAAACCAAGTTAACAGCGGTAATAATGCTCTTGCACAAAACGGATTGGCTAGCAATGGAAATAGTGGTAGTGGAAGCTACAACGGTAAAGGTAGCTCTGGTAACTCTGCAAACCAAGGAATCTCTCAATCACAATCCTCAGACCAGGACAGCCTCGTAGTCTCAGGTGATGATTTAGTAGCCTCTGGTAACAACATCAACATTCAAAACCAAGAAAACGAAGGAAACAATGCAGCAGCCCAAAGTGGCGGAAATGATGACGATGACGATGACAATAGAGAGGGTGCTCGCACCAATAATAATGATGACGATGACGATGACCGCGATAATGGGAATGACAGTAATCAATCAATAGACCAAGATCAATCATCTGACCAAGACAGTAATGTATCATCAGGTGATGACACAGAAGATTCTGGAAATAACGACAATGATCAAGAGCAGAACAATGAAGGAAACAATGCATCAGGCCAAACCGATGACGAGGAATAATACCATTATTGATTTAAGGCAAACATCAGTAAATATTCAAAGCGTTTAATTATTCAAAGGCTTTGAATAATTTTTTAAAAAACCTATTTTTATTTCTTTTTAACTATCCTTATATTTGTGTTTAAGAGAAAACACTAACTATTCTAAATAATTCATGTTAACCGTTTTAAGTTGATTTGATGATAGGGAGGTGATTTTCCTCACATTATTCCTTTTACTTGAGAGGCCCAAATTAGATGTGTTTAATTTCTCTTGTTACTCAACGAGATGTTGAGCATGATAAAAGTCTGATTAAGATGACATGTTTACATAATATTGACTTGACTAGATACTTACTAAGTCGTCATGAACTTTATTACAAAATACCTAATCTTAATCTGCTAAAGTATTGATACCCTAAATCAGATTAAACTAGGATCATTCTGTCATGTGAATATTATAATATTTCATTCAATTGAATTTATATAATTTTTTAATATTTATGTACTATCACGCGGTTTTGAGACAAAGTGTTGTATTATTATCATCCATTTAAACTATATCACGTGTAAATTGAAACCTGAGTATTGGATGACTGGGTATTTTATTATTTGCCTTTACAAGGTTCTCTGCCGTGGTGTAGTCTTTCTTTTTCACTAATAAACTGTTTACCACATTTATGACACTTTAAAACTACTTTATGATGTACTTTTCTACTATGGTCAATGAATTTCTCATAAGTATCAAATTTTTCTCCATCTTTTTCACACTTGTATTTTTTTTGAAGAATATTCACAAATACTTTGATTCACAGATATTATTAAATACATTGATTCTAAAGAATTATATTGTTTCTTTTTGATAAATTTGCAACACTGTATAAAGTTTTTTTAAGATAATTGACTCATAATTATAATAACTGTATTTCCGTTAGAGAACTATCTTAGATAACGGCTAAACAAAACTACGTCCGCTAAGTGCAGTTTTTTAGCTGCATTAATTGAATGATTGATCTTGACCACAATATTGTGATCATTGTATAAAACTAACTAGATTTCTTCTTTTTTCTAACATTCCATATGGTTTTCTGTTGGTAGATACATTGTGTCTCCGTTATTTACCTTCCAGGCATTGGCTATGTGTACTGCTTCTATTTCACAAGATGATATTGTAGGACTTCCAATATCAACTCTTTCTGTCATTAGATTTCCTCTAAAGTTGGCGTGGTCAAGCCCAAGTACGTGCCCCATCTCATGCAGTGTGATTTGCTCGATTTGTGAGGAACTAAAATCACGATCGTAAGATTCTTCTGATACTGTTATGTGAGATTGTCTGATGAATCCAAACTGATCAAAATAGTTTACAGTTTTCCCAGCTATTTTTTTCCCGTCATTTTTGAAAGAAATTTTAATATCTTCATTATCATCTGTTTCAACCAAGGTGATTCCTGTCAAACCCTCGTTCCAAGAATGAACAGCATTTCTTACTGCGTCCTGTAGATCATCGTCATTGTCATCGGTGTCTATCGAATATGTTAAGAGCCCATCAGCTAGTTCATAGCCCCATGTACAACAGATTTGAATTACGTCTTTATCAGAGAAATTGTTATCATCATCATCATCCTTCGCAAACGAAGAATTAGTAATACTAATTGTAGTAAACAGAAGTATCGTCATAAAAGATGATAGTAATAACCTGATTGAACTGTTCATACTATCCTATAACTTTGTACTTGTAGTATTTAACATATGTTTTAGTTAAATACCAATAACAGTTTTATCTTCTATTACATTTTAGCATAATAAAATTACAGTATATTTATTTACCATTGTTCAACTTCACCAAATTAATTAATTCTCTAAATTTGTAATATCTAATACTATTGATCCGTAATAAGAAAATCCACCAATAATTGATATGTAATCGCTGGCTTTTCGATAAACGGTGAATGTCCAGCGTCCCTAATTATCAGAATTCTTGCGTTGCCTAGTATTTTCTTGAATTTTTCTGCAAATGTTACTGGAATGAGTTTGTCTTTTTCTCCCCAAATAATCAGACAAGGAATCTCTTTAATTTCTTTCATCAGGTTCAGATCCAAAGTTGTTGAAGTACTATTTTCAAATGCGGACTCAAATGCATGCTTTGCACCAGGCATATTGATTGTTGAAATAAACATGTCTACAATGATCGGAAGGAGTCTGATTCGATCTGCTAGTAAGTTTTCAAACACGTTTTTAAGTTTGTTGTATCTCAAAACAGGATCATTAGTCAATGCAGCATCCAAATAGTCATTAAGTAAAGGTGTGGGTTTACCTAAAAGGCCAGAAGAATTGAATAATATCAATTTTTTGATTCTAGTTTTGTTTCTGATTGCGTATTCTAAAGCTATGTATCCACCTAATGAGTGTGCTATAACATTTATCTTCTTAAGATTGTCTATCCCTATTTTGTTTAAGAATTTATCTAGGAATTGACAGAAATAACTTATAGTATAATTTTCGTGGGGTTTATCGGTTCCTCCAAATCCAACTAGATCCAAAGCTATAGTATGAAAATACTTTGATAAGGCTTCGGGAATATCCCGCCATACTATGTAGGAAGATCCTAAGCCATGTAAGAATACAACAATTTTCTCATTGTCTTTTCCATACTCGTCATATTTTACGTTAATTCCTTCAACTTTGATATACAATTATAAAAAATAGTTAAACACCCGTCAGTAAATAAGATATAGTATTGACAACATTTCGTTGGATTTTCAGGAATTTTGGTAAATTCCATTTTAGATGTTGTTTATTCTAAAACTCCATTGTAGCGATTGACAATTGAAATGGTTTCTAAATTTATTTGTCTTTTCTGCTTCTATAACTTTTCTAAAAATTTTCTTATCTTGATAAATCGAAATAATGTTATATATTTGCAATTTGATTAAGATAATATTATTTGAATAATCATGCGAATTGTGATCCAAGAAACAGAGCTTATAAGAATGGAAAGACGTTCGAGGACTGTAAAGTGGAAGCCCGGGGTCTCGTTACAAAACTGTCGGGTGAAACTCAAGATAATGATGAGATTTCATGGAAGCGTATATTAGAAATTGCAGATCATGATGAGATAGTTTATAAGTTAATCCTAAAATATTTTAGAGAAATGGGTTATGATATAGGCAATTATACAAAACCCCGAGTTGTAAAGCACACCAGTTAACATATAATAGAAACGCAGAATTCAAAACATAAAAGTTTTGATAATCATTTCTCTATTTAGTTTCAAAATTTTTAACGTAATTCGTAATTTTTTCGCACTTTGGGGAGAATTAGCACATCACTTAAGTATAACAATAAATTGATTACTATGAATGTCAAAACCAATTTCAAAAGGTTTGTTTATAGTTTTAACTCTTTTTGCAGGAGTATTTATGGCACCGAGTTTGATGTTTTATGGATCGGTACAAGCAACTGAAACGATAGCTGACTTTAGTGATGATGCTGATGATGCGACCTCTGACGGGTCTGATAGTTCGTCTTCTGTGATGCAGTCCTCCTCTGGTAACAAAGGATCAACGACTCACGTACAAGCGAAAAATACTCAACAATCTATTTATAACTGAGCAACCGGACAAAAGGGAGTTATAATTTCCCCTGGCAACTTCAAAGTTAATGCCGACAAGAAGAATGGTAAATGGTACGGAACTATTTCCATCAAAGGCTCCACTGGAGAAAAAAGTGGTTATATTGTCAGCGGGAAAGCAAATGGTATTTCGTATACATTTAAGGGGAATTTGGATACTAAGAATACCTTATGTCATTTTCCAGGTTTACAATTAAGTGGTACCTCATTTGATTTGGGTTCCCTAACTTGTGGTACACTTAAGACAGTGAAATATACTGAATTATCTACTGGCAATACTAATCACTTTAAAGTTCTTATAACCTGCAGATGATTCTCACCCATCTTTTCCATTTCTTTTCAGGAATTTTTTTGACCAAATTTGTATTTATCCCAGAAACACATTAAAGATAAATAAAAACATGGAAAATAGATAATGATGTACCTTGAAAATTAAAGCAATGATCCAGAGCCTGGAGTTTAAACAACAATTAGCAATAAAGGCTGACAAGTCCAACATTAGACTAGAGTTTGTAAATTATAACGAACCACTCATACCGCAAATTCAGGATACTGATATATTGATTAACAGTTTTGATAAAATAGACAAATCCTTCATTGATTCATGCCCAAATATTAAATTAGTACAACAATCCGGTATCGGAGTTGACGGTATTGATATCGACTATTGCTCTAAGAAGGGTATTTACGTTGCAAATGTTCCCATGGCTAATGCAATTTCTGTGGCAGAACATACGTTCTTGTTGATGCTTTATTTGGTTAAGAATATAAAAATAAGCCTATTTAACTCTCCGACAAATACAGGTTCGTTCGTTAGAAGGCAACAAGATAGAATGGGATCAGAATTACTAGGAAAGACATTATTAATAATTGGATTGGGGGTTACAGGAATAGAAGTAGCTAAACGAGCGAAAGCATTTGGGATGAAAGTTATTGCTGTAACAAAACATCCTTTCACAAAAACTGAAGGTGGAGATAAGAAATATTTTGTAGATAATTTGTATGGTGTAGATAAACTCTCTGAAGTCATTCCACGAGCAGACATACTATCAATTCATGCTCCATTAAATAGAGAAACTGAAAACATGATAGGAAGTAACGAATTAAATTTGATGAAACAATCTGCTTATTTAATTAATGTAGCCCGAGCTCAAGTGGTAGGCAAGGATGCGTTGATAAAATCTTTGAAGGAATGGAAAATTGCAGGAGCCGCATTCGATGTATTTTGGAAAGAACCAGTAGACCCAAAGGATGAATTGCTGCTTCTTGATAATTTCCTCTTAACACCACATATTGCTGGATGGACCCATGAGGCAATTGATTCTATATCAGATATCATATTCATTAACATTGAAAGAATAATGCGAGGACAAATACCGCTGACATTGGTCAACAAAGTAGATGAAAACCTCTAGGAAAAGATATGCTTGAATTTATAAAAAAAACTACCTTATTTCAACTTGCTTCTCAAGTTGTATTATAGCATTAGTCTGGATGAGATAACAAATTATATTGAGAATTGAACCACAAATCGCTTACTTTTTTTTACCAATACTTTCATCAATAATCTTATGACCTTTTTCTTTAGTATTAGATTTCACAAAAATGCATTTGTAATCTGCAAGTAACTCAAATTATTCAAATCCATTATATACCTCACTATTTTATTTATTTGTATTTGTGGTAGATAGCAAGGAAGAAGATAGTGAGGATTCATTCCATAAAAAATTCAAAAGGTTTAAGATTAATCATGTCCATGAGAAAGAATCATCTGGAATCATCGACCAAGCGTTACTCAATCAAATAGCATATAAAGAAAAAATTCGAATTGCTATAACGTCTATTATTGCTTCGTCCTCACTTACCATTGCCAAGTTCATAATTGCGATTTTTACTAATAGTCTTGGCCTGCTCTCTGAAGGAATGCATTCAGGTTTAGATGTTCTTGCTGCCATGATGACCCTATATGCAATTAGAATATCAAGGAAACCACCTGATCCTGAACATAATTATGGATATGCAAAATTTGAGAGCCTGACGAGTTTAGGGGCCGTTTTGCTTTTATTCATCGTTGCTGGCTGGATTTTTTACGAAGGTTTGGAACGAATATTCTTTAAACATGTAGTACCTGAAATCACTGTTTTTTCATTTGGGGTCTTGATAGCATCGATAATAGTTGATTATGGCCGATCTAGGGCTCTTTACAAGGTTGCTGATAAATATGGTAGCCAGGCCATAGAGGCAGATGCATTACACTTCCGAGTTGATATGCTTACTTCTTCTGTTGTACTTGTCGGTCTAGCAATTGTGTATTTTCTTGGAATTCCTAATGCTGATGCATATTCTGCAATCACTGTTGCTGGTCTTATTGTATATACTTCATTAGGACTCGGCAGACGAACGCTAGATGTGCTTTTGGATAAGGCACCAAAAGGTATTCAAGGACAAATACATGAATCGATAACGGGTTTTGAAGGAATAAAAAAGGCCCATAGCATCAGGGTAAGGAAAGTGGGAAAAGATACTTTTGTAGATTTACATATAGAAGTTCCAAGAATATTCACCCACGATAAAGCACATAGAATAGCTACTAACGTAGAGAATAAAATCAAGAATGAAATCCTACCAAATTCTGATGTTGTTGTTCATGTAGATGCAGTAGAAGATTATATGACAGAAACCATTAAAGACAAAATAAGACTCATTTCCGAAAATTTTCCTTCAATAAAAAATGTTCATTCAATTTATCTTTCAAATATTGTAGTTAATCAAACGAATGATGGATCAAAGAACAATGAAAATGGTCAGAATTCTTTACAGCTTTTGCATCTTTATCTGGATGTTCAGATGGATGATAAATTAAGTTTCAAAATAGCTCATGGGGTTGTTGATGATTTTGAAAAGAAAATAAAGGAAGAGGTTCAAAATATAAAACGGATTACCACTCATATTGAAACAGATTTGGATATAGAATCATCGGTGGGACATGAGAAGTTTGCTGATCAGCCCTTCTCGGAAAGAATAAAGAAAATTGCACTATCCATTGAAGGAGTTGCTGATTGCGATGAAATTTCCCTCGTGTATGTAAAAAACGAACTTCACATTACTTTGACCATTAAAATAAATCCTTTGTCAATTAAATCTGATAATAAATCTGGTGATTCGATTCCCTACTCATCCTCTAACCCTGATGATAGTCTTTCAGTGGAAAAAGCCCATGATATTTCTACCCAGGTTCAAAATCTTCTTTTGGAGAATACGAATGCTGCACGAGTAATTGTCCATGCAGAACCTGTCTAGGAATAAAAAGGTCATTTAATATATTTAAAATCCACCATATTACGATCCTCTATCTTAGTTCATGGTTTTTTCCTTTTCAAACAATTTACAGCTTCTTAAAGTAGAAAGGCAGGTGGGCTGGCATACCCATTTATTATATTCTGAAATGTCGTTCAAATAGCGATAATTGTGTTTAGGACCAAGTACAGGTAATCATTCTTGTTTGCTAACACTGTATTTTATTTTAATTAATATAGCAATTAGTGTTCACTCGATTGGGAAAATAGGGCTGTGGTTACCTTCACTTATTATTATCCGAGTCAATGTGATTTATTTTATCATTTCTAAAATAGTGATTAATTTACGTTAGGCTAGTCAATTTATACAAATGAAAAAACTATTAACTCCTATAATTTAATCTGCCTAATATGAATGAATTTTACGTGAGTTTTTGGAATGTTAACAATTTATTTGATACTCTTCCCACATCAATAGGATCTACTATTGAATTTACTCCTGACAGGGGATGGAATAATGTAGTAAAGAACAAGAAAGTTGAAAATCTGGCTTATGTAATAAATTCTCTGCATGATAACCAGGGACCAGACATAATCGGCCTGTGTGAAATTGAAAGTGAAAAATTAGCCCTTAATTTAATAGATAAACTACGAGCGGAAAAAGAATATTCAATTGCACAATATCTTAATAGCCCAGACATTCGGGGGATTGATACATGTTTGTTATACTCTAAAAAACTATTTAAACTGAATACCGTTAAGGGCTATAGCACCCAACTAAGATACCCAACAAGAGATATTTTGGTAGTAAATTTAACTGTTTTATCAAATGGTGCAGATCTAAATATAATTGTTAATCATTGGCCTTCACGAGCTGGGGGGCGATTCGAAACTGAACCGCTTAGGATTGCAGTTGCTGAAAATTGTGCACGTGCTGTTGAAGACATTTTGAAAATAAACCGGAATGAATTGCAGAACCTTCCAGGGGATTTAAGGTATGATGAAAGGTCGCTTTCACTGTTGAATGAACGATGGAATAAGAATATTTTGCTAATGGGCGATTTTAATGATAATCCGTACGATAGAAGTATTTTGAGCTATTTGCGTGCTACACCTGACAAACGAAAGTTAATGAATTGGGGTGAAATATTCGAACATCCGATTCAAAAAAGATGGCCCTCTAATAAACAGACTGATAAACACAATTACTTATTTTATCAGGGGTATCTTTTTAATTGCATGTGGTCACTCATACCGGATGGAACTATTTTCTATGACGGTGGGTACGATTTATTTGATCAATTTATTGTCTCTCGTGGGTTGCTAAATGGAGAACAAGATCTGAAAATAGAATTAAATAAAATTCAAATAAATAAAAAAATTCAATTAGATCGCAATCTTTCCTACGAGTTTTTCGATACCCGGGATCGAAACAAAATTCATCCTTCTTATGGACAAAGTCCTATGAGATTTGAATATCAACGAATTAAGCCAAACGGAGATCTTGAAGAAATATCTCCTGGAAGAACAATTCTCACAGGGTATAGCGATCACTTTCCAATAGAATCTACCATTAACCTTCTTTAGTATGATACAAAATCAGGTACAACTATCAAATTTTGATTAGTCAGAACCAATACAGAAATAATACTAAATCGTAGATGAATACGTTGGTGTTAAAATCAGTAATACATCGTATTCCTTTTTCGTACAGTCAGTTGATTCAAATAAAATACACTCTGGAACGAAAATATATAATTCGACACAAAAGCAAAAACAAATGATTAATGAACCTTTATTATGATGATTCTCGCAAAATAGAATAAAATATGAAAAATTGGGATGCGGACCTGGCAAAGATAATGGAAAAAAAGATGAAAAAGTACAAAGAACAAATTGACAATAATCTTCCATCAAACACTAATCACGATAAGGATATCAGTGGCCCAATTACATTAAGTGATGATAATTTTGACGAAACAACTAGAAAATACCCAGTTTTAGTAGTGGATTTCTGGGCTCCTTGGTGTGGCCCTTGTAAATTGGTATCGCCTATAATTGACCAATTGGCCATCGAATTAAGAGGAAAAGCGGTGTTTGGTAAACTAAATGTTGATGAAAATCCGACCGTGGCCAACATTTTTGGGATTCAAAGTATTCCTACTTTGATGATATTTAAGAATGGAGAAGCAGTAGATGGCATTATGGGTGCTGTGCCAAAACAGCAACTGATATCTACAATATCTCGGTATTTTTAGATCTGAGTTGACGAATAGTTACTCTTTTATGATCTTTCTCCACAGGTTTGTTGCTTCACGATCCTATTGCTGCTTTACGACTATTACTTTGGGTTGCCTATATGCAAACATGACTATTCTTAAAATCTAGTCGGGAATGGTTCATACGACATGAGGGCCCAATATGGTTACCTTTTACCTCATTTTACATTAAAATTGGTTGAGCAGATGCGATTAGTTTCCTAAATTTGAATTGGGTAAGGAATTCTAAATTTCTATCATCAAAAATGTTTTAATTTGTTAAATTAATGGGGGATATTATATAGATACAATAATATCTAACCACTAAATGTGTTTTCCGATGATAAATTTCTCCCATGATAACTAATCCAGTGCGCTTTATTCCTTTGGCGAGTATCTTACTGATTCTTTATGCTTTTCTCCGGATTTTTTGCGAGAAATCTGGTTCTTAAAGCTGTCGCTCATTTCATCAAAAATTTTTGCAATGTCATATTCGTTTGTAGATGTATATGTATATCTTCTATGAGGGGAGATAATGTTTGCAGATATCTCGTATCTCTTTCGTTCCCCTGTGACATCTTTAATTTTGATTTTACATCTGGCTTCTATAATCTCTGGAGATATTTTATGCATTAATTTTATTATATTAATAAATTTTGATTTTACCAATTCTGATTCAAATGGATCCTCTGGTAAGCCTATTATATAGGCAGGAATTTCGCTCTCAACTTGTTCTCCTAATAGTGAAATAATATCTCTAAAAGTAATTATGCCTAGCACAGTATCAAGTGATTTTACTAATGCATAGGATGAATTGGAATTTAGCAATAAATTTATTACCGAATTAATAGCTTCATTTGGACCAATCGTTACTATATTATTGTCTGCAATACCAAATACTTCAAGTTCAAGTCTGTGTTTATCATGTTCTGATACAATTGCATCCCTTGCAATCCTCTCTGATGGAATCAGAGTGTGCATAATGTCACTTGACGTAACAATACCCCTAATCAAATTTTTCCCCTCATGCGTCTGTTCTACGATTGGCAGATGATCTATCATGTCTCTTACCATGATGTTCTTTGCGGTCGCCACTTTATCCTTTGGCTCAATTGTTACAAGCTCGGGAGTCATCAAGTCAGAAGCGATAATTCGTTTGTCAAAGTTTATTTTCTTCTTATCAAAAGTTTCCAGGATGTATTGTAATATTCTTTTTGACGATACTTGTCCTATAATTTCATGACTGCTTTCAGCAATAATAGGTAACGCTCGTAACCTATGAAGGCTCATTATCCTTGCAGCATTTCCAACAGAGTCAGTTTGTTTGAGGCTTGGGATTCTCTTCCCTAATGTGGAAGATTTCATTGTGTTAATATCTCTAGCAACTAAAATGTCTCTAGTATTCAGGCAAAATAACGATTTATCTGATAATTGAACAAATACCTCGTGGGATTTTTCTTTAGTCATTATTCCAATGATTTTAGATACAGGAACATCTTCCTTAACTAACACCGGCTTCTCAATAAGATCTCTTAATTCTTTACTTCGAATGTCTTTTAGATGACTATATAATTGTCTACTGACCTCTTGTGAAATCATATTATTAGATATATCCTATATTATTTTATATTTGCGTAATTAAAATGGCTCTGGCAGAGGTCATTTGCGTTTATTTAAGGTTAATGTTTGTATCTCTACCCTAGGTGGCTGCATGATTACGGTAGAGATTGTTTTAGAAATCGATCAGTTGTACAAGTTAGTACGATATATACATTATAAGCTAATTTTAATGAAAGTACTATTTTCAATCCTTATTGATATTTAAGTATTATTTCCTTTTCATATTGCAGCTACTAAATAAAAGAAAGAAATGACGATTTATTCAATTAATGCTTTGTTCTTTATATCTTCTCGTGAACTCTTTTTCAATTTCTTCTTTCTTAATTACTTCCCCTCGTCTACCTGGGGTTCTAATCGCTTGTTGGTTCACTTGTCGCCTTTCTTCTTCTAATTGATTAAATCCTCTTTGGTAATCATTTATTTGTTGCTTTTTCTTTTGAAGCTCCAAAGCATAGGATTTTCTAAAGAATTCTTCTTCGGAATCAATAATAACATTGTTATTCCCTAGTTCCACATACTTATATACTGGTCTTGATATATCAACATTTAATTTTCCTAGGTTAAGATCATATCAAATACTTTGTAAACCTTGATCTATCAATAACTTTAATGATTTGTATGTTCATTAATAATTACAATTGAATCAGAGGATTTTTGTCAAAATATCGATGAATAATTTATTCTTGGCGGCAATTTTAATGCCTTTGTTGGCCTTGGCTCCAGTTGCATACGCCCAAAATAATGAAACTAATTTTATAAACGATGAAACCATTAACGAAGCCAAAAATACTTCCATGGGACTTGTAAACCAAGCTCCTGGTGCATTAAAAAGTGCTTATAACGAAGCCAAAAATACTTCCATGGGACTTGTAAACCAAGCTCCTGGTGCATTAAA
>Ga0183260_10003691_pt1 | contig 12317 bp, 5 predicted proteins | sample AntDrymUQ4972206_2_FD_129768 | JGI IMG/M metagenome (GOLD analysis project Ga0183260, IMG submission 129768) | Polar desert sand microbial communities from Dry Valleys, Antarctica - metaG UQ497 (22.06) (version 2) (version 2) | ecosystem: Environmental > Terrestrial > Soil > Desert | place...
ACCGAGGACATCGGAGTCCAACCTCAGGGTGATCGCCACGATCGGGAACGGTTGTGCCCCGGAGGGCGCCCAGGTCGGACGGTCGAGGTCGACGGTGACCCGGAGCAGCCACCGGCCGCCCTCCCGATCCACGAACACTGCCGGCGTGGCCGACGTAGGGCTCGTGCTCGGGATGCTCGCGATCGGGACGAACCAGGGCCTGCCGTCAAGGTCCGGCCGGACGCTGACCGCGTCAAGCGGTGGGTGGGCGGCAGGAAGCAAGGGCAGACTCACGCCGCTGGTGTCACGAACAGCTCCGTCCCGGCCAGCGTCTCCCACTCCGAGAACGGCCCTGCTCCGGCCGACGTCTGGTTGCGGCGCCGCCACTCGTACGTCGGCGCACCCGGCGTCGCCCCCCCGAGCAGGTCACCGACGGTGAAACCGACCTGGGCCGTCTTCTCCGGCTCGTCCCGCGACAGGAACACCGTCACCGCAGCACCTCCAGGGCGCCGGATCTCGACGTCGATCGCATACAAGCCGGTCAGGGTGGGCGGCAACTGGTCCGGGTGCTGCAGCTGGTACGAGCGGACCCGCAGGGCGGCGTGCATGGAACCCGACGCGGCCAGCTCGTGTACCCGCTCGAGCACGGTGGCCGCTTCCAGGTGCATGGTCACGCCGCCGAAGGACGCGGAGATGGCGCCGATCACCCGGGGATCGACCGGTTCGGTCGCAGTGAGCTCGACGAGCACCTCGCCCGCGTCGATCGGTGGCGGAGCAGGGGGCGCCGCTGGAAACAGCGCCTCCCAGGTCGCCTTGTCGACCGCCCCGCTCGCGGCCAGTCCGGCCGTGGTCTGCGCCACTGCGACCGCCTGGGTCGTGTCGGGATCGAGCAGGCCGCTGACCGTCACCGCGTGGCCGAGATCGGCCAGCCTGTCCTGGAGCATCTGTACCTCCGCGCGAGGGGTCCCCCCGGTGGTGCCGACAGCGTCGGCAAGAGCAGCGGCCAGCGCCTCGCCGGGGTACGGCGGGGCGGCGGGTGCCTCGTCGAGGCGGGGCGCAGGGGGTGGGCGGTCCGGCGAACCCAGGGCGAACGCCCCCGGGTCGGCGACGGCAGTGATGGCGTCGATCGGCAACCGGACGTCCGGGTCGACGACCAGCAGGGTGGCGTGCACCGTGCCGATGTCGAGCGGCAGGGCGCTCCGGCTGGAGACCGCGGCGAACAGTGGTGGCGTCCACTCCGCCGGCCAGGCCGTGATCGGCGGCGTCGGCAGCAGCCGCGCCGTCAGCAGGTCGGTGGCCGGGCGATCCAGGCGCAGCTTCACCGGGACGTCCCGGACCTGGGGTGCGGGGTCGTCGGCCGAGGCTTTGAGCGTGCACCGCACGTGGCCGTCCAGGCCCGGCGCGGATCCGGTGGCCGGCGCCAGCAGCTTGGTCAGCAGCGTGTAGTACTCCAGTGTCCCTTCGACGACGTACTCGAAGCCGCGGGTGTCCACCGCGAGGCCGCCGTCGGCGCTGACCGTCGCGCCGCCGAGGTCCTGCAGCAGGGCGGTGGAGTGGAACGTCGCCCCGTCGTCGCCGCCGACCTCGAACTCCGGAAAGGTCACGCCCTCGACGGCCACGATGGTCTGTCGCAGCGCCTCGACCGCGGCCGGGTCGAACCACGGGACGATCGCGAACCTGACCCGGACGCGGTATGCCGATCCGGCCGGGGCTCCCGGCTCCACGGGTTTCTCGACCAGGAGCACGTTCATCGCCGGCAGCTGCTGTTCGACGTCGAAGGCGAGCCGGTACTCCGTGGGCAGCAGGTAGTAGCGCCCCGGGATGCCGGTGTCCTTCCACGGGCCGGCCGGGCTGATCCGCCACGCCGAGTCCGGGTCGACGCCGAACGCGCTGTCGACGAGGGCGTAGATCGGCCGGTAGGCCGGGACGCTGGTCGGGTAGTAGGCCAGCAGCCCGTCGCCCTCCGCCAGCGCGGCGACGACGCTGCGTGCGGTCGGGCCCGCAGGGGTGGCGGGGAACAGCTGCGGGAAGCGGAAGACCTTGGTCTCCAGTGAGGTGACGAGCTGGTCGCCGACCGCGACGCGTTGCGGCGCGGCGAGCACGCTGGCCGTGCTCCTGGCCCGCAGCCGCTTGAACCCGGCCCGCTGGATACCGGAGGCGCGAGTCCGGTGGTCGCGCACCTGGGTCACCCAGTCGAGGGGCACCCGCGGGCCGGGCGGTGCCGGCTCGGCCGCTCCCGGTTCGGCGTAGTGCACCGTGGCGGTGACGGCGAACGCCGCCGTCGAGTCCTCCTTGAGTACAGCGGCGATCCGGTCCCGATCGACCTCGGCCACCGCCTCGACCCGGCGCAGCACCGACGGATCCGGCGCCGGCAGCTCGGTGATCGTGCCGAACGCGATGGGCGTCGAGCCGAGCGACTGCGCGGTCATCGACAGCGCGAGTTCGCTGATCGGCAGCACGACCGCGGTCTCGGGCACGGCGGCGTGCCGGCGCAGGTCGACCGTCACGCGCAGCACCCACCGCTCCGGCTCGTGGTCCAGGAACACCGCGGGGGTGGTGGAGGACTTCGACTTGGGCGGGATGCTCGCCTGCGGCACGAAATAGGCCTGTCCGTCCGCGCCGGTGTACGTGCGGTTCACCGCGGTCGGCGCCTCGGTCAGCACTGGTGCGCCGCCCACCGACGTGGCCTGGGTCAGCGTCTTGGTGGCGGTGCGCAGGATGCTGGGATCGAAGCGGGCGGCGTACTCGATCCGCAGCGGCGTGAAGGTCTGCGCCAGGGTCAGGTCGCCGATGCTCACCAACCGGTCGGCCATGTTCAGACCTCCAGGACGAGCAGGCTGTCCTCGCGCGAGGTCGGCGGGACGGTCTGCTTCGTCGTACCGTCGGCGCCGAAGGCCTGGATCTCGTAGGTGTACGTGCGCGCGGCCGCGTCCCGCAGGCCGATCTTCCAGATCAGCGGGTTCATCGCGTTGGCCGGCGTGATCTGGAACGTCTCGCTCTGCGGCGCCTTGGTCTCGGGGTCCACGTAGTTCAGCCGGACGACAACGAGCTTCCACTTGGTCATGTCCAGCGCCCCGGCCACGACCTCGACCTCCAGCGTCTTGCTGGTGACCTCACCGATGAGTTGGGTTCCCTCGGTGCCGGGCTGAAACTCCCCCTGGGTGGCGGAACCGTCGGCGTAGGTGATGTCCACCTTGTACTCGAACGCCCGCGCGCTGGGGTCCGGCAGGCGCACCTTCCACTGCCAGGTCTCGGTGTTGTTCGTGAAGACGTGGACCTCGTCCTCCCGGTAGGCCGTCGGCCCCTCGCCGTGCTGGTACTTCACCGAGAGCACGATCGACGCGATCGGCGGGAACATGCCCTGCGGAACGAAGGTCACGTCCAGCTGGTCGTTGAACGGCGCGTCCACGACGAGCCGGTCGGTGATCGCCCGCTGCTTGGGCTGCACCAGCTTGGGGCCGTCCTTCATCTGGAAGCTCAGCTGGTACTCGTACTCGCGGGAGGGGTTGCCCTCGGTATAGGTGAACCAGGAGCCGTCGGTCTGACCAGCCAGCAGGGTGATCCGCTGCTGGCCGGTGGGCAGTCGCGATCCGGGGTAGGTCAGGTCGACATCCACCCGGTCGACCTCGTCCCACGGGATGGCCCCGGCCAGGGCCTGGACCCGCACGCAGGACAGCCGGTCGTAGCCGATGACCAGGCTTTGTTCGGTGGTCCTGACCTCGGGGGTGGTGACCGGGGCACTGGCCGCCTTGTAGTTGATCTTGCTGCTGTAGGTGTAGTCGCGCTTCGGCGCGCCGTCGGCCTTCTTCGCCATCGTGGTCCGGAAGTAGAAGACCTCGGTGCCGGTGGTGAACGTGAACGTGCCTGCCTTGGACTTCACGTCACCGGTCTTCTCGTCGGTCTGCTCGTAGCTGAGGCTGACCTGGATGGCGGCGATGGGGTCGGTGGTGAAGTCGGCGGTCACCCGGACGGGGACGTCCAGGACATGGAAGATCGGCGTGTTGAGGTCGGCTTCGATGATGTGCTTGCCGAACTCCTCGGGGGAGATGATCTCGTAGAACGTTCCGTTCGGGTTCGTTGACATCGGCTGGGCCACCCGGCCTTCGAGCTCGAATGCGAACTCGCCTTCCATGGTCTGGGTCCAGTCTTTGAGCCAGAGCTGGTTGGCGCCAACCGGGGTCCCCTCGCCGTCCTTGAGGTTGGCCAGCGGGTCCGTCCCGATTTTGGCCGTCAGCTGATCGGAGCTGGTCCACGCCGGCGAGGCCAGCTTGTTCGTGATGTAGCTGTCGGCCAGCGTCGTGACCAAGTCCTCGAACTGCCTCGTGGGGTCACTGGCGGCGTCCGCCCCGGCCGCGGGCGGCAGGTTGGTCTTGTCGTACTCGATCTTCACGCTGGCGAAGGAGGAGCGGAACTCCTCCAGGCTGCTCACGGCCGGATACTGGTTGCGCTGGACGACCTTGCCGTCGCGGGTCTTCGTCTCGACGATGGTGGAGTGCTCCTTGGCCTCGCGGAAGACGTCCTTCCAGTTGCCGGAGATCTTCAGCTTGAGGGTGGGGAAGCGGGCCATGAACGTCAGCGTGTAGTTCAGAATGCCGGGTACGGCGCCGTTCTTCAGCGACTCCCGCAGCAGCCGCACCCCCTCCTGCCCGAGCAGAACGTTGAAGCTGGCCAGGTTCGTCCCGGTCAAGGATGGTTTCTCGGAGCCGGCGGTGGCTTTGACGAACGTCGTTCCCGCCTCGGGTACGAGACTCATCGCGACGGTCCCGTCCAGCCACTGGGGGTAGGACAGGATCGGCTCGATGCCAGCCCGGGCCCGTGCGAAGTGCACGCGCCCGCCCTGCATCATCGGCCGCAGCAACCGGCCGCCGCCGAGCAGCGTGGTGGTGATGTAGCCGCGGATCGTCTTCTGGTCCTCCTCGCTGACCGCGAGTTCCAACTGCATCGTGAGCAGGCCGCCCTCCGTCTCGCCGCTGGGCAGCTCCTGGGAGACCGAGGCCATCAGCGACAGGTCCCGGGCGAACGCGATCAGGGTCACCATCGGCTTGCCGTCCGGGCCCAGGGCGAAGGACGGCTTGCCGGGCAACATGTAGAAGCGACGTTCGTCCTCGTCGTCCTGGTAGATCTCGACCCGGTCCACCCCGGGGACGGTGAACTTGCTGAACAGGTTGAGCACGACGGTGACCTCTCAGGCGGGCGGTGGGGGTAGTACCAGGGCGGGATCGCCGCTGGGTCCACCTCTGCGGCTGCGGCGGGTCCCGTCGGCGAGGTGGTAGTCAGCGGTCCAGGAGTACAGAGCCGGGACACCCTGCCCCAGATACGTCTGCCAGCTCTGGGTTTTCGGCCGGCCGGGCAGGAAGACCAGATGTTCCGGATCGACCCCGTCGGCGGTGAAGCTCACCGTCGTCAGCCTGACCGCGGTGAAATCGAGCAGGTCGGCGCTCACCTCGACCCGCAGCAGTACGCCGGGCAGCGGCCCCACCGGGATGGTGGCCGAGCCCGCGCCGTCGACCCACGGACCGACCGTCGAGCTCCCGTCCGCCGCGGCGGTGGTCACCTGGTAGCGGTAGGCCTCGGGGTCACCGGCCAGCAGCCCGAGCGCCCACGTCCCGTTCGGCGCGGCGGCGGACAACGCCAACGACCGGCGGGTGGTCCGGCCGCCGGCGCCGACGTGCTCGACGGCGACGACGTGCGAGGCGACGGCGTCGAAACCGCCTGGGGCGGTGAAGCGGACACCGAGCACCCGCTCGTAAACGTCAGGGACGAGCAGCAGGCGGCCCCGGTGCTCGACCCAGTCGCCCCCGATCCGCTGCCCGGACGTCAAGATGTAGGTGATGCGCTGCAGCACCGGCTGGCTCACCGCGGCGTAGATCGCCCGTTCGTAGGAGCGGGCCGGCGTGGCGCGGTCCAGGGCTACGACGTCGTCCTGGGCCGGTACGCCGGCCGCCGCGTCGGCGTACCGCAGGCCGACCTGGACACCGGCGACCGTGTCCCAGTCGACGTTCTCCGCGCTGATCTCGCGGCGCAGCCAGCCGATGTCGTCGAGGGAGATCAGCAGCAGCGGCGAGTCGGACTCGGCCTCGGGCAGGACGAGCTTCGCGCTCGTGCCGCCGAACTGCACCTCGACCTGGTAGCGATAGGTCCGGCCGAGCGCCGGGTCCACCACCGCATCGAAGGTGTCGACGAGCGTCGGGTCGCTGAAGACGGTGTCGTGCCGGTGTTCGCCGTAACGCAACCGGACCGTGACGGCCGTGACCCGGTCGGGGGCCAGGGTCGCGTTCAGCCGCACGTCGACGTGGATCAGCTCGAACCAGGGTTCGGACAGGTCGGCCTCGACGAAGCCGCGGGTCTCCCCGTCAAGGCCGGCCATGGTGGCCTGGGGGGCCACCGGCCAGACGACCGCCGACCGGGCGGTCAGCAGGAGTTCGGCCTGCGGCGAGCCCTCGAGCTGTTCAGCGGACCAGGCGACGAGGCGCGCCCGCATCGCCGCCATCGCGGGATCGCTGTCCGGCCAGTCCAGGACATCCACGGTCACGCCGGCCGGACCTCGAACGACGTGCACGGTGGCCGGCGGGAACCTGGCCAGCATGCCCATCGCGTAGCGCACCGCGACGACCGTGGGGGTGGCCCGCAGCTGCGTCCACAGCAGGACCGCGCCGTCGCGGGAGAGCTTCAGGCTGAACGACGCGATGAGCCCGCTCTGCAGTGACGGGTGCGTCGAGCCCTGGATCGCCTCCACCATCTCCCCCGGCTGGAACGTGATCAGCTCGACGGTGCCGTCGACGTACAGCGGGTCCTGGAGCCGGACCGACCGGCCCGCCCGGCGCTGCAGCTCGGCGGACAGAGCAGCGCGGGTCGACTCGGCCAGGACGAGTTCGGTCTGCAGGTCCAGGAAGCCGCCCGCGGCGTCCGGGTCCGCCGGGGTGGTCCGGAACTTGACGAAGCTGAGCGCGGGCCGATCCTCAGGTCCGCTGCGCCGGATCCGGGGGATGGCCGGTACGACGTAATACAGGTCGAGGTGCTCGTCGTCGGCGTACACCGAGGCGCCGTCGGCGACGGCGTCCAGGCCGGCCAGCGGCGGTAGCTGCAGCACGGGAACTCCCGAAGACAGGGACCGCGGCCGCCCGACCGTCGTCCACGCGCATTGTGCGTGCTCTGGTACGCCCGGAGCAATGGGAAAAGACTGCCGAAACGACGTTATCCGTTGACCTCGGGACAAACCGGTGCGATTGTCAGCGCCGATTCCCTTCGAGAGCGTGGTCCCCGTGGCAGAGCGTCGTCGTGCGCCGGCCCTCGTCGTCGCCGACGACGGCCGGACGGTGACGGTCGTCCCGGGACGCCCCGAGCCCGAGCGCGGGCCCGACGGGACGCCGATGGTGACCCTGCTCGGTGCCCCGGCGGCGGCCTCGCTCAACGTCGGCGTCCGCTGGTGGCCCCCCGAGGACGAGTTGGCCCGGCTGCTCGCCGCCGAGGCCAAGCGGCGCCAGGTCGATGCCGCGCAGTTCCGGATCACCGCTGACGCGCTGTCGGGTGTGCGTACGGCCCTGCACCTGCGTACCGGCGGCGCCGAGCGCGAGCTGGTCGCGGGGGGGAGCAGCGGCGCCCCGCCGTACGGCACCGTCCTGTCCGTCCAGCTCACCGGCGCCGACGTCGAGGCCGTGCGCCGGGCGCTGTTCGGCCAGGCCGGCGTGCTAACCGTGGACGGTACGGCGGATTCGGTCCTCGGATGTATCAGCGGCGAGGCCGACGTCTCTGAGTGGACGAGGTCGGCGCCGGACGTGCACGTGGTGATGCTGGCGCCCAACTAGGAGGACACAGGCGATGTTGCGGATCGACGTCTACCAGACGATCGAGGGCTTGACCGTCTACCAGGACGACAGTGTGCCGACGACGCACTACGTGCTGCCCGAGCAACCCCGCTTCCGGCTGGACGACAAGGGCGAGCCGGTCTTCACGTTCCTCAAGTACAAGAAGCCGCGCCCGAACCCGAACGGCAAGAACGGCGGCGGCTTCCTCGTCTTCGACGTCGAGTTCACCCTCGACGACACCAAGCGGGAGAAGATCCTCGACGAGCTGAAGCGGCAGGCCACGGCCAACACGTTCCGCGGCGAAGTGGACGGCCGTGAGCGGGCCCTGCAGCAGATGGCCGCGGCGCGACCAGGGGACCGGGCGGTGCCGATTCCGGACATCCCGGCGGGCCGGCGGCTGCGCGCGGCGGACGTCAAGCTCGGGCAGCTGCAGTGGGCCAAGGGCACGTGCCAGCTGAACCTGTCCACGATCTCCGGCGACTTCGTCGAGAAGGTGTTCAACCCGGCCAGCCCTTCCCTGTTCGGCAACAACGTCACGCCGTTCACGGTCGAGCTGACGGCGGAGGGCGCGACCCTGCTCGAGCAGGCGCTGCAGGGCAAGGGCGGCTTCGTGCAGGTCGTCTACCAGATGAGCGCGTGGGTCAAACTGCCGCCGATCCACGGGACCGCGTGGTTCCACGCCGAGCAGTTCTACGACTACGTGCAGGACGCCGGCGACGACGACGACATCTACGAGGACGACTCGTTCACCGACACCATTCGCGAGGACATGATCGCGAGCCAGGCGATGGGCGTCGACCTGGACACCGCGATGGCCGACCCCAAGGTCGCCGACCGGATCCGGGAAAGCCTCTACCGCACCCTCGAGGACACGATCGCGGCCAAGATCCTGGAGAAGGTGCCGACCTACACCGGTGATCGCTCGGTGCTCGACGACTACGAGACGATCCACCGCGAGTACCACTCGAGCCGGATCGACGACTTCAGCTACACGGTGAGCGAGAAGAGCGCCTCGCTGTGGCCGTTCAACCCGCAGGGCACCCTGCCGAACATCACCAGCCTGACCAACAAGGCCGGCCAGGCAGTGAAGTGGTCGGATCACATGCGCGAGGTCGACCTCGACGACCCGTTCTTCCGCACCTTGATGATCCAGGTCCACGTGAACGCCGACTTCGAGGAACTGGACATCCACAGCGTGGACGTGCACGTGGAGTACGGCGGCGCGGGCGGAGAGAAGCTCGAGATCGGCGACTACCACTTCACCAAGGCCGACGAGGTCTTCACGTTCCCGGTGTTCAAGCAGGGCGACACCGTCGACTACACGTACTCCTACCGCGTCAACTACGTCGGTGCCGCGAAGCCGTTCGAGGTCGGGCCGAAGACCGAACGGCGCGAGCAGTTGACTATCGGCGTCGACGATGCCGGGTTGCTGCTGGTCGACGTGGAGGCCGGGAACCTGGACTTCACCGTGTTCACCTCGGCCACGGTCGTGGTGCGGTACGAGCCCACGCAGGCGCCGCCGGTCGAGGAGCGCTTCGTGCTCAAGACCGGAGAGGACGCCGCGCACCGGCTGTCCCGGGCCATCTTCGAGACCCGCGACCGGCCGATCGGGTACGACGTCGAGTACCACCTCAACACCGGCCGCAGCGTCAGCTCCACCGGAAACACGGTGCGCGGCAACCGGATCATCATCGACTCGCCGTTCAAGGACATCCGGACCTACTCCTTCGTCGCGGTCGGGGACCTGGCCACGGAGATCGAGTCGATCGACATCGACGCGACGTACTCCGACCCCGCCACCGGTTACACGGTCCGCACGACGCAGGTGCTCAGCTCAGGGACCGACGGGGCGGACTGGGCCGTGCCGGTGCTGGACGGTGCGGCCGGCAGCGTCACGTACTCGGCCACGATTCGCCGCAAGGACGGGACCGTGGAACTCGTGCCGCCGACGGTGGCCACGAGCGCGCAGATCGTCGTCGGGGAGCGGCTGGCCAAGAAGCTGACCGTTACCGTGGTTCCCGACCTGGTCGACTTCAGCCGCGTCAAGCTGGTCCGGGTGGCGCTGCGCTACCGGCCGGACGGGGTGACCGACGAGCAGCTGACCGACCTTGTCCTGCGCGACACGACGGCGCCGGCCCCGTGGGTGATCGAGATCGAGGACCCGACCAAGTCCTCGTACTTCTGGTCCGCCTCGTACTTCCTGGCCGACGGGACGACGTGGGAGGTCCCGGAGAGCCAGAGCACCGGGCCGAGCGTGGTGTTGCCCGCGCCGCCGGCCTCGACCGTCGCGCCGGTCCCCACGCCGACGCCCACCCCGACCCCGGTCCCCACGCCGACCCCGATGCCGGAGCCGGTTCCGATGCCGGAGCCGGTTCCTGGCCCGACACCGGTCCTCACCCCGACGCCTACCCCGCCGGGACCGGACCCCGCGCCGCCGCCGCCGCCGGGCCCACCGCCGCCGCCGCCCGGCCCGCCGCCGCCTCCGCCTGGCCCTCCGCCGGCACCGGCGAACCCACCCGTCCCGGCTCCGCCGGCGTGACACAGGGGAGCTGACCAGTGCTCTACCTCAACCCGCCGTTCTTCATGGTCAACGGCGTCAGCGTCTTCGCCGACCACCTCGACGAGCTCCAGTGGTACTACCTGCCGCTGACCCCAAAGCTGGTCACGCGCACGCAGGACGGGCGCGAGATCCCGGCGTTCAGCCTGGTCCGTTTCAAGGGCGGCAGCGGGCCCACCGGCGGGTTCCTGAACTTCGACGTTGACCTGCGCATCGACGAGGACGCCCTGGGTGAGGTCGCTCGCGGGATCCGGGCGGCCAAGCAGCTGCGCGACAATCCTCGCCTGGTCCCCGTGCCCTTGGAGTCCGGCACGGTCAAGCTGCTCATCTTGGGCCACGACAGCGGACCGGTCGCGCCGCCGACCGACGGGGAGCCGGCCCCGACCACGGAGCCGAAGCGCTTCGTGCTCACCGCCCAACACAACGCCCAACCGGCTCTGTACGGCGCCAACACCGCTGCCTTCTCGGTCCGGCTGGACCAGGACGGCGCGGTCCTCGTCGAGAAGACGCTGGACGGCGAGCTGTCCCCGATCGGCGTCGTCTACTCCCTGGACTACATCGGGCTGCGCCCGGCGTACCACGTCCGGCTACAGATGGACTGGGACCGGATCAAGGAGCACTTCGACAGCCAGTTCACGGCGAGCACGCTGTTCGTCTCCAGTGACATCACGACCGTCGTCGACAAGCTGATCGAGGAGCAGGTCATCGTGGTCGAGGTCGACACGTTGGTCCTCGACTCCGAGGAGAACAAGGGAGTCATCGCCGGCCGGGACGCCGCCGTGGCGCAGGTCTACGACATGATCACCGACGCCTTCTTCAGCGCGTCGATCGATCCGACCCAGGAGCCGGCGGACGGCTGGGACAAGGCGACCCAGTTCTTCGACCACCTGTCCCCGGCCGCGCAGGCCAAGAGCCTGGTGCCGCACTTCACGTACAACACCACCGACATCAGCCGCACGGACAAGAAGCGGCTGAACGTGAACATCTCCGAACGCGGCGCGGTGCTGCGCTCGATCTACCCCCAGGGCCACCTGTCCGGCATCGCCTCGGCGATCCGCGACTCCGGGCTGCCGCGCACGGACTTCGTCAAGGACGTCGATCTGGACGACCCGTGGTTCCAGCGCCGGACCGTGGAGGTCATCCCCCGGGTCGATTTCACCACCGGGCACGTGACGTCGGCGTCGGTCGAGTTGCGCTACGACGGCAAGACCGAGTCCGCGCTGTTCGATGCGAACGCGACGGTCCCGGTCACGCTGGACTGGTCCAGCGTGACCGCGGACGGGCGGATGGTCGAGCCGGTCGAGGCCCAGGTCACCCTCAACCTGGCCCAGGTCGAGGACCTGACCCGGCCCAACCAGCTGACGTACGTTCCCGAAGCAGTTCTCAGCGAGAAGTTTGAGGTGCGCACCGAGGATCTGTTCACCTTGATGAGCGTGCCAGTGCTGACCGACGGCGTGCCGTGGGACCGCTGGTCGCACGTGGAGATCGGGATCCGGTACGTCGACGAGGCCAACGGCATCCGGCAGGAGTCGGTGTTCGACCTCAGCGCGGGGACGCCCTCGTGGAACTACCAGCTCTACGTCGTCGACCCCACGAAGACCGCGCTGGAGTACAAGCTGACGTACCACGGCATCGACCGGCAGGACGCCGTCGTCGAGTGGCAGTCCACCGACGAGGTCCAGGTCAGGGTCCGCAACCCGTTCCGCAACCGGCGCGATGTGACGTTCACCCCCGCGGTGTCCTGGGCGGAGGTCGATCGGGTGCTCGTCGACGTTCGGTACGCCGACCCCGCCAACGGCGTCTCCCACGAGCAGTCCTTCGAGCTGACCGAGCTGGACGCGGCGACCAGGAAGTTCACCGTGGACCTGCGCAACCCGCAGCTGCGCCGGGTCGGCTACTCGGTGCTGATCCTGTGCAAGGACGGCCGGCAGATCGCCGTACCGGACTCCGCCACCGAGGACGAGCGCGTCGTGCTG
>Ga0183260_10003692_pt1 | contig 12315 bp, 14 predicted proteins | sample AntDrymUQ4972206_2_FD_129768 | JGI IMG/M metagenome (GOLD analysis project Ga0183260, IMG submission 129768) | Polar desert sand microbial communities from Dry Valleys, Antarctica - metaG UQ497 (22.06) (version 2) (version 2) | ecosystem: Environmental > Terrestrial > Soil > Desert | place...
CCTTCTTCATCAGGATCGGCGTCAGCCAGGCGTCGCTGGCGCCGGCATCGAGGAGCGCGGCGATCACCTGCGGCCACACCCGTGGGTCGAGGTCGTCGATGTTGGACTCGATGAGCAGCGGTGCGCCGGTCGGCGTCTCCGCGGCGGTGCCGAGCAGCAGCCTCAGCACGTTGGCGTGGCCCTCCGGGTCGCGGCCACCGGCCCCGACGCCGATGGCGTCGACGGTCATCGGCGGCTGCGGACCCCAACCGGTCGCGAGGGTGGTGAGCAGCGCGGCACCGGTCGGCGTGCAGAGCTCCATCGCGGGCGCACCGGCCGGCCCGGCGTACGACGGGACGCCGCGGAGCAGCTCGGCGACCGCGGGCGGCGGGACCGGGAGGGTGCCGTGGGCGCCGCGGACCGAGCCCGAGCCGACGGCGACCGGACTGACGACGACGGTAGTCGCGCCGAGCTGGACGAAGCCGGCGCAGACGCCCACCACGTCGGCGATGGCGTCGAGCGCGCCGACCTCGTGGAAGGACACGTCGAGCGGGTCGCTGCCGTGGACCGTCGCCTCCGCGACCGCCAGCCGTTCGAAGGCGGCCACCGCCAGGTCGCGGACCGCGTCGTCGAGGTCGGCGTCGAGCAGCAGCGCGCGGATGTCTCGCCAGGTGCGGTGGTGGACCGAGTCGGTGACGTCGACGCGGCAGCGGGTGGCGGCGAAGCCGTTGCGGGTGACGGCTTCGACGCCCAGGGCGACCGGTTCGGGGGCGATGGCGTCGACCGCGGTCTGCAGCACCTCGACCGGGACGCCGGCGCCCAGCAGCGCGCCCAGCAGCATGTCGCCGGAGGCGCCGGACGAGGCGTCCACCCAGACGCTGGTGCTCATGGAGCGGCTCGGCGGGCGACCCGCGCTGCGAACACGCCCGCGCCGTACCCGTTGTCGATGTTGACGACCGTGACGCCGGGGGCGCAGGAGTTGAGCATGGCCAGCAGCGCCGCGACGCCGCCGAACGAGGCGCCGTAGCCCACGCTGGTCGGCACGGCGACGAGCGGTACGCCGACCAGCCCGCCAACCACGGAGGGGAGCGCGCCCTCCATGCCGGCCACGACGACCAGGCAGTCGGCCCGCTCCAGCCGGTCGCGGACGCCGAGCAGCCGGTGGAGGCCGGCGACGCCGACGTCGGTCACGACGTCGACCCCGGCACCGTGGACGCGAGCGGTCAGCGCGGCCTCGGCCGCGACCGGGGCGTCAGACGTGCCGGCGCTGACGATCGCGACGGTGCCGCGTGCGGTCGGCATCGGGCCGATGGTGGCGGCACGGGCCACGCGGTCGATCTCGGCCCCGGCGCCCTCGGCGGCGTGCAACGCCTCGTCGGAGAGCCGGGTCGCCATCACCGCGCGGTCGGGGTGGTGCTCGGCCAGCGTGCGCAGGATCGAGACGACCTGCTCGGGCGTCTTGCCGGCGCCGTACACGACCTCGGCGTCGCCGGTCCGGGTGGCGCGGTCGACGTCGACCCGGGCGAAGCCGAGGTCCTCAGTGCGGGGATCTGGTTCGGGCGCGTTCACTCGCCACGCTCCCGGGCCGCGGGGTAGACGCCCAGCACCTTCACGTCGGTCGTGTAGAACGCCAGCTCCTCGAGCGCCCGGGCCAGGCCGGGGTCGGAGGGGTGGCCGTCGACCTCCGCGAGGAACTGGGTGGCGGTGAAGTGGCCGCCGACCATGTAGCTCTCCAGCTTGGTCATGTTGACGCCGTTCGTGGCGAAGCCGCCGAGTGCCTTGTAGAGGGCGGCGGGCAGGTTGCGGACGTTGAACACGAACGACGTCACCACCGGACCATCGCCGGCGGGCGCCTCGACGTAGTCGCGCGCCAGGACGACGAACCGGGTGGTGTTGTGGTCCTCGTCTTCGACGTCCGTGCGCAGTACGTCGAGGCCGTAGATCTCCGCGGCCAGCGGCGGCGAGATCGCTGCCTGGCTGGGGTCGGCGAGCTCGGAGACCTCGCGGGCTGCGCCGGCCGTGTCGCCCGAGACGATGGGGGTCAGGCCGAGCTCACGGATCACCTTGCGGCACTGGCCGAGCGCGTGGACGTGGCTGTGGACGGTCCGGATCGTGTGGAGGGAGGCGCCGGGGACGGCGAGCAGCGAGAACTGGATGCGCAGGAAGTGCTCGGCGACGATGTGGAGGTCGGAGTCGGGCAGGAAGTGGTGGATGTCGGCGACCCGGCCGGCGATCGAGTTGTCGATCGGGATCATCGCGAGGTCGGCCTCGCCTCCTTCGACCGCGGCGAAGACGTCCTCGAAGGACGCCCGCGCCAGTGCGTCGTGGTCGGGATAGTGCTCGCGGCACACCAGGTGCGAGTTCGCGCCCGGCTCGCCCTGGTAGGCGATGCGTGGCGCCACCCGTGTCGTCCGTGTCGAGGTCACCGGATCATCGTAGGGTCGGCGCGTGGAGAGCCTGTCCCCCCTGCTGACCGTGGGCGCCCTCGTGGTCGCCCTGCTCGCGTTGGCCCTGACCGTCGTCGCCCTGCGCCGTACCCAGCGGGGCCAGGGCAGCAGCGTGGACGAGCTGCCCGAGGACGTGCACGGGCTGCGACAGGAGGTCGCTGCCCTCAAGCGCGAGACCGGCGACGCGCTGCGCCACCTCGCGGTGGTGCGGTACGACGCGTTCGGCGACATGGGCGGCCACCTCTCGTGGTCGCTGGCGCTGCTCGACGACGGCGGGCACGGCGTGGTGGTCACCTCGATCCACGGCCGCAGCGAGGCCCGGACCTACGCGAAGAACATCTCCGGCTGGAGCTGTGAGCAGCAGCTGTCGCCGGAGGAGGAGGAAGCGATCACCCACGCCCGCAGGTAGGGGCTGACCCATCCCCACCCAGCGGTTGAGTTGGGAAAGTTCGCCCCCTTGAGTTGGGGAGTTCCGCCCCTTCACTTGGGCACGTTGGCCCCTCGCTCGGTCAGCACGTGCCTCAACTCGGTCGTCCAGGAGCGCAACGCGTCGTCGGAGAACGAGCGCTTGGTGAGGACGATGACGTACCAGCCGTGCTGCCGCAGCCACTCACGCCGCTCCTGGTCGTGGGCGCGCTGCTCCGGGCCGGTGTGGAACTCCTCGCCGTCGTACTCCACGGCGACGCGGACATGGGGATAGGCAAGGTCGAGGCGGTACGTCGGAACGCCGTCGATCCGGATCCAGAACTGGGGTTGCGGCAGGGGGAGGTTGTGGTCGTGGATCTCGAGTCGAGTCCACGACTCGGGCCGTGATTCCGAGCGTGGGTCCACCAGCTGCACCAGCTCGCGGGCCTGGACCACGCCGCGTCGTCGGCGGTAGCGCCGGAGGAGGCGGTTCAGCTCCGGCCGAGTGATCTGGAACTCGCGGGCGCACGCGTCGAGCGCGGCCAGGGCCTCGCGGCGGCGCAGCTTGCAGGCGAGGTCGACCGCTGTGCGCGGCGGCGTAGTGACACGAACTCCGCCGATCACCGCCCAGTCCTCGGGCACCAGGTCGCGGGTGCCGCCGTGGCAGTCGCGTCGGTCGGTGGGATCGTGTCCCCGGAAAACAAAGGTCTCCAGTGACGGAACGGTGTCGAGCTCGGCGTGCCGGAAGACGTCGATGCCGTGGATCCACGCGGCGGTGCGGTCGCACAGGACCGAGTGCTCGTTCATGACGAGTCCCGCCGCCTGTGCTCTCAGCAACGTCGAGTCCGGCGCGTCGGCCCTGACGACGACACCGGTGAACACCCGCCGGACCTGGCCTTGCTGGACCGCCAGTCGGAGTGCCTTGGGGGTCAGGCCGAAGCGGGCTGCGTCGCGGGCGAGAAATGGATGGTCGGGAAGTGGGGGTCGATGCATACGGAGGGGATGCCACCGAGTCGCCGGGCCCAACCACCGGCGGCCGACAGATGTGCAGAACGGCGCAGCCGGTGGCTTTGTGGACACTTTCGGGGCCCAGACGCCCAGCTCAAGGGGCCAAAGCGCCCAACTCGAAGGGCGAAACTGCCCAACTCAACCCGAGGAGGTTAGCGGGGGACCCGGACCAGGAGCCGGCCGTGGAGGCACACCATGGTGAGCTCCCTGCCGGGGCCGATCGAGTCGCCGTCGAGCTGGCGGGGGGTGTCGGTGGCGGCACGGAGGACGACCCGCGACCCGACCTTGCGGTCGACCAGCTCGTCGGTGTGCTTGACCTTGAGCAGCACCCTCCAGGCCAGCGGGATCCAGGCGAAGAAGTTGCGTGGATGCAGGATCACGACGTCGAGCACGCCGTCGTCGATGGCGGCGTCGGGGAGCAGCGGCATCCCGGCCTGCAGGAAGCCGACGTTGCCGACCACGACGGTCCGGGCACGGTGGCGGGTGAACTCCCCGCCGTCGATCGAGATGTCGATCCGGACCGCGGGGAACATCAGTGATTTCAGGGCCGAGAGGACGTAGGCGATCCAGCCGACCTTCTTCTTGAAGTCCTCGTTGACGCCCTCCATGATCGCGGCGTCGAAGCCCATGCCGGCCATCACCATGAAGTGGGTGTCGGGATCGATCCCGTCGCCACCGACCCTGACCAGGTCGATCGCGCGGTCCTGACCGTTGAGGGCCACATCGACGGCCGAGCGCAGGTAGAGCGGGATGCTGAGGTTGCGGGCCAGCAGGTTGCCGGTGCCAGCGGGAACGATCCCGACCGGGATGCCGGTGCCGGCGAGCTCGGCGCATACCTCGCGGACCGTGCCGTCGCCGCCGCACACGAGGACCAGGTCGGCGCCGGCGACGGAAGCGGCCTCGGCCATGCCGGTGCCCGGGTCCGCGACGGTCGTGTAGTGCCAGGTCGGCTGTGACCAGCCGGACTCGCCGGCCAGCTGCGACACGATCGCCCGGAACTGGCCCACGTCTTCGACCTTGATCGGGTTGACGATGACCGCCAGCCGGCGCTGGGTCGCGTAGACCTCCGGCAGCGGCTCGGACTTCTCGGCGTGGCCGCGGGGTTCGGGGTCGATCAGGACCAGCCCGATCAGCACCAGCGCGATGCCGAGCAGACTGCCGGCGATAACGTCGCTCGGGTAGTGACGACCCAGCAGGACGCGGTCGAGGCAGACCGCCAGCCACACCCCCACCAGCACGAGCAGGATCGTCCGCCGCATCGAGTGGCGGCGTACGAACACCCGGGACAGCACCACGAGGATGCCGGTGAACGCCGCGATGGACGAGGCGTGGCCGGACGGGAAGGACTGGGTGCTGAGGAGGTCGACGGAGTCCTGCCACTCGGGCCGGCCGCGGGCGAACAGCGCCTTGAGCCCGGTGGTCGCCAGCGAGGTCGCCAGCATCACCACCACGGTGAGGAGCGCGGCCCGCGGCTGCTTGCGCACGAGCAGCACCGCTCCGAGCACGAGCGTGGCGACGGTCATGCCGATCGTCGCGGTGATCAGCTCGAGCCAGCGCAGGGCCGCCTGGAGCCAGCGGTGGCCGTCGGCCCAGTCCTCGGCACTGCGGCCGAGGTCGTCGAGCGCGCCCAGCGGCGCCCGCTCCTGGAGCACCAGGACGCCGATCACCGCGAACAGCACCAGCAGTACGCCGGCCCAGATCAGCAACCGGGGTCGCGAGCGCTCGTTCACGAGCCGAGAGTATGCCGGTATCTGCCGCGCGCTCCCTCATCCCCGACGCGTAGCCTTCAGCGCATGATCGACCCCCGCATCCTGCGCGACGACCCCGACCGCGTGCGAGCCGCCCAGGCCAAGCGCGGACTCTCCGACGATGTCGTGGACCGGGCGATCTCCGCGGACTCCGCGCGGCGGCGGGCGATCGTGGAGTACGAGGCCCGCCGGGGTGAGCAGAAGCAGATGGGCAAGCAGGTCGCCGCAGCCCAGGGCGAGGACAAGCAGGCGCTGCTCGCGCAGGTGAAGGACCTCGCCGCCGAGGTGAAGCGGCTCGAGAGCGTCCAGGGCGAGGCCGAGCAGGAGTGGCGCGAGGCGCTGCTGTCGATCCCCAACCTGGCCGCCGACGACGCGCCGGCAGGGGGCGAGGACGACTACGTCGTGCTCGAGCACATCGGGACGCCGCGCGAGTTCGACTTCGAGCCGCGTGACCACGTCGAGCTCGGCCGGATGCTCGGCGCCATTGACCTCGAGCGGGGTGCCAAGGTGTCCGGGTCGCGGTTCTACTTCCTCACCGGGGTCGGTGCCCAGCTCGAGTTCGCACTCGTCAACATGGCGCTCGACCAAGCGCGCGAGGCGGGCTTCACCCAGGTCGTAGCCCCCGCGCTGGTCAAGCCCGCCGCCATGGAGGGCACCGGCTTCCTCGGCCAGGCCGCCGACGACGTCTACCGGATCGAGGGCGAGGAGATGTACCTCGTCGGCACCTCCGAGGTAGCGATGGCGGCCTACCACTCCGACGAGATCCTCGACGTCCCCTCGCTGCCGCTGCGTTACGCCGCGTTCAGCCCCTGCTTCCGCAAGGAGGCCGGCTCGCACGGCAAGGACACCCGCGGCATCATCCGGGTCCACTGGTTCGACAAGGTCGAGATGTTCGTCTACACGACCGTCGAGGAGTCCTACGCCGAGCACCAGCGGCTGCTGGGCTGGGAGAAGGAGTTCCTCGACAAGCTCGAGCTCGCCTACCGCGTCATCGACACCGCCGCCGGCGACCTCGGGCTCTCCGCGCAGCGCAAGTTCGACTGCGAGGCGTGGATCCCCACCCAGGGGCGATACCGCGAGCTCACCTCCACCTCGAACTGCACCGACTTCCAGAGCCGCCGGCTGAACATTCGTGGCCGCGCTTCCAGATCTCAAGGCGACGGCTCGCTCCAGCCGGTGGCCACCCTCAACGGCACACTGACCGCAATCCCGCGCGCGATCGTGGCGATCCTGGAGACCCATCAGCAGGAGGACGGCTCAGTCGTCGTACCCCAGGCGCTGCGCCCCTACATGGCCGGCATGGAAGTCCTGAAGCCGGTTGACTGACGCCTGGAAGCCCGGTCTGGTCGCGCTCGACATCGACGGCACGCTGCTCAAGTGGGTCGAGGGTGCCGGGACGACCTACGAGCAGATCCCGGAGGCGACGTACGCCGCGGTCCACCGTGCCTACGACGCGGGCTGCCACGTCGTGCTGGCCAGCGGCCGCTCGCCCCACGGCATGACCCGGGTCGCCGACCTGCTCGACCTGCCGCCCGACGGCGCCGAGCGGCTGTGGGTGGTCGCGTCGAACGGCGCGGTGGTGTTCCGCTACCCGGAGCTCGAGGTCGTCCACGAGGAAACGTTCGACGCCCGGCCGGCGGTCGCGGCCGTGCTGCGCGAGCACCCCACCGCGCTCGTGGCCGTCGAGGACCGCGGCGTCGGCTACCGGGTCAACCGGGCCTTTCCGCCCGGCGAGCTGTCCGGTGAGCTGATCGAGACCGACGTCGACGATCTGGTCGCCGAGCGGGTCAGCCGGGTCATCATCCGCGACCCCGACGCCACCGCCGACGACTTCGTCGCCCTCGCGGCCAAGCTCGGCCTCCACGGGACCGACTATGTCGTCGGCTGGACCGCGTGGCTCGACCTGTCGCCGGTCGGTGTCTCAAAGGCGTCCGGGCTGGCGCTCGTGGCCGAGGAGCTGGGCGTCGCGCAGGCCGACGTGCTCGCGGTCGGCGACGGTCGCAACGACATCGAGATGCTGCGCTGGGCGGGTCGCGGCGTCGCCATGGGCCAGGCGATCGAGGAGGTCCGGGAGGCCGCCGACGCCGTGACCGAGACCGTGTACGACGACGGCGTGGTCGTCGAGCTGAGCCGATGGTTCTAACCCTTCCCGAGCGGATCGAGACCGACCGGCTCCGGTTGATCCTGGTCACGGCCGCCGACGCCGACGACATGCGCGCCGGTCGCCGGCAGGACCGGTGGCACCCGTCGTACCCGCGCCGCGACGACGTCGACGCCGCCTCACTGGTCCGCGACGGGGTCGAGGACGCCTCGTGGGGGCCGCGCCATGTCGTGCTCGGCCACCAGGCGGTCGGCAGCATCGGCTGCTTCGGGCCGCCCTCGGACGGCGAGGCGGAGGTCGGCTACGGGCTGGTCCCCGAGGTGCGCGGACAGGGGATCGCGACCGAGGCGCTGCGTGCCCTGGTCGTCGAGGCCGCGCGCGCCGGCGTCCGGCTGCGCGCCAGCGTCTCGCCCGACAACCGGGCCAGCCTGCGGGTGCTCGCCCGCTGCGGGTTCACCGAGCTGCGCGGGAGCAACGAGGACGGCGAGCTGGAGCTGGCGCTGCCCGCGGTGCAGGGATGAGCCTGCCGAAGCTGGTCGCCACCGACCTCGACGGCACCCTGGTGCGCACCGACGGCACCGTCTCCCACTTCTCGCGCGGCGTCCTGGCCGGGCTCGATCGACGGGGCGTCCCGGTCGTCATCGTCACCGCCCGGCCGATCCGCTGGATGGACGACCTCTGGTCGATGGTCGGGCAGCACGGACTGGCGATCGTGTCGAACGGCGCCGCGGTGGTCGACCTCGGCAGCGGCGAGACTCGGACGGTCCGCGACGTGCAGGGCATCGACCCGGTCGAGGGGTTGCGGATGATCGAGGCGGTCCGCCGGGCCGTCCCCGAGGCGTCGTACGCCGTGGAGTGCGTGAGCGGTCTGGTCCGCGACGAGCGCTACCGCGAGCTCGATCCGTTCCCCGAGGACAGCCCGGTCGGCGACCTCGCCGAGCTGTGGACCGAGCCGGCGCTCAAGGTGCTGGTGAAGTACTTCGACGCCCCCGATCCGGGGGACTTCCGGAGCCGGGTGATGGCCGCGGTAGGTGAGGCTGCGACCCCGACCTGGACCGTGGACGGGCTCGTGGAGATCAGCGCGAGGGGGGTCACGAAGGCGACCGCACTCGCGCGGATCGCCGAGGAGCTGGGCGTCACGTCCACCGAGGTCGTCGCCTTCGGGGACATGCCGAACGACCTGCCGATGCTGACCTGGGCCGGCACGTCGTACGCCATGGCCAACGGCCACCCCGACCTGCTCGCCGCGGCCGACCGCGTGGCGCCGACGAACGACGAGGACGGGGTCGCGCGGGTGCTGGCTGGCCTGTTCGAGGCGTGATCTGTGACCATTGAGCCGTGTCCGCCTCCCTTCGACGCCTACTGCTGGCGCTGGCCCTCGCCTGTTCCGGCCTGGTGCTGACCCAACTGCCGGCCCAGGCCTGCGCGTGCAGCCCGGTCAGCAACATCCGGGTCCAGGCCCGCGATGCCGACGTGGTGTTCAGCGGCGTCCTGGTCGAGCAGGCGAGCGGCCGCAAGCGCGACACCTACACGCTCGACGTGGAGCGGATCTACCAGGGCCGGGTCGGCGACACTCCGGTGGACGTTGTCTCGACGGCTCGCAACACCTGCGGCCTCGGCCGACTGAAGCTCGACCGTGCTTACCTCGTCTTCGCCTCGCAGTCCGCAGCGAGGCTCGCGTCGGACCAGTGCGCGGGCACCGAGCGCGCCAGCCCGGCGTACGTCGCGGACGTCGAGCGCGTGCTCGGGCCCGGGGCCGCGATCCCGAAGCCGCCGCCGCCCGGCCAGGAGCCTGCCGCCCCGGAGTACACCCGCGTCGAGGAGGCCGAACCGTCGGACTTCACCCGGCTCGCCGCGCCCGGCGGGGCACTGGTGCTGGTCGGCCTGCTCGGGCTGATCCTGTTCCGCAAGCGAAGCTGACCTACAGGTACATGCCACCTGACTGACCCGGCCGCTCCTGCTCCTGCTGACCCGGCGCGCCGCCGGGACCCTCGGGTCCTCCGCCCAGGTTCATCCCGGCCGGGAGCTGCCGCATCTGCTCGAGCTGGGCGCGCGCGGCCATCTGCTGGGCGTAGATCGCGGTCTGGATGCCGTGGAACAGTCCCTCGAGCCAGCCCACCAGCTGGGCCTGCGCGATGCGCAGCTCGCCCTCGGAGGGGATGCCCTCCTCGGTGAACGGCAGCGAGAGCCGCTCGAGCTCCTCGACCAGCTCCGGTGCCAGCCCCGACTCCAGCTCCTTGATCGAGGCGGCGTGGATCTCCTTGAGGCGGTTGCGGCTCGCCTCGTCGAGCGGCGCGGCCTTCACCTCCTCCAACAGCTGCCGGATCATGCTGCCGATCCGCATCACCTTCGCGGGCTGCTCGACCAGGCTGGAGAGGCCGCTGCCCTGCTCCTGGTCGTCCGACGAAGCGGCCGCCTGCGCGGCCGCGATCGCGGAGACGGGCACCGAGCCGACGGGTTGGCCGTCGGGGCCGACCACGACGACGTGATGCTCCTGGTCGGCCTGCTCGGCCTGGTCCTGCGGGGACGGGTCGCTCATGCGCCCCAGCCTACGGGCCCCCGGCTAGTGGCCCGTCGTGAGCACGATCTTGCCGACCACGTCACCGGACTCGAGCAGCGCGTGCGCGTCATCGGCCTGCGCCAGCGGCATCGTGCGGTGGATGATCGGTCTCACCAGACCGGCCCCGACCAGCGGCCAGACGTGCTCGGCGACGGCGGCACAGATCGCGGCCTTGCCGTCGACCGGACGGGACCGCAACGACGTCGCGATCACGGCGCCGCGCTTGCGGAGCAGGACGCCGAGGTCGAGCTCGCCCTTCGTACCGCCCTGCATACCGATCACCAGCAACCGGCCCTCGAGGGCCAGCGTCTCCACGTTGCGGGGCAAGTACTTCGCGGCCATGTTGTCGAGGATGACGTCGGCGCCATGGCCGTCGCTCTCACGCTTCACCACCTCGACGAAGTCGTCGTCGCGGTAGTTGATGGTGACGTCTGCGCCGAGCTCGGCGCAGAGCGCGAGCTTCTCCGGTGTCCCGGCCGTGGCGTAGACACGCGCGCCGAGTGCGTGGGCGAGCTGGATCGCCATGGTGCCGATGCCCCCGGCGCCGCCGTGCACGAGGAAGTGCTCACCGGGCCGCAGCCCGGCGACCATGAACACGTTCGACCACACGGTGCAAGCGACCTCGGGCAGTGCCGCTGCGGTGACCAGGTCGATGCCGGGTGGCAGCGGCATCAACTGCCCGGCCGGCACGACCACGCGTTCGGCGTACCCACCGCCGGCGAGCAGCGCGCACACCTCGTCGCCGATCGTCCAGCCCTCGGCGCCCTCGCCGAGCGCGGCGACCGTGCCGCTGCACTCGAGGCCGATCACGTCAGAGGCGCCGGGCGGCGGCGGGTAGAACCCCTGCCGTTGCAGGAGATCGGCGCGGTTGACGGCGGTCGCGGCGACCTCGAGCAGCACCTCACCGGGTCCCGGCTCGAGATCGGGAAGCTCGCCGAGCGAGAGCACCTCGGGGCCGCCCGTGCCGGCGGCGACGACGGCCCTCACTCGTCTTCGAACGATTCGCCGGTGTGGTCGACCGAGCTGTCGTCGGGGACCGGGTCGTCGATGTCGTCGGGGTCGGGCGCGTCGGCCGGCCGGTCCCAGTGGTCGGCGAGCGCCTGGGCCTTCGCGGCCAGCAGCTCGATTTTCTCGGGGTTGGCGTCCTGGCTGCCGGCGGCGACGCCGAGCAGGTAGGTCGTGATCGGCGCGGCGACCTTGGTCACGTTGTGGGCCGCGGACCGCGCCAGGTCGAGCACGAGGGCCTCGTCCACCTCGGTCTCGATGTCGAGCACGTCGCACAGCTCGTCGATCCAGTCGTGAAGGTTCACAGGACACACAGTTCCCACTCCGGGCCCCGCTGGCAACCCCGACATCCCTCGTCCAGACCACCCACGCGTCACCGACCCAGCTCGCGGAGGTCCTCCCAGCGGTCGACGCCCCGGGCCTCGTGGCCGAGGGAGACGACGTCGGCGAGGTCCAGCGGAGCGAGCAGGGCGCGCACGGAGTGGCCGTGGGGATCGTCGGGCGCGACGGCGTCGAGACGGTCGGTGTGTACGGCGAGCACGAGCTGGCGCCGCCCGTCGTCGTCGAGCAGCACCGCGCCGTCCCGGCCGGTGGCCGCATCGAGCAGCCGGTCCACCGTCTCGTGGGTCACCCGCGGCATGTCGACGGCCAGCACGACCAGCACGTCGGGACGACGGGCGAGGGCGCGCCGACCGGCGAGCATCCCCGCCACCGGACCACCCAGCGGCGGGTCCTCCCGGGCGAACGTCACCGGCCGGCTGGTCGGGACCTGCTCACCGACGACCACGACCTCGCCCGCCGCTGCCACGGCGGCGAGCGCGTGCTCGAGCAACGTCCGGCCGGCATACTCGATGCCGGCCTTGTCGGCACCCCCCAGCCGCGCGGCGGTACCGCCGGCGAGGATCACGGCCGAGACGTCCACCCGGGAAGTGTCGCAGCCGTCGAAGTGGCAGGCTGGGGGGCGTGACGGAGCGACGACTGCGAGTGGCGCTGGTCCAGCACTCCTCCGGGCTCGATCCGGAGGAGAACAGGGCGCTGCTCGACCGGCTGACACCCGACGAC
>Ga0183260_10003693_pt1 | contig 12315 bp, 9 predicted proteins | sample AntDrymUQ4972206_2_FD_129768 | JGI IMG/M metagenome (GOLD analysis project Ga0183260, IMG submission 129768) | Polar desert sand microbial communities from Dry Valleys, Antarctica - metaG UQ497 (22.06) (version 2) (version 2) | ecosystem: Environmental > Terrestrial > Soil > Desert | place...
CCGGGGAGGCCCAGTTCGGCCGCGCAGTCGTCGAGCATGGCCTCGAACAGGGTCAGGCTGTCGTCCATCGCCCAGTACAGATGCCCGAACGCTTCCAGCGTGACCATTCCGTACAACCGGGACCACTGCCGCACGTACAGGTAGCGCACCGGCAGGGGTAGCTCGATCTCACCCTTGTCACTCTGCTCCAGCATCTTCAACAGCCGCGGATCGACCGAGCTCAGATCAGGTGGATGGATCACCCCTGCCTGCCACATCGCCACGAAGATCTCGGCGAACACTTTCCCGAAGCGCAGTCCCGCCTCATGGGTGCATCCAGCACTGTCCTGCGCCGCAGCGGTCAGTGGGCTGGCGAAGAGCAAGCCGTACTCCTGCCGATGCGCCAATGCCCAGTCCCGGAAGGCGTGCGCCATGGCGATGAGCTGGGCGACCAGGTCTGACTCGTCGACGGCATCGCGAGCGTGGACCAGTTCCGCGATCAGTTCTTCGTACAGGCTCCCGCCAAGCAGGTCGAGTAGGTCGTCGTGGCCATCGACGTAGCGGTACAGGGCAGGGGCGGTCATGCCGATGGCCCGCCCTACTGCGCGCATGTTGATCTCCTCGCCCTGCCGGACGAGGTCCCGAGCGGCGACCAGGATCTCGTCGCGGGTCTGGGCCCGCGCCCGCTCCCGCCGGGTCGGCGCGGCGACCTCGATATTGGTGTTGACAGCGCTCACGCCCGCCAGCATAGTGAACGTCGTTCACCGTGAACATCGTTCACGGACACGATGCCCGTTCACGAATGCATGGAGGAATGATGGAGCGCTGGGGACGGCTCGTGGCGAGGCGTCGATGGTTGGTACTCGTAGCCGGTCTGCTGACGACGATCGCGGCGGCTGGATGGGGGCTCGGGGTGTTCGGAACGCTGTCCAACGGCGGCTTCGAGGATCCCGACAGCGAGTCGGCACGCGCCGATGCTGTCATCCTCGAGGCGTTCGGACGGACCGACGCCGACGTCCTTGTCCTATACGCCAGCCCGAACGGCATCCCCATCGAGCATCCGGCTTTCGAGCAGGCTGTGACCGAGACGCTCGCGGCGCTCCCGGCCGAGGAAGTTGTCCAAGCGGTGACGACCTACGACGACGGCGGGGGAACGGGGCTGGTCTCCGAGGACGGCTTGTCGACTCTGGTGCCGATCACCCTGGCCGGTGCCGATGACGACGCACGGGCCGAGACCTACGACCGGATCCGAGATGGCCTCGACGCGCCTGGCCTGAGCAGCATTGTCGGCGGCCCCAGCGCAGTCTTCGCCGACGTCGGCGAGCAGGTCGAAGCCGACATAGCCAGAGCCGAGGCAATCACCATTCCGCTGGTTGTGCTGCTGTGCGTGGTCATCTTCGGCAGCCTCGTCTCGGCTACCTTGCCCGCCCTGATCGGCGGCATTGCAATTCTCGGCTCCTTCGCCCTGCTGCGGCTGTTCACGACGGTGACCGACGTATCGATCTTCGCGATCAATGTCATAACGCTGTTGGGCGTGGGTCTGGCCATTGACTACGCGCTGTTCGTGGTGAGCCGGTTCCGCGAGGAACTGGCCGCCGGTCGCAGCACACCGGACGCCGTGGCGGCGACGATGGCGACCGCCGGTCGTACCGTCATGTTCTCCGGTCTGACCGTAGCCGTCTCGCTGGCCTCCCTACTGCTCTTCCCGCAGGTCTTCTTGCGGTCGATGGGCTTTGGCGGCATGGCCGCCGTCCTCGTCGCGATGGTCACCGCCCTCACGATTCTTCCGGCGTTGCTGGCCGTACTCGGTCCCAAGGTCGACGCCGGACGGATGCGGTGGCGCCGCCGCCGGATCGACCGGTCGGTGACGGGTGCCGTCTCGGAGAACGGTGCATGGGCTCGGATCGCCCGGATGGTGATGCGGCGCCCCGTCGTCGTCATGACCACCGTGGTCGTCGGGCTGCTCGCGCTCGGTCTGCCGTTCCTGCGCGTCGAGTGGACCGGCGTCGACGAGCGAGTGCTGCCCGGGGGCACCGAAAGCAGGGTCGTGAGTGAGCGCCTGGCCGCAGACTTCCCTGGGCAGGACCTCAGCCACGCCGACGTGGTGGTATCCGGCGCCGAGCCGGCGGTCTTGCGGTCATACGCGCAGGCGCTCGGGGCAGTCGATGGGGTCCAGGATGTGACGCCCATGGGAGAACGGGACGGGACGGCGCTTTTCGACGTCAGCTATACAGCGATCGACAACAGCGCGGAGGGCACTGCCCTGGTCGAGGACCTGCGGGCGGTCCCTGTGCGAGAAGGGGCGCAGGCGTTGGTTGGTGGCCAGAGCGCGCAATTGGTGGACCTGCTTGCCTCACTCGGCGACACACTGCCGTGGATGGGCCTGCTGGTCGTCCTGGCGATGCTCGTGCTGCTCTTCCTGGCCTTTGGCTCGCTGGTCCTGCCGGTCAAGGCGGTGCTGGTCAATGCGATCTCGGTGGTGGCCTCGTTCGGAGTGGTGGTGTGGATCTTCCAGGACGGGAATCTGTCCGAGCTGCTGGGCTTCACCCCGCTCGGCGCCCTCGATGCCACCCAGCCGATCCTGATGCTGGCCATCCTGTTCGGATTGTCGATGGACTACGAGGTCTTCCTGCTCTCCCGGATCCGCGAGCAGTGGGATCGCGGCGCCGACAACACCACCGCAGTCGCCGTCGGGTTGCAGAAGACCGGCTCGATCATCACGAGTGCCGCGCTACTGCTCGCGGTGGTGATCGGCGCCTTCGCCACGTCCGGAGTGACGTTCATCAAGATGATCGGGATCGGCATGCTGGTCGCGATTCTGGTCGACGCCACCGTCGTACGAACCCTGCTGGTGCCCGCCGCGATGCGGTTGATGGGACGCGCCAACTGGTGGGCCCCGGCGCCGATGGCGAGGTGGTGGCAGCGGCACGGCTTCCACGAGGCCCCGGCCATGCGGGTCGACCGAGTCGCCGCCGATGCCGAGGCCGATACCGAGGCAGAGGCCGAGCGGAGTCTGGTACGGATCAGCTGAGGCGGGAGGGCGCCGGTCCGTCGCCGCGGGTCAGCGCGCGGCGAACCAGTGGATGAAGCCGCAGCGCCGGCAGATCAGGCAGTTGGCGGTGGCATTGAACGCGTCGAGATCGAACATTGTCATGCCGCGGGTGTTTAGCAGGAATTCCGCCTGTGAGAAGTCGGTGAACTGACAGCTCACGCAGCGCAGCCCCTGCGCGCCGGACTGAGGAGCCTGCTGCTGGCCCCACTGGCGGTCCTGAGATGGCTGCTGCGCTCGCTGTTGACTCCACTGCTGGCCTTGCTGGTGCTGCGGCTGGCGGCCATGCGTCTGGGCCTGCTCGGGCTGCTGCGAATGCTGACCGTGGGAAGGCTGCTGGCCGTACTGGTCGGGATATGGCTGCTGTGGCGCTCCGGTCGGCGGCTGCCGCAGCTGTCCCCAACTCACCCCGTTCCACCACCGTTCACCATTGCCCTCCGGATCGGGATACCAGCCGGCTGGTGTACCGCCGCCCTGTCCTTCGGTCATCGACATCCTCCATGAGAGCCTTGCTTGCTCGATGTTCAGCTTGTGGGGTGAGCAGGCATGGTCGCAGACGGCGATTCCTTGGACATTCACCGGGCGCGCCTGCGCGACGGCAGCGTTTGTGACATCGACATCCGGGCCGGCCGGATCTCCAGGATCTCCAAGTCATCCTCCGGTCGCGTCCAGCACAGCAGCGAGCCGGGAAGAGCCGCAGTGCCAGCGATCGAGGCCGAGGGCCGGCTGGTGACTGAATCGTTCGTCGACGCCCACCTGCATCTGGACAAGGTGTACACGCTGCCGATGATCGGCGAGGCGGCCCTCGCGGCGTACACCGGTGCAGGGATGACCGATGCGGCGACCGGCATCGAACTCGCCAGGGCGGTGAAAGCCGACTACGACCGGGCGTGGATCACCCCGAACGTCACGAGAGCCCTGCGCGATGCTGTCCGGCACGGAGTCCTGCACATCCAGGCATTCGTCGACGTCGACACCGTTTCCGGGCTCGAGGGCCTGTACGGCGTTCTCAACGCCCGCGCGGAGTTTGCGGCCGTTCTCGACATTCAGGTGGTGGCCTTCCCGCAGGACGGGCTGTTGCGCGACTCCGGGGCGTCGGCGTTGTGCGAACAGGCAATGCGACTCGGGGCCGACGTCGTCGGTGGGATCCCCTGGATCGAGCACAGCGAGAAGGACATGGCCGCACACGTCGAGTGGGCGTGTGCACTGGCGGCCGAACTCGGGACCCGGGTTGCCATGCTCGTCGACGACACGGGTGATCCGTCGTTGCATACCAGCGCACTGCTGGGTCGTTCGATGCTCGAGCACGGCTTGGTCGGGCGCGGAGTCGCCTGCCATGCCCGTGCCGTGGGTCTGTATCCGGTCGAGGAGCAGGTCCGCCTGGCCGATCTGGCCCGCGAGGCTGGCCTTGGCTTCGTCAGTGATCCGCACACCGGACCGTTGGCCCTGCCGGTCGAACGATTCCTCGCGTTGGGAGTCACCGTGGCCCTCGGTCAGGACGACATCGAGGATGCCTACTACCCGTACGGCCGGCACAACATGCTCGAGGTCGCCTTCCTAGCCTCACACCTGTTGGAGCTCAAGACTTCTGCCGACCAGGCGCAGTTGCTGGACATGGTCACCCGTGCGGCGGCACGGGTACTCGGCATAGCCGACCATCAGCTGGCTGTCGGTAACGCGGCCAATCTCTGTGTGCATCACTCCGAGCGGCTTGTCGATGTCCTGCGCGAGCACGCCGCCCCCCGTTGGGTGATCAGCAGAGGGCGGATCGTCGCTGAGACCGAGCAGGTCACCGTCTGGGGTTCCGGGTCCGATCCGACTGGGTAGGTCCCAAGCCCGCGGGGAACGTGTGCCCAATCCTCGTGATCTTGACCTTATTGCGGTTCTCCGCGCATTTAGTCGGCGTGTCGCCACCATAAGGTCAAGATCACCACGGAAAACCCACCGGACCGCCGCCCGACGACGCAGGCCCAGCGGCGCCCGCGCCCTCCCTCGCCGGCACGGGCGTCGCCCCCGGCGACGCAAGCCGAGCCAGGCCGTGCCCGGTCATTCCTGCCACACTTCAACCCCCCGCTGGCCGGCGACGCAAGCAGAGCGGGGCAGTAGCCCTCGTTACTGCGCTTCTATTGCCCTCAAGCCCAACCCTGCAGGCGCACCGGCCGAGACCCGGTCCGCCAGCTCCAGTCGTCGAGCCGCTTACGCTCCTGTCCGCTGGCGCGGTGCAGGATGACGAGATGAGGACGTTACTGACCCAGGAGGGACTCGACCGAGCTCTCGAGGAGTTCAGCTCATGGCGCTTTCACCGCGGTGCGATCCGGACGCGCATCCAGGCAGCGGACTTCCGTGCCGCGATCGCACTCGTCGGCAGGATCGCGGAAGTGGCCGAAGAGATGGACCACCACCCGGACATCGACATCCGGTGGCGCAACGTCGATGTCGCGTTGGTGACACATTCAGCGGGCGGCATCACGGAATTGGACGTGAAGCAGGCCAGACGAATCGCCGACCTTGCAGCCGAGGCCGGAGCCCAGATCGCGGTGCCGACCCATCCCAGTGACGGCATCGAAATCGGGATCGACTGCATGGACCCGGCGGCCATCCGGGATTTCTGGCGGGTCGGCCTCGGCCTTACCGAACACACCGGTTCCGACGGAACCATCGACCTCATCGGCACCGAGGAAGACTCGCCGGGGGTCTGGTTCCAGCAGATGACCGAACCGCGGGCTCAGCGCAACCGCATCCATATCGACGTGTACGTGCCGCCGGAGAAGGCCGAGGCACGGGTCGCGGCGGTCGTGGCTGCGGGCGGCCGCTTGGTGACCGACGAATACGCGCCGAGTTGGTGGGTGCTCGCCGACGCCGAGGGCAACGAGTTGTGCGTCTGCGTCCGATGACCGTCATCTCTCGCAGAGCCGCTCAGGCGTAGGCCACCAGCCCATCGGCGCTGATCGCGATCAGCGCCGGACCAGCTAGTTCTAGGCGAAGCAGCCCATCCTGGCTGCCCCCTGGAGGAGTCCCCTGATCGGCAACGATCGGTCGGTCGAGCTCCTGACCGGTCGACGCATCACGGATGACGAACTCTCCGCCCTCGGGTACGACGACGCCGAGGTCGTTCAGGGCAGGTAACCCTGTTGCCGCAACGCTCCACAGGAGCGTCCCGCTGGCCGGGTCGACGCCGTAGAGCCGCTCGGCGAGATACACCAACGGAACTCCGCCCCTGCCCGACGTCTCGGCGAACAGAGTGGCGGCTGACTCCGCGGATTCTTCTGACTCCAGTGATTCGGCGGACTCAACGGCAGTGTCCACAGTGGATAACAGAGAGCCATTCCGTGCGCTGAGAATTCTGAGCTGTTGCCCGGCAAGAAGACTCACGACTCCGTCGACGCCGAGCACCGTGACGTCATCTTCGGGGGGCGCCACCCGCCACTGCGGATCCCCGCTGTAGAGGTCGAACTGCGCCAACCATGCCGTCCCGGTGGTACAGCTCTCCAGAACCACAACCCCGTTGATGCCGATGCCGATACTGGCCAGTTCGCAGCCCTGTGGAGGGTTGTACCGCCACCGGATGGAGTTCCCGACCGCGTCGAGGACCGCGATCCCGCCAGGTGTGGCAGCCAGCGCCGCGGTACCGGAGCCGAGCAGGCTCAGCTGGTCGCTGAAGCCGACGTTGCGGTACCACCGGCGTACCCCCGAGCCGACCTCCAGTGCCACTGCCTCGTTGCACCGGCCGGTGGTTCGGAAGATGGCGATCACGACGTCATCGAGGACAGTCAGGTCACACATCGTTGCGTTGGGGCGCAAGTAGTGCCAGCGTTCTTCGCCAGACAACGGATCGAGCCCGCGTACGCCGTGCTCGTTCGCTGTGATGACGGTGCCGCTGGCCACACTGCGCTGGTCGTCGGCGGCGGACTGTGCGGACCACCGGGTCTCGAGTTGCTCGGCCAACGGCGCACTGGAGATCGCCGGAGGACTGGCAGCGGTCCGTACGTCAGTGCTTCCCGCATTGCTGGTCCCGGCGAGAATCAGCCCGGCCACCAAGGCGATCACCAGTACTGCCAGCCAGGTCAAGGCTGGCCAGGACGGCCGCGGCATTCGGCGCGGAAGAACCCGACTCACCAGCGGAAGAGCTGAGTCTCAGTCCGCGGCTTGTGCGGGACGACGCCGGCGGTTGCGGGAGCCGGTCGAACGGGTCGAGCCCGTCGACGGCGATCGCTGCCCGCTGGCCTCCGTTCTGACCTCGCCCCCAGCACCCGGGGCGCCCTCGGCTACGACGGCCAGCCCGCCTCGGGTCCGATTGCGCGATCGTGAGCGCCGGGGCCGTCGGGCCGGCTCGTCACCGGCGCCCTGCTGCTCACCGGAAGACTGACCGTCGCCACGTGTTGCGTTCTCGGTGCGCCCATTGCTCTGCGCCCGTCCACCGCGCTGGCCGCGCCCGCCGCTGGATGCCGAGGAGCGGTCCGAGCCAGACGAGTGACCGCGTCCGCCGGATCCGCCCGAACCGGAGCGCCCCGATCCGCCCGATCCGCCGCGTCCGCGGCCGGTCTCGCCGACGTCTTCGAGCTGCTCGGCCGACAGGCCCTCACGGGTACGTGCCGAACGCGGCAGTCGACCAGTCGCCGAAGCCGGGATTCCCTGGTCGGTGTAGTAGTGCGCGGAGGTGGAGTAGGTCTCCGGGGGGTTGTGAAAGGGCAGGTCGAGCGCGGTGTTGATCAAACCCCAGCGCGGCAGGTCGTCCCAGTCCACGTAGGTGACCGCGATGCCCTTGCCGCCGGCCCGGCCGGTACGCCCGATCCGGTGCAGATAGGTCTTCTCGTCCTCCGGACACTGGTAGTTGACGACATGGCTGACACCTGTCACGTCGATCCCGCGGGCCGCGACGTCGGTGGCGACCAGGACGTCGACCTTCCCGGAGCGGAAGGCGCGCAGCGCCTGCTCGCGGGCGCCCTGCCCGAGATCACCGTGCACAGCCGCGGCGGCGAAGCCCCGGTCGACGAGTTCGTCGGCGATCTTCTGGGCGGTCCGCTTGGTCCGGCAGAAGACCATGGTCAGGCTGCGGTCGGTGGCCTGCAGCAGCCGGGCCAGCAGTTCGGGCTTGTCGAGGTTGTGCGCTCGGTAGACGTACTGGGTCGTGTCCGGAACCGTCGAACCCTCGTCGTTGCCATGGGCGCGGATATGGGTCGGCTGGGTCATGAACTGCCGGGCCAGGGTCACGATCGGCCCGGGCATGGTCGCGGAGAACAGCATGGTCTGACGCTGGGTCGGGACCATGCTCAGGACCCGCTGGATGTCGGGCAGGAAGCCGAGGTCGAGCATCTCGTCGGCCTCGTCGAGGACCAGCACGCTGACCGACCCGAGCAGCAAGTGGCGCTGCTCGGCGAGGTCGAGCAGCCGGCCGGGTGTCCCGACCACGATCTCCACACCTTTGCGAAGCGCTTCGATCTGCGGCTCGTACGCGCGGCCGCCGTAGATGGCCTGCACTCGCATCCCGCGCTTGGAGCCGGCGGTCGCCAGGTCCCGGGCGACTTGGACGCACAGTTCCCGGGTGGGTACGACAACCAGTGCCTGGGGCATCCCGTCGGCACCCTCGGCGGTGTTGGTCAGCCGCTGCAGCATGGGTACGCCGAAGCCCAGCGTCTTGCCCGTGCCGGTGCGGGCCTGACCGATCAGGTCGTGTCCGGCCAGTGCGATCGGGAGGGTGAGCTCCTGGATCGCGAAGGTGCGGGTGATGCCGACCTCGGCCAGCGCCGCGGTGATGTCGGGATGCACGTCGAAGTCGGTGAACAGCGGTGCGGTCTCCTCGACCGGCGCGCGGGCGGCCAGTTCCTCGGCGGACTCCACTTCAGGGGCACCCTCGGTGGCGTGCTCGAGAGCGACGACCTCGTCATAGGCCGGGCGTTGATGGCCAGACTCTGCTCGGGATTGCTCGGAATTGGTCTGGATGCTCACGTGCTCTCGCCTCTACGTCGGTTTCCGCTTCGCGCCGACGTCCGATGGCGATCATGCGATTTCGCGAGGCCGAGTCGAAAACTCAGGCAACTCGCCGAATCAGATCGCGGTGGCGCAGTCCGGTTGATCCGGGGAGCACCGCAAAGGCGTTGACGCACAGATACGCGAGTCGTGGTCCGGCTCGCCGCCCTCAGTCTAGCCCAAGGGGCTAGCCTTGACCGGAGCGTTCATGGCTCAGCTCACATCGTGTCGCCCCTGGTGGGAGAATCGACGCTCCCGCCCAGAAAGGTGACAACGCTGACGCAGAACGCGGTCATCGACTTGCTGGGAGTGCTGGCCTACGGCGAGCTGACGGCCTTCGACCGGCTGGCCGAGGACGCCCGGATGGCGCCAACCACCGCGGGCCGCGCAGCCTTGGCCACGATGGCCGCCGCGGAGATGGGGCATTACAAGCTGCTCTGCGATCGGCTGGCTGAACTCGACGCCGACCCGGAAAAGGCGATGTCCCCCTTCACCGCTCCGATCGACTCCTTTCATGACAGCACCCGGCCCAGCACCTGGCTGGAGGGTCTGGTCAAGGCCTATGTCGGGGACGGCCTGGCCGCCGACTTCTATCGGGAGGTGGCCAACTTCCTCGATGACTCGACCCGCACTCTGGTGCTGTCGGTCCTGGCCGACACCGGACACGCCTCGTTCGCTGTACGAGAGGTACGCGCCGCGATCCTGGCCGACCCGGCCATCGGCGGCCGACTGGCATTGTGGGCGAGGCGATTGGTGGGAGAGGCGATGACTCAATCTCAGCGAGTCATCGCCGAGCGGGACCAGTTGGCCGAGCTGCTGATCACCGGAACCGGCGATTTGGCCGGAGTCGGCGAGCTGCTGAACCGGATCACGACGGCGCACACCGAGCGAATGGGTCAACTGGGGCTGAGTTCATGACGAAGGAAGTCGATCTCCTGGCGGTAGAGGAATGACCTTCAGGGAAGGTGTCCGGATCGATCCGGGTCGGGAGCGTGGTGGACGTGGGGGCGGGCGTCGCGGCGGTGGAATCGCGGTCGGTGGTGGCGGCGGTCTGATCGTCGTCCTGCTCGCTCTGGTGTTCGGGTTCAACCCGGGGGACATCCTCGGGGGTGGCGACACCGGTGGGGGGGAACCAGTCCAGGACGACGCCTTCGCCGAGTGCACCAACGCCGAAGCGGCCAACACCAACATCGACTGTCGGATCATTGCAACGGCCGAGAGCTTGGATGCGATGTGGGTCGAATTGCTGCCCGACAGCGGCGGCCCGGCCTACGTCCAACCGGGCCTGGACATCTTCGTCGGTTCGGTGAGCACTGGCTGCGGCGGCGCCACCAGTGCCACCGGGCCGTTCTATTGCCCAGCCGACCAGACTGCCTACTTCGACTCGGACTTCTTCGAATTGCTGGAGACCCAGTTCGGTGCCAACAGCGGCCCGCTGGCACAGGAGTACGTGGTGGCCCACGAGTTCGGCCACCACATCGAGAACCAGCTCGGCCTGCTCAATCGGGCTCAGCAGGACCCGCAGGGCCCGGAGTCCGGGGCCGTACGGATCGAGCTGATGGCTGACTGCCTGGCCGGGATCTGGGCCAAGAACGCGACCACCGTGCCTGATCCGGAGACCGGTACGCCTTTCCTGGAGCCGCTGACCGGGCAGGACATCAACGACGCGTTGTCCGCGGCCGCCGCGGTCGGTGACGACCGGATCCAGTCCTCACAGGGCGGTGAGGTCAACCCGGAGGGGTTCACCCATGGGACGTCCGAGCAACGTCAACGCTGGTTCATGATCGGATTCGACGAAGGCTCGGTCGATGCCTGCAACACCTTCGAGACCGACAGCCTGTAGCTCACCGAAGCTGCTGCACGAACCGTTTCGAGTGCGCCATTTCGATGGCGCCGATCACCCTGCCCCGTCGCTGGCCTGCAGGTCCCGGCGAACGGGTGCTACGCGCGCCTGCAGGCGGGCCATCTCGTGCGCCGGCGGGGAGGTGCGCTCAAATGTGGCCAGCAACAGGTCGAGTTGGCCCGCCAGATGCTCCCGCAGCGCCACATCCGGGGTTCGCCCGCCGACGCGGGCGCTCATCTTCACGGTGGCCTGTAGCACCAGCGGATGCTCCAGCGCGTATACCCGGATGGCATCGAAGACGAAGTCCAACGCCTCGATGGGCGCCACACCCGGATTGCGCACCCGTAGGACCCCGGCTTCGTCACGGCGGTCCGGTGACGGCAGCGGTCGTGACACCAGGGCACACAGACCGACCGAGACCTGGTCCAAGGCGTTGACTGCGGTGAACGGATCGTTGGTGGACGGAGACAGCGCTCGTACCGCCATCTCGACCAGTTGCTGCACCGCGAACATCACGTCTTGATCGGTCGTACGCTCCTCTGCCAGCGTCACTGCCGACAACACCCTGCCGGCCAGAGGTTCGTGTTCGGCCGGCGCCGACCACACCGTGGCCAGGGTGGTGCCCTGGACACAGAAATCACCGGGTCGCACCCGCAGCAGCAGTACGGCGTCGTGGGTCGTTGCCGCCGTCACCAACTGCGAGTCGCGCACCGCAGCCACGTACCCACAACGGTCAGCGCGCACAGCAACACCGTCGGAGGAGGGCAGTTCGGTGACCGGCTTCGACGGCGTGCCTTCGGAGCCGTCTTCAGGGAAGAGCTGGTTCACCACATCCAGTAGGTCATCGCGGGTCCGCCGAGCCAGCGTCCACACCTGCACCGAGTCACTGACGTGGTGGATGAAGTAAACGAGCACTGCGATGCTGAGCAGGGCAAGCACCAGGGCTACGGTCACGGCGAAGTGCGGGACGAAGGCCTCCGCCTGATCAACTTCACCTTCGGCGCGCACCGATCGCAACACCAGCAGCGAGTACACGAACGTGGCGACGTAAACGCCGAGCACCAGCTGATTGCCTCGGTCGGCCATGAAGTTACGAACCAAGCGTGGCCCGTACGTCGAGGACGCCAGGGTCAGCACTGCGATCGTGATGGAGAAACTTGTCGCGGCCACCGTGAGCACCGAGCCCGCGATGGCGCCGAGCAGGTCGCGACTACCGCTGGGCCCTACCCGGTACACCAATGCATCGAGCGGCCCGAGCGAAAGCCGCCCGACTTGCTCCTCGAGGATCACCAGCCCCTCTGCGAGGAGCACGCCAAGCACGCACAAGGCGGCGGGTACGAACCAGAATGACTCTCGAATCCGTTGCAAGGTCATCAGCCGATCATCGCCTGCAGGCTCGCCTGTGCGTCGGATTCGCCGCGAGCTACGGCGGTCAGGTCTGAGTGCTGAAGCCCACCCGGCGATGGTCGGCCTCGGC
>Ga0183260_10003694_pt1 | contig 12313 bp, 6 predicted proteins | sample AntDrymUQ4972206_2_FD_129768 | JGI IMG/M metagenome (GOLD analysis project Ga0183260, IMG submission 129768) | Polar desert sand microbial communities from Dry Valleys, Antarctica - metaG UQ497 (22.06) (version 2) (version 2) | ecosystem: Environmental > Terrestrial > Soil > Desert | place...
GACTCGCTTATAAAATCACCACGCCGCCGTCGTCGTCGCTCGAGTCCGACGACTTCCTTCGCATGCTCGAAGCACTGACCGACGCAAAGGTTCATCGTCGGAGTCGCTTCGAGGTCTTGACCAACGGCGAGGTCTATTACGAAGCCGAGCTTGAGACGATTCGCGCGGCGCGACATCACATCAACCTTGAGGCTTACATCTTTAAGAAGGGCGAGGTGGGCCGTCGCTTCGTCGAGGCGCTAACGGAGCGGGCGCGCGCCGGCGTGCGCGTCAATCTGGTGATTGACTCAATCGGCAGCTTTACGTCGTGGGACAGTTATTTCAAAGAATTGCGCGCGGCGGGCGGGCGCGTCGCGTGGTATCACCCGTTGAAGTGGTACATGCTGCCGCGCATCAACAACCGCACGCACCGCGAGTTGATTATCGTTGACGGCACAATCGGATTCATCGGCGGGGCGGGCTTCGCCGACCATTGGCTCATCGGCAGCGAAAAGGAACCGCGCTGGCGCGACGGAATGTACCGCGTCGAGGGTGATGCGGTGCTGAGCTTACAATCCACTTTCGCGGAAAACTGGCTCGAAGCTTCCGGCGAGATTCTGACCGGCAAAGAATACTTTCCGTTCTGCGAAACTGAGGACGACACGCCTTCGCTCGTCGTCAACAGCTCGCCGTCCGCCGGGCGCTCGACGCCCGCGCGCATGCTCTTCCAGACGCTAATGGCTTCGGCGCAGAAATCCATCTTGATTACGACGCCCTACTTTCTGCCCGACCGCAGCGCGCGCGACGAGATGGTGTGTGCCGTCAGGGATCGGGGCGTGGACGTGCAGGTCATCACTCCGAGCGACAAAAGCGATCATTTATTGGTGCGCCGTTCGAGCCGCCGTCTCTACGGTGATTTATTAAAAGCGGGGGCGCGCATCTACGAATACCAACCGACGATGATTCACGCCAAAACGATGGTCATTGATGGGCAGTGGACAATCGTCGGCTCAACCAACTTCGACAACCGCTCGTTCGGCCTGAATGACGAAGTTAACCTCGCGGTCTTTGACGAAAAATTCGCCGCGCGCGTCGCCGAAGATTTCGCGCGAGACCGTAGAGAGAGCCGCGAAGTAACTTATGACAAATGGCGTCGCCGCTCCGTCATCGAAAAACTCCACGAGCAACTGGCGCGCGTCCTTGAGCGACAACAATGAGAAAAGAATTCAGGAGTCAGAATTCAGGAGTCAGAATAAAAGCGGTCGCCGCCTTAGTGTATTCTGACTCCTGAATTCTGACTCCTGACTCCTATGTATGAATTCTTTCCGCGTCGCAACATACAATGTACATAAGTGTCGCGGGCTTGATCGGCGCGTGAGGCCGCACCGCATCGTGGCGGTGCTCAGGGAAACGGGCGCGGACATTATCGCGCTGCAAGAGGTCGTCAACGTCGAGGATTCGCAACAGCGCGAGCGCGATCAGGCGCGGTTTATTGCCGAAGAACTCGGCATGCACTACTCGGTCGGCGAAAACCGCCGGCTGCACGGCGGGTCTTACGGCAACGTCCTGCTGAGCCGCTTTCCCATTCGTCACGTCCGTAACTACGACATCACGTGGCGCGGGCGCGAGCCGCGCGGCTGTCTCCGCGCCGACGTTGAGATAGATTCTGCCGTCCCCTTACACGTCTTCAACATTCACCTCGGCACGGCCTTCGTCGAGCGTCGCTATCAGGGGCGGCAACTCGTCAGCCCCGACATTCTCTGCGACGAGACACTGAGCGGCGCGCGTCTCGTGCTCGGCGACTTCAACGAGTGGACGCGCGGACTCGCCTCGCGCCTACTCACCTCAGAGTTTGAGAGCGTTGACATTCGCCAACACCTGCGCCGCGCCCGCACCTATCCGGGGCCGCTGCCGCTCCTGCATCTCGATCACATCTACTTCGATTCGTCGCTTCAACTCGAACGCCTAACGCTACACAAAAGTCTAACGGCGCTCGTCGCCTCGGATCATTTGCCGATGGTCGCAGACTTTCGCCTCCGCTAAAACTAATACGAGACGTGCTGCCTCAGACTTCCCTGCAACTTCTTAACGACTGAAGGTAATGTTGGGGGGGGTTGTTCGGAAAGAAATGAGCGATGTTTGCTGACAAGAAACATCATTACGACGCGGGAAGAAGTGGCGGTTCGGTCACGCCCCAAGATTTTGCAAACGAGTGAAAATCATAGTTGCTAAAATTTGGCGCGTCCTTAACTTTGATGGTGCGTTGTGCGAAAAAAAGACCATACTCATCAAGTTGCGACTCCGGCGTAAATCCACGTTGTTTGGCGAGATTCATTATGTAGTCCGCCTCAGCTTTGTTAGCGCACCGGACGTGCTTGGTGTTTGACTGAGAGTCGTTGTTAAAACGAAGGTAAACCAGCCACACGACTTCTACCTCTTTTATACGTATTTACGTTTCCCCGTTTAATTCAGCGATTCAACTCAACTGGCGAATAATCGCCGCCGGTTGTCTGATTGGAAGGAATGCGTTGCGCGGCTTCGCCCGAAATAATGCACAGCCCGCTGACCTTCTCAGCTTTCAGCTGACGCACGAGTTGGGAGGCTTCGTCGTAAGCGACGCCGGAGACTTCGATGCCGCGCTCGCTCATCACCGCCCAACGCCGTTCACCCAGTTCACTCATCAAGTAGATTACGCCTTGCTGCTTGTTGTATAACGTCTGAACAAGTGTAATGTAGCCGTAAGTCGAAAGCCAAATTAAGCGCTCCCCCCAAACTCCACTGCGCCAGCCTTGAGAGACGAAAGATTATGATCAAACTCTTCCTGCTGCTCTTAACAACGCTCGTGATTCTCGCCGGTTGTACGACACCGACTCCGACCGAAACGGCGACGCCCTCCGCATCGCCCGCCGCTGGCGACGCGGCGTTTAAGACGATTCACGATAAATACGTCGTCGAATTTTTGCGCCGCAACCCGACGGTCAACACGTATCTCGGAGGCGCGGGGCTTGATTCGTCGCTCGGTGAAACCGACGGACAGTTGCGCGACCATTCGCCCTCGGCAATCGAGGCGGAAGACCGTTGGCTCAATGAAACGCAGAAAGCCATTGAAGCCGTTGACGCCAACTCGCTCTCGGCGACCCGGCGCATTGACCGGGAGGTGGCGCTCGCACAGATTCGATTCCTTCTTCATCAACACGTGGAGCGCCGCTATCAGGAGCGTGCGCTCGACACCTACACCGACGAGCCGTTCCGCGCCGTTGACTTCCAACTGCAAGGCCTGACGCAGACCGGCGACAAAACCTACGGCACGCCCGAAGAGTGGGCGCTGGTGACGAAGCGCGTGGGGGCGATTCCGCGTTATCTCGTCGTCGCGCAGGAACAACTCGCCGCCGGCATCAAATCGGGCAACACACCCGACCACCGGATGCTGCGGCGTAACGGAATCGAGACCGCCGAAGCCAACGCCAAGTATTTCGCGGAGACTTTCCCTGCGCTCGCCGCCGGGCGCATCGCCGCCGGGGCGGGGCGCGACGGGACGCTCGCGCAACTTCGTGAGGCGTCGAAGAATGCTTCTTCGGCTTACATCGGCCTTCGTGATTTCGTGAAGCGGTCGTTCTTCAACGAGATGTATTCCGGCAACTTCGACCTCACGCCGAAGCCTGAGTTCGGCACCGACCGCTACGCGCTTGGAGAGGCGGAATACAACTGGGCGGTGAGGAACAATCTGCGCCTCGACAAAACGGCGGCGCAGCTTTATGAGGAGTCGTGGTCGGTGGTCGAAAAAACTCGTCAGGAGATGATTGACCTCGCGCGACAAATCGGCGAGCGGCGTAAAGTGGGTCTGCCGCCGGACGGCGCGGCGGCGGTGCGCGCAATCTTCGACGAACTCTCGAAAGATTATCCGAAGTCCGATGTCGAGATGGTCAACTGGTATCGTGAGGCGTCGTTCCGCCTCGTTGATTACGCGCGCAAGACCGGCATCTTTGATGTTCCGGCGGACTACAAACTAGAAGTCGTCGAGACACCGCCGCCGCTCCGCGCTTCGATTGACGGCGCGGCCTATTATCCCGCCCCGCCCTTCAGGAACAGCGGCGTCGGCCGCTTCTACGTCACGCCGACCGACAATGACACAGCCGCGCTGCAATCGAACAACCGCGCCTCGCTCGCCGACCTCGCCGCGCACGAAGGCTTTCCCGGACACGATTGGCACTACAAAGTCTTAACGCAATTCCGCGAGCAGATCGCGCCGGTTCGATGGCTGACGCCGGGCGCGGTCGAAGACTCTTCGTCAATGTGGCAGGACTCGATGGCGAGCGAAGGTTGGGGACTCTACGCCGAAGCGCTGATGGCCGAGCCACAACCCGGTGCGCCCGAAGGTTTTTACACACCCGAAGAAAGACTCTATCAACTTCAGGGCAAACTCTACCGCGATTTGCGCGTCCGCATTGACACCGGCATCCACACCGGACGGATGAAGTACGACGACGCGGTAAACCTCTTCTCCGAGATTGTTGATTTCTTACCGGGCGCGTGTGATGCAGACTCGACGGCGAAAGCTTCCGAAGCCAAACGCGCGAGTTGCAAGTCGTCTGAGCGCGCCATCTTCCGCTACTCGAAGTGGCCGACGCAGGCGATCACGTACCGCCTCGGCAAAGAACAAATCTTCGCGCTCCGCGACGAGGCCTCGCGTCTTGCCGGCGACAAGTTTTCCCCGAAGGCGTTTCACTTACTTTTCATGAAGCAGGGTACTATCCCGGCTGGCTATTTCAGGGAAGAACTACTGCGCGAAATTCGAGAGGGGAAATGATTTTGATGGTGAGGCGCAGGGAAATTTAACACAGAGAGAATAGAGGATTCACACAGAGCACGGAGGGAACAATACGCGCCCGAGCAAAAGCTTATCGCCATCACGTCATACAGCCGCTACCGATTGTTTGCTATCACTCCGAGCCAATAAGGAAGCTCGCAGGCAAACCCCGTCGAAGCATTGCCACTGAGCAATTGAAAACGCATCGCACCCACGACGTAGTCTGTGCGGGCGACTACTTTGAAATCTTTTGAGATTTTGTATGTTGCCCATCCGCCCTTGCGGCTTTCTGCCCCTGCAACTTTCGCAAGAAGTCCGGCAAAGCCCCTTTTGCTAAGCGGATGACCACGTAACAGAGTATCAAACAAATCTTTTGCAGCAAGGTGCTACTGTTTCTCCTGAGTTGCTTCGCAACGACCTATGTTGGAAGAGTAAACTCCTTGCTGTTGCCTTTACCTCGCACTTAGAACGGCGAAAGTTCTCACACCATGACCCAATACTTTCACAATCTCTGCTGGCGTCTCCTACTGCTATCGTTGGTTGCTCTAGTCTTCAGTAACGCATCAAGCGTCCATGCCAATATTTTCCCGGTGAACAGCACGGCTGATGTGGCGGATACGAGTCCGGGCGACGGCAAGTGCGAGACGGGGAGAGACGTGCCGGGAGTAGTGCCCGCCGTCAAAGAATGCACGCTCCGGGCGGCGGTACAGGAGAGTAACGCGCTGGCTGGCAAAGACGAGATTACCCTTCCATCGGGCACGTATATTCTCAGCCAGCCTACCCAATGCACCTACCGCACCAGATACGATACACATTTACAAACGGCTACCGGAATCAATCTTTGCATTACGGGTGAGGTGGCGATCAATGGCGCGGGCGCGGGCACGACAATTATCGACGGGGGCAAGCTAGACCGCGTGGCCTTTCTCAGTCTGGATGCTTTGGTAGAGATTCGCGGCGTGACGATTCAGAACGGAAGACACCATGTCGGTAGTATTGGTTACCTAAGCGGCGGGGGCGGCGGCATCAACAACCAAAACGCTTTGACTCTGATCGAGACCGTCATCACCGGGAATACCGCTGACGCGCCGGGCGGGGGAATTTGGAACGGCGGAACGCTAACAGTTAGTAAAAGCACTTTCATTGGTAACACCCAAATCCCCGGTGCCGGTGAGGGTGGGGGTATCTACAATTATTATGGCAAGACGATTGTTACCGACAGCATCATCAGCAAGAACACCGCCGGTGCCAACGGCGGCGGAGTCTCGAACTACTTTGGTTCGGTGACAATCACAGGCAGCACCTTCACCGACAACGTGGCTGGAAGCGGCGGCGGCGGAATCGTGAACCTTTACGGCACTTCGACGCTCACCAATAGCACCCTCAGCGGTAATTCGGCGTGGGCGGGTGCCGGGCTAGCTAACAGCCAATTAGGAACAGTGAGCTTGAGCAACGCAACGATCACGCAGAATAAGGCCCAAAGTGGCAGCGGCGGCGTCAGCAATGGTGGCAACTTTACGATCAGGAACACATTGATTGCCGGTAACACCGACGAGAGCCAGCAGTCGCCCGACTGCGAGGGCCGGGGAGCGCCTATCGTGTCGCAGGGGCATAACCTGATCCAGAATGAGAAGAACTGTAATGTTACGGGAGACAAGACCGGCAACATTACAGGACAGGACGCACAGCTTGGAGTCCTGTCCAACAACGGCGGACTAACTCCGACACACGCCCTGCTTACGACCAGCCCGGCGATTGACGCGGGCGCTCCAGCTGCGCCCGGAAGCGGCGGCACGGCTTGCGCGGCGGCAGACCAACGTGGTCTGCTCCGTCCACTCGGCAGCAGGTGCGACATCGGAGCCTTCGAGCGCGACAAAGGGTTTTCCGTCTCCGGCGCTCTGCCGAATCGGGGCGGGAATACCGGCTCGATAATCGGCACCATCTCCGGCAGCGGCTTCGTTGAAGGCGCGGCGGTGAAGCTCAGGCGAACGGGTGAGCAAGACATCACGGGTACGCCGGTAACAGTGGAAGCGGGCGGCTCGTCGCTTTCTACTTCCTTCGACTTGAACGGGAAAGCGTTGGGCGCATGGGATGTCGTCGTGACAAACCCTGATGGAACTTCCGCCACGTTATCCAACGGCTTCACCATCGAAGAAACGAGAGCGCCGCAGTTGTGGTCACAGATCGTCGGGCGCAGCACGATTCGACCCGGACTGGTTTCCAAATACAACATCCTCTACGGCAACCGGGGCAACGTGGACGCTTACGCCGTGCCGCTGACGCTTTCGGTTCCCGCTAATCTTCAACTCAGTGTTTACTTTCAATTTGCCCCGCCGCCGCAACCGGGACAGGTTCCGACGAATTGGAGCGAGGTTCCGGTAGATGTTCTTCCCGGCAAGGCGACCGGCGCGAACACTAACGTCGTGATGCTGTTGCCGGTGATTCCCGCCGGTTCGACCGGCGTGTTACGCATGTCTCTGAATCTGCCGCCCGAATTGGTGGAGGGAGACACGATCACATTCGCCGCTTACTTGGGAGACCCATATTTCAACCCGAACCTCGATTCCAAAATTCTCGACGACATCGTATCCGGGGCGCAAAGCTACTCGCAGAGAGCACTCGGCGTGACGATTCCGCCTGCTCTCATCCCAGACCTCAAGCAGTATGCGACCGTGCAATACCAAAGCCTCGTGGAAAGCGGTCGTCAATCGCTCGTGACCAGCCTTTCGACACGAACCGAAGTTTATAGTCTTGCCCAGTTGAACATTGACCTCGCGCGATTCGGAGCAGCCCGCGCGACGAGCGCGAATGGGTCGTCCATCACATCATTCAAAGTTGACAACTATCAGGTATCCGCATCAAAAGTTCCGCCTGTCGCTCCACTTGCGGGGGGAACGGGAGTGAAACCGGGCGTATGCACGGGACAAGTACTCTTGGAGAATGGAGGATGCGGCGATAATCCGAACCCGATCCCCGCTCCCGATAAACCGCCGCCGGGGTCGCCGGGAATCCCGAAGGGTGATTGCAATGAATTACCGAACCATCAACTTTCGAGTGACGGAACACAATGCGTTCCCAAAGATAGAAGGGGATGCCCAACAATCCCAAGTGGTGTCTTTGCAGACCCCAAGTGCATCACCATTCCAATCCGGCAGAGCGTTGACCCGAACGATAAAGTCGGCGCTCCGGGCGCGACGGTCAAGCGATTTCTACAAGGTGCGACGCCGTTTAGCTACACCATCTTCTTTGAGAATAAGCCGACGGCGACTGCTCCCGCGCAAGTCGTGACGATCACCGACCAACTCGACGTAGCGAATCTTGACCTGAGTACCTTCAGCTTCGGCCCCATCTCTTTTGACAGGTACACGGTGACGCCGACTCCGGGGCAAAGCGAGTTCGTCGCGGCGCTCGACCTGCGCCCCGCGAATAACCTGATCGTGAAGATGGATGCCCGCCTCGATAAAAGCACCGGTCTCCTGACATGGCGTTTTACGTCGCTCGACGCGGACACGCAGGAACCAACCGATGACCCCGAAGCAGGCTTTCTCAACCCGAATAAGAAATCGCCCGAGGGTGAAGGCAGCGTCGTCTTCTTCGTCACGCCGAAGCCGGGACTGACGACGGGAACAGAGATACGCAACAAAGCGCGCATCGTCTTTGATGTGAACGCGCCGATAGACACACCCGAATGGCTCAACACCATTGATGACTCGAAGCCAGTAAGCCAAGTGCTGCAGCTTCTGGCCCAGCAGCCGGCGGCGAGTTTTGAGGTCAAGTGGTCGGGCACGGACAGCGGCGCAGGCGTCGAGAGCTACACCGTCTATGTCTCCGAAAACGGCGGAGCCTTCACCGTCTGGCAGAAGGACACTCCCGACACGTCCGCAATGTTTACGGGTCAGGCCGGCAGGACGTACAGCTTCTACAGCGTGGCGCGCGACGCGGTGAGCAACCGCGAAGACGCGCCGACGACACCGGACGCAACGACAGCGGTCGCCACAGCAACACCTTCAGGCGCGACGCTGCAATTCGGGCAGGCGACGTATAGCGTCGCCGAAGGAACGACGAACGTCGTGTTGACGGTGACACGCTCAGGCGACGGCACGGGTGAGGTGAGCGTCGGGGTTAGCAACTCAGGAACATTGGCCGAACCGTGCGTCACACTCTCCGGCGTCGCGCAGCAGCGCTGCGATTTCATCGGGGGATTGGCGCGGCTAACTTTCGCTCCGGGTGAAACCTCGAAGACCTTTACCGTCTTAATCATTGACGACGTTTTTGTGGAAGGCGCGGAGACGGTGCAGTTGAACTTGACGGGCGCGACCGGCGGCGCGAGCGTGGGCGCACAAAGCGGCGCGACCTTAACTATCACTGACAACGATACTGCCTCTTCGTCTGTGAATCCGATTAACACCGTAGACTTCTTCGTTCGACAGCAGTACCTCGACTTTCTCAACCGCGACCCGGACACGGGCGGCTTCAACGACTGGCGGAACGTCCTGAACACATGCGGGACGAATCAAGGAGGCTTAGGCTCGCCCGTAACCTGCGACCGCGTGCAGGTCTCATCAGGATTCTATCGCTCGACCGAATTCACGGAGCGTGGCTACTTCATCTTCCGCTTCTACAACGCGGTGCTCGGCAGACTGCCGCTCTACACCGATTTCATATCCGACTTGTCTTCCCTCAGCGACTCGCAGTCGCCCGCGGAGCAGCAGGGGAGAATCGCCACATTCATCGCCGGCTTTATGATGCGAGACGAATTTTCCGCCAAGTATCCCGGACTGGCGACCTCTGCGAACGCCGCGCAGTTCGTCGCGCGGCTGGAGGAGTTAGCTCAGGTCAGCTTGCCGGAAACGATCCCGCCACAACGGCCCGATCAGCCGCCGCAATTCACGCGCTCGCAGTTGATCCAGATGATGGGGTCAGGGCAGAAGACTGCGGCAGAGACGGTGCGGGCGTTCGTCGAACAGCAGGCGGTTTACGACAAATTTTTCTATCGCGGCTTCGTGGCGATGCAATACTTCGGGTACTTGCGCAGAGACCCGGAGCAGGCGGGCTACGACGATTGGGTGCGGGTGCTCACAAGCGGCGACGCGCCGACAGGCATCCAGCCGGGCGACTACCGCCACCTGATTTTCGGCTTCATTTACGCCACTGAATACAGACAGCGATTCGGACAGTAAATTCGCGGTGGCAGCAAACAGGAAGGCAAAAGTAAAAAGGTCAAAGGCAAAAGTGAAAGCTGATAAGCACGCTGCTTCCATCCAGTTCTCATACCGAATAACTTTTGCTCGAGGTGCTTATTTCAGGGAAGAACTGCCGCACGAGAAACAGTAAAGATGAGGGGAAAGGGGAAGGGGTAAAGGGATGAAGACGCACCCATTTCCCTTTCCCCTTTGGCTTTATTCGTATCGCAGGCACTCAATCGGGTCGAGCTTCGAGGCTTTACGCGCGGGCCAGACGCCGAAGATGAGGCCGACGGCAACGGAGACCACTAAGCCTGACGTGACCGCCCACAGCGGGATCGTCGCCGGGAGCGACGGGATGAAGAACATAATCAACCGGCTAATCAGAATCGCCAGCAAGACGCCGAGTATCCCGCCCAGAAAAGTCAGCGACATTGCTTCGTAGAGAAACTGCCGCACGATGTCTTTGCGTCTGGCTCCGAGCGCCTTGCGGACGCCGATTTCCTGCGTCCGCTCCGTCACCGAGACGAGCATGATGTTCATCACGCCGATGCCGCCGACGAGCAGGCCGACCGAGGAAATCGCAATCGCAATCAAGCCGACCGCGCCGGTGATCTGGTCGAACTGGTCAACAATCTTGTCGGCGGTGCCGAGGTCGAAATTGTTCGGCTGATCGAATTTCACGCCGCGCTGGCGGCGCAGTATTTCCTCCACCTGATCAAGTGCCTGCGGGAGTTGGCCGGAGCGGGCGCGGATCAAAAGCATCATAAACTCGCTACCCGGCGAGAGCTTGCGCGCCGTGCGGAAGGGAATGAAGACGGCGTTATCCTCTTCGTTCTCGCCGAATAAGCCGCTCTTTCTTTTCTCCAGCACGCCGATGATCTCGAAGTCTTTGCCGCCGAGTTTGACGTGCTCGCCGACGACATTATTTCTTCCGTCGAACAACGCCTCGACGACGTTGACGCCGACGACCATCACATCGCGCCGGCTCTCGTCGTCAATCTCGGTGATGAAGCGCCCGTCGCTGATCGAAAGGTTGGCGCTCCTCTGGTAGTTCGCGGAGACGCCCGACATCTGCCCGCTGCGGTAGTTGGTGCCCTTGTAATTAATCGTGCTGTCCCACCAGCGGATGAACAGAATGTTCGACACTTCCTCGACCGCGCCCGCGCCCTGCTTGATGGCCTCGCCGTCTTCGACGCGCAGGGGTTTGCGTTGCCGCTCGGAGCGGTCGCCGTGACCGATCTGAATGCCCGTTGAGAGGTGAAAGGCGTAGATGTTATTCGTGCCGTACTCTTCGATCATCTGCACGATGTTCTGGCGCAGGCCCGTGAGGATTGAGGCAATCGTGATCGCCGTCATCACGCCGATGATAATGCCGAGCACCGTCAGAAAACTCCTCAACTTGTGCGCCCGCACGCTGTCGAGCGCCATCAAGATGATTTCTTTCGGAATGAACTTCGGAAATCTGAGTTTCGGTAACTTCATAATCGTGATAGGTGATGGGTGACAGGAAACAACAAGCATTTATCTTGTCACCTGTCACCCGTCACACCTTTTCAGTTCCGAGTCAGCGCGATGATCGGGTCGAGCCGCGCCGCTTTCCACGCGGGGTAAATCCCGAAGATCATACCGATGCCGCCCGAAACGAGGAGCGCCAGCGCGACGTAGGCGATTGTAATCGTCATCGGAATCGGAGTCAGCGCCGTAACCAGCCACGCGATAGCGGCGGCGAGCAGCAGACCGAACACGCCGCCGAGCGACGCGAGCACCGACGACTCAATCAGAAACTGGACGAGAATCTGCTTGCGGCGCGCGCCGAGCGCCTTGCGCAGACCGATCTCGAACGTGCGCTCGGTGACGGAGACGAGCATGATGTTCATCACCACAATGCCGCCGACGACGAGCGAAATTAAAGTTATCGGCGTGACGACCATCGCAATCATGCCGGTGAAGCTGTCTATGTCGTTGTTGATTTCGTCAACGTTGACGAGGCCAAAGTCGTCTTCCTCTCCGCCCTTCAACTTATGCTTGTTGCGCAGAGAGGTGCGCGCGTCTTCAATCGCCGGCTGGAAGCGTTCGCGGCTTTCGGCCTTGCCGTGAATCTGCAAGCTCTGGCGCGAGGCACCGAAGACTTTGCGGTAGGTCGTCAGAGGGATGTAGGCGATGTTGTCGAACGACTCGCCGAACATCGAGCCGCGTCGCTCCTCGACGCCGACAATTCGCATCGGCATGCCGCGAATGTCAACGGTGCGACCTATTGGGTCGAGTCCGGGAAAGAACTTGTCAACTACGTCGTAGCCGACGACGCACACGAGCGCCGCGCTCTCGACTTCGTGCGGCAGGA
>Ga0183260_10003695_pt1 | contig 12310 bp, 6 predicted proteins | sample AntDrymUQ4972206_2_FD_129768 | JGI IMG/M metagenome (GOLD analysis project Ga0183260, IMG submission 129768) | Polar desert sand microbial communities from Dry Valleys, Antarctica - metaG UQ497 (22.06) (version 2) (version 2) | ecosystem: Environmental > Terrestrial > Soil > Desert | place...
CGCCGCCACCCTGCTGCCCTTGCTGGCCCTGCTGGCCCTGCTGGCCCTGCTGGCCTTGCTGCCCCTGCTGCCCCTGCTGCCCCTGCTGCCCCTGCTGCCCCTGCTGACCCTGCTGACCCTGCTGACCCTGCTGACCCTGCTGACCCCGCTCACGCATCCGCTGGTCCAGCGATTCCATGCCCCGCGCGAGCTCGCGCGCGCGGTCGAGTGCCTGGCCCATCTGATCGGGGGTGGATTGGCCGAGCGCTCCCTCCGCCTCGCGCAGCTTGTCGCGCACGCTGTCGAGGGTGGAGCTGATGTCCTTGTCGAGCGCCTGTGCGTCACCGGGGTTGAGCCCTGCGCGCATCATCGATCGAGACCAGCGGATCCGGTCCCGGACGGCGCGATCCCGCAGAGTGCCGGCGGCCTCTGACATGCGACGCGATGCCTCCCGCTCCTGCCTTGCGATCTCACCGGCCGTGCGGTTCAACTGCCCCTCGAGATCGCCGACGCGCTCGGCGAGCGCCTCCTTGCGCTCGCTCAGTGCCTGCACCCGTTCCCCGCGCTGCGCACCGGCGGCCTCGAGCGCCTGCACGCTTTCGGAGATCTGGCGCTGCTCTTCGGCAAGCTCCTCTGCCTGTTGGCGGGCGTTGCGCACGTCGCGCTCGGCGCGCCCGGTCTGGTTCTGCTGAAGGCGGCGCTCTGCCTCACGGAGCCGCTCGAGGGCAGACGTCGCCTGAGCCGCCGCCGATGGATCGCCCGAGGCGGCCGCCCGCCGCATCGCGTCGGCTGCTTCCCGCAGCTGCCGCGCGGTCTGCGCCAGGTCGCTCCGGTTCTCTTCCCGCGAGAGCTGTTCGAGCCGCCGCGCCGCTTCCTCCACCTGCTCGGCCAGCGCGCGCTGCTGCCCGCCCGCGCTGCCGCCGGAGGCCTGTTGCCCGGCGAGTGCCCGCTGCCGCTGGCGCTCCGCTTCCTGCTCCTGGCGGCGGGCGAGCTCGCGCAGCTTCTCCATCAGCTCGTCAACCTGCTGATCCGCCCCCTGCTGTGTGGCGCGCTGCGCCGTCTCGTACTGGTTCGCCACCCGATCGAGCTCCATCTCGAACAGGTCGGCGAGTTCCTGCGCTGTGGCGCTCTGCCCGCCGCCGCCGCCTCCCCCGCCGCCGCGCTGCATGCTCACCTGGACTTCGTATTCCTCCTCGGCCTTCTGGAGGATCTGCAGCGCCTTTTGTTCGGGCTCGAGCGCCCCCTGCGGATCGGGCGCCCGCAGCTTCCCCTCGGCCGCCGTCATCTGGGTCACGGCCTCAGGCAGGAGCTCCGCGATCTTCTTGAACGCAGGATCCTGCTCGACGAGGCGGCTGTTCATGCGGGTCAGCAGCCCCTCCACCTGTTCCCGCAGGCGGGCCTGCGCCAGCGCCACAACGACGGAGCTCTCCTTCACCTTGTCGGCGGTCATGCCCTTGCGGTCCCGCTGGATGTTGAAGGTTGCCGCAATGATCTGCCGCTGCTGCTGGGACAACGCACCAACCTGGTTGTCCTGGCCGCCGCCGCCTCCGCCTCCACCGCCTGCCTGCGACTCGGCGCGGCGGAAGTCCTTCCGCAGGGGCCGGACCTGGAGGAAGTAGATATCGCTCGTCGCCCGCTTCGCCCCCTGCACGGCGTCGTTGTCAGCCGCACGCGCGTAGTAGGACACGAAATCCCCCGGTGCGACGTCGAGCTCCTCGAGATAGAACGTATGTCCGGCGCTCACCTCGGTCAGCCGCTTCTTCCCGTCGAAGAGCCGGAGAGCCTTCTCCGCCCCCCCGTTGACCGAGTAGACGAGCTCCAGATCCTTGACGCCGTAGTCGTCTTCCGCGCGCGCTTCGATGAACACTTCCTCAATGGAAGATGCGTTCGTATCCCGGCCCGGCCGGGCGATCGAGACGGTCGGCGCCTGATCGCTGAGGACGTCGATGGTGAACTGCGGCGAGGCGGCCACTCGTTCCCCGGTCGGCGCGTCGAGCTCCACCTGATAAAAGCCGTTCTTCTCCGCCTTGAAGCTCGTCGTCAGGGCCCCTTCGGCTGCCGGCGAGAGCGTGACCGGCTCCTGATCCTTCAGCACGATGTGCCCGCCGGGGGTTGCCATGGTCGGCACCACGCGAACACGAACCTCGGTTCCGCGCAGGACGGCGATGTCACCCCCATCCTCGATCTTCTGCGGCTCGAGGCCGGTGTACGCCGGGAAGTGATATTCGAGCTCCAGCCGCTGCGCGTACGGCATGTCGAGCACGTTCAGCCGGTATGTCGGCGAACGCACGCCCGCCGCCTCGACGTAGTAGTCCACCGGTCCGGGGAGGTCGAACAGCATCCCCTCGAACCGGCTCTCCTCTCGGATGAGCGGCTGACGCTCGAACGGGCCATCAGCCGACTTGCGGACCATCAGCACCGGCGCGTCCGACTCGAAGCCGTGCAGCTCCGCGGTGATGCCCTGGTCCGCACCACGCGGGACGTTCACGTTCCCTGGCGTGACATCGATCCGGTACGGTACGGACGCCTCGACGCTGCGCGACACGACCATCAGCGCGGAGAGGGCATGCCGGAGAAACGCGGGCCCGAGCGAGAACAATGCGAGGGTCGCCAGCACCACCCCCGCAAACGCCAGCCCGTACGCGCCGAGCGGCCGGCGCTCCACACGCCGCCCCTCTTCGAGCGCGTGGCACTTCTCCACCGCTGACTGGACGAGCCGCTTCACGAGGCCGGACGACGCGCCTGGTGTACGCGCTGCTTCCACAGCGCTGACGATTTCCGCCTGCAGCGAGGGCTCGTGCTCCTCCAGGTAGAGCGCGACCTGCTCGTCGGTCACCCGGCGGAGCAGCGGCCGGACGAAGAAGAAGCCGATGAGCGTCAGAAACGCGATCGGCAGCGCGATCCGGAGCGCGAGAATGGCGCCCGGCGCAAAGCGCCAGGACTCGAGCCCGACAGCTGCGCCGATGAACACGACAACGGCAAGCGCGGCCACGAGCACCGCGCCGCGCAGCGCCAGCTTCATCCGCCAGCGGCGGCGGATCCGACGGATGATGCCAATCAGGTCCGGATCGGATTCGGACGATGAGTTGCGGCGCTCGAAGATATTGCGCATCTGAGTCCTCTCAACACTGCCTGCACGGTTCAGGACGCTACCTGATCATCGTCCGGTTCGAGACGAGTGTCTCGGCTGCCAGCAGGAGTGCCCCCGCAAACAGCAGGTACCACCATAACCGCTGCGTGGCTTCACGCGAAGCATCGGTCAGCTCGACCGTGCCGGCGTTCCCGGCCAGTTCCGCTCCGCTTCCGCTCACCGCAGCCACCACTTCCCTGGGATCCATGGGCGTCAGATCCGACTCCGACAGGTCCACGTTTGCCGCAACCGTTGCTGCCGGCCCGGCGCCCGTCGCCCCTTCCCGGAGCTCGTAAAAGCCTTGCTCCTCCAGGGTCACGACGTCACCCCCCTCGGGATCCAGGGCCACACGCTCACCCGACGGGGTCACCACCGTACGGATGTCCGCTGGCCCCGCAGCCGCGCGGCCGGGATCGAGCACGCTTCCCACCGTCAGCCATGGCTCCGGCTCCCGGTATGCCGCCAGATACCGGGCCATCTGGTGGACGAACGGCAGGAAGACGGGCTTCACCGGCAGATCGTTCCACTCGATGTCGAGCGATGACGCCCAGACGAGCACCCGGCCGGCGCCAACCCGCCGTTCCACGAGCGCCGGGGCGCCATCGTCGAAACGGGCCAGCACCGTGGCGTCCGCCTGCGGCGTCAGCGCCCGATACCCATAGAACCGCGCAGCCGAGAAATCGCCGCTGCGAGGTGAGCGGAACGGCTCGAACACCGTGTGGCCGTACTCGAGGGCGACCAGACGGCCAGCCGGCCCTCTCGTCCGGTCGACCATGTCCCCGGGAAGTGCCGCCACAGAGGCCGCACGTTCCTGCGGCCACGTCCCGCGCTGCCCGGCAATGATCAGCAGCCCTCCGCCACGCTCGACGAACCTGCCCAGGCGCTCGGCAAGTGCCGCAGGCACCTGCACATCGTTGAGAATGAGGACGTCGGTCCTCTGAAGATCGTCGGCAGTCAAGCCATCCGCCGGTCGCGCGGTCGTCACGAAACGCGGAGCATCGCCAACCGACAGCGCGCGGGAGAGATACAAGGCCTCCCGGCCAGCCGTGCGGTCGACCAGGGCCGTGCGAACCGGCCGCCCTGGCGAGACCATGAAGTGAAACGCGTTGTCGCGCGGCATCGCATCATCTGCCAGCCGGATCGAGCCGCGGATCTCCGCGCCGGTAAGCGTGACCGGGGCAAAAGAGGCCGATGCGGAGGCATTGGGGCCGACAGCGACCCGCATGGTCTGAATGGCACGTCCGCCAATTTCGAGCGTCATGTCAACGCCGTCGCGCGCAGCCGGGCCGTGGTTCACGACGCCGGCCGTGACCGTGACACGCTCCTGATCCGAAAACGTCGACCGTTCGAGGGACACCGGCGTGACCGCGAGGTTCGCGGTTTCGGATTCGCCGATCGGCACAGGCGTCAGCACTGCGCCATCCGGCAACCGGACGCCGTCGGCGCCACACCAACCGACGCGCTGGAAGTCGCTGACCAGTACGACCTCCCGCCTTGGGAGCGAGGATTCAGCCAGGATGCTGCCGGCGAGCTTCAGCACCGGCCCGTAGTGCGTCCCGCCGGCAGACAGCTGCGCTCCCGCCAGGGCCGAGTGCAGGCGTGCCTTGTCCGAGGTGGACCGCAGGACCACGTCGGTCGCCGACCCGAAGAACACGATCGAGGCACGATCCGCTGCCGACATGTCATCGACGGTGCTCCGTGCGGCAGACAGGGCACGGGTCCAGCGATCGCCGTATCCCATGCTGTACGACCGATCCACGAGCAGCACGATCTCGCGCGCGCCGCCTGACGCGGCGAGCGCCGGGTCGGAGCCCCGGAAGAAGGGGCGCGCAAAGGCAAGCACGATGAGCGCAAGCGCCGCCAGTCGCATCATCAGCAGCAGCCAGTGGCGGATCCGCCGCCGCTGAACCGACTGGTACGGGATGCGCCGCAGGAACATGAGCGACGGGAACTGCACCACCTGCTTCCGCTCCCGCTGGATCAGGTGAATCACCAGCGGGACGGCGAGCCCGGCCAGACCGATCAGGAACAACGGCGTGAGGAACGACATCAGCGGACCCTGGTCAGCCGCTCGCGCGTGCTCAGATAGCTGAACAGCGCGTGGTCGAGCGGCGCGGAGGTATTCACCAGCGTGTAATCGATCCGGTTGGCGGAGAAGCGCTCGGTGAGTGCATTGATGTGCGCGCGGACGAGCTCGCGGTACTGCTCCGCAAGCGCTTCCGGCACAATCGGGATCTGCTCACCGCTCTCGAGATCTTCGAACGCGGAGGCATCGGCATACTCGAAGTCCAGCTCGGCGCGGTCGAGCAGATGGAACACGATCACGTCGTGCCCGCGGAAGCGCAGCGGCCCGATGGCTTCCATGATGGCATCCGGATCCTCATAGAGATCCGAGATGAGGACGAGCACGCCCCGGCGGCCGAAGTGCTCGGCGACCTTGTTCAGCGGCACGCGCAGCGATCCAGGACTCGAGGGCGTCAGCCGATCCAGCACGTGCAGCGCGACCTCCATGTGCTTGGCCGACGGCGGAACGAACTCGACGATGTCGCTGTCGAAGGCGACCAGGCCGACGCGGTCACGCTGCCGGTGCACGAGGTAGGTGAGGCACCCCGCCAGCATCCGGCCGTACTCCAGCTTCGTCATCCCCTCGCTGCCGAAGCCCATCGATTTGGAGACGTCGAGCAGGACCGCGAAATTGGCGTTCGAGTCCGCCTCGTATTCCTTGATGTAGTAACGATCCGTCCGGGCGTACAGGCGCCAGTCCACACGCCGGATGTCGTCACCCGGAACGTAGCCACGGTGCTCGGCGAAATCCACCGATGCCCCGAAATAGGGGGACCTGTGAAGACCGTTGATGAACCCGTCGACAACGGACCGAGCTACCAGCTCGAGGTTGCCGATCCTCGCAAGGACCTTCGGATCGACGAACCGTGCGCCCGGAACCGTGGCAGTGGAGAGCGTCATCTCACATCCCGGAGCGCGGCACGGGCACCGCCTCGAGCAGCCGATCGATCAGCGTATCGCTGGTGATTCCCTCGGATTGCGCGTGGAAGTTCGTCAGCACCCGATGGCGGAGCACCGGGTGCGCCAGCGCACGGATGTCGTCATAGCTCACGTGATAGCGCCCGCCCGTGAGTGCCCGTGCCTTGGCGCCAAGGACGAGGAACTGCGCCGCGCGGACGCTCGCGCCGAACGCCACCCATTTCTTGACGTTGTCCGGCGTGGTGGTGGACTTCGGCCGGCTGGCCCGTACCAGGCTCAGCGCGTAGCGCATGACCGGCTCGGCAACGGGGACGCGCCGCACCAGCCGCTGGAACGCCACGAGGTCAGCTCCCCCGACCGGCCGCTCGTAGTGCGGGTCCTGCAGCCCGGTCGTCGTCCGCACGACGTCGTACTCCTCGTGCTCGGGCGGGTGGTCGATCACGATGTGGAACATGAACCGATCGAGCTGTGCCTCCGGCAGCGGGTAGGTGCCTTCGAGTTCGATCGGGTTCTGCGTGGCGAACACGTAGAAGGGCTCGTCGAGCTTGTAGGTCCGCCCCTGGATCGTCACGCGATGCTCCTGCATCGCTTCGAGCAGGGCGGACTGCGGCCTGGGCGGGGTGCGGTTGATCTCGTCGGCGAGGACGATGTTCGCGAAGATCGGCCCCGGAGCAAACGTCATCTGCCGCCGCCCGGTCGCCGCGTCTTCCTGGATGATGTCGGTGCCGGTGATGTCGGACGGCATCAGGTCGGGGGTGAACTGGATCCGGTTGAACTTCAGATCGACAACCCGCGCGAGCGTGTAGATCAGGAGCGTCTTGGCGAGGCCGGGTACACCAACGATGAGGCTGTTGCCGCCGACGAACAGCGACAGCAGAATCTGGTTGATCGTTTCCTCCTGGCCCACGATCGTCTTGCGGAGCTCGGTCACGATCTGGTCCCGGCCGAGCTTCATTCGGTCGGCCAGCGCCACATCGTCCGGCGATTCCAGGTCCACTACGGTCACGGTCTGATCCATGTCAACTCCCAACTCCCAATCCCCAACGCCCAACGCCCAACTGCCAACTCCCAATCCCCAACGCCCAACGCCCAACGCCCAAAGGCCAACTCCCAACTCCCGACTCCCAACGCCCAACTGCCAACTCCAAACCTGCCAACTCCCAACGCCGAACTCCCAACGCCCAACCGTCAACTCCGAACCGCCAACCAACGGCTCCCAACACTCACCGACGGCTCAGTTACACTCCCGGTCAACGGCGGGAGCCTCAGGAACCCTCTTCGTCAGACTCTCCAACTCACCGCCTCCCTTGGGAGTTGGGCGTTGGGAGTTGAACCATCCCCAACTCACCGGCTCTCTTGGGAGTTGGAAGTTGGGAGTTGGGAGTTGAACCATCCCCAACCCGCCCGCTCCTTTGGGAGTTGGCGGTTGGGTGTTGGGAGTTGAAACCCTCTCCAACTCACCGCCTCCTTTGGGAGTTGGAAGTTGGGCGTTGGGGGTTGAAACCCTCTCCAACCCACCGGCTCCTTTGGGCGTTGGGAGTTGGGCGTTGGGGGTTGAAATCCTCTCCAACCCACCGGGCTCCTTTGGGAGTTGGGAGTTGGGCATTGGGAGTTGAAGCCCTCCCAACTCACCGGCTCTCCTGGGAGTTGGAAGTTGGGCATTGGGAGTTGACACTGTCCGTTCAATGAGTGAGCGCATAAATGAAATAGTTGATCCCGAACTTGTACGCCTGGTTCGACAGATCGACCGGCGCGTATCCGGTATCCGAGTACTCCCAGTACTCGCCGAGGTCGTTGTCGCGATTCGCCAGCGCGATCAGCCGCTTCCTCTGGTCGTTGTCCTCGAACATTCCCCAGTATGTCGGCATCCCGTTGTACGACGTCAGGTATTCCAGATCGTTGATCTCGAAGAACGAGTGGAACACGGGATGCGTCGAGTCGAGCTGGACCCACTGCCCCTCCGGCACCGCACGCCGCATCTGGTCCACCAGATTGTCCCAATCGTGCCCGCGGAAGTCGTCGAAGATGATGAACCCTCCCTTGGCGAGATAGCTGCGCAACCCGAGGACTTCCTCCTCGTCCATGTTCCAGAAGCCGGGCTCGGACATGTAGGCAATCGGATGACGGTGCAGTTCCGGATCCGAGAGTGAGAACACGTTGGACCCGTCGATGCGCGGGCGCAGCAGCGTGAGCTCGTTGAGAATCCGCATCATGTGGGTGTCGGCAATCGGGTAGTCGTGGGCCCACGGCGGTTCCCCGCCACGACGGCCGTACCCGCCGAACCCCATCGCATACCGGATCCGCGCAAACGTCACACGTCCGTCGTACGGCTCGTAGGCTGCGTCCTGCGCCGGCGAGCGCCTCTGGCCGAGCCAGTCCTGGCCGCCGTCCGCCGTTCCGCCGGCAAGGATCAGCAAGGCCAGCACGCCGCAGTACGCCCGTGGCCTCACTTGGCCCCCGCCTCCCTGAGCTGCCGTGACTTCAGGGCGAGCGCCGTGAGCGCCTCTTCCAGATCCCTGGCGTAGCGCTGCGGGTCCATCCCGTCCTTCATCAGCCGAAGCGACTCCACCCGGCGCTCCAGCGCACGGCGCTCCTCGTGCAGCGCGCGCAGTGCGGGGTCTTCGGGGACGGCGGCGGCGCCGCCAAGGGACCCGAGCGTCAGCAGGCCGGCAACCCTGCCCTGCTTCGTGTCGGCCGCCGGCTCTCCCTTACCCTTCCTGTCGCCGGCATCGTCCAGCAGCGCGTGCTCGGTGAGGAGGATGCCCTGCCGCTTGTAGGCGACCTCCACTTCACGCCGGGCGTACTCGAACGCCTCGAGCACGCTGACGCGCCCGTTCTTGTCGGCGTCGGCAACATCGGAGGTCAGCGCGTCAACGAAGTAGCCGCCGAAGATGGTGGCGAACTGCTCACCTCCGGTCCGCGTCGCTGTCACGATCGTCCGTCCGGGACCGCCGAGAACTTCTATGAAGGGCCCGCTGGCGCTCGAGGTGTTGACGAAGACGATCCGGCGGGAGGCGAGCCGGTCCAGAAGCGGATCGAAATCGGCGGCGGTCATGTCCGGACCGGGCAGATTGAACTTCGCCACCTTGCCGTCGAACGTGCCGTGGCCGATGAGGACGACGAGGACCAGATCGTCCACGCCGGCGGCCGACAGCTTGCCGAACGCTTCGAGCACCCCTTCCCGTGTGGATCGCCCGGTCGCACGCGCTGAATCGTCGTCCGGCCTGTCGGTGAGGTACTGCACCTGCTGCCGAGGCAGGCCGAAAGGGCCCGTCGCGGCATCGACGAGCGCCCCCGCCCACTTCCCGTACAGCTCACGGTACTCAGGGTCGCCAGGAATCCCGACGATCACCGCCACGTGGGCGTTCTGTGCCGAGGCCGCCGAGGCGCACCCCAGGGCACACGCCACCACGGCAAGCACCAGGAGGACGGATCGTCCGCCGCGACGCGGCGCCACTAGGCCAGCCCCACAGCGCGGCGATAGGCCCACTCGGCGCACATGAGCGTGAGGATCAGCGCCAGGAGGATCGGCATGTGCCACAGATCGCGTTCCTCCGTCGTGGTGACTCCCCGCCCGGAGTACCGCACGTCCTCGGGCATGGCGCGCACTTCCGACGCCGCATAGAAGCGCCCGCCGGTCTCGTCGGCTATGCGTCGCAGCCTGGCGGCATTCATTCCGGCGTCGAAGTACTCGTCGTCACCGGGTGCCGCCCGGACCTGCCCGACGCCTGCGCCGAGCGCCGTTTCCCCCCGGGTCGCCTTGACCTCCGCGGTGTAGAGTCCCCCGTCCGGGGCGACGAACGTCCCGCGGTACTGCCCGCTCCGCTCACCGGTCCACTGCAGCGGCACGTCGATGGTGCCCTTTGGACCTTCGACATGGGCCACCGCGCGAGCATCGTTGATCTCTACGAAGGTCGGGTCCACGACGTCGGCTGTCAGCGTCACCGTCTCCCCCGGTTCCACCCGCTCCGTGCTGGTGTGGACCTCCACGTGCCCGGGCACCCCATCCACGAGCCACCGGAGAAGCTGACGCCAGTAGTTCTCGTGCGTCATGTCCTCGACGGCCATGTCGGCGTGCATCTGCCATTGCCACGAATCCTGCACCGGAAAGACCAGCGCCTTGCCGCGCCCGTAGCGCTGGGACGCCAGGACGATTTGATCCCGGCGGCGCTCGTCGGTGCCGCTGAGGATCACTGTCGCCCCCGGTTTCGCGCTCTGCAGCGGCAGGTAGTTGACGCTCGTCAGCGTGGGCAGCTTTTCCCAGATTGCGGATGATGCCCCCTCGGTGGCGCCGAGCTGTGCGACGGCGTGCGCAATGCCGGCGCGGGTGGGCTGAACCTTGAGACGGGCGAAGCCCTCGCTTGACTTGCCCCCCCTCTCCAGCACCACCGGGAGCACGTCGGCCACCGGCGTTCCCGCATAGCTGCCCTCCCCCAGGGCCCGCGGTCCCCCGAGCATCAACAGCCCGCCGCCTCGACGCTCGACGAAGTCGGCAATCATCTGCAGCTGATCGCCGGTGAAGGCGCCAGCCTCGATGCTGCCCAGAATCAGCCCGCGATAGGCAAACAGCTCCTCACGCGTCTTGGGGAACCCCGCCGCGAGCTCGTCGGCATCGTCGAGCCCCTGGCGGTAGTACTTGTTGTCGGCGGTCCGCTGCAGGCCCACGACCTCGAGGTTCGGATCCTCCTCGACCGCGCGCCGGATGAATTTGTATTCGAACCGGGGCTCTCCTTCGAAGTACAGGATCTTCTCCCGGCGATCGCGCACGTCGATGAGGGTCTCGCGTGCGTTGTTCTCACTCACCATCTCGCCGGGGCGTGGAGCGATCCGGAACTTGAAGAGACGGGCGCCCGCTTCCGACGCGGTGAAACGCACGCGCACGGCTGTCGGCTCCCCGGCGGCTGGAAGCTTGAGCTCCTGTGAGCCCACGATCCGCCCTTCGTCTTCCACGTCGAGCGTCACCGTCTCCCCCGCAAAGCCTGTGTGGGTGACCACGGCGTCGACGAGCACCGACGTTCCCTTCAGCACCGTCCGCGGCACCGAGACACGGCCAATCTGGATGTCCCGGCTGAGCGAGGCGTCGCCGACGCCAACGGTGAACACCGGCACGTCCGCCGCCTTCAGAGCCAGCAGCGCATCCGACAGCGATTCGTCGGTCGTGTCGGCGCCATCGCTGACCATGACGAGCCCGGCCAGCGGGAGCCCGGCCAGCTCCTGCCGCGCACTGTCGAGCGTAGACCCGAGCTTCGTCTGGGACCCGCCGAAGGTCAGCTCGCCGGCCGCTCCCACGCGGTTTGCGCCAGAGGAAAACCGGAACGTGCGGACGATGAACTTGTCCCCCAGGGCACGCATGACCGCGGAGTCTGGTGCGAACTGTTCCTGGACGAAAGCGCCGCGCGTATTGCCGTTCACGTCGGCAATCTGCATGCTGCGGGAATCATCGATGAGCACCGCGAGGAAGTTCTGCTGCGCGACGGCGGCCCGCACGACCAGCACCGGCCTGAAGAGGCAGAACAGCATGAGCCCGAGTGTCGCGACACGCAGAGAGATCAGCACCAGCCGCGCCCGCCCGCCGCTCTTCGCCCGTACGGCCCTATAGGTGAGGATGGCGCCAGCGATGGCGGCAAGAATGAGGGCAGCCGCGATGTACGAGCCCATGGACGGCACGAGCCGGAATTCCCCCTGCTGGAAGATCACGGGCCGGTAGTTGAACAGCAGCTGGAAGACCGATTCGAGCACGTGGTATCCCCATGGCGGGGGCTCCGGCCCCCGAAGCGCCGGGCGCTGGTTACGATATGTGGATGCTCAGGGGCCGATTGTACAACCGTGCCCGTGGCCGCTGCTCGTAAAGACGACGGGATGGGCCGTTCAGCTTCAGGAAGGGCCCCTCTTCCGGCGGCAAACAGGGGAACCGCGCCGTCCGTGAAAAAACCGTGACAGCCCTGGACTCAGGGATTCGCGGCAGGGGACAGCGGATACGGGATGGCGTGCGCCTGACGCGCGTAATGCTGCCTGAGGAGATCCTTCCCGTAGTCGTTCCCGTTGGGCGTGCGTACCACGGTGTGGATATGCCGGCGCCCCGGCTCCTTGGGCCCCGGCATGGCGACCGGCGTCTGATGGTCGAACTCGATCAGGATCACCGGGCTGTGAATGCGGTAGTAGAAGACGCTGTCGGCGGCCGCCTCGCCGACCCACGCGAACCATGTGTCGTCGAGGCGC
>Ga0183260_10003696_pt1 | contig 12308 bp, 9 predicted proteins | sample AntDrymUQ4972206_2_FD_129768 | JGI IMG/M metagenome (GOLD analysis project Ga0183260, IMG submission 129768) | Polar desert sand microbial communities from Dry Valleys, Antarctica - metaG UQ497 (22.06) (version 2) (version 2) | ecosystem: Environmental > Terrestrial > Soil > Desert | place...
ACATGTAGACGGACTCCTTCCGCGTTAGGTTCCGTCCACGCTACATGCCTTAACCCTCTATCTCAAATCTTTTGCTTCTTTCATTTATAATGCGTTCGCCCTAACTGATAGGTTACTTTTTCTTCTTCAACGCCGCGCTGATTGCTTGTTCGGCGAGCGGTGCCATCACCGCGTAGCCCGCCGCGTTAGCATGGAGGCCGTCGTCGCTCAATTCGTCTTTGAGCATTTCCTTGTCATCTTTCACCGCCGAGTAGTAATCGAGATACGTGTGGCCGTTCTGCGCGGCGTAGTTTTTGATCCACTCGTTGAGCGCTTTGATTTGCGCGGGCGGGCGGCGCACGGTCTGCATGATCTGTTTGCCCTCTTTGTTGCGCTCGTAATCGCTGACGGGCAGGAGCGAGGCGAGCACGACGCGGATGCCGTGCAGGCGCGCCAGTTCCGCCATCGTCGCGATGTTGTCCTGAATAAACTCCGGCGTCACAGTGCCGGTGTTGCCGGCGATGTCGTTCGTCCCGGCGAGAATCACCACCGCTTTCGGTTGCAGCGCGAGCACGTCGCGGCGAAAGCGAATCAACATCTGCGGCGTCGTCTGCCCGCCGATGCCACGATTGACGTAAGGCTTGCCGGGGAAGAAGCCGCCGTAGTCTTTGTCGTCCCACAAATCCGTAATCGAATCGCCCATAAAGACGACGCGCGTCTCAGCCTTCGCCGGCGCGGCGACGCTCATGTTAGCGTCGCGGTAGCGAGCTGTCTGCGGCCAGTCCTTCAGGCGATTCTCGGCGCGGTCGAGTTGTTGTTTGAGCGCGGGCATCTGCGCGCAATCGGTTGATGACGGTGAGGCGGTTGATGTCTGCGCGTTTGTGCTGGCGGCGAAACCAAACAGAACCAATAGAGCGATGTTTAAGAAGCGGGCGGGTGTTTTTTTCATTGAATACTTCCTTACCTTCAAAGCGACGAAAGTAGGCTTCCGTCAGCGTTTACTTTGAGACTGTGGCAAAGCGAATGCGACGTAGGCATCACTCGTCTTAGTGGCGAGCTTGCCGCCGCCGCCGGCGGCGATCACAACGTACTGGCGTCCGTTCACTGAGTAGGTGCTCGGCGCGGCGTAAGCGCCGGCTTCGAGCTTATGCTCCCAGAGCATTTTGCCGGTCGCTTTGTCGAAGGCGCGGAACTTTTCGTCGCGCGTCGAGCCGATAAATAGCAAACCACCGGCGGTGACGATACTGCCGCCGAAGTTTTCAGTGCCGGTCGGCGGCAGCCCGCGCGCAACCAATTCGGGATACTCGCCGAGGGGAACCTGCCATTTAATCTCGCCCCGGTTGAGGTCAATCGCGTTGAGCGTGCCCCACGGCGGCTTCGACGCCGGGTAGCCGTCCTTGTCCTTGAACCAACTGATGCCGCGCGCGCCGAACTTGTATGTTTTGTCGGGCGTGGCTTCCGTCAGATAAACCTGCCACGGCATGTCGTTGGCGTTGATGTAAAGCAGACCCGTGGTCGGATCGAACGACGCGCCTGACCACGTCGCGCCGCCGTGCAGCCCCGGCATCTGAATCGTCCCCCGCAAACTCGGCGGCGTAAAGATCGGCCCGAAGCGCATCGTCTTCATCTTGTCCAGCACGAAGTCGCGCGCGGCGGGCGAAATGTCCGTTACATCCTTTTCCGAAAAGCCATGTCGCACGAACGCCGGAGGCTTCACCGGATAGACTTGCATCGCCGCCGTCTGTTCGCCCGGCACGTCTGATTGGGGCGCGGGCTTCTCACGAATCTCGAAGAGCGGCTGGCCGGTCGCGCGGTCGAAGAGGAAAACGTGGCCTGTCTTCGTGACCTGCGCGACGGCCTCGCGTCGTTTGCCATTGTGCGTGACGGTGACGAGCGTTGGCGGTGCCGGCAGGTCGTAATCCCAAACGTCGTGACGCACCAGTTGATGATGCCAGATTCGCTTGCCGGTGCGCGCGTCGAGCGCGACGACGGAGTTGGCGAAGAGGTTGTCGCCGTGACGGTCGCCGCCGTAAAAGTCGAATGCCGCCGAGCCGAGGCCGGCGAAGACCAGCCCGCGCCGCACGTCAATGCTCAAGCCTCCCCACGCATTCGCGCCGCCGCGCTCGCGCCAAGAATCTTTCGCCCACGTCTCGTGCCCGAACTCGCCCGGCTGTGGCACGGTGCGAAAACTCCACACCGCTTTGCCGGTGCGAACGTCGAAAGCGCGCACGTCGCCCGGCGCGGAAACATGGCCTTCACCGACGCTGAGGCCGAGAATCACTAAATCTTCAAAGACCGCCGGCGCAGAAGTCGTCCCGTAGGTCAAATCGGTCAGGTTGCGCTCGATGCCGGCGCGCATCTCAACGACGCCCTCTTTCCCAAAGGCGGAATCGGGTTTGCCGGTGCGCGCGTCGAGCGAGTAAAGCCGCCCGTCAGGAATCCCGAATAGAATGCGCCGCGCGCCGTTCGCCTTGCCGTCCGACCAATAAGCAACACCGCGATTGTAAAGGTAGCGCCACTTATCTCCCCGCTTCGGGTTGAAGCGCCATAACTCCCCACCCGTCGCCGCGTCGAGCGCGATTACCTGTGTGTCGGGCGACGTGACATACATCACGCCCTCGATCACGACTGGCACACACTGAATCGCCGAATTAACCTTCTCCTTCAATCCGCCGGTGTGGAACGTCCACGCCTCTCGCAGGCCTTTGACGTTCGTGCGATTGATTTGATTGAGCGTTGAATAGCGCATCCGTCCCTGATCCCCGCCGACGTAAGGCCAGTCGCTTTGCGCCCGGACGTCGCGCAGGGAGAAGAATGTGACGACTAAAAGCGCGAGAACGAGGACGCGTGTGCGGAAAGCGTTTTTCCGGTCGGTGGAAGGAGTCATAGTTTGCTATTCAATAAGGCTGGTTGTCAGTACCGGGAGCGGTAGCGACGGGGCGTTCCGATTGCGGATCGCGGATTGCGGATTAAAGACGAACTGCTTTGCCAATCCGCAATCCGCAATTGAGTGGTCGCGACCGCTCCGGGTACTGGCCTCGCACGCGCATCTGGCCGCTGTAAAAAAATCTTGAATAGAAGCGAAGCGTCGAATGCGGCGAGCGCCCAACCAATCACTTTAGGGCAGCAAGCGCCGCTCTAATCTCACTGTTCTTCGGACGCTGCTTGTAGTCCTTGTCAATTCGCGCCCACGCCACACGCCCAGCCTTATCAATCACGTACACGCTCGGATAAGGAATGCCTTCAACCTTCTGCCCCGCATATCGCGGGTCTCGCAATCCGTAAGCGGCGATTGTCTGCTGCTGTGAATCCGACAGCATGGAGAACGTCACCTTGCCGCGCCCGTCCGAGGCGATCTTCTCGGCAAACGCTTTGCTCTCTTCCTGCGCGTCAACGCTGATTGCCCACAGAGCAGTCTGTTCGTTCGGCTTCAGAAGCGACCGCAACTCGGCTAACTGCCGACCGCAGAACGGTCACCAGTAACCACGATAAAACACCAAGACGATTGGCCGCTTGCCCCGCTCCGCCGCGAGCGTGATCTTCCGCCCGTCCTGATCTTCGAGTGTAAAATCAGGCGCGACTTCGCCCACCGCGACGGGAGTCACGCGCTTCTTATCCATCGAGGTTTGTTGCCATAATGCCGCCGGATGGGAAAGAGCGGCAACGATAAGAAGAGTGGCGGCGACTTTGATAATCATAAGTTTTTCAGCGCGAAGGTTGATATGGAAGAGCGTTTGTGTTGGCTGTTCGTTTTACCTTTTACCTTTTTACTTTTGCCTTCCTAGCTTATGCGCTTTCAAGCACGCGCTGTGTGGCGGTGTAGTGATCCCGCTCCAACTCCGCCGCGATGTGGTCAATGGCGGCGTGTTCCGCGTCGGAAATCTGCCCCCACAGATGGAGGATGCCGCCCGACGCGGCGGCCACCTGCGTGCAGTAGGCCACCAGATTACGTTTGCCGGCTTCGCGCTCTTCCGGCGGCAGGGCTTCGAGAAGCGTCTGAATGATGCCGAGCGTCTTCTCGAAAAATTCATCGGTCGGGCGGTGTGTGAGCAATTCGTTCAACTGCTCATACGCTAAACTTTCCGGCGTGATTCCCCGGATGCGGGCAATCTCGAAGATGCGCGTCCGCTCGTTCGCGGTGACGAAGCCTTCGGCCCACGCGATATAGACGAGCGGCACCAGATGCAGCACCGACAGAGTTGCGCGCCTGTAACCGAGCGCCTCCAAGTCCTGCAGGATTTCTTCGTTGGCGGCTTTTTTGCTTGCGAGCAACTGCCGCAACTCATTCTCCAAGTTCACCCGGCGGCGCAACTTGGAAATCAACTCTTGCTCTCTTTTGATGAAATACTCGGCCTCTCTCGAGCGTCGTAGAGAGTCGAAAGCATCTTTCTCCAGCATAGCTTCTCCAACAAAACGTGAGCGCGGACAAGTTTGAGAGCGACAAATGAAGGACATCATGACCGACTCGCCGGATGCATTTTTATCAACTAACGCACGCCGAGAAGGATGTCCATTGTCAGTTGGTCGAGCCGCTCGTAAGGGAGTTTCGTCGCGGCCAGTGCATGACGATCAAAGTCGTGCACGAGCAGCGCGGCTGCGCCGTCTTTACTGAACTTGCCGATTGGCGGCGCACCATTGTTCATCTCGCCGAGGTCGGCGAGAATCGCTTTGATTTCCGAATCGGCATTCCACTGCGCGGCTTTGTCTTTCAAGATTAAGTACGTCCGCATGCAGCCGCGCGCAAAATCCTTCACGCCTTCGTAATCCTCGGTGCGGTAGGCGTGCGCGTCGAAGTGGCGCGGGGCGTCGTACTTCACGTCTTCGAGGAATTTCACGAGCCAGAACGCGGTGCGCGGGTTAGCTGAGCCGAAACGCAAATCCTGATCGTAGCGCCCCGGCACTTGGTCGTTGAGGTCAACATGGAACAGCTTTCCCGCTTCCCACGCCTGCGCGACGGCGTGCGTCATGTTCAGTCCGGCCATGTGCTCGTGCGCGACTTCCGGGTTGACGCCGACTAAATCGGGACGGTCGAGCGTGGCGATCAGTCCGAGGTACGCGCCCGTCGTCGGCATGTAGATGTCGGCGCGCGGCTCGTTCGGCTTCGCTTCGAGCGCGAAGCGGTAGCCGAATCCTTGCGACTCGGAATACTCGCAGAGGTAGTTCAAGGCTTCGCGCAGACGCTTGACTGCTTCGTCGGGGCGACGGCAGGCGTCCGTCTCGACGCCCTCACGCCCGCCCCACAGAACGAAAATTTTCGCGCCGAGTTCTATGCCGAGTTCCATCGCCCGGATGGTTTTCTGCACGGCGTAGGCGCGCACGCCGGCATCGTTCGCGGTGAACGCGCCGTCGCGGAACGCCGGGTCGTAAAACAGATTCACCGTCGCCATCGGCACGACGACGTTGTGCGTCTCACACGCCCCCTTGAACTCGCGCACGATTTGATCGCGCTCACTTGGCGTCGCGTCAATCGGGACGAGGTCATTGTCGTGGAAGTTGACGCCCCACGCGCCGACTTCGCCGAGCATGCGGACGGCCTCGACGGGCGCGAGCGTTTCGCGCACGGCGTCGCCAAACGGGTCGCGCCCGCGATTGCTAACCGTCCAGAGTCCGAATGTGAACTTGTGTTCCGGGCGTGGTTGGAATTTATCTGTAGCCATTGTTCGATTCTCACTTGTTGAAAAATGAATAAGGCGACGGTGTGTATTCGTCTTTCGCGCCGCGCGCTTAACTACAATTCGAGTAGAGTAATCAGACTATCGGAGAGCGGGAGATTATGCCAGTTGAATCTCAGCCGTCAAGAGACAATTCGTGAAAGGTGTCATGCCTCAGTTCTAAGGCGCATGCGCGCGACTGGGGTAGGCACACTGCCGCTTACCCAACCTTCCTCATTGCGCCCGAACCGAGCGAATGGAAATTGTTCATTAGTACATGCACCCCAGTACTAATGGAGTACGATGCGCGTTCTTTTCGCGCGATGATGGCTTTAGTAGTTTCGCCATACTTTTTCCTGCGTAGTTATATTTGTTGGAAAATAAGCGGGGCGAAGGCGTGCTGTCGCTGGGCCGCTCACCGTGGTACGGTCGTTGCTGATTGTGTGATAGCAGGGAAGGATAGGGAAGAGTTTCTTAGAGGGTATATAAGGGTTCCTTGATGATGGTTATTGAAACTTTGGGGGAGGTTCTTAGTAACTATAATTTCTCGTAGCTCTTTCGGGGGACAGAGCTTCATGATGAAGTTAGATCATTAAGGAAACACATAATCGGGCTGCTATTCATTCTGAAGTGTCTTGGGGGAGCGCTTCAGGGGAATTGGCAGCCCGGTGTTTTTCCGCGTCGCTTTCAGAACTGATGGCTGATTGCTAATGCTCACATTTAAGTTTTAAGGTTAGAAGAAATAGAACAACTTTGAGTTTTAGTGCCCTTGTAATAAAGTCATCGCCGCCGACACCTCGTTTGCGCTCCAACTGATTGGTTCATCCTCAATAATCTGCTGCCTATAACCGTAAGGCGAAAACGCAATGTCTTCCGAAGAACCTGCGCCTCTTACAAAACAGACAGAACAGGCGCGCACCCTCGACGACGTTCTCAATGCGTTACGCGAGAGCGAGCAACGTTACCGCTCACTTGTCGCCGCCACCTCCCAAGTGATTTGGACGACGGACGCCGAGGGGCGCGTTGGTGATATGCCGCAGTGGAGGGCATTAACGGGGCAGAGCGTAGATGATGTGCGCGGTTGGGGCTGGCTTGATACCGTCCACCCGGAAGACCGCGAACGAACCCGCACGGTCTGGAGTGAAGCCGTCAAAACACGCGGCCTCTACCAAACCGAGTATCGGATACGAAGTGCCGACGGAAGCTATCGCCACTACGCCGCGCGCGGCGTCCCCGTTATCGAAGAGGACGGAAGCATCCGCGAGTGGGTCGGAACCTGCACAGACATCACCGACCGTAAAGAGGTCGGGGAGGCTCTGCGCCAAACGAATCAAGCATTGCAGGCCATCATTCAGGCCGCGCCGCTGGCGATTGTGACGCTCGACACCGACGGCCACGTCCTGACGTGGAATCCGGCCGCCGAGCGCATCTACGGTTGGACGGCGGAAGAAGTCGTCGGGCGCGTGCTGCCGACGGTCCCGGAAGATAAAGCCGAAGAGTTCACCGCGAATCAGAGAAGCGCGATGGGAGGACAAGTTTTCTCGGCTTACGAAACGCGCCGCCAAAGGAAAGACGGCACGCCGGTGGAAGTCAGCATCTCGACGGCGCCGCTGATGGACGCCGCCGGAAACATTCAGGGCGTCGTCGCGCTCATCACCGACATCACCGAGCGCAAACGCGCCGACGGGTTGATCCGCGAGAGCGACGAGCGCGCCCTCCGCGACTATGAGCGGTTAGTCGAGAGAATCGCGGCGCTGGCGCAGGCGCTCGGCGCGGCGCGCGACCTCGTGACGATCTTTCGCATGTTGCGCGAATTCGCCGATGCCTCCGTTCCGTGCATCGGTATCTTCATTTCACTCTACGATTCGCAGCGCGGTGTACGCACGGCGGTTTACGCGTGGGGCGACGGCGAGGAAGTTGATGTCTCGCTTTTGCCGCCGATGCCCATCACCGTCGAAGGGCCGAACAGCCGCGCGGTGCGAACTGGCCAGATCATCTTTACCGATGATTTCCAATCGCGCATGCGAGGGCATCCGGGTGTAGTCATTGGGCCGCCGGATGGCAGGCTGCCTAACTCATCGTTGGTTGTTCCGATGGCCGCGATGGGGCGCATCGTCGGCACGATTGAAGTCCAGAGCTACGAGGTGGCGGCTTACAACAGCCAGCACGCCTCTGCGATGAAGATGGCGGCTAACCTCGCGGCGGTCGCCATTGAGAACGTGCGGCTCTTCGAGCACGAAAGCCGGGCGCGCGCCGTCGCCGAAGAATCCAACCGCCTCAAGGACGAATTTCTGGCGATCCTCTCACACGAACTGCGCACCCCGCTGACGGCGGTGCTCGGATGGGCGAGGCTGCTGCGCAGTGAGCATCTCAACAGTGAAATGACGGCGCGCGCCCTGGAAGTAATTGAGCGTAACGCGACCGCGCAGAAACTTCTGATCGACGATTTGTTGGAAGTGTCGCGCATTATCACCGGTAAGTTCCGGCTGGAGATGCGTCCGATGAACCTCGCGCCCGTCATCGAAGCGGCGATTGAAGTGATACGTCCGACGGCCGCCGCGAAAAATATCCGGCTTGAATCGGTACTTAATCCTGCCTCGTCGGCGGTTGTTTCAGGAGACCCGGATCGTGTGCAACAAGTGGTTTGGAATCTCCTCTCCAACGCGGTCAAATTCACCTCGCACGGAGGGCGCGTCGAGGTGCGGCTCGAACACCAATCCGATTGTGCGCGAATAGTCGTGAGCGACACGGGACAGGGAATACCAGAGAGTTTTCTGCCATTCGTCTTTGACCGTTTTCGCCAAGCCGACAGCACCACCACGCGCACCTACGGCGGCCTCGGCCTCGGCCTCGCCATCGTCCGCCACCTCGTTGAGCTACACGGCGGAACAGTGCGCGTGGAGAGTGAAGGTGAGGGCAGGGGCACAACCTTTTCGGTGGAACTACCGCTGAATCAAATGCGGACTGCGAATGCTACAACTGCCGGGGACAGAAGTCGGGACGCAGATTCAAGTAGAAGTTCCGAACAATTCGCAATCCGCAATCCGCAATCCGCAATTTTAGAAGGTTTGCGTTTACTCATTGTTGAGGATGACGACGATACTTGTCAGTTGCTCGCCCGCGTGCTCGAACGGCGTGGGGCTGTGGTGACGGCCGTCTCTTCGAGTGCGGAGGCAATGGCATCCCTCGAAGAGTCATGGCCGGACGTAATGATTAGCGACATCGGAATGCCGGGCGAAGACGGCTATACCCTGATTCGACGCGCGCGGGCGCTCGGAGCGGAGCGCGGCGTTGAGCTTCCGGCGGCGGCACTAACGGCTTATGCCGGCGAAGATGATCGGAAGCGTGCGCTCCTCGCCGGGTTCCAGACGCACGTTCCAAAACCCGTCGAGCCGTCTGAGTTGATTGCGGTGGTCGCAAGCCTCGCCGGACGAGTCAGGGAAAATCATCAGGAGTGACTGGCCTGCCGGCTTGTAGTAACTGGCTTTGAATGGAAAATGCGAAGGTGCTCGGAGATACGAAAAGGCAGCAATAAGGAGTGACAAGCCTCATCGTGCGTTGTATGTTTCACGGTCAGTCAAAGTGAGTGTTGACAACGAGTATTAACGAACCTAAAATCCCCTTCACTTGGACAATCTAAAGGGAGGCTGTACACGCGCTTTTCCACAATACTCGGATTTGCCCGCGTGGGTAGGGCCAAACACTCGGTTCTCTACAGTTCGTCGGTGTCGTATACGCACCGCCTCCAAAAAATAAGTCGGGCTTCCGGCTTAGGATTAGCGCCCCTCAACGGGATTATACCCGCGAGGGGCGTTCGTCGTTTTAATGGAAGATTGCAGGAAAGCTGCGCCTCGGCATGAAGTTTTCGGTCAACCGCTTAACCATTCAGTCGGTATGTCTTTACGACCTTCCGCACGGCTAGACCTCCGCGTTGCGCTATCTAACGTAAATCGGATTTGAAATGATCCACGATTGATTGCTCAAAGGTTCTCCGAGTTGATCGAGATAGACTTCGACGCGGTAAACCCCCCTTTCACGGACGAGCAACTCTTTGTTGAGAACTTCTCTTTCTTCGTGAAACACCTCGCCATTCCTGAAGAACACCACTTGGCTTTTGACCGGCGTCTTTACCATTAAGCGAACGCCGCCGTCGGAGAGCTTAATTTCATCGCCCATTATCTTCTTTTCAATTCCGTTATCGGCGGTGAAGCGGAAGCCGCCCGCATCGCCGAAGATATCGAACGAAATGAAGCAATGACCTTGCGCGAGCGAAGACAGAACAGTTTCTGTATTTACAGTTTGATTCCTCTCCATCAACGTGTGGACGCGGACGACCTGAAAGCTTCGTTCGTAAGGATCGAACTTAAATTGCAGAATCTTCTCGCCGGTGAGGTGCTGAAAACTGAGGCCGACGTTGGCGTGCGCGTCGTTACCCGCGATGGCGACGAGTTTTCTATCCTGCGTTTTGATTAGCTCGTCCCATCGTTTCAGATTGTCGTGTGGCCTTTCATAGAACGTCGAGAAAAGCAGGTGCGGGTAGCTTCGGTAAGACCACAGCGCGTCGAAGACGAGCAGACCGTAATTGATTTTCTTTGTGTTGGTGTAGAGGTTGTAGATTTCCAGTCCGTCGTAATCCGTCACGTCCCAACTGCGAAGTTGCTCCGGGTAAGCGATGAAGACAAGTTTGCCGTCGCGCTTCGCCCCACTGATCGTGCTTTGTGTCGTTGCCGGCTCAGGCGGCGCGGTTCCCGGCATCACGAGTAGACGGTCATCGGCGGCGGGATTCAACTCACTACCGTTGATGAATAAAACGCCTTCGTGCATCCCCTTCAAAGTCATCTCCGCCGTGTTCGCATACTTCGCGGGATGCTCTGTCATCACGACAAATGACAATCCGTTCGACTTCGCCGCCGCGACCAATTCATCAAAGGTGCCGGTGCTGTGTCCGCCGAGTTGCGTGTGGACGTGAATCACTCCGCGATGGTCAACATAAGGATCGTCGTCGCTCGGCGGGACGCGTTCGGCATTGAGCGTGTTGATTGTGGCTTGCAGGCGTCCGAGTTTATAGCGCCGATAAACGAACGGGACTTGTGAAAGCAGGATCAGCCCCAGCATCACGAGCGCGATTTTCTTCCAACGCTTCATCACATCGTCTTTCCACACGCCGCCGGAAGTTTTTAAGACTCACAAACATCATCGGCGGGTTTTAGGCAGCTTTGTCTTCGCTCTCAAAATCTATGGATGCAACATGTTCGCTGATGCCGCGCCCGAAGTCGGCGACCTTAACGTGTTCGGGATGAACGGTGTAGGCGTCGAGCGCGGCGCGGTCACGGAAGACGGCGACGAGGCCGGTGTCGTAAGAGCGCGCCAGATGCAGCGTGTCGAAGCCGACGGCGAAACTCTCGACGCCGTCCATCAGCGAAGGCAGACAGCGCAACAGCGCGATGTGCTCTTCGCGCGCCGCCGCGTCTGTCTCCGCACGGTACTTCCAAACAACAATGTGCGTGAGCATAAGACTCCTCGGAAAGTAGTAGTCAGTGGTCAGTGGTCAGTTTTTGCTCTTCGTGCGTAGCCAGTAGTTACATGAATAGCTCTTCAAAACTATAGCACGAGCAATGAGCGAAGAGTCACGAGTCAAAAGATAAAGGTTGCTAACCGCAACTATTCCGACCCCCGGCCCCCGACTCCCGACCCCTGCATTGCGTCATTCAACAATTGCCATGCGCGACGGACGTGCGTTTCGTTCGTGCGGATGTTACCGATGGCGAGGCGCAACGTGAGCACATCGTTGAGGCGCGTATGCGAGAGAAATGCTTCGCCGGTGGCGTTGACTGCGTTCATGATTTGTTCGTTTAGAGCGTCGAGACGTAGCGCACGGGCTGATTCAGTTTCTCCTTCAATTGGTGGACAGGCGCGAAAACAAACGGCGCTGAAAGGAACGGGCGCGAGCAGTTCCCAGTCAGGGGATTCCTCGACCCAATTGGCGAAGAGGCGCGCGAGGCGGCAATGTTCACGAATGCGCGCCGCGAGTCCTTCGTGGCCGAAGTAGCGCATTACCATCCAGAGTTTCAGCGAGCGGAAACGGCGTCCGAGCTGGATGCCGTAGTCCATCCCGTTGCGCGCTGTTTCGTCTTCACCGGTGCGCAGGTATTCCGGCACGAGGGAAAAGGCGCGGCGCAGCACGTCCATCCGGCGCGTGTAGAGAATTGATAAATCAATCGGCGTGAAAAGCCATTTATGCGGATTAGTGACGAGAGAATCGGCGCGCGCGCAGCCGTCTAAGATGTGACGCATCTCCGGCACAATCGCCGCCGAGCCGGCATAGGCTGCGTCAACGTGCAGCCAGAGCTTATGTTGTTCGCAGATGTCGGCGATGACGTGTACCGGGTCAATGCTCGTCGTTGAAGTTGTGCCGACGGTGGCGACGACGCAGAAGGGAAGTACGCCTGCACTGCGATCTTCCGCGATGGCCTCGGCGAGCGCGTCCGCTTCCATGCGAAACTCCGCGTCAGTCGGAATCTTGCGTAAAGAGCGTTGTCCGAGGCCGAGCGCGATGACGGCCTTCTCGATTGACGAGTGTGCCTGCTCGGAGCAATAGACACGCAGAAGCGGCAAATCACTTCGCCCGCTCATGCCGTCTTCACGGATGCGTAAATCGAGCGCCTCGCGCGCGGCGGC
>Ga0183260_10003698_pt1 | contig 12306 bp, 11 predicted proteins | sample AntDrymUQ4972206_2_FD_129768 | JGI IMG/M metagenome (GOLD analysis project Ga0183260, IMG submission 129768) | Polar desert sand microbial communities from Dry Valleys, Antarctica - metaG UQ497 (22.06) (version 2) (version 2) | ecosystem: Environmental > Terrestrial > Soil > Desert | place...
AGCGTCACCGGGCCGGGCGGACTACAGCGACCCTGATCGTCATCAGTGTTTCGACGATGGCTCGGGCGAACGTGCCTCGTTCGGAGTGGCTCCGCTCGCAGACCCGCCCGACGGGCCACCGCCGCCGCGGCCCCCCCGCCGCCGTCGCACGAGCATCACGGCGACGGCCACCACGGCGAGCAGCACGAGGCCGACGGCAAGGATCCACCACGCTCCCGACGACTCGCCCCCCGGTCCGGGCACGGTGGGGATGGGGGCGGGTCCCGGCGCAGGGGCCAGAGTGGCGACGGGGCCGGCGCCGGCGGCCTGCCAGCCCGTCTCGGTGCTCAGGCGCTGTCGCAGGTCGTCGGTGGCAGGCTCGACGGTGGCCTCGTAGTAGGTCGACGGGTCGAAGACCTGGCCGGGCTCGTTCTCGCGGACCTGGGCACCGTTGAGCAGCAGGTCGCCCTCGGAGCGCACGAACCCCGGCGAGGCGTCCTTCTCGGGGTCGCCGCCGCTGAAGATCACGGCGTTGTCCTTGGCCCCCGCCTCGAAGATGTTGGCCTGGGAGAGCAACTGCGAGTTGCGCACAGCGCTCATCCCGTGGACGGTCCAGTTGCGAAGGTAGTTGTCGTAGGCGTGCACCTTGCCGTAGCTGACGCGGGGCATGCGGTAGCCGTCGCCGTCGAACAGGTTGTGATGCATCGTCACCCGGGCGTCGTCGCCACCGTCGCGCGTGGCGAACGCCCCGATCTGCATGACCTGGTTCTGCTCGACGAAGCGGTTCCACGACACGGTGATGTCGGTGCCGTCGGGGACACCGATGGCCTTGTCCGCAGCTCGCATGAACAGGCAGTGGTCGATCCACACGTTGGACGCACCGTCGATCAGGATGGCGTCTTCGGGGTTGTCCTTCTTCGCGGGATCACCGAAGTCGACGAACTTGAGGTTGGTGACGATGACGTTGGGCTCGGTGAGCACGAAGCCCCGGCGGGTGATCGTGACGTCCGCTCCCCTGCCGTCGATGGTCTTGTTGGCCTTCACCTCGAGGTGGCGGTCGAGGGCGATCGTTCCCGAGGTCTGGAAGCCGATGATCAGCGGCTCCCTGCTCTCCGCTCCCTGGCGGAGACTGCCGGGACCGCTGTCGTTGGTATTCGTCACCCAATACAGGGCTCCCCCCGCCCCGCCGGTGGTCTTTGCGCCGAAGCCCTCGGGTGGGCCGAGCTCGGGCGCTGCGCCGCTCTGAGCCCCGGCAGAAGCGCTGCTGAGCAGCAGGGCGGCGACCATGGCCACGATGGTGAGGGTCAGGGCGCCAGTCGACCGCAGCCGGGTCGACGGGCGCGTCGGAGTCATCGGGTGTTTGCGGTGTTTGGATGCCAGAGACCTCAGGCTACCTGCCACCATTGCCGGCCCGGGGTCCCCGCCGGTCCCGCCGGAAGTTCGAACATCCGGCCGTGGCACAATTCGCCGGTGCGGGTACTCGTGACCGGTGTCGCCGGGTTCATCGGCAGCCACCTGGCCGAGCGATTGTTGGCCGACGGCCACTGGGTACGTGGAGTCGATTGCTTCACGCCCTACTACGACCCGGCCGACAAGCGAGCCAACCTGCGCACCCTGGTCGATCACCCCGACTTCGAGATGGTCGAGGCCGACCTCCTCGACGCCCAGATCGAGGTGCTGCTCGACTCCACCGAGGTGGTGTTCCACCAGTCGGCCCAGCCGGGAGTTCGGCTCTCGTGGTCCGACGGGTTCGCCGGCTACGTGCAGCACAACATCGTGGTCACCCAACGGCTCCTCGAAGCCCTGCGTCACCACCCCGTGCAGCGCCTGGTCTTCGCCTCCAGTTCATCGGTGTACGGCAACGCCGCCGCCTATCCCACCCACGAGGAAGACCTTCCCCGTCCCCACAGTCCCTACGGCGTGACCAAGCTGGCCGCCGAGCACCTGTGCGGGCTTTACGCTGCCAACTGGGCCGTTCCCACCGTCGCCCTCCGGTACTTCACCGTCTACGGCCCCCGTCAGCGCCCCGACATGGCCACCCACCGGCTCGTCGAGGCGTGCCTGGGGGGCCCGACCTTTCCCATGTTCGGTGACGGCGACCAAGTGCGGGACTTCACCTACGTCGCCGACATCGTGGCCGCCAACGTGGCCGCCGCCACCGCCGACGTGGCCCCCGGCACCGTCGTCAACGTGGCCGGAGGGGCGTCGTGCACCCTCGGCCACCTGGTGTCGACGGTTGGCGAACTGCTCGGGCGTGCTGTGCCCCTCGACCGCCGCCCGGCCGAGGCCGGCGACGTGGCCCGTACCGGGGGCTCCATCGACCGGGCGGCCGAGCTCCTCGGCTGGGAGCCCCGGGTCGACCTGCGATCGGGACTGGCCCGGCAGGTGGAGTGGCACACCCAGCGCCACGAATTCCGGCAATGACTCTGGCCACCATGCGACGCACCGCCTCGCGGCGCGTCCGTCGGGCCGTGCACCTCTCGTCGCGACGGTGGCGCCACCAGCTGCCCGTCGTCTCACGCGACTGGGAACCCGGTCCCCCCGATTTCGTCGGGGTCGGGGTGCAGCGGGCGGCCACGTCGTGGTGGTTCAGCCTGATCGAGGCCCACCCCGGAGTGCACCACCTCGGTCCGGCGGCCAAGGAGCTGCACTATTTCGACTCTTTCTGGCGCGCCGACTTCGGCCCCGCCGACATCTCCGCCTACCACGAGAAGTTCCGCCGGCCGCCGGGGCTGCTGAGCGGTGAGTGGACGCCCCGGTACATGTTCGACCCGTGGACTCCGGCCCTGCTCCGCCGGGCCGCGCCCGACGCCAAGATCCTGGTCATGCTGCGCGATCCGGTGGCGCGTTTGCGTTCCGGGCTCACCCACGCCCTCGAGCGGGGCAAGCCGGTGGACGCCGACACCGTCGACAACGCCGTGGCCCGGGGGCTCTACCACGGCCAGCTCACCCGCCTGCTGGAGCACTACCCGCGCCGGCAGGTGCTCATCCTGCAGTTCGAGCGATGTCGGGTCGAGCCCGAGAACATGCTCCGTCGCACGCACGAGTTCCTGGGTCTCGACTCCCACGCCGCCGGCAGCCGGCTCACCCGCACGGTCAACCGGACGACCATCGACGAGGTGTCATTCAGCCGTGATTTCCTGGCCGACGTGACGGCGCGCTACGAGCCGGACGGCCGTGCCCTGGTCGCCGACTTCCCGGAGATCGACGTGAACCTGTGGCCCTGCTTCGCTCACCTCCGTCCGGCGAACGGCGTCTCCTGAGCCGCCCCTGTCTGTCGGGCGGCCCCTGTCTCCGGGGCGGCCGGTAGTGACACTTCCGCCGCCTCCCGCCTGGCCACCGAGGTGACCCGGGCCTGAACGAGGGCGAGGGCGAACACGAACCACGTGATCTTGCGAACCTCCCAGGTGAGGGCGTTGGCGCCGACGAACCATGTGGCTCCGATGGCCAGCCACGCTCGCCGGAGATCGGGCCGCTCGTTGCGCAGGCCCTGGACGGCCAGAGCGATCGTGGTTAGGAACAGGGCGAGGCCCACGATGCCCATCTCGGCGAGGATCGACATGAAGGCGTTGTGGGCCACCTTGCCTTCACCACCGAGCAGGACGTTCTGGTCGTCGAAGGCACCGGCCCCCACGCCTTGAACCGGATGATCGGAGAACAGGTCGAAGCTCAGCCGCCAGTAGGTGGTGCGGCCGTTGAGGGTGCCCGTGGAGATCTCACTCGAGGTGGTGCCCAACCGGTCGGCGGAACGGGTGGGCAGGTACACCGCCACCAGGACGACGGCGACGGTGCCCACCGCCATCAGGGCCATCACTCTCTTGGCATTGAGGTAACGGGGGTCGAGCACGATGATGAGCAGCCCCAGGCCGAGCGACAGGGCAGCGGTGCGCGACGCGGTGAGCAGCAGGGCGAGCATGGCCACGGGAAGGAACAGGCCGTAGACCAGGCGCCACCGGGCGGTGCGGTCGGCCCGAAGCAGATAACAGGCCACGGCCACGGCCACGGCCAGGAGGGCCCCGGTGTTGTTGGGACCGGAGTTGGTGGACGAGAAGCGGGTGCCCTCGACCGCCTGGCCCGCGCCGGAGGCCAGGAACGTGATGATCGACGCCGCGAAGGCCCCCAGCAGGAATGCTCTCATCAGGGCCACCAGGTCGTGCTGGTCGCCAGCCTGGTCCCAGACCAGCCAGACGACGGCCAGCATCTGCACCAGGGTGGCGGCCTTGGCCAACGAGTCCATCGGCGCCGCCGACCAGAAGTACGACAGCAACGCCCACGCCACAAGGGCCGAGGCGCTCAACAGGGCTGCGGGGGCCCGACGCAGGCGTCCGGTCGACGCCACCGCCAGCACCCATGCCATCACCGCCAGCAGGCCGAAGACCTTCGACACCCGCCCCACGCCGAACTGGACGGAGTCCTCGAGGGGGATGGAGAAGACGAAGGCGAGCAGAGCAGCGAACGAGAGGCGGCGCACTCTAGGTGCCCTCCGTCGGGGCGGACACCCGGTAGCCGAAACGACGGGCCAGCGGCTGGGTGAGGCCGGTCACCACGACACGGTCGACGGCGCCGAGATCGGTCGCCCACCGCTGGTCGAGGGCCAGCGTCACCGTCTCGGGGAGGAAACGGCCCCCACCGATCGGAGTGTGGGCCACGCCCAGATGCGTAAGCCCATCGGAGACGACGGGCGACGTAGGTGCAGCCTCGCCCAGCAGGGCGGCGACCCGCTCGAGCATGGCGTTGGGATCGGAGACCATGTCCTCGTAGCTGATCACAACCGAGCGGTCCGGGCCCACACTGCGCACCAGGGCGGCGGCGGCCAGGTGGCGGACCAACCAGCCGGCGGAGCCGGCGACGCTCTGGCGGACGTGAGCGCCGGGGCCCGGCGTCGAACGGCGGATGGTCGAGTGGACGACGCCCCTGGGGTCGCGAACCAGGTGCAACAAGAAGGCGTCGACGTCGCCGAGGCCGCCCACGAGAGCGGCGTCGGCCGGCAGCTTCGAAGTGTCGACCAGCACCCGGGCGCCGGTGACCGAGGCCAGGGCCCGGTAGGTGTCGCCCAGCGTGGACCCGTAGGCGTCGACGGCGTCGGCGTGGCGACGGTCGCCGTCGCGGACCAGCCGCCTCGCCTGCAGCGACGATCGGCGGTCGGGAGCAGCGACGCTCTGCCACCGCTGCACCCGGGCGACGTCGCGGCCCACCAGCACTTGCGGGAGGACCGCCGACCACACCTCGCATGCCGCGTAGCTCTGCCCGCAACCGCAGCGTCGTTCCTCGGCCAGCCCCAGTTGCCAGAGCTTGCGCAGCTCGCCCAGAAAGGCGAAGCCGGGGAGCTCTCCGAGAAGCCGGCCGGCGATCGTGGTGCCGCCCCGCTGGGTGCCCAGCACGTACACCACCTTGGGGCGGGGGCCGGGGGTCACCTGGCCCCCGCCCGCAACGACCGCAGCACCGAGAGCTTGTACCCGAGCCGCCTTCGGGCGAGGACGTTCAGGGCCAGGTTGCGGGCGACAACCGCGCCGCCGTTGGCCACAGCCGCACCCGCGATGCCGAGCCAGGGGATCAGAGCGAAGTATCCCGCCACCGTGACGACGGCGGTGAGGCTGAAGACGACGGCGGTGATGTTCTGGTGACCGGTCATGTTCATGAGCCACCCCACCGGGCCCGAGCTCACGCTCACCAGCTGGGCGAGAGCGGTGAGGATCAACACCGTCTCACCCCGGGAGAAGCCGGGGCCGAAGACGTCGAGGATCGGGTCGGCGAGGCCGCACAGCGCGGCGGTCAGCGCCAGGGTGGGCAAGAAGGTCCAGCGGATCGACATGAGCACCATGTGCTCAACCTCGGAGCGCCGGTCGGACCAGAACAGGCGTGAGATCCGGGGGGCCAGGGTGGCGGCCATCGCCGTCTGGAAGATGTTGGCGAAGGTGCCCGCCCGCATGGCCACGGCGTACACGCCGGCGTCAAGGGGCGATCGCAGCAGGCCCACCATCACCACGTCGAGCCGCTGGAAAACCAGGTAGACCACGTTGGAGCCGAAGATGGGCAGGGTGAGCTTCAGCCACTCACGGGTGGCGTAGGTGGGCGACGCCGACCGCACCTGAGGGGGCTGCAACCGGTGCAGCCACCACGCCTGGAGGACCATGGTGAACAGGTAGGAGCCGCCGGTGAGGAGGACGGCGCTCTCCACGTCGAGATCGGATCCCAGGGTGAGGAAGACGCCCACGGTGGCGATCAACAGGAAAGGCTGGAGGACCAGCCAGGGAAAGTACGCCCGGAAGACGCTCTCGAGAGCCCGGGTAAGCGCGACCTGGAGCTCGATGAGGGCAGTGACGGGGACCAGGCCGAGCGCCAGGACCAGGGCGACGGCCTCCGTCGACGTGCCGTCGACGGCCAGGATGATGGCCGAGGCGGTCGCAGCGATCAGCACGCCCAACCCCAGGGCCACCTGGCGAAAGCGCCGCACCAGACCGGCGACGAGGTCCCAGCGTTCCTCCACGGTGTGCTGAGGGATCAGGCGTAGCGAGCTGCTGGTCCCACCGAGCTGGCAGACGCCCGCGGCCATGCGCGACCAGGTGAGGGCGTAGGTGTAGGTGCCGAAGGCGCCGACGCCGAGTGTCCGGGCCAGGACCACCTGGGTGGCGTACTGCAGGGCGATGCCGCTCGTCTGGAGGACGAAGGAGGTCGACGCCCCACGACCCAGTACCCCTCGGTTCGACCGGCCGCCGCCGCTGGGGGGCTGTCCGGGGAACTCGGCGGCGTCGGCGTCACGGACCTGTCCGATCGCCCCAGCGGGATCTCCGGGATCGATCGGATCTCCGGTGCTCATCCCTTCAGGGCCCAGGGCGCCACGACATCGAGATCGCGCATGCTGTAGCCATAGCGGTTGGCGTCGTCCTCGAAGCTCCGGACGAGCAGTTCGGCGTATGGGCGCGAGTACCAGGTCGTGGTGAACCGCTCCCATTGGGCTCGGTTGCGGTTGCTCGGTGCGGGGGTCACCTCCCCGGCGGAAGCCTCCTCGGCCGGAGGGAGGTCGACGAAGGCCAGCACGCGGTCGAGGGTGGGCTGGGGGTCGGCCAGCAACTCCTCGTAGCGCAGTGTGAGCAGACGGGTGACGTGGGGTGCATCGGCGGTGAAGAGGTCGTGGCAGACGAACCAGTGGCGAAGGATCGACCTCAGGCTCCGCCTCCGCTCCCGCTTACGCTGGGCCAGGGCCACCTCCAGAGGGTGGCGGATGACGATCACGAAGCTGGCGTCGGGGAACAGTGTCTGGAGGTACCGCATGCGGATGAGATTCGGTGGCGACTTCTCGATGAGCACCGGCCGTTGAAGGTCCCAGTGCCCTCCCCACTGGGCGAACAGCGAGGCGGCCTGGGCCCGGGCCGCGAACGGTTCGGGCTCGATCAGGTGAGCCTCCGGCCGGAACCCGAACCTCCCCTCGCCGCCGAAGGCCCGGGCCGGCTGGTAAACCGTCTGGAGGTGCTGACCCTCGTCCTCTTTGACCCCCGTGTCGCGGAATCCGCTGGCGAGGGGGTGCTGGCGCAGCAACCGGAAGACCAACGTGGTGCCGCTGCGGTGCAGGCCGCCGAGAAAGACCATCTTGTGCGGTTCGGATACGATCCGGCCGAACGTACACGTTGAGGGTCGAACCCTCGACTCCGGGGTTGCACAGTGCGGCGGAGCGTGACGGCGCCGTCGTAAGCGGGTCGCCCCGGCGGGTGGCACTGGTAACCAACGGCCTCACTCTGGCCGGGGCGGAGACGCAGCTCGTGCGGTTGGCGTCGGCCCTCCGCCATCACGGCGACGAGGTTAGGGTGCTGTCGATCCTGCCCACCGAGGCCTTCGCCGAGGAGTTGGCCGCCCTCGGAATCGACGTCGTCTGCACCCGCCTCCGTCCGAAGATGCGCGCCCTGTCGGCCATCGAGGACGGCACCAAGATGTTGCGGAGCTGGCGGCCCGACGCATTGATCAGCTTCGTCTACCAGGCCAACATCCTGGGGCGGGTGGCGGGGAGGCTGGCGGGGGTGCCGGTGATCATCTCCTCGATCCGCAACGAGCACTTCGGGGGCCCGGTGCGCGAGCGGCTGATGCGGGCAACCGACCGTCTCTGCACGATCACCACCACCAACTCCGAGTTGGCGGCCGAGCGTCTGGTAGGTCGCGGCGTGGTCGACCGCCACCGTCTCGTTGTCATCCCCAACGCCATCGACCCTGCCCCGTTCCGGCGCACCGAGGCCGAGCGGGCGGCGGTCCGCCAGCGGCTGGGCATCACCCCGACGCAGTTCGTGTGGTTGGCGGCGGGCCGACTGGAGCCCCAGAAGGACTACCCCACCCTGCTGGTCGCCCTCGCCCGGCTGAAGCCGCCCGAGAGTGGCGACCGCCTGCTCATCGCCGGCCAGGGCGATCTGGCACCCGCGCTCGAGGCCCAGGCTCTCGAGCTCGGCCTCGGAGACCGCTGCCGATTCCTCGGGTTGCGGAGTGACGTTGCCGACCTGATCGCCGCCTCCGACGCCGTCGTGCTGGCGTCACGGTGGGAGGGCCTGCCGAACGTGGTCATGGAGGCCATGGCCGGTGGCCGTCCGGTGGTCGCCACCCGAGTCGGGGGAACTCCGGAGCTGGTGGACGACGGTGTGAGCGGCATCCTCGTCGAGCCCCAGGATCCCGCAGGGCTGGCGGCGGCCATGGCGGAAATGGCCGGTGCTCGAGAGCACCGACGCCGGGCCATGGGCACACGCGGAGAGGCCATCGTCGCCGAACGCCATGCACCCGCGGCCGTGGCCGAACGGTGGCTGGGCCTGCTCGACGACTGTGCCGCGGGCGGGCGGCTCCGGCCGCGCTCGTTGCGTCCTCAGCGCAAGTCGAGGTAGCCGTAGCGAACGAGCAGCGGCGCGGTGGTGGCGGTGACCACGCGGCGATCGGTGGAGGAGAGCTTCCTCCGCCACTCGTCGTCGATGGCGATGTGCAAGGGACCGTCGTTGAAGCGCGACGGGTTGCCGGAGATGGTGTGGACGAAGCTGTCCCCGGCACCGGGCGCGGCTCCGGCCGTCGGGCGACCACCCCGGGCCAGGGCGGCAACGGTGGCCAGCGACTCGTCAGGGGAGGCCACGAAGTCCTCGTAGCGCAGGCGAAGGAACCGGGGGTGGCCACGCCCCAGATCTTCGAACATCAGGTTGTTGGCGCCCCACACCAGAGCCGTCCGCAGGGGCTTGCGCCGCTGCATGTACTCCACCTTCCAGTGAACCTCGGGGCGAACGCGGGTCCGCGTCCAGGAGTAGGCCACTGCCCGGCTGTCGCGCACCAGGTGCACCACCGAGAGTTCGAGGGACGGGAGCCGGTCCAGCACGAATGCGTAGGAGGGATCTTTCGATGAGTCCACCAGCACGGCGGCGCCGGAGACGGTGATGATCGACTGGTAGAGGCGGGCGACCACGTCGCCGTAGGTGCGGAACCGGCGCTCGAAGCCAGGCCCTCCCAGGCGTCGGCGGGCCAGGGCGGGAACGAAGCGCACCCGGTCCACCGCCCGTGCCCGGTTCGGCACGTCCAGTCCCTCGGCCCCCGACACGCTGCCGAAGGCGTCGGTGAGGACGTCGGTCCAGAACGGGCATTGGCGAAACGGCTGACGGCAGCCACAGAGATGGTTCTGGGCCAGTCCACGGTCCCAGAGGTAACGGAGCTCGCCCACGGCGACAAAACCCTGCTGGCGGCCGAGCAGGCCGGCCAGGACGGTGCTGCCGCTGCGCCCGGCCCCACCGATGTACAGCACCTGGGGTGTCACCGGCGGGCCCGCGGGGGCGGCAGCAGGTCGAGGTAACGCTGGGTCACCGTCTCGGGTTGGAAGGGCAGCCGGGCGAGGGGTCGGTCGACGCGAGGACCGTCCAGCGCCGCGGCGATGGCTTCGGCGAGACGCTGCGGGTCGACCGTGGGAACCAAACGCCCCCAGGCGCCACCCTCGAGGATCTCAGCCGGACCGCTGTCGCAGTCGGTGGCCACGACCGGGGTGTCGAAGGCGAGCGCCTCGATCAACACCGTCGGCAGACCCTCCCAGCGCGACGACAGGACGAAGCAGTCGGCGGCCCGCAGCGCCGGGTACGGGTTGTCCACGAACCCGGGCAGGTCGACCCGCTCGGCCACGCCCAGATCCTCCGCCAGGGCCTCGAGCGACGGCCGCCCTTCCCCCTCGCCCAGGATCACCAGCCGGCAGGTATCGGGAAGGCGGGAGAACGCCCGGATCAGGGTGGCGAAATCCTTTTGGTCGACCAGCCTCCCGATGCCCAGCACCACCGGTCCCGTCTTGGTTGCCAGCCATGGGTGATCGACGGGGGCGGCGCCGGCTGCGGCGATGCGGTCGAAGACCACCGGGTTGTAGGCCACGTCGATGGAACTGCGTTCGAGCCCGGTGGTGACCGCCAGGTCGTCGGCGACCCCTTGAGACACGGCCACGATGCGGTCGGCCCAGGGGTAGCTACAGCGGATCAGTGTGGGCATGACGCGGTCGCGACGAACCTGGGCATGGGCGGTGAAGGTGGAGAGGTGGTTGTGCTGGGTGACCACCACGGGCATCCGCGGTCGAAGCATGCGGCAGGCGGCTATGGCCGCCAGGTTCATGTGGCTCAGGGCGGAGACGACCACGCCCGGCTGGTCGGTGCGCAGGTAGCGCGTGAACCGGGGGACGCAGGCCGCCACCTGTTCGGACCCGAGGACGATGGTGCGGGCGCCGTCGGGAACGGTCGAGCGCAACGCGCCACGGTCGCGCGCGACCACCACGTCGACGTCGACGCCACGGACCAGAAGGCCGTCGGCGATGTCGAGAAAGACCCGCTCGGCGCCGCCTCCGACGAGGTCGGGCAGCGCCAGTGCCACCCGCAGCCTTTCGCCGCTCAGGTCGGCGACCACAACCGCGTGAGGTCGCGGTCGAGCAGGGTAGACAGCGCGGCGACGTCGTCGGAGTAGGCCTCGGCCAGGCGCCGGGAGGACTCGGGCGACGGTGCGGCGACCGAGGCCCCGTTGCGGGGACGGAACAGGCGTCCGATCCCCAGCGTCTTGGTGGCGGCGACGACGCTGCTGCCGCCTCGGTCGTGCAACCACCGGCTGACCTTCTTGGCGGCCACGTAGGCCCCGTGGAACCGGGGTGACCCCGAGACGTTGACGGCCTCGTCGGCCGCCGAGGGAACGTGCCCGGCGTCGACCCCGACGAAGTCGTAGACCTCCTGCATGGTCTGCACCGGTTGGTTGACGAGGTCGTCGAAGACGACGATGAGGATCTGGTCGCGGGGAAAGCAGTCGAGGTAGGGGCGCAGCAGGGCGAAGTACCGGCCCCGCTCCACCGTTGCCGGATGCTCCTCCAAGAACTCGTCGAACGATTTCCGGTAGGCGGTCTCCTGCACCCAGTGCTTGTACTGCGAGTAGGCCCGCTGCACAGGGTCTCGCACCGAGACGATGAGACGAGCCCGGGGGATCAGGCCGAAGATGCGGCTGGAGGCACGGGGATCGAACAGGTACTGAGGGGAGATCTCGCCCTTGGTCCGCCCCTCGCATCCCCGGAACTTCTGGGAGTACCAGGGCGCCCCCCGGTCGTAGTGGCGGTTGAAGAACTCGACCTCTTTCAGCCCCGCCGGCATGCAGACTTCGGGGTGGCTGCGCAGCATGGCGTCGAGGTAGGTCGTGCCTGCCTTCAAGGCGCCGATGCCGAGGAAGTCGGGCAGGTCGATTCGCTGGCTGGCCGCCGCCCCTGAGGGGCTCACGACGGCGATGGTATCCGAGGGGGGCGCAGCGGAGTCAGCCGAGGAGGCTTTCGAGCTCGCTCTCGGGCAGGCGGCGAAAGGCGCGGCGCCCGTCGCCGCGGGCGAGCACTGCGGCTTCGAGGTCGTGGGCCACCAGAGTGCGGTCGGGGCCGGCGAGGGCGCTGACGGCGGCCCGCAGACCCGTGGGCAGATCGATGCTCTCCTGAAGGGTGGGCCGCAGGCGCTCGGCGATCGACTCCGCCTCGCCCCCGATGACCGTGGCCCCCTGCTCGTCGATGACGAAGCCGTCGTAGCGGATTCGGAACAGCAGGTCGCCTTCGGTCGCCGTCCCCACCTCGGCCACCAGGATCTCTACCTCCATGGGCTTCATCTCGTGGGTGAAGATCTGGTGGAGGGTCTGGGCGTAGGCGTTGGCGAGTGACCGGGCATCGACATCTTCACGCGAGTAGGTGAAGCCCTTCACGTCGGCGTTGCGTACCCCGAGAATGCGCAGGGAGTCGAACTCACTGAACCGTCCCACGCCGGCGAAGGCGATGCGGTCGTAGATCTCGCTGATCTTGTGCAGGGTGCGCGAGGGATTCTCGGCGCAGAGCAGGAT
>Ga0183260_10003699_pt1 | contig 12304 bp, 9 predicted proteins | sample AntDrymUQ4972206_2_FD_129768 | JGI IMG/M metagenome (GOLD analysis project Ga0183260, IMG submission 129768) | Polar desert sand microbial communities from Dry Valleys, Antarctica - metaG UQ497 (22.06) (version 2) (version 2) | ecosystem: Environmental > Terrestrial > Soil > Desert | place...
CGCAAGGCACTGAGGAAGTTTGCCCTGACGCCGTCGAGCGGAGCGACGCTCGTCGTGGCGTCGACCCGCGGCAACCAGAAGACCGCCGTTCAGATTGAGGGCAAAGACCTGTACCTGGGCGTGTGGGCTCAGCACACGATGACCCCGTGGAGCGTTAGAACGTGTCCACAGCCGCGGAATCTCCGAGGAGCTGGCCGAAACCGGTCGCGCTGGTGAACGTCGCGAGGGTGTCGTGACGCTCTCGATGTCCTTCGGTCCTCGCCTTCCAACGCCGCGTCGTTCCAGGAGAGAGCACCTGCAGCGCTGTAGATTGGCACCCGTCCGAACGGTGTCCGAAGTTCCGGCGAGCACGGGATGAGGAGTGGAATGGAAGCAACTGGTGTCCGATGCCACCGGGAATGACGTCCGTTTTGACGCAGCACAACGGGTGGGGTCTTCGTTACTAGTGCCGCGTCTGAACGGCCTTATTGACTGCATTGAAAATGGACGAGTCGCGTCAGGCGGCTATCCAATCAACTTCGGCAACTTCGACGATGCGGTCAAGTTTGCAGGCCTGGGCTATGACTGGGTCCTTGTTGATAGTGAACACGTGCGTTATGACGCACAGGCACTCGAAATCACCCTGCAGTTCCTGGTCGACCGAACGACCCTCGCCAGCGGGCGCCGCCCTCCCACGCCCCTCGTACGAATTCCGCCGAACGCTCGTGAACGAAATCAGTGGATCATCAAGCAGGTCCTCGACATGGGCGCATTCGGCGTCGTCGTTCCGGCTGTGGAGACCGTCGGCGATGCTCGGGCGGCGGTCGCTGCGATGCGATACCCGCGGCCGGCCGATGCTCCGGTTCCGGAAGTAGTCGGAGAGCGCGGGATCAATCCTGCTCGGGCTGCCCGTTACTGGGGGCTCAGCACAAAGGAGTACTACGACGTTGCGGACCTGTGGCCGCTAGATCCGTTCGGCGAGCTGATGTTCGTTCCGCTGATCGAGACAGCAACAGGGGTCGAAAACCTCTCCGAGATTCTGGAGCAGGTACAGGGAATCAGTGCCGTCCTTACCGGAGCGGGCGACCTCAGCGCAACCCTTGGCCACTTCGGCGAATCGGGCCACCCTGCCGTTGAAAGCGCTTTCGAGCGGATCGCTAGCGTTTGCGCCCGGTTCCACGTCCCCTGCGGAATCGTTCAGCCCGCCGCGCCATCGGGCGATGTCAGCGCGACCGCGGACTTGGTGCAGAAACGCGTGCAACAGGGTTACCAAATGATTCTCTCGAGTCCCTCTTACGTTGACCCCGTGCTCTTGGCACGGAGGCAACTTGCGCAACGGGGCGGGATGTGAGCGGCTACCTCGCCCGCCGATTCATAGCCGCACTCGTGCTCCTGTGGCTCGTGTCATCGGCGGTCTTCCTGTTCGTGCGACTTCTTCCTGGCGATCCGGCGCTCATCATCCTCGGTGCGAGCGACGCGTCGCAACCGACGGCCGAGCAGGTGGCCACGGTCCGGGGGGAGCTCGGCCTGGACAAGCCGTTGCCAGAGCAGTACGTGACCTACCTTGGAAATCTCATCCGCGGACAGCTCGGAGAGTCATTCGTCACGGGACGGCCCGTCATCCTCGACCTGCGGGTGCGCCTCGGTCGCACGCTTCAAATCATGCTGCCCGCAATCTTTCTCGCATCGCTCGTCGGAATAGTTCTCGGCACACTCGCGGCGCGGGCGCGCGGTCGGTTGTTGGATCCGATTCTCGGAGCGACCGGATTGGTCGGTTACTCGGTACCGGTGTTCGTCATCGGCAACGTTCTGGTTCTCATCTTCGCTATCTCACTTGGCGTACTGCCCCCATCGGGTTACGTCGACCTAGCTGAGGATCCGGTTAGGTCACTTCGATACATGACCATGCCTATCGTTGCGCTGGCCCTCGGTCCTTTAGCGGTCACGATGCGAATGACGAGGACGATGATTGTTGATGAGCTTGCTCTCGACTATGTGCGTACGGCACGGGCGAAGGGACTCCGTGACCGGCTTGTGATCTACCGGCATGTGCTGAAGAATGCGATGCTGCCGGTCGTGGCCGTGATCGGTCTACAGGTCGGCGCGGCGCTGTCCGGCTCCGTCATCGTCGAATACGTCTTCAACTGGCCGGGAATGGGTCGACTGCTACTTCAGTCAGTTGGTGCTCGTGACTACCCTTTGATCCAAGGAATCGTGCTGCTTGGTTCCGCGCTCTTCGCGTTCGTGAACTTTGTGACTGATGTGGCGTACTTCTACTTCAATCCGCGATTGCGGGCGCGTTGAACCCGGCGCTTCGCCTCGTCCGAGACGGCCGTTTCGTCCTCGCCGGGTTGTACCTCGCGGTGATATGTCTGGTCGCATCCCTCGGGTCCCTCATCGTGCCTTACCCGGCCGATCTCGTGAATTCGGCCCACCAGTTGAGGCCTCCCGGTGCCGGTCATTTGCTTGGCACGGACGAGTTCGGGCGCGACATCCTGACGCGCGTAATGCTCGGCGCGCGACTCACGATCCTCGTGAGCTTGAGCTCCGTAGCTATCGCCGTAGCCGGCGGAACGATGCTTGGGGTTACCGCAGGGTATCTGGGGGGAATCGCCGAACTGGTCGCCATGCGTCTTGTAGACGCGATCTTGTCATTTCATCCATTCTTGCTCGCCATTTTCGTCGTCACGTTTCTCGGCCCGAGAGTCGAAAACCTCATCATCACGATTGGCATTCTTTACATTCCGCAATACGCGCGCATCACGCATGTAGTCACGCTTGCCGCGAAACAACAGGAATACGTGCAGGCTGCTCAGGCTATCGGAGCGCGAACCGCTCGCATTCTCACTCGCGCCATCCTCCCAAACGTCCTTGCGCCGCTAACCGTGCAGTTGTCCCTTGGACTCGGAAGCGCAGTCCTTATTGAGTCCGGTCTCAGCTTCCTCGGGCTGGGTCCTCCTCCACCGACGCCGTCGTGGGGGCGCTCCATCGAGCAGTCTGCGCGGTTCATGAGCGTCAACCCTCACGCTGTGATTTGGCCGTCGGTCGCCGTTTCGCTCACGATCCTCGCCCTGAACTTGCTCGGCGACGCTTTGCGGGACAATCTCGATCCGCGGCTACGCACGCTGTAGCCGGCGCGCACGTCGCTCACGCGGCTCGCACTGGCGGCCGGCGGCGATGCCAGTCGGTCACGGTTTGGAAAGCAGCGCCGGCGCGAAACAGGGTTTGTTCGTGCCAGCGCCGGGCTACGAGTTGGATACCAATGGGAAGCCCGGTCCGGGTCAGGCCCGCAGGGATGGACATCGCTGGGGTGCCCGCGGCTGACCACGGCAAGGTGCAAAGACCCATTCGAAAGTCCTTCCAGGCCTCAACGTCGGAGATGCGTGGCGCGACGAACGGCGTCGTCGGGAGCACGACTAGATCGGTTGATTCGAAGAGGCGATCTACGCGCGTCGCCCATCGACGCAACTCCTCCCAGAAGCGAGCGTACTCGGCGCCCGTGATGTTCTTCGCGAGTGGCAGTCGTTCGCGCATATCTGGACTCAGCAGATCCGGCGACCTCTCGAGAAGTTTTTGATGCATCGCCCACGCATCCGTCCGCATTACCGCCAAAGCTGCGGGGCGCACGTCGACGGCCTCGGGCAGGTCGACCTCGCTCATCACGGCGCCCATGTCCTTGAAGACCCCGACTGCCCGTTCGATGACCTCGGCAACCTCTGGTTCGAGGTGCTCATAGAAGATGCGGGGGATGGTGATCCGGAGGTCAACGCCGGTGGGCGCTCCGTCGCGCAACGGTGACGGCGTCTCCGTTGGAGCCCGCATGGAATGAGGATCATCGGCATCAAACGCAACCATCGCGGCATATAGGGCGGCCACATCCCTCACGCTTCGAGCCATCGGTCCAATGGTGTCGAGGTTCCAACTGAGCGAGATGAGACCTCGATTGCTTATCGCGCCGGTGGTCGGGCGAAGCCCGGTAACCGACTGAAACGAGGCGGGCCCTCGAATGGAGCCGCCGGTATCCGAGCCGAGGGCGCCGATACAGAGGTCTGACGCTAGAGCCACACCCGATCCGCAACTCGAAGCTCCCGGGAGACGGGTTGTGTCCCACGGGTTAAGGGTGCGCCCAAACCAAAGACTGTCGCAAGTCGAACCGAACGCGAATTCATGGAGTGCCGTCTTGCCGATGATCACGCCGCCGGATGCACGAATTCGCCGAATGACCTCAGCGTCGTGAGGCGGAACGTTGTTTCTCAGAGCGGCACTCGCCGCCGTCGTCGGCAATCCCGCAACGTCGATGTTGTCTTTCACACCGATGGGCATTCCGTCGAGAGGCAACGGTGCTCCTCGCTGTCTATGCTCGTCAGCACGCCGCGCGTCGGCCATTGCGGCCTCACGACTAAAGGAGTAGAACGCACCGAGCTCTCCCTGAAGCGCTTCCGCCCTATCGATACACGCCGCCGTGAGCTCGACCGCCGAAACTGTCGAGCGCAGTTCTGGTGTGTCGACCAGAGCTCGGAACTCGTCGACGTTCATACGATTCCCTCTCTTCGTGTAGGTATACCGAATCCGTTCTTCCACCGCCACGACGCTAACGACGAATAGCTGACCACAGCCCCGATAGACGGTTCGCCATGCAGCGTGAACACTGATTCGGCAGGCTGCTCCGCGGGACAGTAGTGTAGGAATCGGTCCTACCAGAGCCTGTCTACAAGATCCTTCGCGAAGGTCGCGCGGGGAGGTAGCGATGAGTGATCCACGAATCGCCGTGCCAAACAGACTGTCGAGCATGACGCGGCGGCAGTGGCTGAAGTATTCAACGCTAGGAGCGACGGGTGCGCTGCTCGCTGCGAGCTGTCAGGCCGGGCCGACCGCGAGCCCAGGAGCAGGTGCGAGTGGGGGCGCGGCCCCAAAGGCCGGCGGACATCTGAGGTACGCCCTCCTGCGCGATCCGGCGAACTTTGAGCCACACCAGTACGGCGGCTACACGAGCCTCTCTGTTCAGGGCGAGCTATACGACCTACTCGTCGAGTATGACGAGAAGGCTGAGATTCGTGGGGCTCTCGCGGAGAGGTGGGAGCATCCGGATGCTTTGACGTACATCTTCCACCTCAGGAAAGGTGTCCAGTTCCACAACGGAAAGCCGTTCGATGCCAGCGATGTCGTCGCGACGTTCGGCCGTATCAAGAATCCGGCGACCGCCGCGGAGCAGCGCATCACCGTCGAAAACATTGCCAAGATCGAAACACCAGATGCGTACACGGTGCGGCTTACGCTCGCGACCCCGCAGACGGTGTTCTTGACGAAGCTTGCTCGGCCGACGATGTACATGGTCAGCAAGGATGATGTGGCGTCGGGATTCACTTTCAGGACGAAGGCCACTGGCACGGGACCGTTCATGCTCGACTCGTTCGAGCAGGGTACGAAGTACGTCTTCAAGAAGAACCCGAACTACTGGAGGAAGGGATTCCCTTACGTCGATCAGATCACCATGGTGACCGTGCCCGACGACCAGGCGCGCGTGAATGCGCTTAAGACGGGTGAGGTCGACTTCGCGGACAGCATCCCGTGGCAGGAGTACAAGCCTCTCGAGTCGGCGGGCTTCAACGTCTATCGATCACTTACGACATTCACCTTCATCCGCCTGAATTCTTCCGTGGCGCCGTTCGACAACAAGAAGGTGCGCCAAGCTTTGAACTACATCGTGGACCGGGAAGAAGTCCTGCAGACCGCCTTTGGTGGGAACGGTCGCATCGTTGATGGTGCTCTTGAACTGGAAGGAACGCCGTTCTATTCGGCCGACCTAAAGGGCTTCTACAAGAAGGACTGGGATAAGGCGAAGTCGCTTCTCGCCGAGGCCGGATACAAGAGTCCAGCCGATGTTCCGGCGCTGACGTGGTCCGTCGTGAACCTCGTGACCCAAAGCGCGCCGTCACAGGTCATCCTGCAGCAGTTCCAGCAGTTTGGTCTTCGCGTGACATACAAGCCCATCGACACAGCGACGCTGCTCGCGAACCGCTCAAGCGGCGCATACCAGATGATGACCGATGCGATGGGCTTCGCGAACAATGATCCCGATGGATTCCGCGAGTACTTCGACTCGAAGGCCGGCACGAGCTATGCGACGGGCACTCGCTACAAGAACGATCAGGTCGACCAGCTCCTCGGACAAGGTGCCACGATGCCCGACGGTCCCGCGCGCAAGCAGGTCTACCGTCAAGTGGAGGGAATCATCGTTGAGGATGCGCCGTGGGTATTCCTTAACTACCGACCGTCGGCCGAAGGCGCCGCACAGTACGTCAAGGGATACGTCGTGCCGCCGGGCGTGCTGGGTGTCGAGTCCCTTCACCGTTGGCACTTCATTTGGCTCGACAAGTAGTCCGGACGAGGTAGCTGACGCGCCGACACAAGGGACGGAGAAGTAGATGCCGCGAGCAGCGTTCAAACTTGGTGCGATCGGGGCTGAGCCGGGGGCGCGAGGTGAGGGATGGCTCGAGGTCTCTCGCCGCGCGGACGGATCCGTCATCGGCTTCCCGGTCATCGTTCTGCATGGTCGCGAAGACGGACCCGTGCTTCTCGTGGATGGTTGTACGCATGGTGACGAGGTCGAAACAGCCATGGCCGTGCAACACGTTGTGGCCCGACTAGATTCGTCGCCAATCCGCGGCACGCTGCTGGCCGTGCCAGTCGTCAACATGCTTGCGCTGGATGCCCTGCAGCGAACGACAGCGACACATGTGATAGACAACCCCGATCTAAATCGCGTATTCCCTGGGGCTGCCGATGGATCAATAACGCAGCGACTGGCGCACGCATATACAGAACAGGTCATCAGCCGCGCGCAGTTCATGATCACACTGCACAGCGCGGGGCTCATGCACATGGGTTACGGCGCCGACGGAATGGTGATCTACGAGTACGAGGGTGGCGATGTAGACGAGAAGTCTCGGGAAATGGCCAAGGCATTCGGATGCGGATTGCTGAGTAGGAACGCGCATCCGGGCCTCGTGACAAGTAGTTCATCGGTAGCCAGGGCACGAGGTATTCCTGCGATCTGTCCCGAGATTGGGGGAACGGATCGCCTGCCGGATAGCCTCGACCATTCGATCGGCCTGCATGTCGAAGGCATCTTGAATGTCATGCGATACCTCGGAATGCTCGACGAGCCAGCAAAGTCGAGGGGCAGCTGGATCGAGTTCGAGGGGCATCCGCACGTACGCACGAGTCGCGATGGGTTCGTCCAGGCATATCCCGGAATCGGGCTTGGAACGATGGTCAAGAAGGGCCAGAAGGTTGTCGCTGTCCGTGACGTGTTCGGTCACGAGGTCGAAACGGTGACGGCACCGTGGGATGGCATCGTCACTCTTCTTCGGACTTACAGTTTTGCGCACGGCGGAGACTTTGTTATCGAGATCGGACCGAGCGCGCACGTAGTTAACGCGTAGAACGCAGACCCGCAACCGTGAGCACATCTTCCATAGCTCCGGAGGAGTGGCGAGTCGTCGCGACGGCGGTCTTGAAGTCCCGAGTCCGCTCTCCCCGGCCAAGTCGTCTGCGACTTCATTTCGGTTCCGGGTCGGACAACTCGCGATCAGCAGATGCCAAGGCGCATTCGCGAGCCGACCTCGCGATGACCCCGTGGAGCGTTAGAACGTGCCCAAGGCGCGTCCGCTAGTGCGTTGTCGTTCCGGCGTGCATCGCGTCAGCGGCGCGTCCCGGTGAGATCCGAAGCGCCGGGCATCGCTCCAGCATGACCGCCCACGCCGGTCAAACGCGGGGCCAATGGCTCAATGCGAGTCGTCCACGCTCCGCGGCTACGAACAGGTCGTACGCGAACCCTTGACCTGCGGTTTACGAAACCGTTGCTCTACCAACTGAGCTACGTCGCTCTTGACCACGTTGACGGGTAAATGCTGGTGTTTCACGAGCTGACTCGTAAGTCGCGGGCGGGGCTGCAAGATGGCTGCAGACTGGCCGCCCCGAACTTCTCGCGAACGAGGAAGGAGCACAACGTACGACGCAGGCGCTCGCGCTCCCATAGCGAGGCACCAGCGTCGTGATCGGCGGCCGATCGCTTCCCTTAATCCGTTTTGGCCTCAAGGCGAGCTTTCGCGGCTCGAAACCTCTACAACGCTGCCTTAAGGTCTGCCACGCCGAGAACTCGAAGGATGGTGAGGGATGACCCGGTGGAGCGAGTCGGTCAGAGGCGAAGTCATGACGGACTGGGAGAACTGCGGCAAGCCGCGTTGGGATCTGGCCGAAACGATACGGAGGACCGTTGCTGCCGATCAGCGCCTTGCGAGCCGGGACAAGAACCCCGCTCCCACGTTCCGATCGCACCGACTTAATCGACGCCACGACGACATTGAGCCCTGGGTACGCGGGTGCCGTTTTCCTTTTCTCACTTAGCCGCAAATAGCCTCCAGTGCGTGTCCGCGACAGCTTCTCTGACGGGCGCATCGCCGAATCCGGAGTACCAGTAGCTTGAGCCGCCGCGCGCCGGGGGACGCAGAGGACCCGGCTGTCGCCTACCTAGCGCAATCCGCACTGGCGCTCGCGAAGCTCTGTCGGAAGAGCTTCGGGATCACGGGCAAGTCCGACGGGCTGAAGATCGAGAAGGAGATCCGAGCGACAGACGTCTCGGCGTTCCTTACGGAGTACACGGCTCGAATCCGACCGATCGGTCTGTCGAGCGCGAAGACGTTTCCAACACCATCGCCGACACATCTCCGCACGTTCCTGTGGTCGCGGCCGATGGCAGACGCGGTGCTGAACGACGTTGTTCGGCTCTCGCTCTACAGCGACGAGATCGTGATTGTGGACCCCTTCTCGTATCACACCACGAACAATCCGGGCTTTCGCCCCGCTCCGTTAGGTCCGTTCGTGCGCCCGGAACTGTGGACGCAGGAGTTCGCGAACCAGGCTCTGATGGTTTGCGCGCTTGAAGGGTGGATCGAGCATCGGTTGGCGATTCTGATTCCCGAGCCGAAGAACTTCGTTAAGGGTGTGCCGTCGTTCATGGAGATGGCCAAGCAGGCAATCGCGGAAGGCCGTCTCTCCACCGTGCCGGGCCCCGACTTCCTCCAGGACGTTCTGGAGGCCGCAGCGCTGAACGCGGTCCAGGACGACGAAGTTCCGCACCTCGTCGCGGACATCCTTCCGCCGTTATCTCTCGATGACCTTCAGACGATCATCGACTCCCTCAAAGCGTACCGGCGGGCGAATCCGACGCGGTACGCGCCGCCGCTCCGAGGCATCGAGGGCCAGGTGTCCGGCATGGCGTCGGGCCAGAACCTCTTCGAGGCGGCGTGGATCGCGGATCAGCTCGGCGGTTATGTGGTTCCGCGCCTGGCGAAAGATCGAACAAGCTTCCGCCGCTTCTCACGCGGTGACTCCGCGAAGGACAGCATCGACGCCCTGGGTGCTGCGTTCGCAGCCGCGCCCCTTCCGATGCTCAACAACGTCTCGCTCTCTGACGCGCTCGACCTGCGCCGCTCTGGGCGACTGGCCAGCTTCCGCTCGTTTCTTCAGGAGGTTTGGACCACGACTTCGGACCCTGACATGGACACGAAGACGGTGGAGCGGGAGCGGCACCTGATCGACGCGCTCAACGCGCGCTACGGCGAAGCGAAGGATGAGTGGCGTGGCATCTACAAGGATCTCGGCGTGCACGGTGCTGTCGCTCTGTTCACGACGACCGGGCTCGCTACCGTGATCGAGTCTGGCGTCGTGCCTATCGTGGGTACCGCGCTCGGCTGGCTACACAAGCAATGGTCTGGCCCCACGCGAGCCTTTCGCAGGAGACCCGCGGGCCTACTGGTGCAACTGGAGAACCAGTCAAGCCCCAACCCTGTTCGACGCGCGATCGATGCGATAGAGCGACGTCTCTAATGCGTGGCCTCAAGGCCGTCCAGCATCTTGTTGACACACACGGCGTGTCCGGACCGCGGGCCCAGCCGCGTGAGTCCCATAGGGACCGCACACGCCCGCTTGCGGGTCCGCTCGCGCGTACGCGGCGCAGCACTTCAGAAGGGGTCGTTCGACAACCGACAGGTCGCGCTCTCTACGTGCTCAGCCAGTGCTTGATTGGTCCTACTGAGGCGCCGCCTGGTCAGCGAATGGTGCGTGAATGCCACGACCCAGGCGCGCTGTGCCGGTGGATGGCGGGCGGCAACGTCGGTTTTCGGGCGAGCTGTTCGCGATACCTTTGCCGCTCCCGGACCTGGAGTCGCGGGAGCTAGCGTGAGCTGCGGGCGATCAAGAACAGCAGTCCAAGCACAGCAGCAATCACGAGAAGCGTCATGTTGACGCCGCGTGTGAGTGGTGTGTCGTGGTCATCTACGTAGCGCTGCCCGCGACGTGCGATCCAGAGCGCGAACGCGCCCACTCCAGAGTCGCACCGCCGATGCGGCACGGATGCCCAAGCGCCCTCTCTAGAGAACGGCTGAGGGTGGCTTCGGAGATTACGGCTACTCCGCTCCCTACGACGAGTCCACCGCAGGCGCGGTCGGGAACCGCTGACGAACGGGGCCTGCGGGCGGTCGCCGTCCGCGGGATCCGAAGCGCCTGGCACCGCGAGAGCGCGGAAGCCCGTGAGTTGACGGCGGCTGCAGCAGCCTGAAAAGCGGCGCCTCAGGCCATCGACAGAGTCCCCCACCCGGTCGGTGTGGCCACGCGTACGCCGGACATCGGCAGTTCGGAGGCTTCGTGCGAGTCGATCCGAACAATTGCACGCGTGGGCGGAGAGGACCACGGTGATGGCGACCAATGTCGGAGAGGCACAGCTGACGCGGGTCGGACCAAAGCGCCCACGCCCGACAGGGCTCGCCGTTCTTGCGCCTGCCACGGCAACGACGTGGCTCGATAGCCTCGGGCCCGTACAAACACCCTATTCGGGAGTTTCGAGTGTCAGCGTGGGCCGTGTCGGACAGCTGCCGCATGCGCACGTTGGGACGACGGCGCCGGTTGGTTCTCCAAATACGCGCCGGGAAGGGCACTGAGCGTGGCACGGAGCATCTGGTCCTCGACCTGTTCCGAGCCATCCAAGAGCCCGCCATTTGCGTCCCGACCGTCCCTCTCGTCCCGGTCGCGCTCGGACGCCGGGCCGCTCGGCTCTGGAGTTACGTCCCGCCGATCCGCCTCGCCGTCCCGCTGCGTTCCGGGCTCGGCCGCATTTGCTGAGGAATCCGCGTCCTCGGGACGGTCGGGACGGTCGGGACGGTCGCGGCCGGTGATTCTCGTGATGGTGATGAGCCGACGACGACCGCTGCCGGCCTGGCGCGAGAACTCGACGCCGAGGCCGACCGCACGCAGGTTCGGGGCGAGGTCTCGGAGGTGGCCGCTCAGGGCACGCGGACTCTTGGGCCATCCCTCCTGGCGGGTGACGCCGTCCTCGACCTTGTCATCCAGCGCCGCGAGCAGCTCGCTCGCCGTGCCCTGCCAGGCGTCTGTGTCGATGACCTGCTGCAGCGGCGCGTAGATGGCCGCGAAGTCGAGGGCGAGCTCGTGACTCGCAGCGCGATTGCTCGAATACGCCTCCATGAACGATCCCGGCTCCCAGCCCAGCGCGGGTTCGGCGGCAGTGACCCATCTCGCGAAGTCGGCCATCCGCGGCCAGCCGGGAACCGTCACCGTCTGCTCGCGCTCGAGCGCGCATGAGGCAGCCGTGAGGAGCGCGCCAAGGATCCCCGGCCTGACCTGCTCGAAGGCGGACCAGAGGTCGCTCTCAAGCTGCCGCCGCTCGTCGGGGATGCGCGGCAGATCCACGACAAGGCTGCGGTCCAGGAGGTCGCTGCGAGTCGGGACCTCGGCGATGCCGTTCAGCAGAATCGGGCGGCAGGCGTGGAAGATGGTCTCCTCGTCGTCGGTGTAGAGCTTGCGCGTCGTAAGTCCGCTGCCGGTCGCCAGCCGCGCAAGCCCATCCGAAAGCCACGGCTTCAGACCCGACATGTTGTCGAGGACGATGATCCGCCCGTTGCGGGCGGCGATCGCCAGGTCGAGCTCGCTGCGCGGCGTCGTTCGATCAGGGCTTTCGTTCGGGTCGTGCAGCGCGCGCAGGATGCGGCCCTGCGTCGTCTTCGCTGAACCCTGCTCGCCGCTGACGGCGAGCACCGCATGCGGGCCACCCGGGTGGAACAGACCCACCAGCCAGCCAACGATCAGCTTCCAGCGGCGCTCGTCGTCGCCAACATTGATGAAGGGCCGCAGAAGCTCAAGGGAGCCGCCCTGTGTCGGTGTGGGCAGCGCCAGCATGCCGCGGGCCCGCCGGAAGCGGACCGGAGCGTCCGCCACGACGCGCCAGCCGTCCCGCCCGATCTCGACGACC